>FWPU01011245.1_pt1 | contig 12325 bp, 10 predicted proteins | sample 2228361 | NCBI WGS metagenome assembly FWPU01 (sample SAMEA103939777, study PRJEB20133) | metagenome | reverse complement strand
CCTCGGCGGCCTCAACGAGCAGCTCGAAGCCGTCCTCTTCTACCTCGCCGCGGTCAACGCCCTCCTCGGCGTCTTCAACATGCTCCCGGGATTCCCGCTCGATGGCGGCCGCGTCCTCCGCTCCATCGCCTGGAAGCGAAGCGGCAGCTTCCGCAAGGCCACCCGCACCGCTTCCGGCGTCGGCGAGCTCTTCGGCTACACCCTCCTCGGCATCGGCTTCTTCGTCCTCCTCGGCGGCTTCCTCCTCGATGGCCTCTGGCTCATGTTCATCGGCTGGTTCCTCCTCAACGCCGCCCGCGGCGAGGCCGCCAACCTCCAGCTCGAAGGCGTCCTCCGCCGGCTCACCGCCCGCGACCTCATGCGCACCGACTTCCCCACCGTCGTCCCCGGCATGCCGCTCTCCGCCATCGTCGATGACTACATGGTCGGCCAGGGCGAACGGGCTGTGATTGTCGCCAACGGCGGTGCCGTCCTCGGCATCCTCACCGTCAGCGACGTCCGCCGTGTGCCACGCTCTGCCTGGCCGTCGACCCCAGCCCAATCCGTCATGACCCCGCGCGAGCGCGTCGTCACCGTCACCGCCGATACGCCCGCCGTCGAGATCCTTACCCTCCTCGGTGAGCGCGCCCTCAACCAGGTGCCCGTGCTCGAAGAGGGCCGCATGGTCGGCCTCGTGACGCGGCGCGAGATTCTCGAGCGCCTCCAGCTCGCCGAATCCCTCGGCGAAAACACCCCCGCCATCGATGAGGAGCGACCGGCCACTCCCCTGCCCGGCGGCTGAATCTGGCCCCTGTTAGGGTGCCCGCAGCGGCCGTCGCGCCCACTCCTCCCACAGCGCCCACGCCTGCTTGTTCGACCCATCGGCCTTCCGCAGTCCGATGTCCCGAAATGCCGATGCCGGGCCCGTCGAGGCGAACGCCGGGTCGAGCGCTGCGAACCACACCACGCCGGCGAATCCCAGTGTCTCCGCCTCGGTCAGCACCCGCTCCAGGTACGCCCGCTGCTCCGCTTCCGTGCCCACCGCCTCCCGCCCCTCCACCGGCGCCGATGGGTAGCCCGTCTCCGCGATGAGGATCTCGCCATCCCAGCGGGTGCGCAGCTGCCGGTAGTAATCGGCCGGGATCTCCGCCACGCTCCGCACTTCGCCCAGGTACGGGTACGTGCTGATGGCCAGCACGTCCATCTTCCCCCGGAACCGCTCCAGCAGCTCCCAGCGCGGCGGATGTACCGTCCCGAAGAGCCCCTGCAGGTCCTCGAGCTGCCACGTGGGGAACACCTTCGTCGCCGGGCTGTTCCCCTTCACCACCGCATACGCCTCCTCATACAGCGAGACGAACGCTTCGAACTGCTCCGGGGCCCGCTCGTACGTCATGTTGATCTCCACCCCCAGCGCCAGGTACGCCGGCCGGTAGTTCTTCGCCACGTACGCCGCGTACGCCACGAACGCCGCGCGCACATCCGGGTCGTTGAAGCCCGCCTGGATATCCACCGAGGGCGGAAGGTTGGCCAGCCGGCTGCGCTGCACCGCGCCGTCCGTCGGATCGATCGCGTAGTACAGCCGCAGGTGGTCGTACTGCTTCAGCAGCGCCGTCTCCAGCCGCGTCGTCTCGGCCGTCTCCTGCGAGATGTTCCCCCCCGGCAGGAACTCCGCCCAGGGCGGCGTCCGCTGGATGAGCAGCAGGTCGGCGTACTGCGCCGCTGTCGCGAACGCCTGCACGTAGGCCGCACTCGTCAGCTCGGGCGGCAGCGAACTGAACCCCAGCAGCAGGGAGCGGGGCTCCCCCGATTGCTCCGGCCGCTCAATCGTCGGACCCGGCCCGCCCGGCCCGCTCGCCGGCGTCGCGTCCCCGCCATCCGCACCGCCGCACCCGGCGGCCGCGCCGGCCCCGAGCAGTGCCAGCGCCAGCAGCGCTGCTACAATCCACCTGGCGGGGCCCCTCGAGGAGCGGCGCATGCCCGTGCGCTCAGTCTTCCTGGTAGCCATCATCGTCGGCCTCCTCGCAGGCGGCGCAGCTGCCGGTGTGCGTTGCCTCGCCGGGCGCGACCCCGCGGCCACCGCCCCGGCCACCCCCGAGCCCGGTTCGCCTGCCGCCGCGGCCGCCGAGTTCGCCGCCACCTGGGCAGCGGGCGACCTTGCCGGGCTCTACCTCCTCCTCGCGCCGGACGCCCAACGGGCCTACCCGTTCGACTCCTTCGCCGAAGCCTACCGCAGCGTTGAATCGCAGCTCACCGTCCTCGAAACGTCCGTTCGCGTCGCCGCTGTCAACGACGCCAGCGCGCGCCTCGATGTGCGCCTCGCTACAGCCTATTTCGGCACCCTCGAATACTCCACATCCCTCGACCTCGTCCCTGCACCGGGCCGTTACCTTGTCGCCTGGACCCCCGCCGCGATCCACCCCCGCCTCGCCGGTGGCTACTCCTTCAGCTCCATCATCCAGCGCCCCGTGCGGGGCACCATCTACGACCGCAACGGTGCCGAGCTCGCCGTCACGCGCGAAATCCGCCACGTCGGCCTCAACCGCAGCGTCATCACCGATCGCCCGGCCCTCGAGCAGGCCCTCCTCGACTTCGGCTTCACCCGCGAGCAGATCGACGCAGCCTTCGCCTCGCCCGCCCCCCTCAACCACCGCGTGCGCGTCGGACCCATCCCCGATGACCGGATCGAGGCGGCCAACCAGCTCCTCCGCCCCCACCAGGGCATCGTCATCTACGTCGAAAGCCAGCGCGTCCACCCCCTCGGCCCGGCCGCCGCCCACGTCGTCGGCTACACGCGCGAGTACACCGCCGAAGAGCTCGCGGCCCGCGCCGGCCAGGGGCTGCGGCCCGGCGACCGCCGCGGCGCCACCGGCCTCGAAGCCGCCTTCGATGAGCGCCTCGCCGGCACCATCGGCGCGGAGCTCCGCCTCATCGCCCCCGATGGCTCCGTCGCCGAGGTCCTCATCTCCCGCCCCTTCCGCCAGGGCGTAGATCTCCATACCACCCTCGATGCCGCCACTCTGCGCACCGCCCACGAGCGCCTCGCCGGCCGTGCCGGCGCCGCTGTCGTCATCGACCCGGCCACCAACGACATCCTCGCCCTCGTCAGCTCCCCATCGTTCGACCCCGACGCCTTCGAACGTGGCGATGCCGCCGCCCTCGCAACCATCACCGGCGCCCCCGGCGCACCGCTCGCCAACCGCGCTGCCACCGGGCTCTACGCCCCGGGCTCCACCTTCAAGCTCATCACGGGCGCCGCCGGTATGCGCTACCTCGGCCTCACCGCCGGCGACCGCCTCGAGTGTGGCGCGACCTGGGCCGGCATCGACCCGCCCCGTCGCAACTGGGAGGGTGCCCAGGGCCCCCTCACCATCGCCGAAGCCCTGATGCGCTCCTGCAACCCCGTCTTCTACGAAATCGCCCTGCGCCTCTACAACCAGTTCGATGATGCCCTGAGCGCCATGGCCCGCGAATTCGGGCTTGGAGCACCCACCGGCACCCTCGGCCTCGATGAAGCCGCCGGTCTCGTCCCCGACGCCGCCTGGAAGCGCGCCGCCCGCGGCGAACCGTGGTACCCCGGCGATGAAGTGAACCTCGGCATCGGCCAGGGCGACCTCCAGGTCACCCCCCTCCAGCTCGCTAACGCCTACAGCACCTTCGTCACCGGTCGCCTCCGCACTCCCCGCCTCATCCGGGAAGCTGAAGCCGTGGAGCGCGGCACGCTCGACCTCACCGCCGAACAGCGCGCCCACCTCCAGCTCGGGCTCGAGCTGGTCACCGGCCCGCGCGGCACCGCCTCCGCTGCCTTCGCCCTCGCCGGCTACACGGGCTTCGCCGGCAAATCCGGCACCGCCGAAGATGCCAACGAGCAGCAGCACGCTCTCTTCGTTGCCATGTACCCGGCGCGCGAGCCCCGCGCCATCGCCGCGGTCGTCCTCGACGATGGCAAGAGCGGTTCCATCGAAGCCGGTCCGATTGCCCGGGACATCCTCCTCGCCGCCGTCCGCTGAAATCGCCTACCGCCCGCGCCAGTGCGGCTCCCGCCGCTCCCGTGCTGCGGCCATCCCCTCGCGCGCATCCTCCGTGGCTTGCGCCACCCGTCGCATCGTCTCGCCAAAGCGGATTGCCTCCACCCAGGGCAGCTCCTGCCCCCGCCAGGCGACCTCCTTCGTCGCCCGCACGGCCAGCGGTGCCGATTTCAGCAGCCGTTCGGCGAGCGCCCGGGCCTCGTCCATCAGCCGCTCGTGCGGCACCACCTTCCACGCCAGCCCAATCTCCTTCGCCCGCCACGCATCGATGCGCTCCCCGGTGAGCAGCAGCTCCATCGCGTGCTGCCAGCCCACGCGGCGCGGGAGCCGCACCGCGCCCTGGATGGTCGGCACGCCGAGCCGCACCTCCGGGAAGCCGAACTCTGCCCGCTCGCTCGCAATCACGAAATCGCACGCCGTCACCAGCGTGCACCCAAAGCCCAGGCAGTAGCCGTTGACCGCCGCGATGACCGGCTTCCACACCTCGAGCCCGTTCTCCAGCGAGGTGAGGCTTGGCGTCTCCCAGTGCGTCGCGCCACGTGGCGGTGCGCTCCCCCGCAGGTCGGCGCCGGCGCTGAACGCCCGGCCCGCGCCCGTCACGATCGCCACCCACGCCTCCTCATCGTCGCGGAAGCGAGCCCACGCCGCGTCCAGCTCCTCCCGCAGCTCCGCATTGATGGCGTTCAGCGCCTCCGGCCGGTTGTAGGTGATGGTGGCGATGCGCCCATCCCGTTCGTAGAGCACGGTTCCCGGCACGGCGTCTCCCCTCCCGTGTGGCCTCGGACCGCGAGTCTACACCCCGTGCGGGACGCCCGGGGAAGCGCCGCCCTACCGCAACGTCACGTTCCCGTAGAGGTCCTCGTACGTCCCATCGCGGTAGGTCCGCGTGATGTCGATGCGTACCGTGTCCCCCGGCTTCCGCGAACGAAGCACATCGCACAGTTCACCCACCGTCTCCACCCACACGTTGTCGATGTAGTAGATGAGATCCGAGTAGACGAGCCCCGCCTCGTCGGCCGGGCTGCCGGCGTCGACGCCCGTGACCACGAGCCCATCGACATAGGCCAGGCGGATGCCCAGCTCCTCCGCCAGGCCCGGGTAATTCTCCTGCAGCCGCACGCCCAGGTAGTTGATGTGCTTCCCGTTCTTCAGTTTCTCGGCGACAAAGAGCGCCTCGTTGATGGCGATGGCGTAGTTCTGGGCCTGCCTCGAGGAGAACCCGAGCGTGTTGATGCCGATCACCTCGCCCCGCGCGTTCACCAGCGGCCCACCGCTATTGCCCGGTTGATCGCCGCGTCCGTTTGGATCAGGTCATTCAGCCCATCGAAGGAGTCGTGCACCTTGCTCACGATGCCCCGCGTCACCGTCAGCTTCGTCGAGCCCTGGTCCGTGAACGTGGCGGGGTAGCCCAGCGCCACCACCTCTTCCCCCGGCTCGAGCCGGTCCGAATCCCCCATCTTCGCCGGCTTGAAGTTGCCCCGTTCCACCTCCAGCAGCGCCACATCGTCGCACGGGCTGAGCGCGATCACCCGCGCGCTCACCTCCCGGCCGTCCACCGGGTCCACCACCTTGATCGCGCCCGCGCCGAGCACCACGTGCGCGTTCGTCAGGATCTGCCGCCCGTTCTCCCACACGATCCCCGAGCCACCGCCCGTCCCCTCGGGGTAGGTGGCTCGTATCTTCACCACCGAGTTCTTCAGGCTCTCGACGATTTGCTGCGGGGTGAGGGTCGCCGGTGTTGCCTCGGTTGGCGTCGCATCCTTCCCCGGCGTCGCAGTCGCTTCGGGCGAATCGCCGCTGTCGCCGCAAGCGCCCGTGAGCACCGCGGAGGCGACCGCACCGGCAACGAGAAGGGCCTTTCAGCGCATGCACCGGCTCCATCGTGAGAGACTTGGCCCGGATTCTATCCGAGTCCCTCACGGGCTGTCATAAACGGCCACCACGAGGCGTGACTGTCCCGTCAGATCGCCCGCCCGCGCAGCCGATCCTGCTTCCCCGGCTTGGCGGTCAGGAAGTCGAGGAACTCCTGCCAGTAGCGGCTGAGCAGGTACTGCCCGATCAGTGCCCCTGCCACGGCCGTGAGCACGATCACCCAGTCGCCGGTGTGCACCTCGGTGAAGTCGAAAAACTCCCGCAGCCGCGGCGTGTAGATGGTGACCAGGAAGCCGGCCACCAGCAGCAGCCCCAGGAAGCTCGTCAGCACCGGCCGCGTCAGGCTCCGCCACGAAGCACCCTGGAACCCGAGCACCTCGACCATGAAGAAGAGCCCCGTAATCCCCATCGTCAGCGAGACCAGCGTGCGCGCCTCGGCGATGTCCCGCCGGAGCAGCCCCTCGGTCAGCAGGTGCACCAGGATGGCCGAGACCGCCAGCGCCACCGAGGCCGGCAACGCCCACCGCAGCACGTTCCGCGTGAAGTCGCGCCCCGCATCCGGCGGCGGCACGCTGATCGAGATGAAGATGGCCGGGATGCCCAGCGTCAGCAGCGCCGTCAGCGACCCGTGGCGCGGCAGGAACGGGAAATCGAGCCCCAGCATGTTCGTGGCCACGATGATGAGGTAGGCGTACAGGCTTTTCGCGATGAACAGCTTGCTCAGGCGGGCCGCGTTCCCCAGCACCGCCGTCGCCTCCTTCGCCCCTCGGATGAGCGCGAAAAAAGAGTCGTTCAGCAGCACGATTCCCGCCACCGCCCGCGTCATCGAGGTGCCGCTCGCCATCGCTACCGCCACGTCCGCCGAGCGCAGCGCCTGCACGTCGTTCGCGCCATCGCCCACCATCGCGACGAAATGCCCCTGCTCCTTCAGCGCTTCGACGATGCGTGCCTTGAGTGCTGGCGTCACCCGCCCGAACACACTGTGCTCCTCCACCGCCCGCAGGAAGGCTTCCCCTTCGAGCGGCTCGAGCTGCGGCCCCGCCACCACGCCGCCCTTCAGCCGGATCCCAAGCTGCGCGAGCAGCGCCCGCACCGTCTCCGGGTTGTCGCCGCTGATGATCTTCGGCTCAATCCCGAGCTGCTCCATCATCGCGAAGGCGTTCCGCACCTCCGGCCGCAGCTCATCGCCGAGCGTCAGCAGCGCCAGCGCTCGCAGCGGCCCGAGATCCTCGCCCGCCGCCGGCAGCCGCTCCGCCTCCGCGAAGATCACCCCGCGCAGGCCGTGCTCCGCCGCCTCGCGGTACGCCGCCTCCAGCGCGCCGGCGCCCTCGCACCGGGGCAGCACCGTCTCCGGCGCCCCGAGGACGAAGACCCGCACCTCGCCGTCCTTCTCCAGCCGGACCGCACTCCACCGCCGTTCCGAATTAAACGGCACGCTCCCGGTCGGCTGGGCGAGGTTCGTGGTGTTCGCAAGCGCCTCGGCGAGCGCCTCGGCCGTCTTACTCTCCCCCCGGCTCGCCGCAGCGAACGCGCCCAGCCACCCCCCGTACCCCTCGGCCCCGGGCAGCCAGCGTACCTCCCGCAGCGACATCCGGTTCGCCGTGATCGTGCCCGTCTTATCGAGGCAGATGACGTCGGTGTAGTTGAGCGCCTCCACCGCGTTGATGTCCTGCACGATCGCTCCCGCCCGCGAGACACGCACCGCGCCCACCGCGAACGCCACCGTCATGCCCAGCAGCAGCCCCGTGGGCACCACGGTCGTCACTGTCGCCGTCGTCGCCTTCAATGCATCCGCCAGGTCGCGGTCGTTCATCAGGTACTGGATCATCAGGGCCGCGGCCAGCACGCCCGTCGCCGTCAGCAGCACCCGCAGGATCCGCTTGAACCGGATCTGCAGCGGCGTCAGCCGCTTCACAAGCTGGCGCGCGTCCGCCGTCAGCCGCATCGCGTACGCCTCCGGGCCCACCCGCTCCGCCAGGTAGTAACAATCGCCCGCCGTGCAGAAGCTCCCGCTCCGCAACTCATCGCCGGGCCCGCGCTTCACCGAATCCGACTCGCCCGTCAGCAGCGACTCGTCGACCTCCACCTCCCGCGCCACGATGCGCCCGTCGGCGACCACCTGGTCGCCCTTCTTCAGGTGCAGCAGATCGCCCTGCACCACGTCCTCCGAGGCGATCTCGAACTCCTGCCCGTCCCGCACCACCGTCACCTTCGGCGCTGTCAGCGCCCGCAGCTCGCGCAGCGTGCGCGTCGCCTTCAGCTCCTGGAGCGTCGCCACGAGCACGTTGGCGATCACCACCAGCCCGACGAAAATCCCGTCCTTGAACTCCCCGATCGCCAGCAGCGCCAGGATGAGCGAGCCGAGGATGACGTTGAAAAAGGTGAGGACGTTCGCCCGGATGACGTCGGCGTCCGACCGGATCCGCCCGCCGTCGCGATTCGTCAGCCCGGCCGCAGCGCGGGCCATCGCCTCGGCCGAGGTCAGTCCCTGCAGCGTTCCAGCCTCGTGCTGCAGCCCCGGGAGCGGCGCCTGCGCTGCCTGCGTCACCCGATTAGCCTGACCGATCCCGGCCCGGAAAGAAAGACGCCCCCATTAACCCTCCCCTAACAGTCGCTGCGCCACCCTAAGCCTGCGCTGAGCAGTCCCCCTGTGGAACGCGCACGAAACGGCGGCCAGCCCCTCCCTCCGGCTGGCCGCCGCTGCTCTTCCCCGGCACGGCCGCACCCGGCGGCGCCGCGGCCTCAGGCCTTGATGCCGATGATGGAGAGGCTGATCAGCATCCCAATGAACACGCCGCACATCAGCGTGAGCCAGCCGATCGTTTTCCACATGGAGCGTCCACCCTCCCGTTGGACTCCGAGCCGCGCCCGGCAGCTTCATCCTACCCCCGCGCGCACCCACACGCGATCCCGCCCCAACCCGCTACCATTACCCCATGCCCATCATCCGCACGGTCCGCCGGTGAAGGCCCTCATCCTCGCCGCCGGCGATGGCGGCCGCCTCGGCCACCGCACCGCCGACCGCCCCAAGCCGCTCGTCGAGCTCGCCGGCCGCCCCATCATCAGCTACACCCTCGATGCCATCCGCGAGGCCGGCATCGACGATGTCGCCATCGTCATCGGCTACCGCGCCGCCCAGCTCGCCGAGGCCCTCCACGCCGATGCCCGCGGGCTCGCCCCCTCCTTTATCTATAACGCCCGCTTCCGCGGCCCCGCCTCCCTCTCCCTCCGCGCAGCCCGCGCGTGGGCCGGCCCCGACCCCTTCCTCCTCCTGATGGCCGACCACCTCCTCTCCGCACCCATCCTCCGGGCCCTGGTCGATGCCCACCCCGCCCAGCCCCCCGGCACCTCCCTCATCGCCGCCGACGCACCCGCGCGCTGGCCCGCCGATTACCTCGACGAAGCCACCCGCCTCGCACTCGACCCCGAGGGCTTCGTCACCGCCATCGGCAAGCGCCTCGAGCCCTACGACGCCCTCGATACCGGCGCCTTCCTCCTCGCCCCCGCCGCTTGGGCCATCATCGAAGCCGCCCCCGAAAGCTGCGAGCTCTCCACCATCTTCACTGCCGCCGCCCGCGCCCGCGCCCTCCGCGCTGTCGACGTCGCCGGCGCCCACTGGTTCGATATCGACACCGACGCCGACCTCGCCGCCGCCGAGGCGCTCCTCGCCGCCCGCCAGTGACGTACGACGGCCTCGTCTCCCGCTACCTCAACCGCCGCCTCAGCCGGCCGGCCGCCCGCGCCCTCCAGCCCACCCCCGTCACCCCCAACCAGGTCACCGCCCTCACCCTCCTCCTCGCCCTCGCGACCGGCGCCATGCTCGCCGCCGGCTGGAACATCGCTGGCGGCATCGCCATCCAGGCCGTCAGCATCATCGATGGCGTCGATGGCGAACTCGCTCGCCTCAAGAATGCGGCCACCCGCCTCGGCGCCGTCTTCGACGCCGTCTCCGACCGTTACGCCGATGCCGCCATCATCGCCGGCATGACCATCTACGCCGCCCGCTTCGAATCCTGGCCACGGCCCGAGTTCGTCGGCATGCTCGCCCTCGGCGCTTCCCTCATCGTCAGCTACAGCCGCGCCCGCATCGAGGCCGACCTCCCCGATGTCGCACGCCGCGGCAACCTCGATAGCGTCTTCGGACTCGCCAGCCGCGACGTCCGCTCGCTCCTCCTCGCCATCGGCGCCATCGCCGGCCAGTGCTACCTCGCCCTCGCCCTCGTCGCCGCCCTCTGCGCCCTCACCATCGCCTGGCGCCTCGCCTACCTTCGCGTCGCCACGGCCCGTCGCGGTTGAGGCGCCTGTGGCGCCGGGCGAAGGGGAGAAGGGGAGAGCGGGAGAGCGGGAGAAGGGGAGAGCGGGAGACGCGGCTGACGCCGCCGGGAGAGCGGGAGCGGCGCCAGCGGCGCCGGTTGACGCCGCTGGCGCGGCGGGTTGGCACGCTTCGCGTGGGTTGAGGCGCCTGCGGCGCCGGGAGAACGGGAGAGCGGGAGGCGGGAAAACGCACCGTCGGTGCGCGAGCGGCGACATCCCCCGGCGCAGCCGCCGCCAGGCGGCCAGCCATCCCCCGTCGCCGCGCCAGCGGCGACATCCCCCCTACTCCCAGCGCAGCGCCGCCGCACCCCCACGGTCCCGCAGCTCGATCGCCAGCTCCGCAGTGCCGCCGCCGTGCTCGAACTCCACCTCCAGCCGCCCGGACTCCGAAGGCCCCGCCGCCCGCGCCACCTCCACCCCATCCACCCGCACCACCAGCTCCCCCCGGTACGCCAGCGTGAAGCGATACCGGCCCTCACCCGGCAGCGAAAGCGGCGCGCTCGCCACCAGGCTCCAGCGGTCATCCACCAGGTCCACAAACGGCGCCCCCGCGAACTCCAGCGCCAGCCCATCCACCGCACCATCCGCCACCTTCACATGCCCGCTCGTCGGCCGGTCGTCGAAGAACTCCACCCGGAACCGCGCCGGCCGCTCCAGCTCCCGCAACGGCAGCGGCGTCGGCGTCGCCGTCGGCGGCACCGGCGTCACCGTTGGCGAAGGCGCCGGCAGCCCGTGGCTCACCGTCGGCGTCGCGCGCGACCCCGGCTCGCTCGCCGCGGGATCGAGGAACTGCCACGAAATGATCGCGACCACCACGAGCGCCAGCAGCGCCACCAGCTCACGAATCCCAAGCCCGCGCACACCCAGAGTGTCGCGCCGCCGCGCCCAAGGCGGAACGCCCGGCGGCCCCCGGTGCCAACCTTCGCCCCATCATTTTGCCCGGGCCTTACGCACCGCGGTTTCCCGGGGCGAAGAAGCGCGCCAAACTCATCACCATGCGCTCCTTCGCCGCCCTCGCCCCCGCCCTCCTCGGGGCCCTGCTCGTCTCCCTCGCCGCCGCCGGCAGCAGCCGCACCGAGCCCCAGGCCGCCCATCCCCACCGCCTCATCGTGCCCGCCGTCGCTGCCGATTCCGCCAGCGGCGCGCCGCCACCGGCCACCCACACCCCCACCGCCACCGTCACCGCCACCCCCTCCGCCAACGCCGCCTGCGGCTACCGCGCCGATGTCCGCGGCCTCGCCGATCCCCTCGCCGGCCAGGTCAACCGCGACCCCGCCGCGCGCAGCGTCGCCGGCCTCCTCGCCCTCGATCGGCCCGCCGGCCTCGGCGCCGCAAGCCCCCGCCAGCTCGAAAGCGAAGGGCGCGCCGTCACCCTCACCGCCTGGCTCCGCGGCGCCATCCGCACCCCCCAGAACACCATCGAGCTCCTCATCTCCACCGGGCCCGAAGGGCCCCTCCTCCGCGCCCGCCTCGTCTCCCCCGCCTGCAGCCAGGGCGCCAGCGAAGCCGACCGCGCCGCCATGGAGGCCGCCCGCGTTGCCTTCCTCAACCGCTGCGGCGTCCCCGGCGCCAGCCAGTGGACCCAGCTCGGCGGCCAGGCCACCCTCATCGGCATCCCCGCCTGGGGCGAACCGCGCACCTCCGGGCTCGATGGCGCACCCACCGGCATCGAACTCGCCCCCGTGATCGCCTTCGAAATGCCCCAGGGCGCCACCTGCAGCCCCAACCAGCCAGCCGGCCCGACACCTACCCCCACGCCGACCACCGGGCTCGAAGTCCTCACCCACGTCGACCCCATCCGCGTCGCCCGCGGCCAGCAGGTCACCGTCACCATCATCGTCCAGTACCGGCCCGAACCGGGCGGCACCCCGAGCCCCGGGCCTGCCGGCATCCAGTGCAGCTACAGCGCCTACGATGTCGCCCTCAACCTCCTCGCCCAGGGCGGCCCTGCCCCCACCGGGCCCGGCGGCACCGTCAGCTTCACCTTCACCGTCCCCATGACCGCCGTCCCCGATACCGCCAGCCGCGAAAACGGCCGCGTCCAGGCCTCCTGCCAGGGCCTCCCCCCGCCCCCCGGCTCCGCCCGCCTCGAAATCGTCGAGTGAGGGATGTCGCCGCGGCAGCGGCGACATCCC
>FWPU01011525.1_pt1 | contig 12327 bp, 8 predicted proteins | sample 2228361 | NCBI WGS metagenome assembly FWPU01 (sample SAMEA103939777, study PRJEB20133) | metagenome | reverse complement strand
AAGCAACTCTTTGATCAAAGAGCTTCCTTGAAATAAAGAAAACCAATATACAAACCCCCATCGTTGAAACAAGTGGTAGAAAGAACCTTGCGCCTATGTAGCTGATACCAAATACCTTCAGGATTAGAGCTATTACATACACATAAAGGGGTTGACGTGAACCATAGTCAACCTTGGGTACAAGCCCATCCAACACCAGTACACCATCCATAAGGTGAGCTCCTTCATCTGGATTAATCCAGCGCTCATCTAAAATCCAGAACCGTATTAGAAACCCGCAGATGAGTATGAGAAGAAGCCAGAAATAAGCATTCCCTTCTAGATTATGAGCAATTGTCCTGGTGCTCTTTTTATTGGCCGAATAAAGCTTCATAAGATATCCATGAGTTGAAGGATTTATAGATAAAGTGTCCTTCCAATGCCGTCGGAGACCCTAATTCCGATTCATCAAGACTATCCTTTGGTCTTGTAATCCTCTTCCCCGTAAATTTCCATACGAAGGAGTATATTCTAAATGACTCAGGAATACCTGTGAATAAGGTTTTAACCTGACAGGAATAAAGATTTTATGATTTAGTAAAGCGGCTGATGACAGGGGCTGTATTTCTTTTAACTGGATTATAGCTTATTAAATAAAAACTGGCGCCCCCAGAGGGATTTGAACCCCCGACCTGCGGATTCGAAGTCCGACGCTCTATCCGGGCTGAGCTATAGGGGCGCTATTTTTGAGACTTCGGAACGCATGACCGTACCGACCCCTGTCGAAGTATATGCGTTCCTTACAAAAGCAAAGAATCTTTTTTAGACTTGTTGCTTGGTATTAAAATACCTGAATAGATTATGGCTTTACAAGAACAGTTACCGCAAGGAAATAAGTGTTCAGATCATCGCGGTTAGAAGATGAAAAATAAGACAGTCATTTCTGGCCGTTCTTCCTATCATTTTGGCCCGTGAGACCCGTTGGATAAGTTTTACTATCCCACTAGGTCATATCTCATGGGGGAGAAATTTTACTAATGAAATTGTTTAAGATTCCTCATGTTCATTCGGAATGACAACACAAGAAAAAAGAAACAAGCTCCCTTTTCGTCCCCTTTGGTAAGAAGGACATTAAGCGGTAAAGAGGTAAATCGGCACGAAAAAGTGCGGCGACGAAGGAATTTTTTAGGTTCCTCGCATCCGCCCGGAATGACAAAGTTAACCTGCCTCACACTCCGTCAGGACTGGGCTCAGAGTGACAGGCAAAAACAAACCCACTTTTGTCCCCTTTGATGAAGAGGGGGACAACAGAGAGATTAATCCAACGCTATCTCTTGCCTCAATTCGCCGGGAAGCGTGTCACCCCATTTCTCCACGATTGACCGCGTCACAAATTCCCTTATCTCGGCGGCGGTCTTTAATTTTAGAGCGCGCTCCACGATCTCCTTTGATTCATTCACGGTGATAGAACTCAAAAGCTTCTTCACCTTGGGTATGGAATGGACGTTCATGCTCAACTCGTCGACGCCCATACCCACAAGCAGTAGGACGCAGGAGAGCTGTCCGGCCATCTCTCCGCATACGCTTACCGGAACACCTTTCTCATTGGCCTTTTCGATTATGGTTTTGATAAGACGCAAAACCGCCGGGTTGAACGGCGTGAAGAGATAGGAGACATGGTCGTTGACCCGGTCGACGGCCAGTGTGTACTGAATTAGGTCGTTGGTCCCGATGCTCAGGAATTCCACCTCGTCGGCGATCTCCGAAGCCATGATGGCCGCAGAGGGTATTTCGACCATGACCCCGACTTCGGGGAAGGTGTGAGAATTAAGCTCACGGGCCGTCTCCAGTATTATCCTTTTCACTTCCCTTATTTCCAATATGTTGGAGATCATGGGAATAAGTATTCGCACCTTTCCGAACTCACTGGCCCTCAGAATCGCCCTGATCTGGGTGCGGAAGGTCTTCTCGTCCTTGAGAGAAAACCGAATGCCCCGAAGACCGAGAGCCGGGTTTATCGCCTTGGAAGGCTCCATACCCACCGGGAACTTATCCCCGCCGATGTCCAGGGTCCGTATGGTTATGTACGGCGAGTGAAACCGGGAGATCACCTTTTTGTAATCCTCGAACTGCTCCTCCTCCGTGGGGAAATACACCGAGCTAGTGAACATGAACTCCGTTCGGTACATCCCTATGCCCTCAGCCCCGTAGCACATGGCCAGGTCTACCTCATCAGAAATCTCTATGTTTGCGCTTACCCTTATTTCCCGGCCGTCGAGCGTTTTTCCGGGGAGGGTGGCGTAGCTTACGAGCTTCTTTTCGAGCGCCTGGAATTCCTTTCTCCTCTTCTTGAACTCCCTTAATTCTTTTTCGGCCGGGTTGACGATGACTAAACCGTTATATCCGTCGACAAATATGGAATCGCCGGGCGAAACCTTCAAGGTTATGTCCTCGAGTCCCATGACCGTAGGAATTCCTAAGGACTTTGCCACTATGGCGCTATGAGACGTGGAACCGCCTACGTCCGTGGCAAAACCGGCGGCGTGGTGTTTTGCAAACCCCACCAGGTCGACCGGAGAGATATCATGGGAAACCACGATCGAATCCTCCTCCAGGTTGGGTATATCCTCGTGCACCCCGCGAAGGTTTCGAAGTATCCTTTCCCCGAGATAATAGATGTCGGCCAGCCTCTCTTTCATGTAGATATCCTCTACACGCTTGAAGGCCTCGCTTTTCTTGGAGAGAAGATAGGTTATAGCCCACTCCGCGTTGACCTGCTCGTTCTCGATCGTCCGGAGCACCTCTTCACAGAGTATTTCGTCCTCCAGCATCATTATGTTCAGGTTTAATATTTGAAGATGGTCCCCTGCTTCCTTGGGGTCGAATTTATCTCTGATCTGGAGAATCTGCTCCTTTGATTTTTCCACCGCCGCCAAAAATCTCTTCTTCTCCGGTTCGATTAAAGGTGGTTCTAACTTCTTTCTTTCCACTATTGTTTTGAAGCGATTGAGTAATACCACTTTTCCCAGAGCAACCCCGGGAGAGATCACAATTCCCTTGAGCTCAAATCTCATATCCCTTCACCAAACCCGCTTTCGATTAGCTTTTCGATCTCGCCGATGGCTTCTTCGGCGTCCTCGCCCTTAGCCAGTATTTGTAGCTCGCTCCCCTGTGCCGCTGCCAGCGACAGAATACCCAGTATGCTTTTTCCGTTCACCTCGTAACCGTCTTTTATGAGCTTTATGTCGGACGAGAATTTATTGGAGAGCCGCACGAAGGAAGCGGCGGCGCGCGCATGAAGACCAAGTCTGTTCTTGATCTTAAACACCTTGATAATCTCTAGAGTCTCCAAAATGAGAAGTCTCCTTTGGATATGAAGCAATCGAGAAATTTAAGTAACAATCCTCCAAAACCGCTGCTGTCCAAAATAGTTAGAAACCAGTAAATACACCCTCGTAAAATAAGGCTCTTCGACAAATAAAAACACCTTCTTAAAACCGGGGTCCCCTCTTTTATGTTTGCAACACTAGCACTGTTTTAACCCTATTCGTTCAAATAGCCTTTCCATCCCCGTCCTAACACCCCCTTGTGTCCCCCCTTAGTAAGGGGGAAATTAAAGAGGGTTGCTTCTTCTTTGTCCATTATTGGAGCCCTTTGATTACCGTCAGACAAGCCCTGACAATCAATCTCTTATCTTGACAAGTTTGTTCAAAACCTATTATAAGGACGCTATTATTTTTTTTCAAATGTTACTAAAGAGGGCCTGAACTCAAAAAGGCCCCGGTCTATGTCGGTATTCACCTCGACTCCGCTGTCGTAACGGATGGAGATGGAGAAGCTATCGAGCTTGAGTTTTATGCTGGTAGGCAGCGAAGCGCCTGCTCCGAAATCCTTGAAATCACCATAGCTGTAGGCTGCCGCTGTCTCCCCATCCAGATTGACCTTTGCTTTCTCGATACGGTAGTTGACCGGGTTGACCCAGAAAACATCTTCCCCTCCCTTATCATTAGTGAAGGCCACGCGCACATAAGACGATTCTTTACTCAGTCGAACCGAAGAATCATCATAATCTTGCGGCCCGGGGAACCTGCCGAGCAGTAGGTCCACCAGTTTATCCACCGTGATCCTCACCGGGAGGTCAGGATAAAAGAGCGATAAATCAAACTCCTCCAGGCTGTCGAAAACCTGGTGTTCCCTCTGCGAAATAACGTGAACCCTCTCTCCATCTGATATTACTATGACCGCTGTTCTTCCGAATGGAGCCAGCGCTTCCAGACGGAGGAGGTTTGGCTCCTCGGCTATGGTGACCTGGCTGAAAGATGCGCTATTCTCCGGGGCCTTTATGCTGACATAGGCCAGCCCTTTAATCGACCTTACCCCCTTGTCCGCCTGTCTCACCCTGGTTAAAAATGAAGGGACATCTATTGTGTCTACATCGACCTCGACGGTCTTTCCGGCGCAGGCAAAAAGGAAAAGCAAGCCTAGCAACAAAATAGGAGATTTCTTCAATCTACCTTTTTCTCCCTATTCTGAGCGTTAAGCTTTTGTTTGATGTTAATAATCTTTTTCTCTACCCTCTCCTCCAGCTCCTTGTCTTCCTTTCCGTTTAGCTCCAGGCTCCTCTCGTAATACTCAAGCGCCTTAAGCGTATTTCCCTTGTCGTAGTAAACATCCCCCAGGTGCTCCATTATGGTCGGGTCGTCGGACATAAGCTGTTCAGCTTTCTTCAGCAGTTCGAGCGCCCCGTCCAGGTCGCCCTTCTTGTAATAAATCCATCCCAGGCTGTCCACTATGTGCCCCTTGTTGGGCGATATCTCCAGCGCCCTCCTGACCATGACCTCGGCTTCTTCCAGATTCTCTCCCCTTTCCGCATAGGTGTAGCCTATAAAATTCAGGGCATCGGCGTTGTCCGGGTTGATTTCCAGCACCTTTCTCATCATATCGAGGGACCGGTCTTCATCCTTGGCCAGATAATAGGTTACCCCGAGCGAGTAGCATATGACCTCGCTATCCGGGTGATTCTTCAAGAAGTTCTTGTAAAGATTCATGGCGTCCTGGTTCCGGTCGAGCTTTCGGTAAAGGGTTCCCAGATAATTGACCACCGCCTCGTTATCCGGGTTATCCTTCAGGGTTTTCTCGATTACCTCGAGGGATTGTTCTGTTTTTCCCATCTTCTCGAATAGGTAGGCCTTTTGCACCAGTACATCGTTATAGTAAGCAGACTCCGGGGTTATGGTGTTGAGGAGGTTGAGAGACTCGTCGTATTTGCCGGTCTCGGTGTAGGCGAGGGCGAGATAATACTTAGCCCTTTCATCGTCCGGGTCTCCCAGGAGAATGAGCCTTAACTGCTCGATGGCCTTGTCGTATTCCCTTTTCTCGATATAAAGGAGTCCGAGCCTGAGCTTCAAATCCGGGTTTTTATGATCCAGTTGCTCCGCTTTTTTAAACTGAACGGCAGCATCGGTCAGACGGTTTACCCGGAAGAGGAAATTTCCGTAGCGCACGTATGCCTCGAAATTGAGCGGGAAAAGCACGACCAGGTCTTTGTATATGCTTTCGGATTCCTCAAGCCTTCCCTGCTTTTCATACACTATTGCCAGGTCTATCAGGGCGGATGGATAACTGGGGTTAATCTCCAGCGCCTTTCTGTAGTATCTTTCGGACTTCTCCAGGTTCCCGGTCTCCGAATGCAGTCTTCCCAGGAAGTAGTATCCACGCTCATCGTCGGGGAGTAGCTCGGTAAACTTCTCAAAGCTAGTCTTAGCCTGTTCATACTGCTTCGACTCTACCTGGACTATGCCTAAAAAAAGATATGACTCCGCGTCGTCCGGGTCGAGCTCGATGGCCTTGGTCAGCTCCTTCACGCTTTCCTGTCTCTTATCCGGGTCCGGAGAAGAGGCGTAAATCTTACCCAGAAGCCCGTGAGCGGGCCCAAAGTCGGGATTTACCTTTACCGCCTCCTCCAGCTTCCACACCGCTTGCTGAAACTGATTCATGCTCATGTAAACCAGGGCTAGGTTGTATTTTAAGAAAGCGGAATTGGGGTCGTGCCTCTCGGCGGCCTGAAGCTCGGAGAGCGCCTCGGCAAAATTACCGCGAAGGAAGTTAAGCCGGGAGAGCGTGAAGTAATAATAAGCCTCGTGCTTGCTGGTTAATTGTCTATATTCCTTCTTCTTGGCCTGGTCGGTTGGTTCTACCACCGTCGTCTTTGGAGCACAGGAGGAGAGAAACAAAATAGAAAAAGCGACCAATAAAGACTTTATTCCGAACCGATTCTCTGTTCTTCTAAACTTCATCTCAAGATGCCTCGACTATGTCCAGCTTTATTTTCCCTACTAACTTTATGATCTGATGGCTTTTGCTCAGGTCCCCTTCGATGAATTTTATGTGGGATGCGTCCGCGGGGAACTGTCCAAAGGTGGGGTCGACGGCGACCCATTCGCCCACGAAAACCTCGTTCCAGGCATGATAGTAAAACTTCCCATCGAGTAAAACAATTCCGAGTGCGATCCTAGACGGAATCCCGGCGGCGCGGGAAAGAGCAGCAAATAGAGTAGCATGCTCGTTGCAATCCCCCTTCCTGGTCTTGAGGACATCGAGCGCATTGGGCACGCTTATGGTCGGGGTTTTATCGAGGGAATTAAAGACCCAATCGTTTATCTTTCGTGCCGCTGTCAGGGAACTCTCCTCTCCACCTACGATCTCAGATGCTAAGCCCAGTATTTCGTCGCTATCACTCTGGATCAAATTGCTCGGCTTTAAATAGACATCATAATTTTCGCCGGAATAGGGAATTGAATATGTTTTCACTCGTGACAGGTCTCCGACTTTAACCTCTATCAAACCGTCTTTATAAAACTGCCTGTTTTCATCCTCCAGGTCTAACCCCTCGATTGATTCTATCCCTCCTACCCTGACCCGGAGTAATTTCAGGTTTCTGGGATTATCAAGAGGAACATCCGAGGAGATGGCGGTATTTTCTATTATATCCAGGCTAGAGAGGCTCTGGCCCCGGACACCCTCTCCGGCCTCCCTCATGGCCGTAAGCCCGGGAGGGGAAACCTCTTTTATCACCTCTCCTTTATTCGTCACCCAGGCGGTTATTTCAGAGCCGGCAAAATCCGTCTTCACCCGGTATGTGTTGAAACTGCCCAGGGGAACCTCCACCCGCTCCTCACCCTCTACCCTCAGCGTGGTCCTCAAGCTCACCGAATCGGCGCCGGTCAGGATCGAAGTCGGGTCGAAAAGGGTGACTTCGTAGGACTTGCCCACCGTCGGATTCTGCTCGCTTAACCACCTGTAAAGAACGGGCATAACCAACGGCTCATCCCTGACCGGAAAAGAAAGTTCGCTCTTCCCAGAAACCGAAAACACCTCCAGCTTAATCTCCTCCCCCACCCTTTTGCCGGCGGCCTTAAGCTCCACTGAGGGAGCGCTCATCGAGAAATCAAAAGCCATAAGTTTGTAACCGTCCAAGAAGTAATCCGACTTTACCTTTAGATTCTGGTCCGTGCCCAGTATATCCGGAGATTGGTTTCTTCGACTATATTTAATGCCCCTTTCTCCCGCTTGAAAAGGGTGTAGGAATAACCGACCCTATTCTCTCCGGAGTAAATGCCCATCCACTCCTCTTCCGGGTCGAGCTCTTTACCCGCTGCACTAACCAGATTTAGTGAAAACAACAAGGCAAGCACAACCGGGTGGGCTAATTTCATACATGAATAATCTACACATCTTTCAACTCAGTCTCAAGTAGAGACGCGATTAATCGCGTCTCTACCCAGGATCCGGTAATCTCACTGCATGGACAGGACTGAAAATCTACATTGCTAGTGAATACCACAGGATTGCATTGTAAGGAACGCATATACTTCGACGGTGCACAGTCCAGGTATGCGTTCCCTACATCAATAATACCTAATATTGATGATGCACTGCCTTGGTGACTGCTTACCATATAGGCTTAACATAAACTTAACAAACGAACTGTTTGTAGATACAATAATCGGGTTTTTCTTGTCTTTTCCTGTTCCTATTAGCAACGTAGTTTTGACCGGTAAATGACATAACGGGAGAGAACCTGATGATTGGTGTCGAAGATTTAAGGAGATGCGTGAAAGAAGGACTCTCTTTTGTTGAATCTGAACCCTATATTAAGGAGGCCGAGTTATTCGCTTCCTGGAACGACAATATGACGGTAAGGATAAACTACACATCAGACATACCGTGCAGCGGCGTTCACGAGCCGAAAAACATAGCCGGGTACGGGGTGGGGGTTCTGGCCGTATTCAACACAGCCGAAGGGACCAAGGTTGGCTTCGGCAGTGAGACCGGAGACCTGAGTCTTGACGGGATCAAAAGGGCTTTGGAGAAGGCACGGCAGAATGCGGTGAATGACCCCGATTTTAAATCCCTCCCGTCCCCATTGGACGAGCCGCCTAAACTCATTTCATACCACGATGAAAGGGTAATGAACTTGGAAGATGAAGAAATGGTTTCCCTAGGCTGGCGCGCCCTTAAGGGGGCGTTAGCCACGTTCAAAGAGGCCGGATATTCAAAAAGCCTGGTCGTAGGAGGAGACGTCACCATACTCAAGGAGAGAATGGCGGTGGCAAACACCAGGGGGATCAATGATTATGATGAATCCACCGCCCTATATTGCTCCATCACCTCTATGATTGAGGACAGCGATGCTAAGGGGACGGGCTGGGATTCTGCTACACACCTGGATAAGTTTAGGCCGGAGGAAGCGGGACAAGCGGCGGCGATAAGCGCCATAAGCACCATTGGCGGAAAGAGAATACTAACCGGAAGGTACAACGTGGTTTTCGGAAGGCACGCCGTGGCCATGCTCTTTTCAGAGATGATAATCTCCGCCCTCACCTTAAGCTCCATAGATTCGGGCAACTCACCCTTCGTCGGAAAGCTGGGCAAGAGGGTTGCTTCGGAATTTCTTTCGATTTACGACGATGGAGCAAGACTCTGGGAAGTAGGTAGCAAGAAAATTACTGGCGAGGGTCTTCCTACCGGGAGAACAGACTTGATAGAAGAAGGAATACTGGTAGGGTTCCTCTCTAACAACTACTTTGCCAAAAAATACGAGAATAATCTGGTCAAATTCATACCCAGAAACGGATTTAGGTTTGGCGACGGGGGCAGGGACTTCAGGCGCACGACTTCCATATTCGCTACAAACCTGGTGATCGAGGGAACGAGAGAGGTGGATTCGGAGAAGTTGATTTCACGCGTTAAAAACGGCATATACATAGGGAGGCTCTGGTATCTCTACCCGGTGTATGGGCTGGCGAAGGCTCATTTCACCGGGACGGTCATCGGAGATTCATACATAATCCGAAACGGAAAGTTAGACGAGCCGATCAAACCGAACACGGTAAGAATCAATGATAATTTTATGAACCTTTTGGAAAACATAACCGCCATATCCAGAGAGAAAAGAACAACGTTTATCTGGGACTCGCCGGAGATCGTGATAGCGCCGGAAATTGCGGTGAAGGGAGTCAGGCTTGAAAACGTAGCCGAGTTTGTGGAGGAGTTGTAGGCCTGACTTCTACTAGTTCGATGTATTTTTATTTCTTATGACCCACACCCAGAAATAATGTGCCTAATTTGTTGAGTAAAAGACTCCAACACCCAGGAATTAACAATGCCAGAAAGGGTCATCTTTTCATGGAGTGGCGGTAAGGATAGCACCATAGCGCTCTATGAGATTGAGAAGAGTAATAACTATGAGGTATTAGCTTTACTTACAACCGTGACCGAAGACTACGACCGGGTTAGTATGCACGGTTTGAGACGGATTCTATTAGAACAGCAGGCCGAGTCTCTGGGCTATCCGCTCGAGAAAATTTTGATTCCCAAGAATGCTTCCAATCAAGAATACGAATCTAAGATGGAAGAGGCTCTTTTGAAATATAAGAGTATCGGAGTTAATTCAGTAGTTTTTGGAGACATCTTCTTAGAAGATGTAAGAAAATACCGAGAGGACAACCTGGCAAAAATAGGGATGAGAGGAATCTTTCCGATCTGGAAAAGAAATACCAAGGGGCTTGCTTTTACATTCATAAACCTTGGGTTCAAAGCGGTTACAGTCTGCGTCGACTCAAATGTTTTGGACAAAAGATTTGTAGGCAGGGTAATCGATGAACAATTCTTATCCGAGCTTCCTCCCGGTGTCGACCCCTGCGGCGAGAATGGCGAATTTCATTCCTTCGTCTACGACGGGCCGATATTTCGGGAAAGAATACCGTACAATACCGGAGAGGTTATTTTAAGGGATAACCGTTTTTATTATTGCGATTTAGTGCCTCATTACTAGTATCTAATTACAGACTAGTTCACCAGCAAGCAATCTGACACAAGGTGTCACTCCGCGAATCTAAGATTTCTCCCCCTGGTCGAAATGACAGAAGAAGTGGTCGGAACAGCATCTTAATCCTTGTCATTCCGAACCATTCGGCTTTACTCAGGATAAACTCCTGTGAGGGAGATTGTGAGGAATCTAAGCAGATTGCTCTGCGTTCCTTACATTAAGGCTAAAACTACTTCCCTCCGGTCAGCCTGGCCCGGCCGCGCAGGGTAGGACCACCATTTCCCACACGAAGCGCCTGCATGGGGACACCCTTTCCGCAGTTGGGCATGGGGAAAAGCCTAAAATCATTTCCCACGGCATCTATGCTCATGAGATAATCCCTCGAATCGGAGGTCATTCCCCCGCTTCTATATAATTTCACCAGCTCACCCTTCTCGATCTTATACACCCGTCTTGCGGATATGCTGAAATTCTCCCGGGATTCTCCGATGGAAGGTGTATGATGTGACACCAGGTAATATCCGTCGTCGACTTCCCTAATTATGTCGTCCGGATTTCTGTCGCCCGGGGCGAACACGGTGTTGGTCATTCTCACCAGCGGAACAAAGTAGCTATGGGTGGCGCGCATGGCGCCGTTTGGCTCCTCGTCCAGTATCACCGCGGTTTCCCGGCTGTTCAAAAATCCCCTGAATATCCCCTTGTCGATATGAACTACCCTTTTTCCCAGGACCCCCTCCGCATCGTATTTATAGTTTCCATGACCCGGAAGCGACGTATCGGAATACGCCGTTACCAGGTCGGAAGCTACCTTCTTGCCCACCTGGTTATTCTCCAAACTCTTAAGCAGCCAGCTCCTTCCGGCGTATGCTGTCTCCATCTTGAGCGCCCTGTCCGCTTCCACCGGGTGGCCGATAATCTCGTGCACGAGAAGGGCATTGAAATGCGGGTCGGTGACCACCACCGCTTCTTTTGCAGTTGAGTTGAGGACTTCGGCCTTGGAGAGCTCTATTGTTTCATTCCCCAGGTCCACTGCAAACTCATGCAGGGTCTTACCAAATGGATTTTCTCCATGAATCGCTTCCCATCCACATCTAGCCCCCAGGTGGTCGTAGTTAGCCTCGTCTCCGACGACGACATAAACAAACCCTTCGGTGAGTGGGAAGGTCTGGTCGATCAGTGCCCCTTCCGACGACACAAAAAGCTCTCTTACCAGCGAGGTAGTAACGTGAACCAGGTTGTAGCCGCCTGAATCATATAGCTTTTCGATGGACTCGGATGCTCCGACTGCTTCCCTCACCATGCTCTCGAGCGGTACGCTTCTGGGGTCATCCTTGAACGGGATAACCACCGTATCGTTGTGAACTTCAACCGGGGCCAGTATGGTGCTGTGTATAGATTCTCCAAGATCTCCGAACACGCCCTTCATCTCCGCCTTGTACGAAGCGTTTGCCAGCGCTCGTTTCCAGGCATGTCTTATCCCTTTCCTTATTACGTCATCCAGTCTTCTCAGGTCAGACGTGCCTAAATGAGAGGCAAAGTAGCCGGAGGCCTTAAGCCTGTCGCCGGCGATGGACCTTACGCTGAAAGACATCTGCCGTTCTTCTCTCCCTTCCCTTGGAGCGCCCTTTTGAGCCACGGCAAACCTGGTCTCATTCAACCCTATCCTCACATCTATGTAGTGACAGTTATCCAGGTTTATCTGAGACTCCAGGACGATTTCGGAAACCAGGACTTTTATCCGTTCGATTAAATCAACGCCGATTAGGCCTGACATTGGGGATGCCTCCTGCTAGGACTGATATGGGATTAAATGCAATAAAACCGCCAGGGTGAAGAGGTTAATGATAACATGAAAATAATTGATTAGGACAACCACATTAACCCAGGATATAAGCTGGTGTAAAAGTCTATATTTGATCAGGTGAACAATGTCAATACAACTAAAACTGAACAAGCCGTCCAAATCATTTTAATGCTTACCCACAAGGCTAAGCTGGTTTGTCATCCTGAGGAAAGCG
>FWPU01011524.1_pt1 | contig 12328 bp, 12 predicted proteins | sample 2228361 | NCBI WGS metagenome assembly FWPU01 (sample SAMEA103939777, study PRJEB20133) | metagenome | reverse complement strand
TTATGCGCTTATCCGGTTGGGGAACGATGTCCTGGCGGTTCTCATAGTTTTAAAGACCCGCTAATCCGGAACGATGTCTTGGCGGACGACAATTACGGGCTTGCCCACAAGGATGTTGGGGTTGATTTCTATTCTGGTCTTCATATCCCCCGACTTCTTCCAGCGGGTAAGATGAGGCGAGTTATCCCAACCGGTCTTGAGATGGTTATCCGGCGTCAGCCAGAAGTAACTGTAGTGCACCAATTCACTCTGGAGAAGTCCGCCAGCAAATCCAGCGTTTGCTGCGCCTTTTTGAGCAAGGTGGCCCAGTAGTGCCATTCCACGTAGTCTTCATGCATCTCGTAATCGGCATCGTCCGGTAGCCCTTGCCTTTCCAGTTCTTCCAGAGTTATCCCGTACTTTGTTTCCATCTGGCGCAAGCGTTCCCGGGCGCGCGCGATCTGTTTCTCCAGGTCTATCCGCCGAAACGTCGCACCAATCTGAAAAATCTCCTCCTGGTCTTCCGGAGGGAGGGTTAAGAAGATATCTGCAACGCGAGAAATGTCGGGCGATTTCATTTCTCTCCTTTCACCGGATGCCCCAGTATGGCCGAGAGGTCGGCCAGGGCGGTGGGCGGGTCGGTGCAGGTGATGGTGTGGATTCCCAGCAGGCGAGCGGCGTCGGTGTTGCGGGCGTGGTCGTCTATGAAGACGGCCTCGGCGGGCCCGACTCCCAGCCGGTCCAGCGTCAACCGGTAGATGGCTGGGTCGGGCTTGGCCAGCCCCACCTCGGCGGAGTTCACATAGACGTCAAACTCGGCCCGGGGGTCAAAACCATGCCGTCGGCGGAGGCTCTCCGCGTGGCCAGGGAAGGCATTGGTGAGCATGGCGACCCGGTACCTCCCCCGCAGGGACCGAACCGCCGCGACCATGTCCTGGTTCAGGCCGTCGTCGGCGTAGTATTCCTCGTAGAAGCGCCGGAGGGCTTCCCGGTCCGGCAACCGCAGGGCGCGTATCAGATGCTGATCGTACTCCTCCTGAGAGATGGCGCCGATCTCCAGCCGTTTCCACTCCGGCCCCCAGAGGGCCTGATCCAGCGTTCCGGCGGGCAAGCCCAGCCGCGCTTCCCACTCCGCGGAACGGGCCAGGAACTCCAGCGGGGCCATCACCCCGCCCCAGTCAAAAATGACGGCGCGGATGCCGGGGACGGGGCCGACGACGGGCGGGGAGACGGGTAACCCGGCCTCTGCCAGAGCCCGCTGCAGGGAGACGGTGCCCCGGAAGTGGACGGCGGCCATCCCCAACCGCCGGGCTGCCTCCACGTTGGGCCGCCAGTCGTCCACGAACAGCGCCTCCGGAGGCGATACCCCCAGTTGTTCCAGCGCGCGTCGGTAAATGAGCGGGTCGGGCTTGGTAGCGCCCACCTCCGCGGAGATGACGACGGCGTCAAAGAGTTCCCGCATCCCCAGGTCGGTCAGGAGGCGGGCCAGTTCGGCCGCGAAATTGCTCACAAGGCCCACGCGTATCCCCTTCCGGCGCAGGGTGCGGATGACCCCCAACAGGTCTTCGTCCAGACGGTCTCCGGCCCAGAAATCCCACTTCAGCGCGGCCAGGTCGTCCGGACTCAGTGGCAATCTCCGCGCGACTTCCGCCCATACGTCCTCCAGTGTGGCCTCTCCCCGCTCGGCCTGAGCCCAGGCTTCCGTGCCGAAGAAGAGGTCGGCCAGGCCGTTGGGGGGCAGGCCCAGCCGCCGCTCCCACGCCGCGCGCGGCCGGATGTCCATCGTGCGTATCAGCACGCCGCCCCAGTCAAAAATCACCGCACGGATCACTGGTTGTTCTCCGGTTCGGGGAAGAGATGCAGGAGTTCGGTGAAGCGTTTCAGGGTGACCGTTCGTTCCGGATCGGCGACGGGGACTTCCTCAAAGGCCCACGGGCGGTGGTAGGGGATGTGGACCGCGCCGATGCCCACCGCCAGCGCGGGGTTCACGTCGGAGCGGGGGCTGTTGCCGACCATCCAGGTACGGGCCGGGTCCAGGTTGTGGCGGGCCAGCAGGCCTTGCAGCACCTCCGGCCCCTTCTCCGGGACGATGTGGATGGCCTCAAAATAGGGGGCCAGTCCCGAACGCTCCACCTTACGGCGCTGCACTTCGGGGTCGCCCTTGGTGAGCAGGAAGAGGCGGCAGTAGCGGGCCAGCCGGGCAACTGTCTCGGCCACGCCGTCCAGCAGAATGATGGGGTACTCTATCACCCGCTGGCCGATGGCCTCAATCTCGGCCTCCACCTCCGGGCGGGGGAGGCGCCCGTCCTCCCGGCAGAGGCGCTGATAGGCCACCTGCATGCAGCGGACGAATTCCTGCGGCGCGTAGCCGTAGATGGGGACGCGCTCGTGCTCCGTCTCTGCCAGCGTCTGCCGGGCGCGCTGGGGGTCAAATCCCTCCGCTGCCATCCGCGCGGCGAAGGCGTCTATAGCCTCTTCGTAGAAGACGTTGTTCTCCCAGAGGGTGTCGTCGGCGTCCAGAATCAGGGCAATCGTTTTCATAGCGCGCCTATTATACCAAAAGGCCGGAAAATGGGGTAGGGCAACAACCCTGAAGTTCGGACTTGAGTTGGGACAGGGTATTCCGGCAAACCATCTTGCGGGTCTTCCAGCTCCGCCCGACGGTTTGGCGTCGGGCGGAGGCGGCTTTGAAAAGCCCTGCACCCACGCAGCACCGACTTGACAAAATGGCCGTTTTGAGTATTATATTTACCACACATGAACAGACCGGCCAATTGTTTTGCCTGCTATTACTACTGGTACTTTGCCACCCGCCTTCGGAGGCGCGGTTGCTTCGCGCCGGGTGGAGAGCCGGTAGGATAGCAGGCTCGGCCCGAGATAGCAAAAAAAGAACGTGGAGCAACCGCTCCACGTTCTTTTTTTATCCTGCAGAGATGACTATCACCTGACACCGGAGAAGGGCGATGAAACTACTCTGCTGGTGGAGAAAGAAAGCCTGTCGGGGGATCCGCGGCGCGACCTGCGCGGAAGCCAACACCGCCGACGCCATCCTCACCGCCACGCGCGAACTCCTGGAGCGCATCATCCTGGCCAACGGCGTGCGCGCCGAAGAGGTCGCCGCCGTCATTTTCACGGCCTCCCCCGACCTGGACGCCGCCTACCCCGCTCAGGCCGCCCGCGAGATGGGCTGGAATCAGGTGCCGATGCTGTGCGTGCAGGAAATGGCCGTGGTCGGCAGCCTCCCTCGCTGTATCCGCGTGCTGGTGCTGTGGAATACCGACCTGTCGCCGGCACGGATCCGCCATGTCTATCTGGGCCAGGCCCGTAACCTGCGCCCGGATTGGGCTTTGTATGAATAAACTTCGCCATGGGAAGGAGGGGGAGATGACCAGAGTCGCCTTTCAGGGAGTGGCCGGCGCCTACTCGGAAGAGGCCATCCGGCAGTTCTTCGGCCCGGAGGTGCAGAGTGTCCCCCGCGATACCCTGGACGAGGTCTTCGCGGCTGTGGAGCACGGCGAGGCGGACTACGGGATGGTGCCGGTAGAGAATGCGGTGAGCGGTTCCGTCACCCGCACCTACGAATTGCTCATGGAGCGGGACCTGCGGATTTATGCCGAGACGGTTCTGCGGGTGCGCCATATGCTGCTGGCGCTCCCCGGCACCCGTCTGGCCGACCTCCGGCGCGTCCGTTCCCATCCTCAGGCGCTGGCACAATGCCAGCGGTATCTAAGCCGCTACGGGCTGGAACCGGAGCCCGCCTTTGACACCGCCGGTAGCGCCCGCGACCTGGCAGCAAATCCGGAGCCGGATGTGGGGGTCATCGCCAGCGCCCTGGCCGCCGAACTCTATGGCCTGGAAATCGTCGCCACCGACATTGAGGATTTCCCCTTCAATTACACCCGCTTCTTCGTCCTTTCCCTGGATGACCCCCCTCGGACGCCGTATTCCAAAACATCCCTGATCTTCTCCGTCCGCCACCGCCCCGGGGCGCTGTACGAATGCCTGGGCGAGTTCGCCGTCCGGGGCATCAACCTGACCAAGATTGAATCCCGTCCCCGCCTCAACCGTCCCTGGGAGTACATCTTCTACCTGGATTTTGAGGGACACTGGCAGGACCCTGTCTGTGAAGCGGCGATTATGGGGCTGTTGCGCCGTTCTTCGTTCGTCAAATTACTCGGCTCCTATCCGGCCGCCACAACGCCGATGGCGGGAGAGGAACCGATGGTCAGATAACCCAGGAGGAAGGGAGATGATTGTCGTGATGAAGAGAGAAGCTACCCCGGATCAGATCGCCCGCGTGGTCGCCCGGATAGAGGAAGGGGGCTACCAAACCCATCTCTCGCAGGGCACGGAGCGCACCATCATCGGGATTATCGGCAACGGACGTCCCATAGACCGGGAGCAGATAGAACGGATGGAGGGCGTGGAGCGGACGGTGCCCATCCTCCGGCCGTTCAAACTCGCCAGCCGCGAGTTCCATCCCGAAGATACGGTCGTCCCGGTCAACGGGATCCCCATCGGAGGACAGGTGCTGGTCGTGATGGCCGGGCCGTGTGCCGTGGAGAGCCGCGAACAGTTGCTGGAGACGGCCTGGGCTGTCAAAGAGGCCGGCGCCCATATCCTGCGCGGCGGCGCCTTCAAACCCCGCACCTCCCCCTACAGTTTTCAGGGCCTGGGAGAGGAGGGGTTGAAACTGCTGGCCGAAGCGCGGGAAGCGACCGGTCTGCCCGTCGTGACCGAGGTGATGGACCCCCAATCCGTCCCCCTGGTCGCGGCGTACGCCGACATCCTCCAGATCGGTGCGCGCAACATGCAGAACTTCTCGCTTCTGCAGGCCGTCGGACAGACCCGGAAACCGGTGCTTCTCAAGAGGGGAATGATGTCCGCCGTAGAGGAGTGGCTGATGGCCGCCGAATACATCCTGGCCCAGGGCAACGGCCAGGTCATCCTCTGCGAACGCGGCATCCGCACGTTTGAAACCTACACCCGCAACACGCTGGACATCAGTGCCGTCCCGCTGGTCAAACAACTCAGCCACCTGCCGGTGATGGTGGACCCCAGCCACGGTACGGGCAAATGGGAACTGGTGGAGCCGGTATCCCGCGCCGCAGTGGCGGTCGGTGCCGACGGACTCATCATTGAGGTCCATCCCCATCCCGAAAAGGCCCTCTCCGACGGCGCCCAGTCCCTGACGCCCGCCCGCTTCGCCGCGCTGATGGTGAGTTTGCGCACCGTCGCCGGGGCCGTCGGGCGGACCCTGGAACTCCCCGCCGGCGGGAACGGCCAATGAAGCCCCTGACCGAAGCCCGGGTCGCCGTGGTCGGGCTGGGGCTGATGGGGGGCTCCATAGCCGGGGCCCTCCAGGGCTGCTGTCGGCAGGTCGTCGGCGTGGCGCGACGGCCGGAGACCGTGGAGATGGCCCGGATGGCAGGTTTCATCCACGAGGGGACGACTTCCCTCGCCGACGGCGTCCGGGAGGCCGATGCGGTCATCCTGGCGACGCCCGTCCGTACCATCCTGCGGCAACTGGACGAAATAGCCCCCTTCCTGCCGCCGGACTGCCTGGTGATGGACCTGGGAAGTACCAAACGGGCCGTCCTGGCCGCGATGGAGCGCCTGCCTGCCCACGTCCAGCCCCTGGGCGGTCATCCGATGTGCGGGAAGGAGAGATCGGGCCTGGAGGCCGCCGACCCCGACCTCTACCGGGGCTGCACCTTCATCCTGGTCCCCCTGCCGCGCACGTCGCCGGAGGCGCTGGCCCTGGGACGGGAAATCGCTGGCGCGGTCGGCGCACGCCCTCTGGTGCTGGATGCCTGTGCTCACGACCGCTGGGTTGCCTTCCTGAGCCATCTGCCCTACCTGCTCTCCTGTGCTCTGGTCGCCGCCGCAGAAGAGGTCCTGGCCGACCATCCAGCCGCGCGGACAGTTGCCGCCTCGGGGTTCCGCGATACGTCCCGCCTGGCAGGCAGCGACGTGACGATGATGACGGACATCCTGCTGACCAACCCGGATATGGTGCTCCACGCGCTCCGGACATGCCAGTTACACCTGGACCGTATAGCGCGGTGGATAGAGCAGGGAGACGAGGATGCCCTGCAGGCCGCCCTGGCCGCCGTCCGTCGGCGGCGGCTGGAAATGTCCGGGGAAAGAAACGCACGGATTTCTGACACCGTTCGTAAGGGCGGGGCAGCGCGCAACCGTTCTTAGTGCGCCACGGAGCGGGGTGGCGCGCAAAGCCCGTTGCACGACACATACCGTTGTGACCTTTACTGGAGAAAAAATGAGCCGAGTGACCGTTCTTCCATCGGGGCCCCTGCGCGGCCGCGCACGGGTGCCCGGCGATAAGTCCATTTCCCATCGCGCCCTGCTCCTGGGCGCGCTGGCCGAAGGGGAAAGCCGGATAGAGGGCCTTCTCCTCACCGGCGACGGCGAGGCGACCCTCCGCTGTCTGCAGGCCCTGGGGGTGGAGACCGCCCTTTCGGTCGGAGGAGACGGCACCCCCGTGCTGACCGTTGTCGGCCGGGGGCTGCGCGGCCTTCGGCAACCGGCGACGCCCCTGAACTGCGTCCGTTCGGCCACGACGATGCGCCTGCTGGCGGGGGCCCTTTCCGGCCAGCCCCTGGAGGCCGTCCTGACCGGCGACCCTCAGTTGCTGCGCCGCCCGATGCGTCGGGTGGTGGAGCCGCTGCGCCGCATGGGCGCCGATATCACCGACACCGACGGCCACGCCCCTCTGACCGTCCGGGGGCGGCCGTTGCGGGGCCGCGAACACCGTCTGGAGGTCGCCAGCGCCCAGGTCAAGAGCGCCCTCCTGCTGGCCGGCCTCCTGGCCGATGGCCTCACCGTCGTCCATGAACCGGCCCCCTCCCGCGACCACACCGAGCGGATGCTGGCGGCAATGGGGGCCGACGTCCGGCGGGAGGGGAACTCCGTCGCCATCCATCCTCCCTCTAACCCTCTGCACATCCTTAATTTGACCGTTCCCGGCGACCTCTCCTCGGCGGCCTTCCTCATCGTGGCTGCCACCCTGGTGCCGGATTCCGGGGTCACCGTCTGCGGTGTCGGCCTCAATCCCACCCGTACCGGCCTGCTGGACGTTTTCCGGGCGATGGGCGCCGACATCACGGTGACGAACAAGCGTCTGCAGGGGGGCGAACCGGTGGGGGATGTGACCGTCCGCTCCTCGGCGCTGGAAGGGGTGGAGATCGGCGGCGACCTGGTCGTGCGGATGATAGACGAATTTCCCATCCTGGCCGTCGCCGCCACCCAGGCCCGCGGCCGGACGGTGGTGCGGGACGCCGCCGAACTGCGCGTCAAAGAGACCGACCGGATCGCCACCGTCGTGGAGGAGTTGGGCAGGATGGGCGCCCGGATAGAGCCCCTTCCCGACGGCTTCGTCGTGACCGGGCCGACCCCGTTGCACGGGGCCGTCGTCTCCAGCCATGGTGACCACCGGCTGGCGATGGCCCTCTTTGTGGCCGGACTGGTCGCCTCCGGCCCGACCGTCGTGGAGGGCATGGATTGCGCCGCCGACTCCTTCCCGAATTTCATCCCGGTGATGGAACACCTGATGGGAGGCCCGTGATGATAGACGGACGCACCCAACTGGTCGGGTTGATCGGCTGGCCGGTGGAACACAGCCTCTCGCCGGTGATGCACAACGCCGCCTTCCAGGCGCTGGGGCTTCCCTGGTGCTACGTCCCCCTCCCGGTCCCGCCGGGGAAGGTGGAGGCCGCCGTTCGGGGGATCGCCGCCCTGGGCTTCCGCGGGGTCAACGTCACCATCCCGCACAAGCGGGCAGTTATTCCGGTTCTGGACCGTCTGGCGCCGGACGCGGCCGCGCTGGGGGCCGTCAACACGGTGGCCGTGGCGCGGGAAGATGGGGGTCAGGTGACCCTCATCGGCCACAACACCGACGCGGAGGGGTTCATCCGGGCCCTGCGCCGCGCCGGGCGGGACCCGACCGGGGTGCGCGCCGTGATTCTGGGGGCGGGAGGCGCGGCCCGTGCCGCGGTCTTTGCCCTGCGGCGGGCGGGCGCGGCGGAGGTGGTGGTGCTGAACCGAACCCTGTCGGTCGCTCAGGCACTCGTCGCCGACCTGGAGGCCGTGCCCCTCCCCGATGGCGGGACACCCGGAGGGCGTCTGGTCGCCCTGTCCCTCACGCCGGAGACGGTGGTGGAATCCGCCCGCGCGGCTGACCTGCTGGTGAACGCCACTCCCCTGGGGATGTGGCCCGATGTCCAGAGCAGTCCCTGGCCCGACGGGGTCCCCGTCCCCTCACATCTTACCGTCTACGACCTGGTCTACAACCCGCCGCAGACGCGGCTGCTGGAGCAGGCGCGTCGTTCGGGCGCGCAGGCGGTCGGTGGGCTGGGGATGCTGGTGGAGCAGGGGGCGCTGGCGCTGGAGATATGGACGGGGAAGCCGGCGCCGGTGGAGGTGATGACAAGGGCTTATCAACGCGCGCTGAGGAGGTACCGATGCTCCGGTTCCTGACCGCGGGAGAGTCCCACGGCCCGTGTCTGGTGGCGATCGTGGAGGGGCTACCGGCCGGGCTGCAGGTGGACGTAGAGGCCATCCACCGCGACCTGGCCCGCCGCCAGGGGGGCTACGGCCGCGGCGCGCGGATGCAGATAGAGCACGACCGGGTGGAAATCCTGAGCGGCGTCATCGGCGGACGGACGACCGGCGCGCCGGTGGCCCTGCGGATAGAGAACCGGGATTGGGCCAACTGGCGGCCGCGGTGGGAGGCGGGCGACCTGCCCCCGCTCACCGTCCCCCGCCCCGGCCACGCCGACTACGCCGGGATGGTCAAATATGGCCTGAGCGACGCCCGTCCCGTGCTGGAGCGGGCCAGCGCCCGGGAGACGGCGGTGCGGGTGGCGGTGGGGGCGCTGGCGAAACTCCTGCTGACCGAATTCGGGATCGTCGTTGGCAGTTACGTGGAGGCGATCGGGGAGGTGGTGGCCGAGATCCTGCCCCTGCCGCCGGAGGAGTTGTGGCGGCGGGCCGAGGACAGCGATGTCCGCTGCCCCGACGAGGCGGCCGCGGCCCGGATGCGGGCGGCGATAGACGCCGCCGCGGCGGCGGGGGACACCCTGGGTGGGGTCTTCGTCGTTATCGCTACGGGGGTGCCGGTAGGGCTGGGGAGTCACGTCCACTGGGATCGGCGTCTGGACGCGCGCCTGGCCGCAGCGGTGATGTCCATCCCGGCGGTGAAGGGGGTGGAGATCGGCCCGGCCTTTGAGAACGCCCGCCGGCCGGGCACGCGCGTTCACGACGAGTTTGTCGTCGGGGAAGACGGAGCCATCGGGCGGGCGTCCAACCGGGCCGGTGGGGTAGAGGGCGGTATCAGCAACGGTCAGCCCATTGTGGTGCGGGCAGCGATGAAGCCCATCCCGACGACGAAGCGGCCCTTGCGGTCGGTGGACCTGGCGACGGGCCGGCCCGCCGATGCCCCATACCAGCGCGCCGATATCTGCGCCGTCCCGGCGGCAGCCGTGGTCGGCGAGGCGATGGTGGCATGGACGCTGGCCGAGGCGCTGGTGGAGAGGATGGGGGGAGATAGAATCAGTCCACAGTCCACAGTCCACAGTCCGCAGGCCGCAGTCCACAGTCCGCAGGCCGCAGGCCACAGCCCGTAGTGGGGCGCGCGGCCTTCGCCGACGCGGGGGTGAGGTCGTCTGACCTAACCCCATCCCTCCGGCCCCCTTGTGGGGCGGTCTTTCCAGCCCCGCCGGTTTACGGCGGGGCTGGGAGGAAAAGAGCGCTTTCAGCGCCCTTCTGAATCCCAGCCTGACTGGTTTACCGTCAGAGGCTGGCGCAGGAAAATCTGCTTTTTATCCCTTCCCTCGCCGGAGGCGAAAAATCTACCCCTGTGAACCGGCCCCCGTCTTCTCCCACAGGGCGAGGGGAAGGGGAAAATGCCCGAGGAGGTGTCGTGAAAAACATCGTCCTTACCGGTTTTATGGGGACGGGTAAGACCACGGTAGGGCGGGAAGTGGCGCGCCGCCTGGGATGTCCGTTCGTGGATATGGACGAGGTGATAGCGCGGCGCGCCGGGAAGCCAATCCCCCGGATATTTGCCGAAGATGGGGAGGAGGCCTTCCGTCGGATGGAAGCGGAGTTATGCCGGGAACTGGGCGCGCGGAGAGGCCTGGTCATCGCCACCGGCGGCGGCGCGCTGGTCAACCCTGAGAACCGGGCACGGATGACCGAGGGGGGCATTGTTATCTGCCTGGAGGCCGACCCCGAGGAAATCCTGCGGCGGGTCGGCGAGGATTCGGGGCGCCCGCTCCTGCAGACCCCCGATCGGCGGGCGCGGGTCGCCGAACTGCTGGCGGCGCGGCGGCCGGCCTACGCGGCCATCCCCTGGCACGTGGATACGACCGGCCGTCCCGTGGAGGAGGTGGTGGAAGAAGTGCTGCAGATCGCCGATTTTGCTACGCTGACCGTCCAGTATCCTGGCGGTGAGTATCCGATTTATGTGGGAAAGGGAGCACTATCGCACGTGGGAGACGCCCTGCGGGCCGCCGGGGCGCCGGAGGGGAGCACCGTCGCCGTCGTCTCCAACCCGGTGGTGGCGCCGCTATATGGCCCCCGGGTGGAGACGTCCCTCCGGAAGGCCGGGTTTTCCCCCTTCTTCTGCCTCATCCCCGACGGGGAGCAACACAAGACTCTCGCCACCGTCGCCGACCTGTACGAGCAGTTTCTGGCGGGGGGCCTGGATCGGAGCGGGACGGTGGTGGCACTGGGTGGGGGCGTGGTGGGGGACGTGGCCGGTTTCGCCGCGGCCACTTTCATGCGCGGCGTCCGCTTCGCCCAGGTTCCCACCTCCCTCCTGGCGATGGTGGATTCCAGCATCGGCGGGAAGACGGGGGTGGACCTGCTCCAGGGCAAAAACCTGGTCGGGGCGTTCCTGCAGCCGGCCGTTGTGGTGATAGACCCTACCGTCCTGGCGACCCTGCCCGTAGAGGAGTTGCGCTCCGGGATGGCGGAATGGATCAAACACGGTATCATCGGGGACGCGTCGCTTTTCGCCGACCTGGAGGCCGTCGTTTGGCAGGCCGCGACGTTGCCCATCGCCCGCCCCTGGGAGCAGGTCACGCCGTCCCGGATCCTGCGCTCCCTGCGGGTCAAGGCGGCGATTGTGGAGGAGGACCCGTACGAGCAGGGACGGCGCGCCGTCCTGAACCTGGGACACACGACGGGACACGCGCTGGAGGTATTAAGTGGATACTCCCTTCGCCACGGAGAGGCAGTCAGCATCGGTATGGTTGTGGCCGCCCACATCGCGGCCGACCTGGGAGTTGCCGAAGAGACGCTGCCGGAGCGGGTCGCTGCAGTGCTGGCGGGATGGGGGTTGCCCGTGCGCTGTCCACCTTTCCCGGCCGATCGTATCTGGGCGGCGATGGCCCACGACAAGAAGCGCCGGGGGCAGACCCTGCGCTGGATCCTCCCCCGGACCATCGGCGAGGTGGATATTTTCCCGGATGTGCCGCAGGATGTGGTTCTGGCAGCGTTGCAGCGGGTCGGGGCTGCGGAATAGATATGAGTTTTGGAGCGGAAACTGCGTCGCCGCCCCCAACCGGTTTTGTCTCCCGTTGCGTCTTGACGTTGAAAACGAATGCGCAACTGGACAATTGCCAGGAGGGAAAAAATGAGCCGATTCCGAATTCTGGTGCTCCACGGCCCCAATCTGAACCTGCTGGGCCGCCGCGAGGTGCACATCTATGGCCGGGTGACGCTGGACGAAATCAATGCGTCCCTGGAGGAATATGCCGCGGCCCACGGCGCCGAACTGCGCATCCGGCAATCCAACCACGAAGGCGTGCTGATAGACGCCATTCACGAGGCGATGGGCTGGGCCGACGGACTGCTCATCAATCCCGGCGCATACACCCACACCAGTATCGCGCTGCGGGATGCCATTGCCGGGGCCAATATCCCAGCAGTAGAAGTCCATCTCTCCAACATCTACGCCCGGGAACCATTCCGTCATCACTCCTGGCTTACCCCGGTGTGTATCGGCCAGGTTTGCGGCTTCGGTTGGCGGAGTTATCTGCTCGGGCTTGAGGGTCTGTTGGCTTACCTGGAAGATCGGAAAACCGCACTAACTGATGCCCCCTAATCGTCGCGGTGATGAAGCCACACCGAACGGAAGATTTGCTTTCAAGCCCTTACCTCCTGTCTCATCCCCGCGCGACACCAGCAGCAATGGTGAAGGGATGAATGGGGCGGGTTGTGGTTCACAAGGGCAGGTTTTTCGCCTCCGGCGAGGGAAGGGATAAAAAGCAGATTTTCCTGCGCCAGCCTCTGACGGTAAACCAGTCAGGCCGGGCTTTAGAAG
>FWPU01009980.1_pt1 | contig 12328 bp, 14 predicted proteins | sample 2228361 | NCBI WGS metagenome assembly FWPU01 (sample SAMEA103939777, study PRJEB20133) | metagenome | reverse complement strand
CTGCCCCCTCTCCGACGCGGAGAGGGGGCGAGCCGAGCGTAGCGAGACTGGGGGTGAGGTAAACAGGAGCGAGCCAACCTCTACGCTGGCTCTAGCTCTGTCCGCCCCTGAACTCGCGAGGGAGAAGGGGCCGGAGGTTGAGGGGTGAAAAGAGCATAACACGCTCTAGCGCTGTGCTGTTTGCAGATCACAGGAGAGCATATGTCATGTCGCAGATCACAGTGCGCCAGGCGACCCTGGCCGACGCGGCCAGCATCTCGGCGTTACACAACGCGACGATCGGCACCTGGCAGCGGCGCACACCCGACGGCGAATGGGTGCCGGCGGACTATGAAGAACTAACCCTGTTCGAGCGCTGGATGAACGGCGGTCCCTGGGCCAGCGTCGAGATGTGCGCGGTGCATCTGGCAAACCTGCTACGCGGCAGCGACGGCATCCCGCTGGTGGCCGAAATAGACGGGCAGGTGGGTGCCGAGGCCGAAGTTTTCATCGGGCGCGAGCCAGAACCGTTCGGCTTTCACATCAACCTGTCGAAGCTGACGGTGCACCCCGACTTCACCGACGCCGGACTGAGCAGCGCTCTGCTGACATACATCGTGCAGATCGGGCAGGCCATCCGGTGCAAACGGATCACGGTGGCCGATGGCGAGGTCAACGCCGCGCTGTACGAGCATCATCAGTTCAGCCGGGCGCACACCGGTCAGCGGATCGTGCTGCCTGCGCGGGAAGGACGCATCTTCTACCAGGCCAGCGATCTCAAGACGTTCGACCCGGCGCAGATCGAGGGCTGGCACATGCCGCTGGGCCGTTACCAGAATGCCCGCCAGGAGTGGGATCGCATGACTCCGGGCTTTTGGAACAGCGTGCCAGAGATTGTGGAGATCGAGACGGCACGGTTGCATTTCCTGGTCACCGGTCAGGAAGCCTACGCGCTGATGCAGCAGGATCGCGACGACCCGCAGCGCGTGCACGCCTTTGTTTGGGCCAAGCGTCCGATCAAAGGTCTGCTGGTGATGACTCTGTGCGACTGGGCGCTGCGGCACGATTATCGCGAGATCGTCTCGTTTGCCTGGGATTTCACCCTGCCACTGCTGGAGATGGACTTCAAGCGCGAAGGCCCTCCCCAGTATCTCTATAGCCGAGCGGTGTAGCGGAGCGCGCGGGCCAGAGGATGGACAAGATTTCGAACCTACCCTGCCCCAATTACCGGAAGTGCAAGAGTCTGATCTCTGCTGAGTAATCGGTTGTGGGCAGTACGGCGCGATATATCAGTCGAGTATCAGTATCGCCAAGACGCCGACGGACATATAATAAAGAAAAGGCCCGACATGCAAGCGGTAGCTTGCCTGCCTGGCCCCTTCATCTGGCAGAAAAAGGAGACGTAACAATGAGCGCGGACGCAATGGAACAAATCGGCGTACACCTGGAGTTTCTGGGCTACCAGGTCAGCCGAGATGGCGAAATCATGCGGGCCAGGCACCAGAGCCAACCTAATTTTCTGGTGCGGCGGTTGGCGGGGGGGATTCTGTTCGTATCTATCTTCGGGTGCAACGACAACGCCAAACGCGACAGGCTCGGTTACCTGGAAATGCTCAACACCCTCAACGACAAAGCCTCGGTAGCGCGTTTCTATGCGGATAAGGACTCCGATCTCTTCATCGAAGCCTGGTATCCCGATTACTACGACCGGACGGAGTTCGGCATCTTCATGCAAGCGTGGGATCGCGATATCATGACGCTGCTAATGGCGGGCGCGGACCGCTACGTCCGCTGATGCCCCTTCCGTGGGCGTGCCTGGCCTTCGGAATCTCAGGCAAGATTCCGAAGGTCTTTTTTTTTTCTGCTCTTAAGAGCCTGGCCTCTGCTGGTCTTTGATTATGTCAACAGCCATTGACATGATCGCGGCACTTGCCTACAATCTGAGCAGGTGAGAACGCCAATCGTTCGCAAACGTAGCACAGGGCAGACTCCCATGCCGACTTATTTTCGCTGTATCTGTCTGAAGCGGGGGCGCTAGCGCACACAGCTTCAGGCAGGCTGAGCACCGACTTCCCCAAGGCCAACGGCTGAATTGCGCGGCAGCGTCCCCGAAACGGCGAACCTTTTCGCCGGGTCGCGACGCAGTGTGTGTTGCGCGATGAGGCTCGTTGGCCTTGTCCTTTGTACTGACCGCGCTCATTACCAGGGAGGAAACGATGACGACCAAGCGCCAGGTAGACCATCAGCAAATACGCACCAACCAGGTTTTCACCATCACCTTGTTGGCGCTGGCCTTTGTGCTGGATGCACCCACGCTGGCCGCTTTCACCGCCGCCGTGATGCTGGTTTCCGCCGCAATGCCTGCGCTGGGGTTGTTTTCGCGCGTGTATCGCCATCTGCTCCTGCCCACAGGTCTGATCCGGCCCGATCTCGTCCCTGACCATCCGGAACCGCACCGCTTCGCCCAATTGCTGGGCGGCATTTGCGTCACTCTGGGGGCGCTGGCGCTTTTCGGCGGCCTGGAGCCGATCGGCTGGGTACTGGTGGGGCTGGTGATTGTCCTGGCCAGTCTGAACCTGTTTGCGGGCTGGTGCGCGGGCTGCACACTCTACTACTGGTTGAACCGACTGGGCGTGCCCGGTTTCGACCGCTCGCCGTTGCGGGGGGCGCGATGATCGAACGACTGGCCCTATTGCTCGCCCTGGCGCTGCTGGTGGGGATGATCTACACAGCGCTCCGGCGCTGGCAGATGTTCCGCGTCCGTCGGCTGGCGAGCAACGACTCGCTGGTGAAGAATCTACGGCCCGGCGTACCAGCCATTCTCTACTTCAGTTCCCCGCTCTGTGCGCCCTGTCATGCTCAGCAGCGCCCGGCGTTGCAGCGTCTGCTGGCCGAACTGGGCGATCGGGTGCAGGTGATCGAGGTCAATGCGCTGGAGCAGCGCGAGGTAGCCGACCGGTGGGGCGTGCTGAGCGTCCCTACGACGGTGGTGCTCGATCGCCAGGGGCGTCCGCGCGCCGTCAACAACGGCGTGACCGGGCCGGAAACGTTGCGCAGACAGTTGCAGTAGCAGTGAAGAGGGATAGCCAGACAGCGCCCGTCATTCATTTCATCACGAGGCGGGCAGCGACAGCAAGCGGCGAGCCAACGCGCCAAAGGCCACTGGAGCGCGCACCTCGGCCAGATAGAGTCGTGCGCCGGCTGGCAGGCTGGCCCGCTCCGCGCTGGCTGTGTCGGCCAGACGGTCGGCGGCGCGCCCAGTCCCCCGCACGATCACGATGGCGTTGCCCTGGGCGGCCTGGGCGCGCACTTCTTCCATGACGATCGTCCCCCCGTTGACGATCAGCGCGAAGCCGGGCACCCGCGCGGCCCGCAGCAGGCCGACCAGCAGCGCCGACTCCACCCCGAAACCATCCCCTTCGACGAAGATGAAGTGTGAGTGATGTGGGTCAAGAGGGTAGCGCTCTTTGCTGGGGGGCGGCCCACCAGGATAGGTGACGTAGCGCTGCGGCGCGACTCCCACCAGGGGAAAAGTGGCCCCGGCGGCGGCACGCGCCTCGCCCATCAGCCGGGCGACGCCGGTCTGTGTGGCTCCGTCGGCGATCAGCAGCCCGTGTGCCTGGGCCAGCGGCACGACCGCATCCGCCAGGAAGGCGCGCACAGCGGGCACCGTGCTGCGTTCCATCGCCCCGGCTCCGCCGTGAATCACGATCACGCCACGATAGGGGGGTAGTCCCAGAGCCGCCAGGGCCTGTGCGGGCGCAGTATGGGGCTTGGCCTGCACCGCAATGGCCTGCTGTTCGCCAAAGGAAATGGTGAATGGTTGCACGCCGCTGGATACCTTCGCACTCTCTTTGCCCGCATTATACTGGGCTGTGAGGAGAGCGCCACATTTACCGTCTGGCTTCTCCCCCTGTGGCGGCAGAGGAGCGCCTGGTATTGCCGCAAAGGGACTGAAAATCGTGTGAAAAATAGGGGATGTCGCGGTTGTATGGTGAAGGGGACGTGTTAGAATGAAGACACGCAACCATATCAGCGAGTGACAGGCCCATGCCGATCGATCTCAAACCATTCGGGCGTAGGGGTGCCCTGTATTATCGTTTCTGGGGGCAGATTGTGCCCGGCGATCTGCGGACGGTCACGCAAGCGGAAGACGCGCTCTTCGACGAGCTGGGCGCGGACGACTGCGTGATCGGCATCCTGGATATGTCCGAGCTACAGTCAATCAGCACATCGTTGCTGGCTCAGCTTCGGACGTTGCGCCTGTTGCACGATGCGCGGGTGTGCCGGGTGATTGTCGTGGGCGCTTCCCCCTACCTGCGCGCTTTGACTCTCAGCCTGGGCGGTTTTGGGCACAACGGGTACGAATTCATCTTCCGGTCCACGCTGGCCGAAGCGCTGGAGATGATGAACTCTTAGACAGGCCGTTTGAGAAGCCCTGCTCTGCGGTTTTACCTCACTCCCAAGTCCCCTCTCCACACGCAGTTTAGGGGCGGGCAGGCATTGAGAATTTCTGGAATGGGATGTTTTCCTCAAACTTTACCTCACCCCTGCTTGGCGCTGATGCGCTTCGCTGCCCCCTCTCTGCGTCGGGAGGGGGCGAGCCGGGCGAAGCGAGGCTGGGGGTGAAGTAAACCGGCTGGAGAAGGGGCCGGGGGGTCAGGTCTTCAAACGGTCTCTCAAGCGGCATTATAGCCCAGGCTCTCCTCTTGTTCAGGTGAAGCGCCGGACAGGTTCTCCCATGCACATAGCGCTCAATGGCTGGTTCTGGGATCAACCGCACACAGGCAGCGGGCAGTACCTGCGCCGCCTGGTGGAGGCGCTACCCGCGTGCGCGCCCGATCTGCGCCTGACGCTGATCGTACCGGGGCGCATCACGATGCTGGACGCCTTGCCGCCCGCCGTGGACGTGTTGCCCATGCCGGGGCGGTTCGGCGGTCATCTGGGGAAGGTGTGGTTCGAGCAGCGCGCCTTTCCGCGCGCCGTGGCCCGTCTGCGCCCAGACGTGGCGCACGTGCCCTACTGGGGGCCGCCGTTGCGGTCGCCTGCGCCCTTGGTGTGCACAGTGCTGGATGTCATCCCGTTGCTGGTGCGCGAGTACAATGCTGGCCTGCGCAACCGACTCTATACCAGCCTGGTGCGCGCTGCTGCCCGTGGAGCCGATCACCTGCTGACGCTTTCGGCGGATAGTCAGCGACACATCGTGGCCCGCATCGGCGTTCCGGCGGAGCGGGTGACAGTGACACCGCTGGCCGCCGACCGCGTCTTTCATCCGGAGATCGGGGCGGAGCGCGACGCGGAGGTTCGCGCCCGTTACGGTCTGGACGATGTAGACGACTTTGTGCTCTATCTTGGCTCGTATGCGGTGCACAAGAACGTGCGTCAACTGCTGGCCGCTTATACCTTTGTGGCGCAGGCGCTGGGAGCAGCGGTGCCGCTGGTGCTGGCCGGACACACGCCCGTCACCTGGGGGACGCCGCGCTTTCCCGACCTGCCCGCCTACATCGCCGAACTGGGCCTGAACGACTACGTGCGTTGGATCGGGCCGGTAGCCGAAGAGGACAAACCCGCGCTCTACCGGCTGGCGAGCGTCTTCGTTTTCCCCAGCCTGTTCGAAGGATTTGGGCTGGGGCCGCTGGAGGCGATGGCCAGCGGCACACCGGTGGTGGCCTGCGAGACATCGTGCATCCCCGAAGTGACCGGCGATGCGGCCTTTCTGGTCGCGCCGGGCGATACGCGCGCTATGGCAGGCGCGATTCTCTCTTTCCTCACTCAGCCGGAACACGCGGCGAGGCAGCGCAACCTTGGCCTGGCGCGCGCTCGCGACTTTAGCTGGCGCAAGACGGCAGAAGCAACGCTTGGCGTGTATGAGCGAGTGGCGCGGCGGGCGTGAGGTCGGGCATGGTGTGTCTTCGTGACAGGGAGTGAACCACGCAGCCCGCAGAGGACACAGAAGACACAGAGTTCTACTCTTCTTGTTGCGCCTTCGCTCGCGGTGACCTGACGGCCTTGCTGGTGAGAACCTGGCCGGTTGGTCTGTGCCTTTCTTACACACCTTTGGCGAACTTTTGACCCGATTCTTGCGCAGCGCTGATGTTATTTTTATGTGAGTGTTTGATCATAAGGGCGACACAGTTGGAAAGCAGGAAGAGCAACTCTGACGTGAGGAGGGATGAGAGATGCGTAGCCTGATTCGCTGGAATCCACGTCGTGAGACTGCCCTGGCGGATCCTTTCCGCGTGATTGATGAATGGTTCGAAGAACTGTGGCGCGGCTGGCCGTCGCTGTTCGACAGTGACACTCGCCGTCCGTTGCTGCGCCCGGCCATGGATGTGGTGGAGAACGACAAGGAAGTCGTCATCCGCATTGACCTGCCGGGCATGAAGCCAGAGGACGTGAAGATCGAGCTGGAAGACGACGTGATCACCATCAGCGGCGAGATGGGTGACACCATCGAGAAAGAGGGCGACCGCTATCACTACCGCGAGCGCAGCTACGGCGCGTTCCAGCGTAGCCTGCGTCTGCCCAACACGGTAGACAAGGAGAAGGTCGAAGCCTCCTTCGAGAATGGTGTGCTGAACATCACGCTGCCCAAGCTGCCGCAGGCGCAGCCCAAGCAGATCACGGTGAAGGCGAGCAAGAAATAAGCCGCGTGGTGCGGAGCTTGCCCTGAACAGGGTATGTTTCTGCCACGTCTGTATCCCGCCAGAGGGCCGCCCCTGGCGGGATACATTTTTCCACCGCAGGGCAGGGAATACCCGTCTGCCTCAGATGGTGTAGTCTACAGCGTAGACATCGTAGGTCTCCGCTTCCACCACGCCATCGCTGTCATCCTGGCGACTGCCGCCGTTCCGGTAGATGGCACGCTCGACTTCGTCCAGGCGGGCCAGGATGCGATCCAGCCGCTCGGCGACTACATCTGGCAGCACATCGTGCCGCAGGTCGGGCCGGTGTGCCGCTGGCTCCGGCTCCTGCCGCTTGACCGGCTTGCCGGGGATGCCTACCACGACCATATCCGGTTCGACATCTTTGACGACCACTGCGTTTGCTCCTATGCGCGAATTCCTGCCTATGGTGATAGCTCCCAACACTTTCGCGCCCGCGCCGATGACCACGCCATCTTCGATGGTCGGATGGCGTTTGCCTGGCTCCAGGCTCACCCCGCCCAGCGTGACACCGTGATAGAGCGTCACATCTGCGCCGATCTCGGCGGTTTCGCCGATGACGACGCCCATGCCGTGATCAATGAAGCAGCGCGGGCCAATGCGCGCCGCCGGATGAATCTCGATGCCGGTGAGGAAGCGGGCGAGGTGCGAGATCAGGCGGGCCAGCAGCTTGAGACGCATAGTCCATAGCCGATGCGCGATGCGGTGCAGCCAGATGGCGTGCAGCCCCGGATAGCAGATGAGCACTTCCAGCCAATGCCGGGCCGCGGGATCGCGCTCTAGCACGCACTGAATGTCTTCGCGGATGGTCTTCAACATACGTGACGCTCCTCCACAGTCCTTCCGGCGCGACCGGGCGCGGGCTTCACCGCAGCGTGTACAAAGGGTCCAGAAGGGGCACGGAGACCCCCGCGAGGGCCTGCCTCGCGCCCGCTCCTCTCTGCAGATTACGGTTGTGCCAGTGCGATCTCCCCTCAGTCGCCCAGATCGTCGAAGAGCGGTGTCGAGAGATAACGCTCGCCCCACGAGGGGATGATCACCACGATCAGCTTGCCCGCGTTCTCCGGACGATGGGCCACCTGCAACGCTGCCCAGGTCGCCGCGCCGGATGAGATGCCTACCAGCAACCCTTCCTCAGTGGCCATACGCCGCGCCGTGGCGAAAGCGTCTGGCCCGGTGACGGTGATGATCTCGTCGTAAATCTTGGTGTTGAGCACATCCGGCACGAAGCCCGCGCCGATACCCTGGATAGGATGGGGGCCTTTCTGCCCGCCGGAGAGCACCGGCGAGTCGGCGGGTTCGACCGCCACGACGTGCACGTCGGGCTTACGCGCCTTGAGCACTTCGCCCACGCCGGTGATGGTGCCGCCGGTGCCAACGCCCGCGACGAAGATATCTATCTGCCCCGCTGTGTCGCGCCAGATTTCCTCGGCGGTGGTGCGGCGGTGCACTTCAGGGTTGGCCGGATTCATGAATTGCTGGGGAATGAAGGAGTCGGGATTCTCCGCGGCGATGCGATTGGCCGCCTCGATCGCGCCGGCCATGCCCTTTTCACCGGGGGTGAGCACCAGTTCTGCGCCGAACGCACGCAATACCTTGCGCCGCTCCTTGCTCACCGTCTCCGGCATGGTGACGATCAGGCGGTAGCCGCGCTGCGCGCAGACCATGGCCAGGGCGATGCCGGTGTTGCCGCTGGTCGGCTCGATGATGAGGGTGTTGGGGCCAATGCGCCCGTCGCGCTCGGCGGCTTCGATCATGGCCAGGCCGATGCGGTCCTTGACGCTCTTGGCCGGGTTGTAGTATTCCAGCTTGGCGACTACGGTCGCTTTGGCGTCGCCGACGATGCGGTTGAGGCGCACCAGGGGTGTATTGCCCACCAACTGTGTGACATCTTCGGCAATGTTCATCTTCTGGTCTTGGGCGATAGTCATCGGACGCGCTCCTGTTGAGACTGTGAACAAAAAACCCTGCGGACAAAAAAATCGGTCACGCTTGTTGCGTGACCGATCGCGATACCCCGTCTGACAGATACGACTCAGGCCATAGCGCCACGCCACAAGCGTTGCCTGTGAGTGCTCAGACAGATACAAGCGCAGGCCTGCGGGCGGACGATGGCGATCATGGTTGACAGAAGTCCCTGAGAATTCGGCGAACTATGGATAACTGTCATGATTATAAGAGATATGGCAGGACTTGCCAAGCGGTCTTTTTGGGCGAAACGCTCAAAGCGGCTGATGACCACAGCTAATGCTAACTCAGCTTCAGCCCAAACGCTCTTTCAAGCTCGATGCGGACTTCAGGCAGAGTCACTTGAACGAGACTACGAACAGCTGCGTCATCGTAGTAATCAACTGCTGTGAGACGACCGCCTGAGCTTTTGGTCAAATATCGTACATCAAGGCTTGCGTTGAAGAGTTTCTGGTAGCTGCGAAACGCTCTGCTACCAGCCAATGTCCTGACTTTCTTGAGGCGATAAACGTGTTCCTGTGTTTTCCCTCGATCTGGTGCTGTTTCCGTGTGACCAATGTCGCTTCGTGAACTGAAACACGCTTCCACACAGTGGACAGCCGCATAAAAGGCCGCAGTGACGGCCCAGTCTCTGAACTCAGGGGCTTTATTGAGCAGGAAGTTTGCGCACTCTTCGTTATGTTTCGCTTGGTCAACATGCGAGATCAAGTCTGCCACAGTTACCTCTCGAAGATCAGGCGGGCAGTGTCCCCAACTACCTCTCTGGGATTATCACAGAGTACCAGTGGAATATATCTAATCCAAATATCGGCTTGCGGATGGGTATCCATGAGCGCTTCTTCGCGAGAGATCAAAAGCTCCATCAGCTCGTCATCGTACTTTTCGTTGTTGGTGAAGACCCAGAATAGGATCTCGTCTCCTTGCTCATCCTGGTAGATTCTAACTACCTGTGGGATCGAAGAAAACAGCTCTCGCACCGCCTGCTCCAAGAGTTGTGGAGAGATGGCTTCTTTGCTCAAGGTAGACTGGTCATGCAGCAACTCGTATAGCTGCCTCAAGGATGGCGGAAAGTTAACTACTGCGGAGCTTTCAAGTCGCATACCGAATTTGAAGAGCCTAGTATATAGGCTCAAATATGCTGTTTCTGAGCGCTCAGGCAGCGCTTCGGAGAGATAACTAGCTCGCCAGATCTCGCGCAGTTCCAGTGGCCACCGAGACTCTGTCGAGGTTCTCTGTGATGTTGCGGACTCGATGAAATAGGGCTGGGTCATTGAAACACCCCCAAGTGAAACTCCAGATTCTCTACGATCAGATCACCCGCAACTTGCAGAAATCTTTGTATCATAGAAGTATCAATCATAAGTGGTCGCTCAGCCACCGTGTTAACATCAACGAGTAACACGATTGCCTCAGGGGCCTCTTCGTGTTTGGATCGGTTGAGTAGCCGTATCCAACAATTGAGATCAAAGCTATCGCGCTGGATATTTCGTAGATAGTGGAATTGAATCTCTCTTGCATCAAGTGCCAACTGAGGATTAACATAACGGCGGCTGAGTTCCTGCACCGCCTTCTCTGTCTCATACTCGAAGTTTACAACAAGCCCCAGTCTGTTTCCCTGAGCTGCCAGCCCGCTCTCAAGTGCATTCCAAAGTTGCAGGGCTGTATCGTGCACTGCTTCAAAAGCCTGCGAAAAGCTATCAGGTCTGTCCAGATATTGCTGAGGGCCGTAGAAGAGATCGCACCTAGCTGGTTCGAACTGAAACGACCATCTCGTTTGAGCGTTCTGAACGATTATTTGAGGGGCTTCTGGGGGCGCATCTTGGGGCAAGGGGAAAATGATCGGGTCTACACCAGAAAGCCCAGGCACAGCCTCAATGACCTGAGAAGCGATTTTCAGACGAGACGATCGTTGAACATGGGTCAAGAATATAGCCATTTGTATCTGCACTAACTTCAGGCGCATCGGTAGACCTCGCTGCCTTTCGCCTCGGTGGATTCTTGAATTTACGGGGAGCTTCTGAGAGGCAAATCGCTCTCTCGTTCAGCCTGAAGTTATTTTATACCTCTTGTTCAGAAAGCTCAACGCGCCGATTGACAACTGCGCCGATCTCCGTTAAAACTTCACCGTCGGGCCTGGTAGCCCGCAGCGATGAGGCTCGCTGGGCCGGTGCCTGCTGGCCACAATGTCTCTGGCAGACTGATAGCCTCTACCCGTACGCGCACGCGGTAGAGGCTTTTTGTGTGTGGCTGGGAGCATTGGCTCGCGGCATATTCTGGCGTATGATGAGTGAGAGAAGCGCGTGACGGGCAGACACTTCGAAACCCTGTTGCTCATTGGCCTGGGCGGTTTTGCGGGCGCGAATCTGCGCTATTGGGTCGGCGGCTGGGTAGCGGGGCGACTGGGGTCGCTCTTCCCATGGGGCACGCTGGTGATCAACGTCAGCGGCTCGTTGCTGCTGGCCGTGTTTCTGGGATGGTCGGCGCAGCAGATCAGCGTAGACCCGCGCGTCCGTATGCTGATTGCTGTCGGCTTTTTCGGGGCGTACACTACCTTTTCGACCTATGCCAACGAGAGCATGTTCATGCTGGAATCCGGCGACTGGCTGGGCGCGCTGAGCAACATCCTGGGCACCAACCTGTTGTGCCTGGCTGGTGCGTTGATCGGCCTGGCCATAGGCCGGCAACTGTAGACGAGGGAGTATCTGATGCACAGCGCGAGTGTGGGCAAGCGCCTGACCATCTATGTGGGCGAAAGCGACTCCTGGCGGGGGCGCTCGCTCTATATGAGCATTCTGGAGACACTGCGGCAGAACGGCATCGCCGGAGCAACCGTGGTGCGTGGGCAGGCCGGTTTTGGCGCGCACAGCCTCATTCACACGTGGCGCATCGAACGTCTCTCGATGGACCTGCCCATGATCATCATCGTTGTGGATACGCCAGAGAATATCGAGCGGGCGCTGGCGCTGGTGAGGCCAATGGTGCGCGAAGGGCTGATCACGCTGGAAGATATCGAGATTGTCAAGTACACGCACCGCTACCTGAGTCCGCTGCCCGCCGATCTACCGGTCAGTGCGGTGATGACGCGGCAGGTGACCGCCGTCTCGCCCGATGCGCCTGCGCTGGAAGTGATCGAACTGCTGCTGGGCAAGCTGTTCAAAGCCGTGCCGGTCGTGGACGCCCAAGATCGGGTGGTGGGCATCATCACCGAGACCGACCTGTTGGAGAAGGCGGGGATGCCCGCCCGTCTGGCTGTGGCTGGGCGACTGGAGGCGGACGAACTGCGCGCCTTCCTGGGGCAGATTCGCCGCGAGAAGACGGCGCAGGACATCATGACCGCGCCAGTCGTCACAGCGCGCGCCGACGAAGCGCTGGGGCACGTGGTGCAGCGGATGCTGGAACGGGGTTTGCGCCGCCTGCCAGTGACCGACGCCGACGGCAAGCTGGTGGGCATGATCAGCCGGGTGGATGTGCTGCGAGCTGCTGTGGGGGCCAAGCCCTCTGGTGAAGAAGAAGCACCCATCCCTCGCGCCGGACACACTCTGGGCGAAGTGATGATCCCCCAGGTGCCCACTGTGCAGGCCAGCGACGACCTGGTGGATGTGCTCCAACAGATGTTGCAGCGGCACTTCACCTATGTGGTGGTGCTCGATGAGGAGGGTCACCCGGTAGGTGTCATCACCGAAGGCGACCTGGTGGCCCGCGTGGCTCCACCGGTA
>FWPU01007042.1_pt1 | contig 12329 bp, 12 predicted proteins | sample 2228361 | NCBI WGS metagenome assembly FWPU01 (sample SAMEA103939777, study PRJEB20133) | metagenome | reverse complement strand
GCCCCCGAGCGGCAATTCGGCCGCTCCCTTACGGTCGCGGCGGGGTTTTGGACTGGCCGCGGCGGGGTTGGGACTGGTCGCGGCGGGGTTTGGATTGTCGCGGCTTGGTTTGGATTAGTGGATTGGGCCGCTCCCTTACGGTCGCGGCTCGGACTACGGTCGCGGCGGGGTTTTGGACTGGCCGCGGCGGGGTTGGGATTCTCAAGCGGAAGCGTGGGCACAGCAACACAGCCGTTGCCCTTTCCACCAGAAAGCGCCCATTCAAGGGGCGAGTTCCACCACCTACGCGGCCGCCATGGCCCGGATCGCTTCCCCTTCGCTCTCGTAGATGGTAATAATCTTGTCGAGGTTGGTGGTCGCCACGACTTCTCGAACGCGGGGCTCCAGATCGCACAGGGCAAATCGACCGCCCTTGGCTTCCATCTTTCGCCGCAGCATCATCAACTTGCCCAGCATCAGGGTGGTCAGATGCTCGACGCTGGCGAAGTTGAGCAGCAGCTTGCGGCAGTCGGGCCGTTCGGCCACCTGATACAACTCCTCGCTGAGCTTGTTGACGGTCAGCTCGTCCAGGATGCGGTGCTCGCCGAAGCGGACCACCATCACATCCCTTTCTTTCCAAACAGCCAGGTGTCGTAACAACGGGGAGGGGGGCACGGCAGGACCCTCGATGCACAGGGATGGGGTTCAGGCTTGCCACGGTTCGCGGCGAGGCCGGGTCAGGTAGGCGTTGGCCTCGTCATCGCGAGGAAACCGCTCGGCCACGGGGTCCCACACCAGCACCTTGCGGATTCCCCGCTTCCACAGCCAAATGGCGATATTGCCCAGGTGGCATAGCGAAGCCGAGCGATGGCCGACCTCGACCGGCGCGGCCGGGTCGCGCCGAGTGCGGATGCTTCGCAAAAAATCGCCCACGTGGTCGTCGCTGGCATACAGGCGGATGTCGTTGGGGCCCAGCTTGGCCGTCTTCAGTGATTCGGGCTTGGTGAAGAATCCCCCGTAGCCGACCTGAACCATCCCCTCGGTCCCCTCGAAGCGGGCGCCGACCTGCGACTTCTCGGTGATGCAAAACAGCTCGACCCCGTTGGCGTAACGGCAGCGGAAACGGGTTTCTGTGGCGGCGTTGAACAGGCTTCCTTCGGGCAGGAATTTGGCCTCGAGGCATTCGATCTCGACCGGGCCGGTGTCGTCGGTACCCAAGGCCCACTGGGCCATATCGTTGGAATGAGCGCCGAAATTGGTCACTTGCCCGCCGGAATAATCGTAGATGAAGCGGAACCGGTACAGGCAGCGGTCCTTGTGGTAAGGGGCCCAGGGGGCGGGGCCCAGCCAGCGGTCGTAATCGAAACCATCGGGCACGGGCATGGGTTTCCATCCGGGGCCCGGGCCGACCTTGTTGTGGTAGCCCACGAAGGTCGTGACCCTTTGGACCTGCCCGATCCGCCCGTTGCGCACCAGCTCACAGGCATGGCGGGTGACGGGGTTCGAGCGCTCGTGGCTGCCGGTCTGGAGGATGCGGCCGTGCCGCCGCACTGCCGCGATCATCTCTTGCCCCTCGCGAATGGTCAGCGACAACGGCTTCTCGCAGTAGATGTCTTTGCCCGCCTGGGCCGCCCGGACCACCAGGATGGCATGCCAATGGTCCGGGGTGACGATGGCCACTGCGTCGATGTCCTTGCGCCCCAAGAGGTCGCGGAAATCGACGTACGCCGCGCAGCCGCGATACCGGCCCGAAGCCCTCGCTGCGCCATAGTGCTGTTCCACCAAGGCTTGGGCCGGCTCGCGGCCGCAGAACTGATTTTCGTCCCGATAGCCGTAACTGCCCCGGTTGACGTCGCAGACGGCCACCACCTGGGCCTCGCTGTGTTTGAGAAATTGTTTGAGGATATGGAACCCCTGGTTGCCCGTGCCGATGCACCCGACGGCAATCCGCTCGCTGGGAGCGGTGGGACCGAACACGGCCGAAGGGACCACCCACGGGGCCGCGAACCAACTGCCCAGAAAACCTCGGCGACTGATGAACCGGCGGGTCATGACGGCGTCCTCTGTTGTTCCGGCTGCTCCACGGCGTGCAAACCAGTCCAGATGATGCGATACCGTAGATGATCGCCGCAGCCGGGCGATGCGTCAAGCCGCCAGCCGGGCAGCCGGCATGCCAGCCGCCCTTTGCACGAGCCAAGCCCGTACGCCTTGGGCGGGCCTGTCCATGATCCAGGTCCATGCGGTCCAGGCGACCCGCGTGCATGCCCACGACAAGCCGCGGCCCTTGCTCGGCTTTGGGCCCACCGGCCGGCGACCCGCGCGTCGCCGCCCAAAGCTGGGGCCGCGTGTCAGCTTGGGGCTCTTGGTGCACCGCTGCCACCGGCAAGCAGGTACCGGTCGAACCACTCCAGCACCCGTTGCCGCATGGCGGGCGTCTCTTCGTGGCCGCAGTCGAACAGCTCGACGCACAAATCCTCTTCGCGCCCGTACCGCCGGTACAAGGAAAGCAGGTAATCCCGAATCCGCTCCACGCCCCGAGGGGGCGTCAGGGGGTCGCGCCGGCCATTAAGGCTCAGGTGCGGCCGGGGCACGATCAATTCGCAAATCTCGTGGGTCTGAAAGTGTTGCAACAGGGCCGGCACATAGTAGTAGATCCCATGCCCCACGAGATGGTCGGTGCGGATCAGCTCTTCGTAATCTGTGAGGCAGCAGAGGTTGATGCACACCGACACGCGGGGGTCTAAAGCGGCCAGCCACCATGCCTTGGTGGCGCCCATCGACATGCCGAAGACGCCGAGGCGCTGCGGGTCCACCTCCGGTCGGCTGGCCAGGTAGGTCAACGCCTGCACCTCGTCGAAAAGCATCATGCCCCACAGGGTTTGGCCGCGCCAAAGCATCAGTTTGAAGGCGTCGTGCTCGCCCCGCTGGCCGTCGGCCTGGTGCTTGCGGCCGGAAAAGCACCAACTGTCGATCGCCAGCGTCACCAAGCCCTTTTCCACACAGACCGGCGCGTAGGCCGGCAGCACATCCAGGCCGGAAAGCAATTCCTCTTTGCCCAGGTGGTAATGCCCTCCGTGCGAGTGGATATATAACAGGCCGCTTGCCGGATGGGCCCGGCGCTCGGGGATCAGCAACAGGGCTGGGACCGGCTCGATGCCGTTGAGTTCCAGTTCCAAATGTTCCAGCACGAAACCGGGGCCCTGCTCGGCCCGGCAGAGGCGGGCTTGGGGCGGGCGGCGGGCCGGAAGGTCGCCCAAAAGGCCCCAGAGCTCGTTCCGCCGCCGGTGTTGGTAGGCGGCGAACTGCTCGGCCTCGCGAGGATCGCAAGCAACATCTGGCAGCATAGAAAGCACTCCGGCAGCAAGGCGGCCGACCGGGGCCGCGACCCTGGATCGGCAGGTCTCGTCGCCGCATGGGGCCGGCACCTTGCCATTCTGGTTCTCCCCGCATCGCGATGCAACCTGCCGCGCCGCGCATTACAATACCGACCATGGAGTACCTGAACGGCACCGGCGCACCCCACGCCCTCCAGCACTGCCGCCGATGCGGGGTTGACGTGCAGCCGGGCCGGGGCGACGGTTACCTGGTCCGCATCCAGGCCTTGGCCGACCCCGCCCCGCCGCTCTTCACCCCCCAGGACCTGGCGCACGATTTCCGCCAGGAGATCGTCCGGTTGGTGGAAGCCCTGCAAGGCCTCTCGCCCCAAGAGGCCTTGGAGCAGGTGTATTGCCAGAGGGTGTTTTGGCTGTGCGGCCGATGTTACCGAATGTGGATCGAGGACCCAGTGGGAGCGGGAGGGGTCGGCCCGCCGGGGGAGAGATGATTTGTGGAGTCCGCCTATGAAAGTGATCTTCGGTTGTATCCGGTTGGAAAGGCCCTTTCGAGTTCGCGGTGTTGTTCCGGTTTGCCGGCCGCAGCTCGGCGCTTGGTTGATGCTGGGGTGGGCCGCCGGCACGGCAGCCTTGGGCGCGGGTTTGTTGCGGGCTGCGGAATCGACCGCATCCCCTGTCCCGGCAATCCCCGTACTCGAACGGGTGGTGGACCTCGCCGTGGGCGAAAGCCAATCCGTGCAGCTTTCCAGCGGCAAGACAGTCCCCGTCAAGCTGCTGGACCTCAAGGAAGAGGCCGATCCCGTGCGACAGGCCGTGCGCCGGGCGCGGGTCTTGGTAGAAGTGGATGGCCAGCGGGCCTGGTTGACGTCGGCCAACTATCACCTGCCCGTCTCGCTCGGTCCTGTGCAGATCGATTGCCCTATCACCCGCGGGCCCACGCGCAACAGCAATACCGATGCCTGGCGTTTGCTGAAGGACGCCCGGCTGCGCCTCTGGCCGGCCGGTTCGCCCTGGATCGTGCCGGGCACTTTCGGCTATCCCCTGCGACAGCGCTGGCTGGCTGCCTCGACCCAGATGGCCAACGAACCGGTATACGTGGATCACGGCGAAAACCCCAAAGTCCGCAGAATCTACTACCATTACGGGCTCGATTTCGGCGGCTGCGAGGCCCTGGACGAGGTGCTGGCTGCCACCGATGGCCTGGTGGTCTCGTCCGGCAAAGAAATGCTCGAAGGGTACCGGGACACCCCCGTCCGGCCCCGCTACGATGTCGTGTACGTGCTGGACGGCCGGGGGTGGTTCTACCGCTACAGCCACCTGTATCGCATCGAACCGGAGATTCGGCCCGGCACACGGGTCCGCATGGGCCAGCGCCTGGGGCTGCTGGGCAAAGAGGGGGGCAGCGGGGGGTGGACGCACCTGCATTTCGACATCTTCTGCCGCCAGCCCTCGGGCCGCTGGGGCTGCCACGAGGCGTATGCTTTCGTCTGGGAGGCGTATTTGCGCGAGTATCGGCCCAAGGTGCTGGCGGTGGCTCGTCCCCATCATCTGATCCTTAGCGGCGAAGCGGTGGAACTGGATGCCAGCCGCTCGTGGTGTGCCGCTGGGCCCCCCGCCCGATTCCAGTGGACCTTAACCGATGGGACCTCGGCCGAAGGCCCCCGCATCATGCGGACCTACGCCAAGCCGGGGTACTACACCGAAACTGTCAAAGTCAGCGACTCGGCCGGCAATGTGGATTACGATTTTGCCGTGGTGGTGGTCATCGATCGGCATCGGGCCGACGAGGCGCCGCCCTCGGTTCACGTGACCTATCACCCGACGTTGGGCGTCCGGGCAGGCCAGGAGATCACTTTCAAGGCCCGCACCTTTGGCACCACAGACGGCCAGGAGACGTGGGATTTTGGCGACGGCTCGCCGCGCCAGACGACGCGCTCGGACGGGAATGTGAAGCCTTTGGCGCCGGACGGCTACGTGGTCGTTCGGCACCGGTTTGCCAAGCCGGGCCACTACATCGTGCGGGTCGAGCGCACGGATCGGCACGGCCAGACGGCCACCAATGCAGTCCATGTCGAAGTCGGACCGTGACAGGACGTCAGGCCCGGGGGCCGATGTGGGCCGGATCGAATCCGAGCTGGGCGTTCCTATCCCGGGCGTGATCCTGCCGCCCGAGCAATGGGCCCGCACCGCGCTCAAAAAACTGCCGGCCGAGGGGCCACTGGACTTCGAGGCCCTCTTCGGGCGCAAGGCCCCATTGGTGCTGGACATCGGATGCGGCAACGGGCGATTCATCCTGGCCAGCGCCCTGGCCCGCCCGGATATGAATCACCTGGGCATCGACATCTTGCCGGTGGTCATCCGCTACGCCACGCGCCGGGCCAATCAGCGCGGCCTGCACCACGTGCGGTTTGCCGTGTGCGGTGGCAAGGAGTTCCTCGAGCGGTACGTGCCTCCCCAAAGTGTGGCCGAAATCCACGTCTATCACCCGCAACCCTACAGCGACGCCCAGAAAAAAGAGCGCCGCCTGGTGACCCCGGCGTTCTTGGCCCTGGTGCACCGGGCGCTGGTGCCCGGTGGATTGCTGGTCCTTCAGACCGATAACCCCGCCTATTGGCGCTATCTGGTTGCCGTGGCCCCGCAGCTTTTCGAGTTCCATCGGCAGGATGGCCCCTGGCCGGATGCCCCCCAAGGCCGAACCCGCCGCGAGATCATGGCCCGGCGCATGGGATTGCGAATATTCCGGGCGTGGGCACATCCCCGCCTGGACCTGGACGAGGCCCAACTCCAGGAGCTTGTGGCCAGGATGCCGCTTCCGCTTTTCGACGCGACGCCCCCACGGCCCCGGAGGCGACGGCGCTGAGCCCCCTGGGCCGGGGTGTGCCACCGCCTGCCGGCCGCCCTCCACCACGCACACCCCGCCGAAGGTTTGCTGCTTCGCGCGGCCGGCAAGCAGTGGCCTTCTAATGTCCCAACCGCACTGCGGGAATGCGCCCAAGCAAACCCGCCGCGTCTCAAGAAACCCTACGCCGCCCGCATTGAAGGACCGGGCACACCCCGCCAAGGTCCCCCCGGGATCCTTGCGTGTGCAAGAGGTTCTTCGCGTCCGTTTGGATTCACGTTCCGCCAGCCGGTCTTTCTCCAAAACAGGGGCGGCACGGGGCGCCCCTCCAGGCCGCTGCAAAGCAGGCGGTTTTCGGATAGGCTGTTGGGGTAGAGGGGAGCGACGTATTCCCCTTTGGTCTGCGATTTCTTTTGGGAGTCTTGGATGCGATTGGTCACTTACCAGAGTTCTGCCGGCCCCCGAGTCGCCGGCCTGCGCAACGGTGCGTTGGTCGATTTGAACCAGGCAGATCCCCAGATCCCGCATTGTGTGAAACGGTTGCTGGCGATGGGTCCGGAGGGGTTGGCCCGGGCTGCGGAGGCCCTGGCCCGGGGCCAGGCCATGCCCTTGGAATCGGCGCGGCTGTTGCCGCCGGTCCCCAATCCCCAGAAGGTGATCTGCGTGGGTCTGAACTACGCCGATCATGCCAAAGAAGGCGGCATGCCCGTCCCCAGCGAGCCGGTCATCTTCGCCAAGTTCCCCACGGCCGTGGCCGCCGACGGCCAGCCGATCGTCCTGCCTCGCCTCAGCCGCGAGGTGGATTACGAGGCCGAGCTGGTCATCGTCATCGGCCGGGGCGGCCGGGCCATCCCGGCCGAACAAGCCGATGCCCATATCGCCGCCTACTGCTGCGGCAACGATGTTTCGGCAAGGGATTGGCAGCTCCGCAAACCGGGCGGCCAGTGGCTGTTGGGGAAGTCGTTCGATACCTTCGCCCCGTTCGGACCGGCTTTGGTCACGGCCGATGAAGTGCCTGATCCCCACAGCCTTCGCATCCAGCTTCGTTTGAACGGCCAGGTCATGCAGGACTCGAACACCGCCCAATTGATCTTTTCGTGCCAGAAGCTTGTCTCCTACGTTTCGGGGGTTTGCTCCCTCGCGCCCGGCGATTTGATCTTTACCGGTACCCCCTCGGGAGTCGGGTTTGCCCGCAAGCCCCCGGTGTTCCTCCGTCCAGGCGACGTGGTGGAAGTGGAGATCGAGCGGTTGGGCGTCCTCCGCAACCCAGTGGTTGCCGAGGAAGGGCAATTGCCGGGATAAGCCTCGCCGCAATCCGCCGCATGGCTCCGGGGACGAAGGTATAGTTTTTCTGGGAGACCGTGCGCACCCGCACACCGTCCAAAAGGGGGCCGCACCCCGGCTGCGAAGCCATGAAACGGCGTAAGGCGTTTTCGCTCGTCGAGATCGTCGTGGTGGTGATGATCCTGGGCGTGTTGGCCGCTATCGCCATGCCCCAGGTTCGCAAGCTGGCGGTCCGCGCGGATCAGAACTCGGTGGAGTATTCGGCCAAGGTGGTGCGGGATGCCATCGAGATGTATATCACGGTCAACCAAGGCAGCCTGCCGGGGGAAGCGGGGACGGCGGAAGATTTCTTGAACGACCTGCGCCCCTTTTTGCGGACTTTTCCGACGAACACGATCATGAAATCCAGCACGGTGCGGGTCCAAACGACCGGCCAGCCGCTGAACCAGGCCCGCGGCGGCACCGAAGGCTGGCTTTACGACAACCAGACCGGCGAGTTCATCGCCAACATGCCCGGGGCGGCACCCCCCGCGCTGGTGCCTGGCGGGCCCACCCCGGTTCCAAGCCTGTAGAAGTCGGGTGCTCGCTCTGCACGCACGCGCCACACCGTAGGGTGCATGCTTCGTACGCACCCGGCAGACCTCCACAAACCACACTGCTTGCCGCTTTCGCACAAACCACACTGCTTGCTGCTTTCGCACAAACCACACTGCTTGCCGCTTTCGGGCAACCAGTTGTACACCCGCCTGGCCACCGGGGGCTTACGCCCCCAGCTCTTGGCTAAAAAAGCGGGCCAGGAGGTACTCTTTAAGGGCCACGGCCTGGTTGTAGTCGGCCTCGCGGGCGGAAAACAGGAGCGTCAGCCGGCCCTTCGCCGCTTCAGCCGCCAACCGGGCCACCGCTTCGCCCTGTGCGTCCAGCTCAACGAAGTAGCGGCGTTTGAATTCCTCCCACCGGGTGCGGTCATGTCCGAACCATTTCCGCAACGCAGCGCTGGGAGCTATTTCTTGACACCATGTGTGCGCCCGCACCTTTTCTTTCGACATGCCCCGGGGCCAGACGCGGTCGACCAAGACCCGCAGGCCGTCCTCGGCCGTGGGCGGATCGTATACCCGTCTCACACGAATATCTACCATGGCAGTTCCTCGGCGCCTAACGAGCCCGGGCAGGTAGCCGCGGCGCGGAGGCCGAAAACCTTTGCGCCTCCACCGCCGGCCGAACTTCCAAACTAACCGATGGCCAAGTGCGAGAAAACCCCAAAGGTGCGTTTGGGCCCGGCGTATCGTGTTCAAAGCCGAGGGGCGATAAGGGTTCGCCCGCCAGACTACTGTTCCAGCACGTCGTCCAGCCGGTAGCCGAATTGGCGTGCTACCGGTGCCGTTTCGTGCCAGATGGCCTGACACAGTTGGCGGGTGAGGCTCGTGCGGGGCCAGGTTGGCGGGGCGATCCGCTCCAGCGAGATGGACCGCGACTGTTCCGGCGGGATTTCCATTCGGGCGAGCAGCGTATGGAAGGTCTCGCGAGGCCGCTGGCACAAGTCTTCGTAGCGGAGGACGACCACCCGCTGGGATAAATGGTGGGGTGCATCGCGGAGTGCGGCCGCCAGGCGATACGCGTCGGCCCACTGGATGGCGTAGCCCAGGGCATCGTGGCCGTCCTGCCAGGCTTCCAAAGTGCGCTGGGCCGATTGTTCGGAGAATGCGATGGGGCAACGTTGCGGCCCGAACTCGTTATGTCCCGCCGCCGCCAGCCACCACGCCACGCGCGGGTCGTCCTGGGCATAGGCCAGGAACAGCCGATGCTGCCGGACCAGCGAGACAACCTGCATCACAGGGTGGCGCACAGGCAGCAGGAACACAGCGTCGGAGAACAGGCGGCCCAGGTAGGCCACGCGCGTCAGGTTGTAGTTGTTTTTCGAGAGGTACCGGCAGCCGTTGCGCAACAGGATGATCTTCTTCAGATGGTCGCCAAAGAAGCGTTCAAAGCCGGTGTCGCGCGGCGGATCGGAAAGAGGCGGAATGGTCGCCGATCGCCGCAGCGTGGGGAAAAATGCCCGCCATACCGGCTCCTCGAACCCCTCGGGGCTTTCCCGGGTGATGGAGATGCGGTCCTTGTGTGCCCGCTCCACGGGCTGGTCGGTTCGCGGAAAAAGGTCCAGGTACCGGTTCCAGAGATATGGAACCAGCACGAAGGGAAAGTCGCGGTAGCGGTGGGTGGCCAGCGGGCCCAAACTGGCCAGCAGTTCCAGGAGGATCGTGGTGCCGGATCGGGCCAGGCCCGCGATGAATACGGGCTTGGTGATCCGGAGCGGTGCCAGCCTGGGCGCCAGCCAGGCCGATTCCCACTTGCCGAGTTGTTTCAACCACGGCCGGGCCAGGCCGGCAAAGCGAAGCATCGCGTAATCCGGCGCCCGGATCTTCATTTGTTGCCGGGTGGGATGCTGCGCATATTATGCCGCTGGGAGCACCATTGCTTGATCCACACCAGCGGGTAGAGGATTGGCCCGAGCAATCCCAGGCCGATGACCCCGAATACCGCGGCCAGGGCCGCCAACATGCTCAGGCCGGCTCCGGGTCCGATGTAGGCCACCGGCGCAGCCGAGGACGCTTGGGCCGGCAAAGCCCAAACCAACAGCAGCCCCAGGGCTGCCATCATCCCGCAGGTCGCACACAAGCGGCATCGCTTCATGGCGCAAGCCTTTCGTTGGCCAAGGGTTCACAAAAGGGATGGACGTACCTGGCGGTGTAAAGGGGTTTGGGGCGGCCATCGACGCCCCTTTCGCCAAGCACGTATTCCCACAGCAGTCGGCCGTCGCTGAGGTCGATCTCGCACACCCAGCCTTGGTGGGCCACGGCGACCAGGGCCCTTCGGCCCGCGGGGTGGAGGTCCAAATGGCCTGCGGTCTCCGTAAAGAACGGCCGCGGCACCGGATGCCGCCCCAGCGGAAACAGCGTTTGCGACGCCTGGCTGGAAAAGTCCAGACGCACGATTCGCGAACGCATCTCCGGCCCGCTGCCCCCCAGGTTGTCGAACACCACCACGCCTCTGGGGACCAAGCGCGGGCTGTGCTGGCGAAGGGTGCGGCCTACCACCAGCCATTTGGCCCGCCCCGTACCCCCGTCGAGCACGGCTACCGCGTTGATGCTTCGCATCGAGACCAGCAAATCGCCGCGCGCTAACCACCCCGGGGCCCCCTCCCCCAGCGCTTCTATCACGCGCACGTCGTTGAGATGCAGGGGGTCTTCGGTGATCGCCTCGGCCAGCGGATTGGCCCCTTGGCTTATGAGGCCGTGGAACAGGCCCACATACCCCGAGTCCACCAGCGACCGCAGCAGATCGATTTCCTTTATCAATTTGCCCCGCGCATCGAGCACCGCGATCGCATCGTTCAGGATCTTGCCCGTGGGCGAAGCGATTGCCGGGGCGACCCCCGGCAACCGGATAGGCGAATCGACCACACGGAGTGCGGGAGCATAGATCTGCCCATCGCTCCCCACGCTGAACCAGTGGTGTACCAGCTCGCGCTTCCACACCAGGCGCGACTGCTTGTCAAAGCGTGCCAGACCTACGGCAAACGGAAAGCAGTTTTCGCCCTGGAAGCTCACCAATAGCCCGCCGTCGCTGCAAAGGTGGACGTCCACCGGGTAGATCGCCGAGAATCCGGGCAGGCGATACACGTGCTCCAAATGGCGCCAGACCCCTGGGTCGTACCGCCAGACACGCCGCACGACGCCCTGGCGATCCAGGACCCAGGCCAGGCATCCCCCTTCGGTGCTATGCGACGGCAGGTACCCCGGACCGCCGCTGACCAACAGCCATTCCCCGCCCGCCGTTTCGGCAAAGCGGCGCACGAGCGGCGCAGAGGGTGGAGATTCCGAGCCGGCAAGCGCCTCCCCAGAATCAACTCTGGAGGGTTTCCCCGCATACACCTCCTCAAGAGCCTTCCACGCCTGCCGAGCCTCAAACAGTGTGCGATAGGGAAAGACCCGGTAGTGGATCGTGGCCATCCCCCAACAGAATGCCGCCAGGGCCAGCGAAAAGACCAGTAGCGCTTTGAGAGGGCCAGCGAAAAGACCAGTAGAGCTTTGAGCAAGCGATCGCCGATGCGGCCCAGTCGCATATCTCACCTGCAAGAGGACCGTTGCGCCCGCCAGAGCCAGCGCAAATCGCTACCGCGGCGACCTGAAGAGATCGGTAGCCCTGAAGCACTTTCCCCCGAAGAAGTGAGGGACGCGATGCCTCTTCTGCCTGTCCGCCTGGCCTGTTCCGGAAACCGATATCGCCCCTCATAGGGCCTCCCAAGCGTGGAGGCCTTCCGCCGATGACTTAATCGCACGGCAATGCGCGGCGTCCACAGAGGGCGCCATCAAGCTTCCTATTTGGAAAGGGCGAGTGCCGAGGCAAAGACGCCAAACGGCGCGATAAGACGGGTCGGTCTCGTGCCCCATGCGCTTTGCGCCCTCCCGACATGCCTGCTACGGCTGGTTGGTCCACTGTCGGGTTCCGACACCCCTAGTTCGATGGGTCCGCGGTGCAGCAGAACGGCTTGGCACCCCCCGCGATGGCCAACAGGGTTGCCCGCCGAACGCTTGCCAAGACCACCGCGATGGCTGGAACGTTGCGGGGCTCCGATTGTCTTGCCCGGCAGGGTCTGGCCCTGGTAGAAGGGGGCGTGCTGTGCCCGCACCCCAGACCCTGTGTGCGTGGTTGCAAGCAACCAGCGTACACGTCGGCCCCTGGCCCCCATAAACGGGCCTGCCGCGGCAACGGCTTGATTGGCGCCGGTGGGTTACGGTGTGCGGCTCGTCGTGTGGCTGCTTGCCCTCCCAATACCGGGGGGACTCTGAAACGGTCACTTCCACTTGCCTGCCACGGCGCAGGAATTGCATCTTGCA
>FWPU01011520.1_pt1 | contig 12332 bp, 12 predicted proteins | sample 2228361 | NCBI WGS metagenome assembly FWPU01 (sample SAMEA103939777, study PRJEB20133) | metagenome | reverse complement strand
CATCGCCGCTCCGGCCTGCCGCGCGGCGCCACCGCGGCGGCCTGCGCGCCCGCGCCGCGAGCGGGGGCGTGATCGCGGCCGGCGACCCCGTGGAACCGGAGGCCTGAGGCCGTGCAGTTCGAGGTCGAGATCTACCGCAACGAGACCGGGCAATGGGTGGCCACCGCGGTCGAGTACCAGGTGAGCGCGACGGGTCTGACGGAGAAGGAGGCGCTGGCCAGGGTGATGGAGGCCCTGGCCACGCATTTCAAGAAGACCCCCCGGTGAGCCAGGCGCTGGCCGGACTGCGGGTGCTCGACTGCTCGCGGCTGATCGCCGGCGGCGTGCTGGGCACGGTGCTGGCCGACCACGGGGCCGACGTGGTCAAGGTCGAGAACCCCCGCGGGGGCGATCCGCTGCGGACGTGGCTGCGCGAGCAGGGCCAGCTGTGGTGGAAGGTGTACGCCCGCGGCAAGCGCTCCGTCACGCTCAACCTCGCGCACCCGCGCGGGCAGGACCTGCTCCGCCGGCTGGCGGCCGGCGCCGACGTCCTGATCGAGAACTACGTGCCGGGCACCTTCGAGCGCTGGGGCCTGGGCTGGGACGCGCTGTCGCAGGTCAACCCGCGCCTGGTGTTCGCGCGGGTGTCGGGCTGGGGGCAGGACGGCCCGTACCGCGACCGGCCCGGCTTCGGGACGATGGTGGAGGCGATGAGCGGGTTCGCCGCCACCACGGGGCCCGCGGACGGCCCGCCCACCCTGCCCTCCTTCCCGATGGCCGACATGGTGGCGGCGCTGGCCGGCGCCTCCGCGGTGCTGGCGGCGCTGCGCTGGCGCGACCAGGTGTCCGGCCGCGGGCAGGTCGTGGACATCTCCCTCTACGAGCCGCTGCTCGCCGTGCTCGGCCCCGACGCCGCGCGCCACGCCCGGGACGGGACCGTCCGCGCCCGTCAGGGCAACCGCTCGGACAACGCCAGCCCGCGGGGCACGTACCGGACGCGGGACGGCAGGTGGGTGGCGCTGTCCGCCTCCACGCCGGCCTCGGCCGAGGCGCTCTTCAAGGCGCTCGATCTGGGTCACCTGCTGGGCGATCCCCGGTTCGCCACCAATGATGCCCGGGTCCGCCACAACGACCTGGTGGACCAGGCGCTGGCGGAGGCGATCGGCCGGCGGACGCTCGAGGAGATGCAGGGGCTCTTCGAGACGGCCGACCTGACGGCGAGCCCCGTCTACGACATCGCCGACATCGCGGCCGATCCCCACGTCGTGGCGCGGGGCATCCTGACCGACGTGCCCGACGCCGAGCTGGGCCGCGTGCGCATGGTGGCGCCCACCCCCCGCCTGACCGAGACGCCGGCCGCCATCCGCTGGGCCGGGCCGCCGCTCGGGGCCCACAACGCGGAGGTCTACGGCGCGCTCGGCCTCGAGGCGGCCGAGCTCGAGGAGCTGCGGCGCGAGGGGGTGATCTAGTGCCGCTGCTGGTCGGACTCGTGCTGGCGTGGCTGGCGCTGCCCGCCTGGGCCGGGGAGTACCGGGGCCCGATCGTGGACGCGCACGGGCACCTCCCCAGCCCCGCCGCCATCGAGGCCTACGCGGCGGCGGCCCGGCGGCACGACATCCGCAAGGTGGTCCTGCTCGGCGTGGGAGGTGTCCAGAAGGACGATGCGGCCTGGATCGCCGCCGCCGCCCGCAGGTATCCCGACCTGGTCGTCCCGGGCGTGCCCGTCCCCGATCCCACCGACCCGGCGGCTGCGGAGCGCCTGGACCGCGCGCTGGAACGCGCGAAGGGGCGCGCCCTGGGGGAGGTCCACCTGCGGCAGGTCGGCCGCCGCCCGATCGTGCGGGACCCCTCCGGCGCCGCGTTCGCCCGGATCCTGGCCCTGGCCGGGCGCCGGGGCGTGCCGGTCGTGATCCACTACGAGCTGACCGAGGAGGCGGCCGCCGCCCTCGAGCCGGCCCTGGCCGCGCACCGGGCCACCATCGTCGTCCTGGCTCACGGCGGGGAGGGACCGCCGTCCCGCCTGGAGCGGCTCCTCGCCCGCCACCCCAACCTGCGCGTGGACCTGTCCGGCATGCACTTCCAGCGCAAGCCGGCCCTGGCGACCGAGCACGGGCCGCTCGACCCGGCCTGGAAGGCGCTGGTCGAGGCGATGCCCGACCGCTTCCTGATGGGCATCGACATCTGGGCGCCTCGGCTCTTCGAGCCGGCGATGCTCGACCGCCTCATGGCGTGGACCCGCCGCATCCTCGGCGAGCTGCGGCCCGAGGTGGCCGAGCGGGTGGCCCACGCCAACGCCGTCGCCGTCTTCGGCCTCGAGTAGCCCATGCCGCCCGCCAATCCCTTCGAGGACGCCACGCTCGGCGAGATGATGGACGCGCTGGCGGCTCGCTGGCCCGACCGGGAGGCGATCGTCTTCGGGGACGAGCGGCTCACCTTCGCCGGCCTGCGCGACCGGGCGGTCCGGCTCGCCCGCGGCCTGGCGGCGCTCGGCCTGGGGCCCGGAGACCGCGTGGGGCTGTGGCTGCCGAACCGTCCGGCCTGGTTCGTCGTGCAGCACGCCTGCGCGCGCCTGGGCGCGGTCGTCGTCGCCCTCAACCCGCGCTATCGCGCCCACGAGCTCACCTACATCCTCGGCCAGTCGGGCGCCCGCGCCCTCGTCCTCGCCGACCACCTGGGCGGTGTCGACTACTTCGAGACGCTGCACGAGGTGGTGCCCGAGCTGCGCCACGCCGTCCCCGGCGAGCTCGAGAGCGCCCGGCTGCCGTGCCTGCGGCACGTCATCGTGGACGCCGAGGACCCCTACCCGGGCTGTCACCGGCTGGCCGAGGTGGCCGAGCTGGAGCCGCCGGCCTCCGCGCCGACGCCGCCGCGGCCGGACGACACGCTCACCCTGCTCTACACCTCGGGCACCACGTCCTTCCCCAAGGGCGCGATGATCTCGCACCGCAACGCGGTCCCCCACGGCTGGAACTGCGGCCAGGTGCTGCGCCTGACGCCGGACGACCGGGTGCTGCACGCCCTGCCCGCCGCCGGCACCTGGGGCGGGCTCAACATCCCCCTCACCACCTGGTCGCACGGCGCGTGCCTGGTCCTCATGGACGTCTTCGATCCCGGGCGCGCCCTCTGGCTCGTGGAGCGGCACCGGTGCACGGTCTGGAACGCGGTGGACCAGATGGCCCAGGCCGTGCTCGACCATCCCGACCTCGACCGCCGCGACCGGCGGTCGCTGCGCACCGGGGGCTTCGCCGCCACCGGCGGCGGCCGCCACGGGCTGTTCGAGGCCGTGGTGGAGCGTCTCGGCATCCGGCAGGCGTTCCAGCCCTACGGCATGACCGAGGTCAACGCCATGGCCCTGGTGCACGACCTCGACGAGCCGGCGGCCCTGCGCGCGCTGCCCGGGATCCGGCCGGTGCCGGGACTGGAGGTGCGCCTGGCCCATCCCGAGACCGGCGCGCCCTGCCGGGCCGGCGAGGAAGGCGAGCTGCAGTTCCGGGGCCCCCGGGTCACGCGGGGCTATCACGACAAGCCCGAGGAGACGGCCCGGGCCTTCACCGGCGACGGCTGGTTCCGCTCCGGCGACCTGGGCGTGCGCACGGCCGAGGGCCACGTGATCTTCCGGGGCCGCCTGCGCGAGGTGCTGCGGATCAGCCACCACATGGTCGCCCCCGGCGAGATCGAGGCCTTCCTGATGTCGCATCCAGCCGTGCACCAGGCCTTCGTCGTCGGCGTGCCGGACGCCCGGACGAACGAGGCGGCCGCCGCCTACGTGATCCTGAAGGACGGCGCCCGCCTGACCGAGGAGGACCTGCTGGCCTACTGCCGGGGCCGCATCGCCTCCTTCAAGATCCCCCGGCTGGTGCGCTTCGTCGCGGACGTGCCGCGCACCCCGGGCCCGCACGGCGACAAGGTGCAGCGCGGGCGGCTCCGGGAGCAGGCCCTGGCCGAGCTGCAGGCGCGGCAGCAGGACCGCTGACGCCGCCGCCGGCGCCGGCGGTCACTTCGTGACCACGTACCAGTTGTTCCGGATGTCGTGCGCCAGCCGGTGGGTGACGACGGAGCGGAACCCGGCCCGCTGCGGCCATGACATCGAACAGGCCTGTCCGGTGGCCGATCGAGACCATCAGGCACAGGGCGCCCTGGTTCAGCGCGGCCTCGGCCTTCGCCGGATCGAATCCCTGCGATGCCATGATCCCTCCTGGTGAGCCGGGCTGGCCCGGGGTCGGCGGCCGGGCGGGGGTGTGGGTCACGTGGTACCACTGGCGGCGGCATCGGCAAGCCCGCCGGGCACGGCGCCGTCCGGGGATGAGGTACTCTTAGCGCGGGCGCGCCGCCCCGGCAAAGGAGAGGCCCGTGAAGCTCGACGTCGGCATGCTGACCCACGACCTCAGATCCATCCCGGCCTACGCGCGCAAGGTGGAGGCGCTCGGCTTCGACTGCCTCTGGTCGTCCGAGACCCAGCACGATCCGTTCCTGCCGCTGGCGGTGGCGGCCTCGGTCACGTCCTCCATCCGGCTGGGCACGGCCATCGCCGTGGCCTTCCCCCGCAGCCCCATGGTGACCGCGCACATCGCCTGGGATCTGCAGAAGGCCTCCGGCGGCCGCTTCATCCTGGGGCTGGGCTCGCAGGTCAAGGGGCACAACGAGCGCCGGTTCTCGGTGAAGTTCGACGCCCCGGGGCCGCGCATGCGGGAGATCGTGCTGGCGCTGCGCGCCATCTGGGACTGCTGGCAGAACGGCACCCGGCTGGACTTCAAGGGCCAGTTCTACCGCTTCGGCCTGATGACGCCGTTCTTCAACCCCGGCCCCATCGCCCACCCGAGGATCCCCGTCTACCTGGCGGGCGTCAACCCGCTGATGTGCCGGGTGGCGGGCGAGGTGGCCGACGGGCTGCACGTGCACCCGTTCAACAGCCCGCGCTACCTGCGCGAGCACGTCCGGCCGGCGGTGGAGGAGGGCCTGCGCCGGGCCGGCCGCGACGGCCGGGACTTCACCTACGCCACCTCCACGTTCGTCGTCATCGGGGACACCGAGGCGGAGCAGGCGCGGGCGCGGCAGGCGGTACGCCAGCAGATCGCCTTCTATGCCTCCACCCGCACCTACGAGCCGGTCCTGGCCGCGCACGGCTGGCAGGACCTGGTCCCCCACCTGCACCGCAAGTCGATCGAGGGCGACTGGAGCGGGATGGCGAGCCTGATCACCGACGAGATGGTGGAGACCTACGCCGTCACCGGCACCTGGGAGACCATCGCGGCCCGGGTGCAGGAGCGCTACGCGGGCCTGCTCGACCGGACCGCCTTCTACCAGCCGCACCAGCCGGGGCTCGACGACCCTCGCCTGCCCCGCGTCATCAAGGAGTTCAACGGATGAGCCAGGATCTCTACGACCTCGGAGATCGCCCGCCGCTCGGGCACGTCCCCGCCCGCATGCACGCCTACGTGGTGCGGCAGAGCCGCTTCGGGCCGCCGCGCCAGGCCTGGCAGCGGGAGGTCATCCCGACGCCGTCCATCGGCCCCGACGAGGTGCTCGTCTACGTCATGGCCTCGGGGATCAACTACAACAACGTCTGGGCCGCGCTGGGCTACCCGCTCGACGTCATCGCCGAGCGCCAGCGGCTGGGGGAGCCGGAGGACTTCCACGCCGGCGGCAGCGACTGCGCCGGCATCGTGTGGGCGGTCGGCCGCGACGTCAGGACCGTCGCCGTGGGCGACGAGGTCATCGTCCACAGCGGGTGGTGGCGGCCCGACGACCCGTGGGTGAAGGCCGGCAAGGACCCGATGCTGGCCGAGTCCACGCGCATCTGGGGCTACCAGACCAACTACGGCTCGTACTGTCAGTTCGCGCGCGCCCAGGCCCACCAGTGCGTGCCCAAGCCGCCCCGGCTGACGTGGGAGGAAGCCGGGTGCTTCCTGCTGTGCGGCTCCACCGCCTACCGGATGCTGATGGGATGGCCGCCACACACCGTCGAGCCCGGCACCGTCGTCCTCGTCTGGGGCGCCGCCGGAGGGCTGGGCAGCCTGGCCCTCGAGATCACCCGGGCCCTGGGCGGGCGCCCGGTGGCCGTGGTCGGCGACGAGGACAAGCGGAAGTTCTGCCTGGACCACGGCGCGGTCGGCGTCATCAACCGCAGGAACTTCAGCCACTGGGGGAGGATGCCGGACACCGCGGACGCCCGGGCCTACGGCGAGTGGCTCAAGGGGGCGCGCGCCTTCGGCAAGGCGATCTGGGACGTGCTCGGCGAGCGCACGAGCCCGCACATCGTCTTCGAGCACCCCGGGGAAGCCACCCTGCCCACCTCGGGGTTCGTGTGCGCCACCGGCGGCATGATCGTCATCTGCGCCGGCACCACCGGGTACAACGTCACCATGGATCTGCGCTACCACTGGATGCGCCAGAAGCGCTTCCAGGGCAGCCACCTCTCCAACGACGAGCAGGCGGCGGCGGTCACCCGCCTGGTGGCCGAGGGCAAGGTGGACCCCTGCCTCAGCCGCACCTACGACTTCGACGACATCCCGGAGTGTCACCAGCTGATGCTGGAGAACCGGCATCCCTACGGCAACATGGCCGTGCTGGTCAACGCCCGCCAGCCCGGGCACGGCCGCTCGGCATGAAGGCGCTGGCCTTCGACGAGTTCGGCGGCGCCGACCGGCTGCGCTGGCGGGAGGTCCCCGACCCGAAGGTCGGCGCCGACCAGGTGCTGCTGCGGGTCCGGGCCTGCGCCCTCAATCACCTCGACCTCTTCGTGCGGCAGGGCATTCCCGCCCTGCGCACGCCGCTGCCGTTCTGGACCGGCTCGGACATCGCGGGCGAGGTCGTGGAGGCGGGGGCGGACGTGCAGGGCGTGACCGTCGGCCAGCGGGTGGCCGTCAACCCGAGCCTGTCGTGCGGGCGCTGCGAGTTCTGCCTGCAGGGCGAGGACTGCCTGTGCGTGCAGTACGGGCTCATCGGCGAGCACGTGCCCGGCGGCCTGGCCGAGTACGTCGCCGTGCCGGCCGCCGGCGTCCTCCCGCTGCCGGACCACATCACGAGCGAGGACGCCGCCGCCTTCATCCTCGTCAATATGACCGCCTGGCGGATGGTGGTTACCCAGGGGCAGGTCCGGCCCGGCCAGGACGTGCTCATCCTCGGCGTCGGCGGCGGGGTCTCCTCCACTGCCGTGCAGATCGCCAAGCTCTGCGGCGCGCGGGTGATCGTCACCTCGTCCAGCGACGACAAGCTGGCCCGGGCGCGGGCCCTCGGCGCCGACGTCGGCATCAACTATGCCCGCGAGGACTGGCCGAGGGCCGTGCGCGAGCTGACCGGCAAGCGCGGGGTGGACGTCGTGATCGAGAACGTCGGCGCGGCCACCTGGAAGCACTCCCTCCGCGCGCTGCGCAGGGGGGGGCGCCTGGTCACCTGCGGCGCCACGACGGGCCCGATCGGCGAGACGGACATCCGCATCGTGTTCTGGAACCAGCTGCGCATCATCGGCTCGACCATGGCCACCCGGAAGGAGTTCCACGACGTGATGCGGCTCTTCTTCGCCGGCCGCCTGCGCGCCATCGTGGACGAGGTGCTGCCCATCGAGCAGGGGGCCGAGGCCCAGCGGCGGCTGGAGCAAGGCCAGCAGTTCGGCAAGATCGTCCTGCGGCTGCCCTGACACCCCGGGGGCCCGCGCCGCCCAGCGTCCTGTCCAGGGTGCCCTGACGTCCGGGCATCCCGGACGGCACGCGCGGGGAGGGGCGTCCCGGATCATCGCGTCGGACCGCACCTCACGCCGCCGCCCGCCCCGGCTCCCGCCCTGGCCCGCCGCTTGCTCGCCTCCCCTCCGCGCACGGCACCGCCGCGGATGCGGTGCGGCGACGGAGGGCGGCATGAGCAGACGCGTCTGGCGCTCGATTCCCGTCCTGGCGCTCCTCGCCCTGCCGGGGACGGGGCCGGCGGGCGCGCAGGCCTTCCGCCCCCTCCTGACCGAGCAGTACGTCCGCGAGGCCGGGACGCCAGTCACCGTGCGCCGGACGTTCACGACGTGCGACCCCGGCGGGCTCTTCCGCCTGGTGGTGGTCAACGGGCCCGGCGGCCGGGCGCCGGTCAGCGCGGCCTCGGTGTGGCTGAACGGGCTCGAGATCGTGACCGAGGGCGATCTCAACCAGCAGGTCAGCCGGCTCGAGCAGTCGCTCGGCGGGCTCCGGAGCGAGAACGTGCTGGAGGTCCGGGTGCGGAGCGGGCCCGGCGGCGTCCTGGCGCTGACGATCGAGGGGGCGGAGGCGTGCGGCGCGCGGATCACGAGCCCGGCCCCCGGGGCGACCGTGCCCGCCGGGCTGCTGCTGGTGCACGGCACCCTGGCGACACCGGGCGAGACCGCGGTCGGGATCACGGTCAACGGCGTGGCGGGCCTCGTGGAGGCCGACCGCTTCGCGGCGCTGGTGCCGGTGGACCCCGCGGTCACCTCCCTCGCCGTCGAGGTCAACGACTTCGCCGGCACCCGGAGCCGGGACAGCGTCCCGATCACCGTCGTCGCCGCGGACGAGGCGGCCGTCCGGCTGCTCCCGGGGCGGGCCGCGGGCACGCCGCCCCTGACGACCGGCTTCACGGTCTCGAGCCTCGCGGGCGTCAGCCAGGTCGTCCTCGATGCCGACGGCGATGGCGTGGCCGACTTCACCGGGCCCAGCCTGGCGGGGCAGACGTTCACGTACCCTCGGCCGGGGCTCTACCTTCCGAGAGTCCAGGTCACGGACGTCGACGGCGCCACGCACACCGCCGCGACGATCGTTCACGTCGTGGACCCGGTGGCGCTCGACCTGCGCCTGCAGGCCGTCTGGGCGGCGGTGAAAGACGCGATCCGGGCCGGCAACCTGCCCGACGCCGCCCGGTTCCTGCACACGGACACGCGCGACCGCTACCACGCGCAGCTGGCCCGGCTGAGCCCTCCCACGCTGGCCAACATCGACCGGCACCTGACCGACATCCGGCTGGTCGAGATCGGCCTGGCCGGCGCCCAGTACGAGATGGTGCGGCTGCGGGACGGCGATCCCCTCTCGTTCGCCGTCTGGTTCCAGCTGGACCAGGACGGTCTGTGGCGGCTGAGGCGGTTCTGATGTCCGCCGTGCGGGCCCCGCGGCGGCTCCCGCTGCCCCTCGCCGCCGGCCTTCTCCTGCTGGCCGGCGCCGCCGCGGCCGGCGACCACGACCCCACGTGGGGGCCGTTCCGCGGCCGCATCGTGGACGCCGACACCGGCCAGCCCATTCCCGGCGCCGTCGCGATCGTCGTCTGGCTGCAGAACCTGCCGAGCCCGGTGCACGGGCGGCTCACCTACTTCGATGCCCGGGCCGCGGTGGCCGGTCCCGACGGCGCCTTCGAGATTCCCCGGCGATCCCGCCCGCTCTGGAGCGCGCGGATCGACCCTCCACGCTTCGACTACACCGCGCCCGGCTACGTCGTGTGGCGACTGGGCCACGCGACGCAACGTCCCGGGGTCGTCGAGATGAAGTCGGTGGCCACCCTCGCGGGCGATGACCGCTTCCGGCTACCCGGCACCGGGCACGCCGGGCTCATTCCCCTCGAAGACCAGCGGCGGCTGCTGGACACCGTGAACGAAGCCCGCGAGCGGATGGGACTGCACCCCCTGACCAGCCTGAGAGGAGCGCCATGAGGGGACTCCGTACGGTAGCGTGCACGCTCATCGCACTGTTCGGTCTCGGCGCAAGGCCCACCCAGGTGACCGCCTTCAACGTCGTGACACACCAGCTGGTGAACGAGGTCGCGGGCAGCAACGCCGCGCTGGACGCGCTCGTGAGATCCGAGCTGGGGTTCCTCCGTGGCCTGGGAGAGTTCTTCGCCGGCCGAACCGCGATCCAGTGGTTCGGCGAGGGGGGCATTCGAGAGGACGATAGCGCACGGTTCTTCGCCCATTTCCATGACCCGCTCCAGATCTGGAGCGCGGCCGGGCTCGGCCCGGCGCCGTCGTCGATTCGCTGGATGCAGAGCCCGGCGAACGCCTGGTCCTGGCAGCGGATTCGCGGCCATTACCACACCGCCCTCACCTCGCGCAGTCCGGCGGAGCGGGAGCGGGCCTGGGCCGACACCTTCCGGGGACTCGGGCAGGTCATGCACCTGGTCGTCGATGCGTCAGTCCCCGAGCACGTCCGGGGGGACGCCCATCCGCTCGAAGGCCTTTGCCGGTCCCTGGGAGCCGGATGCTACAGCAATTACGAGTACTGGGCGTCGGACGAGCAGAACAGGGATCCGCTCGGGTTCCGGGCCACATACCTGACTCCAGCCGGGTTCGACTCCGCGATCCTCGGCCGGCCGACCGGGGATGCGGACGCGCCGGTGCCCGTCGCGCGGCTGATCGACACCGATACCTACAATCCCGGCAATCACCCGAACATCACCCTGACCGGGGCGATCGGCATCGCCGAGGTGGCCAACGCCAACTTCTTCAGCGAGGACACCTTCGACGGCGGGTATCCGTTCCCGAGCCTGGCCGGGCTCCGCCCCACCCGGCATCCCTCGCTCGCCACCGGCCGCGCCCGCGCCTACTTCGTCAAGGCCGATGGCGAGGGCCTGGCCGTCGACCCGGTGGCGGCCGAGTGCGTGCTCTTCGAGGCCGCGACCGCCGAGGCCGTGCTCATTCCCGATACCGGCTACTGCGCCGACGAGAACGTCTGGCAGGCCACCGCCCGGATCATGCTGCCGCTGGCGGTCGGGTATGCCCGCGGGGTGCTCGATTACTTCTTCCGGGGCCGGATCGAGATCGCCCCTCCGGCGCGGTACGCCTACGGGCTGGCCACGTTCGAGCCTGGCAATGCCGGCCGCTTCACCCGGCTGCGCTTCAAGATCCGCAATGCCACCGCCGGGGACGAGCCGGCCGGTGTCGGGCAGGTCGTGGCCGTCATGCGCTACCGGCAGCCCGTGACGGGCAGCATCATCCAGAACCCGCTGGCGCCGCTGACCGCCTCGCGGTGGGCCGTCTCGGCGCCGCAGACGGTCGCGCTCACGCGCGAGTTCCAGGAGCTGGTCTTCGACTTCAGCGGCAGTCCCATCCCCACCAACTCGGCCGACCTGTTCCTCACCGTCGTCTACCGCGGACCGCTCGGCCCGGAGGCGGACGCCGTCGCGGCCGGGGGGCGGGACCTGCTCGAGCCGGATCCCATCGACCGCGCGAACATCACCGACTGGGACTGCTTCGAGGGCGTGCACTACCAGGTCGCGCTCGGCGACCAGATCCTGCCCCCCTTCGATCCCCCGGCGGCGCCCCAGCGGGACGTGAACCGCGACGGGGTGCAGGACCTGTTCGGCCCCTGGCTGGAGCGCGGCGTGCTCCTGAAGACCTTTCCCGCCGCCGGCCCCCTGCCGCCGGTGTCCGAGACCAGCTTCGACCAGCACGTGCCCGAGCAGGGCCACGCCACGTACAGCCGGTACCTGGTGCTGCAGGACGAGCGGCTCTACGGGCTGGCTGCCCTGCGGCGCGAGGTGACGGAGTTCTCCACCGCCTCCACGACCCGGGATACCCAGGAGTTCGCCGTCATCCCGGGCGTCCTGAACCACCTGTTCCAGGGGCCCGGCGGCCTGATCTTCAGGGAGCTCACCCTGGCCGGCGTCTACCGTGGCCTGCCGACGTACCGGATCTTCGTCGTCAGGACCGACGGGATGGCCCGCTGTCCGGCCGGTGAGGCGCTGCTCGATCCGCCGCTCAGCCCGAGCCCGCACGTCATCGCCCTCGACTAGGAGGCTCCCGTGATGGATCGTCGAGTTCCGGTCATCGGCGCTCTGGGTCTGCTTCTGGCGCTGGCGGCCCCGGCCGGGGCCCAGCTCAGGTACTGGGGCCGCGAGCCCGGGAGTGGGCGGGGCGTGGTCGAGGACGCGGGACGCATGCTGGCGGTCACCCCCGGGGTGGAGATCCCCGCCTGGGGGCGGGTGCACGAGGTGGGCGACCAGGAGCTGGTCGTGGACTACCACCTCTCGGAAGCCGACAAGGCGCAGCTCCGGGCGGAGGGCGCCGCGGTGGTGGATGTCATCCGCACCCGGGTCCTGCGCGAGGACCTGCGGCGGATCGGCCCTCGTCGCTGAGCCGGCCCCGCCGCGCGTCGGGGGCTAGTCGCGGCCGCGGCGCTCCGGGCGCTCGAAGCGCTCCACCCGCTCGCGCCGCTCGACGCGATCGGGACGCTCGATGCGCTCTCGCCGCTCCACCCGCTCCGGGCGCTCCACGCGCGCCGGCCGGTCGGCGCGCTCGAGCCGGGCCGTGCGCTCGATCCCGAGGCGTTCCCGGCGCGCCATTCGCTCCGGGCGCCCGCCGCCGTCGGGGCGCTCGATGCGCTCCACCGGCTCCCGCCTCCCGTCGTCCCGGCGCTCGATACGCGGGTGGAGCTCGTGGT
>FWPU01002787.1_pt1 | contig 12333 bp, 15 predicted proteins | sample 2228361 | NCBI WGS metagenome assembly FWPU01 (sample SAMEA103939777, study PRJEB20133) | metagenome | reverse complement strand
GCTCCGGCGCCCGGCTGCCCTCGCCGCGCCCGTCCTGGCGGCGGGTTCTCTCGGATACTCGCCTGGGGAGTGAGGCGCGCGACGGCGGCCTCGTTTTCCAGCCCCTCGAGGCCGTCGCCGAGCGTGGCGGAGCGGCGTCGGCCGAGCCCGACCCCGTCCCCTTTTCCTCGTTACGCGCCGGAGTAGTAGGCCGGAAGAACCGACTCGCGGTTCACTACTCCCGGGCGTATCGCAGAGTTCCCGCCCCCCTCGCCCGGGTCGCTCACTCGCCCCGCTGGTAACGAGGAAGACGCCGCTGCCCGTCAGGGCTGGCCGCTTGAGCTGCGGGGAGGCTGTCACTCGCCACGGTCGGAGCGAGGGAAGCGCAGAAGCGGCCGAGGGGGCCGATCGTGGCTCCTGCGCTACCGCAACACCAGGCCGCGCTCTTGCCAGCCGCGAACCGCCACGGTAGTGTTCAAGCAATGTTCATGACTGAGTTCACGACTCTGCGCTCACAGCCGACTCCCGTCCGACGACCGCCCAGATCAGCCGCGTCACCGGGCTCTGCCGCGCCCTTCGGTCCCGGCCAGAGGCAACGGTAAGGAGGTCCAGATGGCCGGTTCCCTTGCCGCCGGATCCGCATCCCCGATCGCCGCGAGGCTTCGCACGATCCTCGCCAAGAGCGGCATGCGGAGCCACAAAGTCGCCGGCCTCCTCGGCACGACGCCCCAGACCGTCTCACGCTGGCAGCGGGGTCGCGTCGAGCCGCGACCCTCGAACCTCGACCGGCTGCTCACCCTCGAGTGGTTGGTCGTGCAGCTCTCGGAGCTCTACCCGCCCGAGGAAGCCCGACTCTGGCTCCTCTCGCCCCACCCCCTCCTCGGCGGTGAGCGGCCCGCCGACCGGATCCAGAAGGGTCGGGTCGAGGACGTCCTCTCCCTCATCGAGCAGCTCACCTCCGGCGCCTACGTCTGAGGTGGATGGAGCCCTCCCAGCCCGACCGGGCCGTCCTCGACCTGCTGGCGGAGCGACCGGCGGCTGGCTGGAAGGGGACGGTCTGGCGCCACACCTTCGGCACGAACCGTCCGGATCGGCCGAACAGTCGCGGGGCTCGTTGGAACCCCCCAGGGACCGATGCCCTCTATACGAGCCTGGGCCGCGACACGGCCTTGGCCGAGGCCGAGCACCAGATTCAGCTCCAGCCTGTTCGCCCGAAGGCGAGGCGAACGATCCACCGACTCGAGGTCAGCCTGGCGAAGGTCCTCGATCTGACGGACCCGGACCTGCTCGCCTCTCTCGGGGTCGACCGCGCCGCCCTGGAGTCGCTCGAGTTCGGGGCGTGCCAGCGGGTGGGTGGAGCTGCCGCTCGGCTCGGCTACGAGGGCATCCTCGTCCCTTCCGCGCGACATCCCGGCACGAACCTCGTCGTCTTCGTCGGGAACTTGACTCCTCACTCCAGGCTCGACGTCGTCTCCTCGGAGGAGATCGGACCCGCGGAGCAAGGCCCTCCAGGGCCCGACGCGTGAGCGCAGGGGCGGATGCGGTTTCGTTGCGAGGCGGGGGCGGGGTGGAGGAGGATGCTCTCCCGTAGAATGGCAGAGGTGGTGATCGCGTCAGCTTGCTGCTCTGCTGCCCGAGGCGCCAACTGGACGCGAGCTCCCGCCGGGCCGCGCAGGCTCAGCTTCACGCTCAAACTGAGCAGCTAACTGTTCGGTGGCCGCGTCCCCGTAGCTCAGAGGACAGAGCAGCCGCCTTCTAAGCGGTCGGTCGCAGGTTCGAATCCTGCCGGGGACGCCACAGCTCGCGGCGACCACGCCTCAGGGTGGCGGGCGGCGGGAGGTCGAGGCCGACACGGCGAGCCTGGACACTCGTGGATCTCCGGAGCGAACGACGATGAAGCCGCCCGACGAGCTCGATCTCGAGCTTTGCCGACACGTGGAGCGCGACGCGGCGAGGACCTCCGAGCGGAAGCCGGAGGCGCCCCGTCAGCGCGAGGGCAGTCGGGGCCGTCGGCTTCTTGCGGCCGCCGCTGGGAGAAGTGGCCGGCGCGACGTCTCCCAGCGGATCGAGGAGATCCTGCGCGACGAGATCCCGTGACGGGCGCGCCGAGTGGCAGGGACCCACCCTCTGCCGACGTCGACGCCGCGAGGGCAATCATGGCCGCCAGGCCCCCGCGCCGATCGAAGAACCACGGAGCCCTCGGAGCGCTGGTTCCGACCGTCCGGTGGCCGGCAGCCGCGGTTCGGGGCTGCGTGGAGCGCCCCGAGGCTTCGAGATCCAGGCTCCGTCAGACCGAGTAGAGGACGAGGATGAGGGCGGCCTCGGCGATGAGGGCGGTGCCGACGAGCAGGACGAGGGGCCGAGCCCGCCCGAAGAGCGTGGTGCCCGAACGCAGGGCGACGAGGATGAGCCCGGGCCCGAGGACGAGGCTCGACAAGGGGAGGATGAGGCCCAGCCCCAGGCCGACCAGGCCGACGACAATCCCTGGCCAGGGCGATGCGCCACCGGGAGCCGCCACGACGTCACCTCCGGGCGGCCGCCCCGCCGACCCGGACCCCGCCAGCCGTGCCAGGAGCTCAGCGCGTCCTCTCACGCCGAACTTGGCGTAGATCCGGGAGAGGTGCGTCGCCACCGTTGCGTCGCTCAGGACGAGCTCGGCTGCGATCTCCTTGACGGGTAGACCCCGAACCGCTAGGTCGAAGACCCGACGCTCCGCCGGGGTGAGGAGGGCGAGATCGAGCGGTGGGCGTTGAACGCCTTCTTTGGGGACGCTCCCGAGCGGCCCACCGGCGGTCATGGGTTTCGACGATGGGGAATCATCGGTCTTTCCGAGGTTCCTCGGTCGCACTTTCCGCTCCGCAGCACCAGCATCGAATTGGGTGATCGCCGCCGCCCGGGGGCGGCCGGCGAGGAGTCCCCGGAGGTGGAGTATGCGACGCGGATCTACTTGTCGTCGGGTTCGGCTGCTGAGCGCCCTTGCCACGGCAATCCTTCTCCTCGCAGGCACGTTGCCAGGCCAAGTCCTCGCTGTCGATGGCGATAGGCCGGCGGAACTTGTCCATCGGGTCACAGGATCTTCGAACGCGACGGTCGCCTATGCTGCCTTGTCGGCGACCGAACGGCTGGCCTTACGACAGTACCTCACGGTGGCTTCAATCAAGGACAGGTCGAGCCTGTCTCCCGCTGTAGGCTCCGTGGGCGGGATATCGACTCTCGCGACCACCTGCTGGACGTGGACGTGGCAACGCGATGGCCTGAACATCTTCGGAGCCGTCCTCTGGTCGTACTTCCAGCGCATCGACTGGTGTGGCAACGGCTCGACGATCACCAGCTCTCCCCACGGTGTCCAGCGGACCCGGTGGGGAGAGGTCTACTTCCCGTTCTGGTCTTGGAGGCACGTCGGCAACCAGACCTGGGGTGGCGTCGGATCGCAGACGTACAGGGCATGGACGCAGGGCGAGTTCAGGTTGTGCCTCCCCATTGACATTGGTTGCGCCCAGTACGCGTACCCCTGGCTCGACATGACGGCCTGGGCGGACGGTCGAGGGACGGGCACCGTCGGAGGGTAGTGGTGGAAGCAGAGGCACGCGCCGGGTCCGGGACGTCGGTCGGTCTCCTCCTGCTCGCCGTCGTGGCCGTAGGAGCGACCATCGTCTCGCCGCTCACGGCCATCGTCTTCGGTCCGGCGCTTCTTGTCGCAAGTGTGATCGTCTATCGAGCTACGGAAGCAGCAGGCGTCAGGGCGCTCGCCGCGGTCACGGCGACCATCGGCGCCGCCTTGTGTATCGTCGTCCTCCTCGTCGGCCTGCTCCTCATTGCCCTCGTCGCGGTGTAGACGGCGGTCGCGAGGGTCGCCGGACGGGACGTCCGTCGCCGGTGGTGCCGGACCGGACGGCCCTGCCGGGGCGGCCCGATTTGACGGCCCGCTTCGGGCCGGTTGCGGTGACGGTGCCAGAGAGCACCGAGCGGCCGACAGGACGGAAAGGTACCGCCGGCCATGGGAGGCCCGAGCCGGGGAGCCGGGAGCGAAGAGGCCTCGTCCCTGCCGGCGGCTCCGACGCCGTGGCCCGTCTCCCCATAGGATGATCGGCGTCGCGGCGACGATGGCTTTCGTCTCCTTGCCCGCCCTCGGCCGGAGAGGGACGGGATCCAGGCCGCGGCCAGCCAGCCCCGCCTCGAGCGGGGTCGAGAGAGGACGCCTGTGACGACACGACCGACCCTTGCCCTCATCGCCCACGACGGCCGAAAGGCGGACCTCGTCGCCTGGGCGACCTTCAATCGTGGCCGCCTCAGCGACTTCGAGCTCGTGGCGACCGCCACGACGGGCGCCCTCCTTCGAGACAAGGTGGGTCTCGCGGTCCGTTCGGTCCTCTCGGGGCCCCTCGGCGGCGACGCCCAGATCGCGGCGATGGTCGTCGAGGGGCGGATCCGGGCGGTCTTCTTCTTCGTCGACCCGCTCAGCGCCCACCCCCACGATCCCGACATCCGGACCGTCCTCCGGGTCTGCAACGTCCACAACGTCCCGATCGCGACGAACGTCGCGGCGGCCGACCTCATGCTCAGCTCCCCTCTCCTCGAAGCCGGGCGGCGGGAGGAGACGGCCAGGTGGCCCGACGAGGCAGCCGGAGGGGTCTCCGGATCCTCCGGCAGCTGACGAGCGTGGATCGAGGGCGCCTCTGCGATAATGGCGCCAATGTCACCCAGGCCCGGGCTCCGTCGACGAGCCCTCCCGTTGCCCCTGCCCGCCGCCCTCGCCGGGCTGGCCGTCTTCCTCTCGACAGGGATCGTCCTCGCCCACGCCGAGCTCGTCGAATCGTCGCCGGCCGACGGAGCGACGGTTCCCCCACCGACGGAGGTCGTTGCCACCTTCAGCGAGGCGATGATCGCGGCTCGGAGCAGCATCGAGGTTCGAGACCCGGCCGGGGCGACGGTCGCCAGGAGTGGGGTCGACCCGGCCGACCCGAAGCGGCAGACGATGCGGGTCGCCCTCCCCGCGCTCGCGCCCGGGGTCTACACGGTCCGCTGGACGGCGGTCGCCGACGACGGTCACGTCGAGCGAGGCACCTTCAGCTTCGAGGTCAGACCGCCACCGAGCCCCTCGCCCTCGCCGAGCCCCTCGCCCTCGCCGTCGCCGACGCCGACGACTCCTCCGGTCGGTCCGAGCCCCTCGCCCTCGCCGAGCCCCTCGCCCTCCCCGGCCCCGACGGCGAGCCCGGCGCCTGGTGGCACGGGCGAGGCTGGGTTGGCAGCGCTGGCCCTGCCGATCGTCGTCGGTCTCGCTGTGGCGGCGACGGCGGCAGCCTGGCTCCTGCGGCGACGCGGTGGATGAGCACTCGTCGGGACGCGTCGATGCCGAGCGTGGCGCACCTGCCGACCTGGGCCGCCGCGACCGCTTCGAGCGGCGCCGTAGGGCTCGAGGGCTCGACCTCGTCCTCCTGGTGGTCGTCCTGGCCCTCGCCGCCTGCGAGCCCGATACCGAGACGGCCCGAGGGGTTGTCGTCGCCGTCGACGCGCCGACGGCGACGGACGTCCGAGGCTTCACGCTTCGGACCGACGACGGCCAGCTCCTCACCTTCCGAATCGGCCGGCTCGAGCTCGTCGGCGACGCCTTCCCGGCCGCTCACCTCCGAGAGCACCTCCGAACCCTCGTGCCGATCGTCGTTGCCTACCGCCTCGAGAGTGGGGAGAGGGTTGCCATCCGGCTCGCCGACGCCCCACCCTAGGGGAGGGCTCGGGCCAGCGCTCCCGGGCCGGAGGCAGCCGTGAGGGCGCGGCACGCATCGCCACTCCGGCGGATCTTCGCGCCCGCCGGACGCCCGGGTCGGCGCGTCCGCCTCGCCTTCCTCTCGGCGGTCGGTCTCCTCGCCCTCGCCGCCGTCGGCCCGTCGGTCACCCTCGGCCACAGCCTCTCGGGCGTCTATGAGTCCCCCCTGCCCCTCGCCGTCTACGTCGTCGGGGCCGCAATCGCCGTCGCCCTCTCCTTCGCCTTCGTCCTCGTCCGCGATGTCCGAGGCGCCCCACCGGACCTCGGCGAGGCGGTCGTCGTCCCCTCGCCCGTCCGGTTCGCCCTCCGCCTCCTCGGCCTCGTCGGCTGGCTCTGGATCGTCGTCCAGGGCCTCACCGGGGGCGGTGGGGCAGCGGACGTCGGCTCCCTCTTCCTCTGGGTCTATGGCTGGGTCGGCCTGGCGATGGTCTCGGCCCTCGTCGGTCCGGTCTGGGCCTGGCTCAACCCCTTCGCCACCCTCTACGACGCCGGAGCCTGGCTCCTCCGCCGGCTCGGCTTCCGGGGCGCGCCGGGACCCTATCCAGCCGCCCTCGCCGAGTGGCCGGCGGTCGTCGGCTTCGTGGTCTTCGTCTGGTTCGAGCTCGTCTTCACCGTCGCTGGCTCCGGCCGCCCCCTGGCGATCCTCCTCCTCGTCTACACCGTCCTCACCCTCCTCGCCATGGCCCAGTGGGGCCGCGACGTCTGGCTCGAGCGGGGCGAGGTCTTCAGCGTCTGGTTCCGTCTCCTGGGACGCCTCGCACCGTGGGTCCCGGACGGCCCCCTGAACGAGGGTCGGCTCCGCCGGCAGCCCCTCGGGGCGGGCCTGGCTCGGGGCCGCTGGAGCCTCCCGCTCATCGTCCTCGTCGCCGTGGCGACGGGCGCGATCCTCTACGACGGACTGTCGCAGACCGAGGTCTGGTTCGACCTCTTCGGCCTGCCCTCGCTCGGCGAGGCGACGGTCCTCCTCCTCGGTTTCCTCGGTCTCCTGACGGTCCTCGTCCTCGCCGTCGGGACGAGGGTCGGGCGGTCTGCCCTCGGGCCCGGACTCCTCCCGATCGCCGTCGGCTACCTCGTCGCCCACTACCTCACCTACCTCCTCCTCGACGGCCAGCGGATCGTCATCGCCGTCTCGGATCCGCTCCAGCTCGGCTGGGACCTCTTCGGGACGGCCTTCTACGAGCCGTCGATCTCCTGGCTGCCGCCGAGTCTCGTCTGGACGGTCCAGCTCGTCGCCGTCGTCGGGGGTCACATGGTCGGAGCCTGGGCTGGCCATCTCGCGGCAGCCCGGGGGGTCTCGGGGGCGTCGGCTCGGGAGCTCCGGCTCCGCCAGGTCCCCCTTGCCGTGCTCATGGTCGCCCTGACGGCGACGACGCTCTGGTCCCTCGGCCAGGCGGTCGTCGTGACGCCCGAGACGGAGGCGCTCGGGCCGGCGGCTGAGGACGCGGTCGCGGTCGTCCTGCCCATGGAGGAGGGCTAGCGGGCCGTCGCTCGGGCTGGCTGACGAGCCCGTCCCGGTGGTAGGAACCCTCGATGGGACGAAGGTACGGCTTGGCGCCGCCGCCCCAAACCCCTACCCTCCACCCTCGACGTGGCCGATCCCTACCCTGACCCACTCCCGCTCCGCCGAGCCCTCGGAACCTCGGCGAAGGTCCACGAACGAGGCAAGAGCATGGCATCGATGACCGTCCGCGAGCTCAGCCGGGCTCGCGACCTTGGCCGCGCCCGGGAGCTCGGGCCGCTCCTCACCGCCAGCGAGGTCGCCGAGCTCCTCCACCTCCACGTCAACACCGTGAAGCGGCTGGGGGACCGCGGCGAGCTGCCCTTCTACCGGGTCTGCAAGCGGGGGGATCGCCGTTTCCGGCTCGAGGACGTCCTGGAGTTTTTGGCCCGGAACAAGTAGGCCTCGCCGCCCGGTCCGGGTCTCTGCCGGCTCAGGTCTCGGGCGCGTCGGCCGTCATCCAGCTCCGGTCCCGACCGGCTCAGCTCTCGCCCGGGTCAGATCCCGGCCGCCTCCGGGTGGCTGGGCAGGCTGCGGAGGGCTCCTTCGAAGATCCCGATCGCCTCGCCGATCTCGTCCCTCGTCACGTCGAGGGGCGGGATGAAGCGGACGACGTTGTGGTCGCGGCCGCAGGAGAGGACGAGGAGCCCCTCGTCGGCGCAGCGGGCGAGGAGGGCATCGACGAGGGCCCCGTCGGGCTCGCGCGTTCGGCGGTCGCGAACGAACTCGACCCCGACCATGAGGCCGAGGCCGCGGACGTCCCCGATCCGCTCGTCCCTCGCCATGAGGCCCCGAAGGGCGGCCTGGAGCTCGGCCCCCATCGCCGCCGCGTTCTCGACGAGCCCTTCGGCCTTGATCGTTTCGAGGACGGCGAGCCCGGCGGCGCAAGCGACGGGGTTCCCGCCGAAGGTCGTCCCGTGGGCACTCTTCCCCCAGCGCTCCTGGAGTTCGCGGCGCGAGACGATCGCCGAGAGGGGGAGGCCGTTCGCGATCGACTTCGCCAGGCAGACGACGTCGGGGACGATCCCGGCGTGCTCGAAGGCCCACATCCGGCCCGTCCGGCCGTAGCCGCTCTGGACCTCGTCGACGATGAGGAGGATCCCGTGCTCGTCGGCGATCCGCCGGAGGCCACGGAGGAAGGCAGGCGGGGCGGGGACGTAGCCGCCCTCGCCCTGGACCGGCTCGATGAGGAAGGCGGCGACGGCGTCGGGCGGGATCGTCGTCTCGAAGAGGCGGCGGACGGCGGCGAGGCACGTCTCGACGGCTCGCTCCTCGTCGCCGCCGAAGTCGCGGTAGACGGCGGGGAAGGGGAGGAGATGGACGCCGGGCAGGAGCGGCTCGTAGCCGCGCCGATAGAGGATGTTCGAGGAAGTGACGGAAGCGGCACCGAAGGTCCGGCCGTGGAAGCCGCCCTGGAAGGCGACGATCCCGGGCCGCCCGCTCACCCGCCGGGCGAGCTTCAGGGCACCCTCGATCGCCTCGGCGCCCGAGTTGCCGAAGAAGACGGTGTCAAGGGGGGCGGGCATCTCGGCGGCGATGGCCGCGGCGAGGCGGACCACGGGCTCGGCGTAGCCGATCGCCGCCGTCGGCCCGATGAGGCGGTCGACCTGGGCGTGGATCGCCGCCGTCACCTTCGGGTGGCGGTGACCGAGGGCGGTGACGGCGATCCCGTTCGCGAAGTCGAGGTAGCTCCGACCGGCGGTGTCGTAGAGCCGGTGGCCCTCGCCGTGGCTCCAGCTCACCTCGAAGTAGCGACCGAGGACCGGCGAGAGGTGAGGTTGGGCGAGGGCGGCGAGGTCGAGGGCGGCGGTCTGGCTGGGGGAGGGTCGTTCCATCGTGGGCTGGCCTCGGGTCGTGGAGGGTGGTCGTGGAGGCTGGTCGTGACGGGGACGGCGGCTGGCCGCCGGGGCGTGGACGCGACGCCCGAGCGAGGATACCGCGGCGCCGGGCCCGGACGTGGCGGCTCCCCAAACGGCGCGATCCTGGGCTTGCCGATCTGCGATGATGCCGAGCGATGACACAGCAAGGGCGAGGCTCGGGTCGCCCCGAGAGGCGAGGGGGAAGGGACGAGCGGCACGGCTCGGAGGAAGAAGCGGCCGCCCTCCGGGTCGAACCACTCATCGCGGAACGGTGGCCGGACCTCGTCCGCCTCTTCTCGGCCGGGGGTGATCCCCGCTGGTGCTGGTGCGCCTGGTGGCGGCTGCCGAGCCGCGAGTGGCAGATGACGAATCCCGACCAGAACCGGGCCGTCCTCCGAGCCGCCGTCGAGGCCGGTCCGCCGCCGGGCCTCCTCGGCTACCTCGGCGACGAGCCGGTCGGCTGGGTCAGCTTCGGGCCTCGAGGGGGCTTCGCCAGGCTCGTCGCCTCGAAGCTCCTCGCCCCCGTCGACGACCGCCCGGTCTGGTCGATCGTCTGCTTCGTCGTCGCCCGGGCCCACCGCCGGCGGGGGATCGCCCGGCGGCTCCTCCAGGCCGTGATCGCCGTTGCCCGCGAGGCCGGCGCCGAGTGCCTCGAGGCCTACCCCGTCGACCCTGGTCCGGCCCGGCTCCCGGCGGCGTCTGCCTACACGGGGACCGTCCGGCTCTTCGAGTCTGAGGGGTTCGTCTCGGTCGCCGAGCGACGCTGGAACGCGACGAGCCCCCGCCGCCGGATCGTCCGCCTCGAGCTGCGGGCCTGAGCTGGCGGCCCGTCCGGCGGAACGTGCCCGGACCGGGCCGCGTCGGCCCGACGAGCCGTGCCACAATCGGCCCATGATCGACTTCAGCCTGACCGAGGAGAACCGACTCGTCCAGCAGGCCGCCCGCGCCTTTGCCGAGGCCGAGATCCTGCCCTACATCCGCGAGTGGGATGCCCGAGGCGAGGTCCACCGCGAGGTCTTCGACAAGATGGCCGAGCAGGGCTTCCTCGGCGCCCCGATCCCCGAGCGCTACGGAGGCGCCGGGATGGACTACATCAGCTTCGCCCTCCTCTGCGAGGAGCTCGAACGGGCCGACACCGCCTCTCCTCTGCGAGGAGCTCGAACGGGCGGACACCGCCTTCCGGGTCGTCCAGAGCGTCCACGTTGCCCTCAACTCCCTCGCCCTCCTCCAGTGGGGGACCGAGGAGCAGCGCCAGCGCTGGCTCGTCCCCCAGGCCCGGGGCGAGAAGCTCGCCACCTTTGCCCTGACCGAGCCCGGCGTTGGCACCGATGCCGCGAACCTCGCCACGACCGCCCGCCGCGAGGGCGGGGGGTACCGCCTGAACGGCCAGAAGATCTGGATCAGCCTCGCCGACCTCGCCGACCACTTCCTCGTCTTCGCGACCCTCGACCGCTCGAAGGGCTGGCGGGGGATCACCGCCTTCGTCGTCGAGCGGGGCATGCCGGGCCTCTCGACGGGAACGATCCACGGCAAGCTCGGGATCCGGGCCGGGAACACCGGCCTCGTCAACCTCGACGATGTCTTCGTCCCTGAGGAGAACCGGATCGGTGAGGAGGGCGAGGGCTTCCTCGTCGCCATGAGCGCCATCGACCAGGGTCGCTACACCGTCGCCGCCGGCGCCGTGGGGCTCGCCCAGGCCTGCCTCGACGCCTCCCTCAAGTACGCCCGGGAGCGCCAGACCTTCGGGGTCGAGATCGGTCGTCACCAGCTCGTCAAGGAGATGATCGCCCGGATGGTCGCCGGGATCGAGACGGGGCGTCTCCTCGTCTGGCGGGCGGGCTGGCTGAAGAACCACGGCCGGCGGAACACCCGGGAGACGTCCCTCGCCAAGTGGCACGCCACCGAGCACGCCGTCCAGTGCGCCCTCGACGCGATCCAGATCCACGGCGCCTACGGCTACAGCAACGAGTACCCGGTCGAGCGGTACCTACGGAACGCGAAGGCGGCGGTCATCTACGAGGGGACGAGCCAGCTCCACACGCTCATCGCCGCCGACTACGCCCTCGGCTACCGGGAGGACCGGCCCCTTCGCTGCGAGCCGTGGCCGGCCCAGGGGTTCGAGCGGGTGGGGTCGTAGCGCGGCGGGATCGGCCCGGCCCCTTCGCCATCGACGGCGCCGAGGAGGAGGCTGTCAGCCCGGCTCCTCGACGGAAACGCTGCCCCGACCGGCGGCGCTTGGCTCCGCGAGATCTCCCGCGGCGGCCGCATCCTGCCCCTCGCTCGGCTCGACGGTCCTCGATCGGCGGCCGCTGACGATGAGGGCGACGGCGACGACGATGATGCACCCGGCCAGGAGCGTCCGAGGCGTGATCGGTTCGGCGAGGACGATCGCCCCGAGGGCGACGGCGACGACCGGATTGACGTAGGCGTAGGTGGCGACCGTCGAGACCGGGGCGCGGCGGAGGAGCCAGGCGTAGGTCGAGTAGGCGAGGAGGCTCCCGGCGAGGGTGAGATAGGCGAGGGCGAGGAGCGAGGCCGCCGTCAGGGTTCGCGGTTCGAACTCCCCGGCCTCGCCCGTCGCCGCGGCCATGAGGAAGAGGACGACTCCACCGAGGACCATCTGGAGGCCGCTCGCGGTGAGCCCGTCCTTCGGCAGGCGCGCCCGCCGGGCGGCGTAGACGGTCCCGATCGCCCAGGCGACGGGAGCGACGAGGATCGCCGTCAGGCCCGCCGCCTCGAAGCCTCCGCTCCCTCCGACGGGCCAGGCGAGGAGAGCGACCCCGACGAAGCCGACCGCGATGCCGCCGGCAACGATCGGGGAGAGGCGATCACCGAAGGCGACCCGGCCGATGAGGGCCGTCCAGGCCGGAACGAGCCCGACGAGGAGGGCAGCGATCCCCGAGGGGACCGTCTGCTCACCCCAGCTGACGAGGCCGTTCCCCCCTGCAGCGAGGAGGGCCCCGACGATGAGGCTGTCCCGGATCTCGAGCCGGGTCGGGCGCCGGAGAGGTCGTCGGCGGAGAGCGACGTAGGCGAGGAGGATCGCCCCGGCGGCGAGGAAGCGGGTCCCGGCCATGGCGAAGGGCGGGATCGACTCGATGGCGATGGCGATGCCGAGGTAGGTCGAGCCCCAGACGAGGTAGATCGTCAGGAGGCCGAGCCAGACGCGGGCGGGCAGGCCGCGGCCGAGGGACGCGGCAGCGGACGGGGGGTTCACCGCTCGATGCTACCAG
>FWPU01011519.1_pt1 | contig 12335 bp, 13 predicted proteins | sample 2228361 | NCBI WGS metagenome assembly FWPU01 (sample SAMEA103939777, study PRJEB20133) | metagenome | reverse complement strand
CGAGCGCTGGCGCTCGGCGTCGGTCAAAGGACGCACAAAGATAGGTCTTTTCATACCCCATAGGATAGCACATAACAGAAGCTCTCTTCTGCGCTTGCACTAGGGCGCGTTTGAAAACTGGTAGACTGGAGGCATGGCACGACGACACGAACTCACCGATAAGCAGTGACAGCGATTTTAGGATTACCCTGTGTCGCGTACCAACGACGTGCAATCCCTCGCAAGAAAGGGCACTTTGGCCCAGGAATATCCCGGCTGCAGGCTTACTTCTGCTGCCTCATGCGGTAGCCGACGCCTCTGACAGTCTCGATTATGGCCTCGCGCTTGCCGAGCTTCTTCCTCAGCGAGCGCACCACCACGTCAACCACGTTGCTGCCGCCCTCGTAGTCGTAGCCCCAGACGTTCTCTACAAGCTCAGCCCTTGGGACGGCCTTGCCCTCGTTCTGGTACAGGTAGTGCAGCAGTCCGAACTCCAGTTGCGTCAGGCCCACCCTCTCGCCGTCCATTACAAGCTCGCGGGCGGCGATGTCCAGGATGCCCTCCTGCTCCACCACTCCAAGCTCCCTGGCGACCATACCGGCAAGCCAGCCGTCGAAGGACGCCGGGCCGAAGTCTCGGGTGGCCGAGTGGTACACCTGGCCGTCCAGTGCGAAGGTGGCTTCCTTAATGGGCACGAAGCGCATCTCTGCCTGGGCGGGCCAGTAGGCCTGGATGTCGCGGACGGCTACGTAGTCGCGGCGCAGGTGAGGGCGCAGCTCCATGTAGGTGCGCTTGATGTCCAGCCAGCACGCGCCCTGCACCGCTGAGGGAAGCTCTCCGTCGTCAATGCTAAGCCAGCGGCGCAAGAACATGGCCTGCTGGTTCCTGGGCACGGGGTTGGCCTGGAGGTGACGCCACCAGGCCCGTGCCAGCGGGTCATCCTGCATCCAGGCAGGGTTGGCCCTGGCCGGATCGAAGAGGCAGTACAGGCCCACGACACTGCCGTCCCTCTCCCTGACCACGTGGAAGGACTCAGGCATCCGGTCCCACCACATCTTCAGCGCGGCGGCGGCCTGCGGCCCCTCGTGCTTGAATATGATGCCGCAGATGCCCTCGTCGTCCTCCCGGCGGGCGGGCTCGACGGTGAAGCGCTGGGACTCGCTGGGGAAGAAGGCCTCGCGGATGTGTGGGTTCTCCAGGATGTAGAGCATGTCCGCAGTGTAGCGCCAAAGCTCTACGGTGCCAGCGGTCCGCACCTCGGAGCGCAGCTGCCGCCACGCCGCCCGGCGGTACTCTCGGTAGCGATAGGGGTCGGACGCCCGCAGGGTGGAGGCGATGACCTCATGGACGGCGTCATGGATGATCAGGCCGTCGCGGGCGCTCTCCACGAAGGGCAGCGCCCGCAGCCGGTCGTAGAGGTCCTGCGGGGCGGCCTCCGGCAGCATGGCGTGAAGCAGGGACTGGTTGGCGCGCCGCACCACCGACGCGGCTTCCAGGGCCACGCGGGTCAGCGGGTCGTTCACATCGGCCAGGTATATCTGGGTCAGCCGGTGAAGGATGCCCTGGGCAGCAGCCTGCTCCAGGTCCAGGCCCGGACGCTCGGTAACGGAGGATGCCGCCAGCTTCAGGGCCAGGGGATGTCCCCGTACCAGCCGGTTGATTCGCTGGGCTTCGGATGCGCTCACTCCTGTGCGGGCTAGCAGCTCCAGCGCCTCGGCCTCCTGGAGGGGGCCTAGTGAAATGCTCCTGAACAGACCCTCCCACTCCGGCGCAGTGAGCCAGGCCGGTATGGGTGGCTGCCGCCCGGCCATCATCACCCTGACGTTATCCCTGAGGGCCGGGATGAACATCTGCCTGAGCCAGGTGTCCATAAGGTGATAGACCTCGTAGGAGTCCAGGGCCAGCACCACCAGGCTTCCCACCTGACTCAGCCGTTCCGCCGCCTCCTCCGCTGACCTGGCCTGACTGCCGATGGCGCTGCCCAGCTCGTAGGTGAAGCCGCGAGGCGTAGGCTCCATGGTGCGGCAGTCCAGACGGACCACCGTAGCGCCTCTGGCCCTGGCCTGGGCCGAGAAGGCCTCTAGCAGGCTGGACTTGCCCACGCCTGCGATGCCGTGGACGTGGACCACTCGCGGACCTTCTCCCTCCAGCGCGTGCAGGAGGGCGGCAAGCTCGCTGCTTCTGCCGACGAAGCCCTCGATGGCCCTCTGTGCGAGGATATCCCTCATACGGCGTGCCATGGGACGCGGACCTCCTCACAGGAGTGAGCGCCAGTATATCACTCTGTCGCGCTATGAGGAAGCGGCCTCTTTTATCATGAACTGGTTACCGCTGGCGTCGGCGCAGATGGCGAACTGGGCGCCGGTGCAGGGACAGGGGTTGGGCGGCACCAGGACAGACCCGCCCAGCTCCCTGACCTGCTTCTCGCAGTCTGCAACAGATTCAACCCTGATGGTAGGAAAGGATGCTTGCAACGGGCTGCCCCCGCCGCCCTGGAACAGGCAGACCTCCACCTCACCGTTGCGCATCAGAGCACGGTACTTGATGCCGGAATAGACGCCCTCATTGACGCGGTCGTAGGTGTACAGCCCCTGGTAAAATCTGGTGGCGCTCTCCAGGTCGGCCACGCTGAAGTTGATGCCGAATGCGTCGGGTGTCTGCGACATGACCTGCCTCCCTGGTCTTTGCTGACCTCATAGCTTAGCCGAAAACCTCGTTCCACCCTTTCGGACACGCTGGTCCGCTTCTATTCCTGGTCTTTCACTTTGCTGTCCGGCGCGACGCTAGAGCAGGGACTCGACCCGGTGCACCTCGCCGCAGCCGCGCTTGTGGTGCCTGCGCACCGCGTCCTCGTCCGGCGCTTCCAGCACACAGTACACGCCTCCGTCGCCGTAGTAAAGCTCCAACTGCCGTACGCCGAACTCATCCACGACGCCCTTCTTCGTCTCTTCCTTGAGCTTTGCTATGGCCTCAGCCGAGACCTTCAGACCAGGGTGGAAATCAATGAACTTGGGCATAGCTGACCTCCGTTCTTCAAGAATAAACCTATGGAACGCACGCCTAGGCTCTGGCCTGCACCCGTCCGCTGGTGGCCCGAGTAGGCCCCTCCATCACGCCGAAGTCCCTGGACGTGATGTTGGCGAAGCTGGGGTTGCTGGCAAAGGCCTTGAAGATGTCGGACTGGAAGAAGTCCTCCATCGCCTTTCGGTCGCGCCAGGTATAGACACCACCGTAGGTGTTGTTCTCCGCATCTCTCAGCCATATCTTGGAGATGAGGCCGGGCACGCTGAGCATGGCGGGCACGAAGACCTCGTTGCAGGCCTTCGCGTACTCCTCGTCGCTCATGCCGTCCAGACTGAAGCTGACTACCTGTATGTGCATCGAGGCTCCTCCTTCAGAGAATATGCCTATACTGTAGCCCCGTCCTGAAGGAGTTTGATTATGAGAAGATGAGAAACAGATGAGAAATCCTTGAGCACCGTGATGACTGTGCATTGGATGGCACAGGATATATGAAAACAGGACAATTGACGCCCCTATGCCCCTGAGTTAAACTCAGCGCATCGGCCCAGGAGGGAGGCCCATGAGTCCCTCGCGAGGTGAATTTGTAGGTCGCCAGCCTGAGAAGGCTGCCCTCTGGAGTGCGCTGGAGGATGCGCTGGCAGGGCACGGCCGCCTGGTCATGGTAGTAGGCGAGCCGGGCATAGGCAAGACCCGAATTGCGCATGAGCTGACTGCCCACGCCGAGACGCTTGGTGTCCAGCCGCTGTGGGGCCGCTGTCCAGAGGAACGCGGCGCTCCTCCGTACTGGGCCTGGACCCAGCTCATCACAGCCTACGCCGCCGGCCGCGATCCTGACACCCTGCGCTCAGAGATGGGTAATGGGGCAACATTCATGGCCGAGGTCGTCCCGGAGCTGAAATCGAAGCTGCCGGACCTCGGACCGCCACCTGCCCTCGGACCTGAGCAGGCACGCTTCAGTCTCTTCCACTCAGTTGCCACTTTCTTCAAGACGGCTTCCAAGTCCCGACCGCTGGTGATAGTCCTTGACGACCTCCACTGGGCGGACGCCTCGTCCCTTAGACTCCTGGAGTTCTTCGCCCATGAGCTTGCACAGGCCCGAATTCTGGTGCTTGGCACTTACAGGGACTCGGAGGTGGTCCCGGGGCATCCCCTGTTCCACACGCTGGGCGAGCTTACGCGTCAGGCATCCTTTCACAGGGTACCTCTGCGGGGCCTGGGTCGAGAGGAGGTGGGCCAGATAATACGCGCCACCGGGGGAGTGGTGCCGCCCCAGGAGCTGGTGACCATGGTCCACTGGCAGACCGACGGCAACCCTCTCTTCGTCTCCGAAGTTGTGCGCCTCCTGGCCCAGCAGGGTATGTTCGCGCTGGAGCGCCTGGAGGAGCTCAGCAGTTGGACATTCGTTCTTCCAGAGGGCATACGGGAGGTTATCAGCAGGCGATTTGAGCGCCTGCCCTCGGAAGCCAGGCAGGTGCTGAGTGCAGCGTCGGTTATCGGTAGGGAATTCGACCTCGTGCTCCTGGGCCGCCTGTGCCGAGACCTGGGAGAGGAGCAGTTGCTGGAGTCCCTGGACGAGGCGCTTCGGGCACATGTCATCGAAGAGCTTCCCGAGAAGGGCGGGAGCTACCGGTTCACGCACGTGCTGATGCAGCAGACGCTGTACGAGGACCTGCCCGCCAGCCGCAGGGCGCGAATGCATGCCGCTGTAGGTGAGGCGATGGAGGAGGCATACTCTGTTGAATTAGAGGCACACGCTGCAGAAGTGGCCCATCACTTCGCTGCCTCCAGGCAGGCCGCCAGCGCAGAGAAGCTGGCCCGGTATTCGACTATGGCCGGTGAGCAGGCGTTGGCCTTCTATGCCTGGGACGAAGCCCTGGCCCACTTCGAGAGGTCACTTGGAGCTATGAAAGGCCAGCCAATGACGGCGCAGAAGGCTGAGGCGCTGTTCGGTCTGGGCCGGGCGCAGGCGGCGCTGGCCAGGTTCGAAGAGGCCTGGGCCAGCCTGGGCAGCGCTCTGGAGTTCTACCTTGATGCGAGCGACGTGGCCGGTGCCGTCGCCGTAGCAGAGTACCCCCTGCCCTACGTGCCAGGGCTGGCTGGCATGACCCTACGGATAGAGAAGGCACTGAGGCTGGTCCCTGAAGAATCCATCGAGAGAGGCAGGCTCCTGTCCCGCTATGGCAGACTGCTGAACCTGGAAAAGGGTGACTACGCGGGCGCACAGCGGGCTTTGTCGGAAGCCCTCGAGATCGCCAGGCGTGAGCAAGACAGGACACTGGAGATGCGCGTTCTTACAGATGCTGCCGATGTCGAGTGGCACCACCTGCAGTGGCTGCCGCTGCTGGACAAGAGCCTCGGGGCAGTCGAGCTTGCCCAGCGGTTGAACGACCCTTACGCCCAGGTGTGGCCCCGTTTCCTTGCGGGCTTTGCCCTTACGGTCGTGGGACGAGGCCGTGAGGCCCAGTCCCACGCCAGCACGGCAATGACGCTGGCCGAGAGGCTGAGGGACCGGGACCTGATAATCAGGGCAGCCCACATCGGAGATATCGTATTCCACTCCCTGGGCAAGTTTGAGTCGGCCAGGGACTTCACAGGCCGGGGCCTTGCCGCAGCGCCGGACTACCCTAACCTGCTCGGACTCCAGGCCGTCCTGGAGTGCGAGCAGGGCAACGTGGACGCAGGCCAGGCCTGCGTCCAGAGGCTCCTGCGTGGCATGCGTGCTTCGCAGCCAGCGGCCAATGCAGAGTATGCCTACACGGCCCTGGTGCCGCCGCTGATAGCCTGTATAGCAGGGGGCGACCAGTGGCTCGACATTGCTGAGCATGCCGCCAACACCACCGTCTCCTTTCCTTCGGCCACGCTGCTTTACCGCTATCCCGTAAGGATAGGGCTGGCGCTGATAGCGGTGATGCGCAATGACAGTAGCATGGCAGCCGAGCAGTACAAGGCCCTTGCCTCCCAGCAAGGCACTTCCTTTATTCTCGTCATCAGCGTGGACAGAGTATTGGGTCTCTTGGCCCGGACGCTGGCGAGGCCGGGTGACGCCGAAGGGCACTTCGAGAAGGCACTCGACTTCTGCCGTCGGTCCGGCTACAGGCCGGAGCTGGCCTGGACGTGCCACGATTACGCCCAGATGCTCTGCCAGCGCGGCGACCGGGACGCCATTCAGAGGGCCTCGGCGCTGTTAAAGGAAGGACTCGACATCTCCAGAGAGCTTGGCATGAAGCCGCTAGCCACCCGCCTGGAAATGCTGGAAGAGGGCCTGAAGCGTCAGGCCAGCGCGCGGCCCACGTACCCCGACGGCCTCACCGGTCGAGAGGTGGAGGTGCTCCGGCTCATAGCCGCCGGAAAGAGCAACCAGGCCATAGCCGAGGAGCTGGTCATAAGCCTCAGCACAGTGGCCCACCACGTCAGCAGCATCTTCAACAAGACGGGAGTCTCCAACCGGGCCGAGGCGGCCACCTACGCCGCAAGGAACCGCCTGGTGTCTTTTTAGCCGCCGTAACTGCTCGTTTGTCATAGCCCCCTTTCACTCCAGGCGGAGCCGGCATGGCGAGGACTCTTGTTTCCTCCATCTTTGGCTGAGTGTAACTCCTCACCTCGCAGAGGCATGGCAAGAAATTGCCATGCTCTCTTTTTTTGCCCTCTGGACGGAACTGGCATTTCTTACGATGTCAGGCATCGCCTGATTAGGCAACATCTACGACACAGGCAGCGTGAGCCGAACTTTAGTGGGTCCAGCGACCACAAGGAGCAGGGCATGGGAATTCACACATCGGGTCTCCACCACCTCGCCATTAGAGTAACCGACCTGGCGCGTGCCAAACGCTTCTACACCGAAGTCCTCGGCTTCGTGCCGGTGCTGGAAGTCGAAGGGCTGCTGCTGGTGAACATCCACGGCACGCTGATGGGCATCCGCGGTGATGCCACCGAGACGGCCGGGGATGACCGCTTCGACCCTTACAGGGTCGGGCTGGACCACCTGGCGCTGGCCGTGCCCGATGCCGGCGTCCTCGACGGTCTCAAGCGCCAGCTTGACGCCGCGGGCGTGCCCAATAACGGCGTCGAGGACGACGAGCTCACCAGGGCCAGGTACATATGCTTCTACGACCCCGACGGCATCGCATGGGAGCTTTACGCCATGCCCGGCTGAGATATCCTTCGGTTCCAGTCTGCTTTGAAGGGAAATCTACGCACCGCGTGTGCAGTACAGGAGAAGCGGCAGATGCAGCCACAGGAGGGAAGGGTCATCGCCAGGCGCAGGCAGCAGCTCCGCGCCGTAGTCGAGGCCTACTTCAAGGCGCTGTCCGAAAAGGACTTCTCACTCATCCCTTACGACGAGAACGTGGTGATGAAGTCGCCCCTTTCTCCTGGGCGGGTGAACGGCCAACTCATCGGGAAGGAGGCCCTGCGCACCCTCTGGTGGCCCGACCTTGTGCCCGTGCTGGGAGAGGTAAAGCTCCACGACATCTACATCAACGAGCGCCTCACCGCAGCCTGCGGCTTTTCGGAGATAACCATCCGCAGCCCGACGGCAACGCTGCGGGTCTGCGACCGGTTCACGGTAGATGCCCTTGGCAAGATCACGGAGCAGGAGAGCCACTACGACCCGAGGGGGCTTTTTGACCCGCGTTGATTGGCTCCGCTAGACCAGAAGTTTTGAAGGAAGGTGCGTTATGGACATACTCGACCTGTTCCTGGAACGACACGAAGTCATGCACGCTCGCCAGGTGCCGATGCTTCTGGACCAGCTCACCGAGGAGCAGATGAGGTTTCGGTACCGTAGCGACATGAACTCCATCGCATGGCTGCTGTGGCACATGGCCCGTTGCGAGGACATGGGCACAAACATCTTCATCGCAGGCTGCCCGTCGGTACTCACCCAGGGGTGGGAGAAGAAGCTGGGCATTTCGCGCCGCGACATCGGCACAGGCATGACTGATGAAGAGGTAGCCGGATTCAGCGACACTGTGAACGTCAAGGCCCTGCGGGACTACTACGACGCCGTCGGGAGACGCACCGTTGAGGTGGTCAAGTCTCTGGATCCCAGAGTGCTGGACGAAGTGCCTGATCCGGAGACGACGCCCAGGCTGCTGGCGGCAGAAGGCATGCTGGCCAAGAACGCAGAGTGGGTGTGGACGGAGCGCATAGGCAGGACAAAGGGGTGGTGGCTAATCCACGTAGGGGTAACCCACAACTTTTCCCACTGGGGCGAGGCCCGGATTATGGCGGCGCTTCAGGGAATCAAAGGCCCTCGTTAGGACTGTCAGTCCCCTTACGGCGGCGTAAAAGACCAATCGTGGAGGAATGCAATGGAAGCGACCCAGATGTTCATGGAGCGTTATGAGCGAAACATCCTCCTGACGAAGCGCTTCTTTCAGGAGCTTAGCGAAGCCCAGTTGCGCTTCCAGTTCCGGGAAGATGTCAACTCGGTGGCCTGGCTAATCTGGCATGCCCTCCGCGCGGAGGACATCGCCGTCAACCGGCTGGTGGCCGACTGTCCCCAGGTCTTCGACGAGGGCAACTGGGGCCAGCGCCTGAACGTCCCCATACGCCACTTCGGCCCCGGCATGACCAGCAAGGAGGTGTCGGAGCTCAGCGCCAGCATAGACCTCCAGGCCCTCCAGGAGTACATAGACGCGGTGGCCTCCAGGACCAGGCAGATAGTGCCCTCCCTCAAGCCCCAAGACCTGGACACCATCGTCACCGAGGAGCGCATGAAGCAGGTGCTCCTTGGCGAGGGCGCCTTCGGGCCTAACGCCCCCTGGGGCGTTGACAACTTCGACAACTTCCTGGGCCACAACAAGGGACACATCCTCACCTGGTGGGTGCTCAGTCATGGCGCAAGCCACCGCGGCGAGGCCTACGCCATCGCCGGTCTTCAGGGCGTTCGCAGGCCGTAGTATTCCACCCCGGAGGGCGGGCATGGTGCTCAGCGTGGATCAGCCATCGAGGACTCTGGCACTAGATGGAATGGAGCTTCTCTACCTGGAGCGTGTGCTGACTGCGCTGCCTGCCGGAGCCGGGCCGGAGCGCCAGTGGAGTCCACCCTTGCAGGCCCTTGTCCTTCGGGTAGCCTCGGCGCTGCTGGAGTCGGAGGGCCAGCCCGAGGTCCAGGTAGGGCTGACCGAGGCCGACTGCTGGGCCATCACGGCGGCGGCGGACATCTTCTTCGAGGGAGTCGGCACCCGGCACGGCGTGGGCCTGTCCATCAAGAAGAAGGTGTACCGGCTTCTGCTGGAATTCGATTCCGAGCGCATTGCCCAGAGCGCCATCATCCAACTGGCACATCTGAAGCATGATAGAGGTGAAACACCGGAGGTGCGCGATGCCTACCCAGACCGAAAGAAGTCCAACAGTAACGCCAGCGAGAACACAGCCTCGGACGGCTCCTGACTTGCACCCGGGAGCTGAGCCCAAGCGGTTCAACCCCTACCGTATCTGTCCCGACCAGATAAAGCGGCTGCTGGAGCCGCTGCCAGAAATATTTCGTGAGTAGGAGGGCGGCCATGGGCTTCTACTGGACCCAGGAAGAGTACCAGCGAGCGCTGAGTCCGGCCCAGCTCATGCTGCGCGACCTGCTGGAGGACTGGTTCTGGGCCATGCAGGATGGCCGCGCGGAATTGCGCCTCCCCGATCCAGGGTACCCGGCGGTGTTTTCGAGCGAAGAACCCGACCGCCTGGTCCAGCACCTGGACGTAGCCTTCGAGGACGAGCTTTGCAAGTGGGTCCACCAGCCCAACGCGGGCGCGTACGAGGCAGGGCCTGGCTTCGGAAGGCTGAGGCGTCCCCAGCGCATTGCGCTTTGCCAGCAGGTCCACGCCATACTGAGCGGCCGCTGGCAGTTCGAGATACCGAATCAGGTACGCAGTAGAGGTCAGGCTGTACTCGACCAGTTCGCGCCTCAGCCATGCTCCGATGACGTGATATAGACGGAGAGAAGTAGAGCGATGAGAGAAGGAGGCACTTCAATGGCAACGACCACAGCCCGCAGCGCAATCATCCAAGTGGTGGAGAGCTACATCTACGGCCTGGGCAGCGGCGACTTCAGCAAAGTCCCCTTCGCGCCCGATGTCACCTACGAAAGCCCCATATCACCCAGGCGCACCGGCCAAGAGGCCATAGACTTCCTCACAGGCCTGTTCCCCATCATGCGAGGGTCAGAGATCAAGGAGCACATCGTCGAAGGCAACATCTGCGCCTCCATCTTCGACATTCACACCGTACACGGCACGCTCCACATCTTTGACCGCTTCCGCGTGGAGAACGGCCAGCTCAAGACCATCAACCCCTACTACGACCCTGCCCCGCTGAAGGACGCCCAGACCAGCGCCAGAAAGGCGCTGCTCAAGTCCATCACCAGGGCCTACTTCGACGGCATAGGAAAGAAAGACATGTCCGCCGTCCCCTACGCCGACGACGTTGTGCTGCGCTCGCCCCTGGCCCCCGGCGGCCTGGCCGTGCCGCTGAAGGGGCGTAAGGCCGTCCTGGACTGGTTCGCCTCGCTGTGGCCGGTGGTGGGCAGCACCAGGGTCTGGGAAGACTACTTCAACGAGGACCTCTCGGTAGTAGCCACCAGGGCGGACATCGAAGTCAAGAGCCTGTCCGGCAGGATACGCGTCACCGACAGGTTCAAGGTCAGCCCAGAAGGCAAGATAGTCCTCCAGGAGAACCACTACGACCCCAAGGGTTCCCAGGCCGAAGTGCCGTCCGCTTTCTAGCTCTTTAACGCGGAGGCGGGCGCTGGAGTTAGTCTGTATTAAGGTGGCGTGACTGGCGACAGCTTTATCACATCGCCTTTGAGGGAGATTCAAAGTGAGCAGCGAAATGGGTGTTGATAGCACAGGCCGCTATACGCTTGGATACTCTGCGCCAGTTACAGAGAGCATGGAGCGTCGGAGCGCTGACACTCACGCGGCCTTCTTGCTGCCGCGGCTGCGCCCAGGCATGCGACTGCTGGACTGCGGCTGCGGCCCCGGAACAATCACGGTGGGATTGGCATATGCCGTCGCTCCCGGCGAGGTGGTGGGTATAGACATAGGCGAGACTCACCTGGAGCGCGCCCGAAGCCTTGCAGCGCAGCAAGGTCTGGCCAATATACGCTTTCAGTCTGCAAGCATCTATGAAGTTCCATTTCCTGAGGCGTCCTTTGACGTGGTCTTTGCTCATGCCATTCTGGAGCACCTGCGCGACCCAGAAAAGGCGCTGCGTGAGGTATATAGAGTGCTGAAGCCAGGCGGCATACTTGCCGTTCGCAGCCCTGACCTGGGCGGGAGGATTGCCTGGCCTTCCAGCCCTGACCTGGAGGAAGCACATGAGCTATATGCCCGCGTCATGAAGCACAATGGCGGCGCCCCGGACATCGGACGGCGACTGCGCCAGATTGCCTACGACGCGGGTTTTGCCAACTGTGAAGCGTCCGCATCCTGCGAGTCATGGGGCACACCTGAGCGCGTCAAGTTCTGGTCCGAGCGCGGTGCCCGCCATTACACAGAGCCTCCATTCTCAGAGCAGGTTATAGAGCTAGGGTGGACGGACCGGGAGGGCCTGGAGAGAATGGCGGCGGCATGGAGAGTGTGGGGGCAGAGTCCCTCTGCCTTCATGGTGCGAGTCTGGTGTGAGGTACTTGCATGGAAATAGTGCCAGTTGCATTCACGGGCAACCCACATCGTCATTCCGCGCCTGTGGAAAAATCCACTGTTGACGCCGCACCTGTCCTTGGCTACACTCGTGCCACTAGCGGCGGAGTCAACTCTCATGGGACGCAAAGTCAGGGCCTTTGTGGGCCGCCACCGGGAGATGGCAGACCTTCAGGCCGCGCTGAACGAGGCCATTTCAGGACGGGGCGGTATCGTCGTGCTGGTCGGCGAGCCTGGCATCGGCAAGACCCGCCTGGCAGTTGAGCTCGCTTCCATTGCCCAAAGGAGCGGCGCTCTGGTTCTCTGGGGCCGTTCCCACGAGACGGACGGTGCGCCTCCCTACTGGCCGTGGACCCAGGTCCTTCGCTCGTACCACGAACAGCGAGGCCCCTCCCGGCTGGGCGGGCCTGTGAACGAAAGCGCGGCGCTCCTCGATGTTACGATAGCTGAGATGACCGGCAGCATCGTCGGTGTCCGTCCTCCCACGGAAGCCGCGGCCCCGGACGAGGCGCGGTTCAGACTCTTTGACGGTGTCGCCACGCTTCTCAAGCAGGCCTGCAGCCAGCAGCCTCTGGTCATAGTGCTGGACGACCTCCAGTGGGCCGATAAAGCATCGCTGTTGCTGCTGGAGTTTGTAGCTGCGGAGTGCGCCAGCGGCCGTCTGCTCATCCTTGCCACTTGCAGGGACGCAGG
>FWPU01003200.1_pt1 | contig 12336 bp, 11 predicted proteins | sample 2228361 | NCBI WGS metagenome assembly FWPU01 (sample SAMEA103939777, study PRJEB20133) | metagenome | reverse complement strand
CCTGGTGTCCATGTCGGGCTTCTCACCCGCCGGCTCCCGGCTGACCAATCACTGGTTGAGGATGACCTATGAAAACTGCGGCAGTTTCGGAGGCCTCTAGCCTGGCGCGCCGGCGTCCGGCCCAGCGTATCAGCCGGTTAGCTCGCAGCGAGGCTATCGCCGGCTATCTCTTCATCGCCCCCGCCGTCATCGGCCTCTTCACCTTTGTGTTGATCCCCATTTTCGCGTCGTTGGGCCTGATCTTTTTGCACTACGATCTGCTGACACCGCCCAGTTGGGCCGGCCTGACTAACGTCACCCGCCTGTTCACAGACCAGCGCATGTTCACGATTTACCGCAACACCTTCATCCTGGTCTTCTCGGTGACATTTTTTAACAATTTGCTGGGATTTTTGTTGGCGGTGGGCGTGAACCGGGCCATGCCCGCCATCTTGCGTTACCTGTTCCGAACGACCCTGTTTTTCCCCGTGCTTACCACCACCGCCTCTTTAGCCGTTGTCTGGCGTTTCCTACTAACCCAGGACCGGGGTGTCGTGAATTATCTGCTTCAGCAGATCGGGCTGGGGCCCATCCCCTGGCTTAGTAGCTCCACCTGGGCGCTGGTTTCCGTGATGATCTATGACGTCTGGAAGAGTTGCGGCTACTTGATGGTGATCTATCTGGCTGGCCTGCAGGCAATTCCAGAGACCTACTACGAAGCCGCCAAGATCGACGGCGCCAATCGCCTCCAGCTCATTCGTCACATTACCCTACCCCTGGTCTCACCGACGGCATTTTTCGCCATCGTGATTTCCCTGATCGGCGCATTTCAGATCTTTGACAACGTTTGGGTGCTGACGCGAGGCGGACCCGGAGATGCGTCCCGGGTGATCGCTATCTACATCTATGAGAAGGCCTTTAAAGGCTTTGAGATGGGGTACGCCTCGGCTGTCTCCTTTACCCTGTTCCTGATCTTGATCGCACTGACTCTGTTCCAGTTCTGGGGTGCGCGAAAGTGGGTGCACTATGAGTAGCCCGACGGTGGTCCGAAACTGGACTTCCCTGCACGTCTCACTCGCGCGTGAGCGCCGCGATAGAGGGGATGAAAGATGACGACGAATGCCTGGCCTAAACAAGGAACCTGCCAGCCTTCCCTGCAACTACGCCGAGCCCTGACGTATCTGGGAGACCTGAGCCTCTGGCTATTGTTGGCTGTCATGGCCGTCGTTGAGTTCGCTCCCATTGCCTGGATGTTTTCCACATCCCTGCGAGACCCGAAGGATTCTTTCAACTTGCCGCCAGACTTTTGGCCCACAGCCTTTCATTGGCAAAATTATCTGTCGGTACTCAATTCACCCGACATCAACTTCCTCCTCTTTTTCTGGAACAGCGTCAAGATCGCGGTCGTTGTCACCGTGGCCCAACTGATCACCTGCTCTATGGCCGGCTTTGCCTTCGGCCGACTCCGATTTCCCGGCCGCGATTTGATTTTTGGTGCCTTTCTCGCCTCCCTCATGGTGCCGGCTACCGTTACCCTGATTCCCTCCTTCATTCTGATTCGCTACCTTTCCTTAATGGATACCCACTGGGCCCTGATCCTGCCATCCCTCACCAGCGCGTTTGGTGTCTTTCTCCTGCGCCAGCACTTTAAGGCCCTGCCCCAGGACCTGGTGGATGCCGCCCGCATGGACGGGGCCGGCTATTTCCTGATCTACTGGCGCATCATGTTGCCTCTCACGGGCCCTGCCCTTTCAGCCCTGGCTATCTTCACCTTCCTCGGTGCCTGGAACAACTTCGTGGGCCCCCTGCTTTATCTCCGCAGTTGGGACAAATATACATTTCCCATCGCCATTGCGACCCTGCAGGGATACATGGGAACGGGCAACCAGTCTGAGGTGTTGGCAGGCATCATGATCTCCATTTTTCCCATCCTACTCTTCTTTCTCATCGGCCAGCGCTGGATTGTGCAGGGGGCGGCCATCACCGGCCTCAAGGGGTAGATTCCAACAGGCCCGTATAGGCCCCGGGAATCCAACATCCATCATTCATGACCACAAGGACCCTTCACCATGGACCCATTTCTCTACCGCGGCGCCAAGACCAGCCAGATCAGCTTCCCCCTGGGTGGGATCGGCGCCGGCTGTATCGGCCTGGCCGGCAACGGCCGCCTGATCGACTGGGAGATCTTCAACCGCCCCAACAAAGGCAGCGTCAACGGCTTTTCCCACTTCGCCATCAAGGCCGAGGCGGATGACCAGGTGCTGGATGCCCGGGTGCTCCACGGCGACCTGCCGCCACCCTACCAGGGAGAGCTCCAGGGGCCCCGCTTTAACTCCTTCGGCTGGGGGCCCCGTCGGGAGTACCTGACCGGCCTGCCCCACTTCCGCGGCGTCGACTTCCGGGGAACTTTCCCCCTGGCTGAACTCACCTACCACCACGAAAAATTTCCCGGCCAGGTGATGCTCCGGGCCTTCAATCCCTTCATCCCCCTCAACGACCGGGATTCCAGCATCCCCGCCGCCTTTTTCGAGTTCACCGTCACCAACACCGGCGACCGCCCCCTGGGCTACACCCTGGCCGGGGTGCTGGCCAATCCCCTGCCGGCCAACAACCTGAACACCGTCTCCCAGCAGGGGTGGGGACACGCCCTCCATCTGGCCACGGACAGCCTGGCCCCAGACGCACCCGGCTACGGCGACCTGACCCTGGCCACCGACGCCGGGCTGACCGTGGACACCCACCTGAGCTGGCAGCAGTACTGGTTCCGGGGCGCCTGGTTCGACAGCCTGGAGATGTACTGGCAGGATTTCACCCACCCCGGCACTTTCCAGAACCGGGTCTACCCACCGGAGAAGGCCGGCGACGGCAACGAGGGACTCCTGGCCGTCCACTTCCGGCTCCAACCCGGGGAGAGGCGAACCATCCGCTTTGTCATCGCCTGGAATTTCCCCAACTGCCACAACTACTGGAACCCCGCCCGGGCCCAGGCGCCGGGGTGGAAAAACTACTACGCCACCCTCTGGCCCGATTCCATGGCCAGCGCGCGCTACGCCCTGGAGAACTGGGAACGCCTCTGGACCGAGACCCGGTGCTTCCAGGAGGCTCTCTTCGCCTCCACCCTGCCGCCTGCCGCGCTGGACGCCATCTCCGCCAACCTGGCCATCCTCAAGTCGCCCACGGTGTTGCGCCTGGAGGATGGCACCTTCTACGGCTGGGAAGGCTGCCATCCCGACGCCGGCTGCTGTGAAGGGAGCTGCACCCACGTCTGGAACTACGCCCAGGCCCTGCCCTTCCTCTTCCCCAGGCTGGAACGCTCCATGCGGGAGGCCGACTATCGCTACAACCTGCGGGAAGACGGCGGCATGCCCTTTCGCCTCCAGCTCCCCCTGGGCTCCGGCCAGTGGCACTTCCGCCCCTGTGCAGACGGCCAGTTCGGCGGCGTGCTCAAGACCTACCGGGATTGGAAGATCTGCGGCGACGACGACTGGCTGCGCCGCCTCTGGCCCTCGGTCAAGCGCTCCATCGAATACGCATGGCATCCGGACAACCCGGACCGTTGGGACCCGGACAAGACGGGCGTGCTCTGGGGGCGACAGCACCACACCCTGGACATGGAGCTCTTCGGCCCCAACTCCTGGCTCACCAGCATGTACCTGGCTGCCCTGAAGGCGGGCGCGGAGATGGCCGAATACCTGGGCGAGGCGGAGACCGCAGTAGAGTACCGGGCCATCTTTGCCCGGGGCAAGGCGTGGACCGACGCCAACCTTTTCAACGGCCAGTACTACATCCAGCGCATCGACCTCAAAGACCGCTCCCTCCTGGAGCCCTATCTGGCGGACAGCGCGGTGCTCCAGGGGGGCAACGTGTTGGATGCCTACTGGAACGAGGAGAAGCAGGAGATCAAATACCAGATCGGGGAAGGTTCCAGCATCGATCAGGTGCTGGGCCAGTGGCACGCTTCCCTCTATGGCCTGGGCGAAGTGCTGGATCCAGAACAGGTGAAGCAGGCCAACCGGGCTATCTTCAAGTACAACTTCATCCCAGTCATGGGGGAAGTCTACAACCCCTGCCGCATCTACTGCCTCAACGACGAGGGCGGGCTGGTCATCTGCGCCTGGCCCGAGGGCGCCCAGAAGCCCGCCATCCCCGCCCCCTACGCCCAGGAGACCATGAACGGCTTCGAGTACGCGGCGGCCAGCCACATGATCCTGAACGGGCTGGTGGAGGAAGGCATGACTGCGGTGGAAGCCCTGCGCCGGCGCTACGACGGCGAGCGCCGTAACCCGTGGAACGAGTTCGAGTGCGGCAGCAACTACGCCCGCTCCATGGCCTCCTATGCCCTGCTGCTGGCCTTCGCCGGCTTCCAGTTTGACCTGGTGCGCGGCCGCCTGGGCTTCCACCCGGTCCAGACCCGGGATGGCTATTTCCGCTGCTTCTGGTCCCTGGATCCCGGCTGGGGCGAGTACGAGCAGACACCGAAGAGGGTCGAGCTCCGGGTGCTGTACGGTTACCTGCCCTTGCGGGAACTGGCCCTATCCTCCCTGGCCCACGCCACGGCAGAGGCCATCCACGTGGATGGCCTTCCTGTGGCCTTCCGGCAGGAGGGCAGCACCCTCCACCTGGCCGACGAACTCCGCCTGGAAGCAGGGCAGGTGCTGGAAGTGGTTGTTTAATCGGTGGGGATGGTTACGTCGGCGCTCATACCCCAGCGCAGGCCCGGCGGTGGGGTCTCCAGTTCCAGCAGCACAGGATAGACCACGTCGCCGCCAATGACGGTGGCCTCGGGCGCGATGCGGATCACCCGGGCGGGGATCTCCGTGTTTAAAGCCTCCACGAAGACGGTGGCCGCCTGGCCCACGGTCACCCGGGCCACGTCCCGCTCGCTCAGGTCTGTGGTCTCCACCTGCAGGTGGTCCAGGTCCGCCAGGGTGAGGATGGGCTGGCCGGGTTGGACCACCTCGCCCACGGTCACGTGGATGCTGGTGACGGTGCCGGCGAAGGGGGCGCGCAGCCGGGTGTTGGCCAGGTCGGCCTGGGCCCGGGCCAGGGCTGCTTCGGCCTCGGCCACTTCCGCGGCCGCCTGGGCCTGGGCCTGGGCCCGGTAGAGGGCCGCCTGGGCCTGGGAGACGGCCGCGGCTGCGGCCGCGTCATCCAGGATGACCAGCACCGCGCCGGCCTCCACCCGGTCGCCCACCTCCACGGCCACCTGCTGCACTCGCCCGGCCGTCACAAAGCTCAACACCGCGTGCCGGGCCGGCACCACCTTCCCCGATGCCCGTACCGTGGTGCTGCCCACAGGCGGCAGCACCACGCCTCCCTGGCTGGTGGCTGGCAGGGCCGTGGCTGCCGACGGGCCTGCCTGGGAAGTCGCCTGCTCGGGAGCCCGTTGGTCGCGGCAGCCGGCCAGCACCAGGAGCAGAGCCAGGAGCGCTGGCCAGCCGATGTTGCCCTTCATCCCACACCTGTGCCCTGGGCCACGGCTGCCACGGGCTGTTGCCCGTGGCCAGCCACCCCGCTGTCCTCCACGATGCGGCCATCCACCAGCCGGACCGTCCGCCGGGCATAGGCCATTACCCGGGGGTCGTGGGTGGCAAACACGAATGCGGTCCCCGTCTCTCGGTTCAGCCGCTCCATGATGGCCATGGCCTGCTCCCCGTTGGCCGTGTCCAGGTTGGCCGTGGGCTCGTCCGCCAGGACGATGATGGGGCGCTTGACCAGGGCCCGGGCGATGGCGACTCGCTGCTGCTGGCCGCCGCTCATCTGGTCCGGCCGGTGGTGGGCCCGGTCGGCCAGCCCCACCGCCTCCAACATGGCCATCACCCGCTCCCGCCGCTCCCGGGTACCCAGGCCGCTGAGCAACAGGGGTAGCTCCACGTTTTCGTAGGCAGTGAGCACCGGCACCAGCGCAAAAAACTGGAAGACGAAGCCAATCTCCTGACGTCGGATGTCGGCCCGTCGGTCCGCGTTCAGGCGGGTGACCTCCTGGCCGTTTACGTGGATGCTGCCGCTGTCGGGCCGGTCCAGGCAACCCATGATCTGCAACAGGGTGGTCTTGCCGGAGCCGGATGGCCCCACCAGGGCAGTGAACTCGCCCGGGGCGATGCCCAGGGTGATGCCGCTGAGGGCCCGGGTCTCCACCTCGCCGATTTTGTAGCTCTTGGTCACGTCGGTGACCTGAATGATGTTCATGCTGTGCTCCTGCACAAGGTAGCAGATATCCGTCAATGCCGTTCCGTCAACCAGGGGGCGCCTGGTTCGAGAGTCCGAAGTTCGGAGTCCGAGGTCCGGAGTCCGTAGGTCACGCATCCTTGCGTGACAGAGGTATAGGATCCCTTAGGCCAATGGATTCTGACATGGTGCGTCGTGCGTAGACTGGTACACGCACCACGCACTACGCACCACCCATTACACGCCCCCCTCTGCTTCCAGGACGACTATACGTCTGTACGCCTCCCGATTCTAGAGGGCCCGCAGGGCCTCCGCCGGCTCCTGCCGGGCCGCAAACCAGGCAGGATAGAGGGACGCCAGCAGGATGATGACCAGCGTCCACAGGGAGAGCCAGGCGAACAGGCCCGGGGCAAAGCGCCCGTGGATGGTGGTGCCGATGGGGATGCTGCCGGCAGCCGCGGCGATCTCGTCGCCCAGGTAGATGCCCACCGTGGCCAGGTAGGCCACGCCGGCGGAGCCAAGCACCGCGCCCACCAGGATGCCGCCGATGCCCAGGGTCGCGGCCTCCAGCAGGAACATGAGCATGATCTGGCGGCCCTTCATGCCCAGCGCGGCCAGGATGCCCATTTCCCGGATGCGCTCGAAGACGGCCATGAGCAGGGTGTTGGCGATGACGACAGCCACCACCAGCATGACGATGGCGTCCAGGATGTAGTAAAAGCCCAGGCTGGTCTCCATCAGCTGCAAGAAGACCTGGTTCAGCTCGCGCCAGGTCAGGGTGGTAAGCCCGGGCTGCTGCAGTTGGGCAGCCACTCGGGACGCATCCCCCTGGCGGTGGAGCATGATGACGATGGCGCTGGCGTGATTGTCGGTGCGGGTCAGGGCCTGGGCCCGAGCCAGGGGCATGAGCACGCTGTTTTCGTCATAGGCGGGGACGCCAGTGGCAAAGATGCCCCGCACCGTGAAGATGACCTCGTCGGGCTGCCCATCCGCGTTGACCACCGCCAGGCTCACATCCTGGCCCACGGCGATGTTCAGATCCCGGGCCAGTTTCTGGCCGATGAGGATGCCGCCCCGGTCATCGGCCGCCAGGTAGCTGCCGGCGACCAGGGATTCCCGCAGGGGCTGATAGAGCCCGGCCTCTGGCTGGATGCCGTAGAGGCGCAGCCCCACCGAATCTTCCCGGGTGTTGAGGATGGCCGTCGCCCAGAGCACCGGCGCGGCCGATTTGACCTCCGGCAGCGCCGCCGCCTGGGCGGCCAGGCTCTCCGGTTCGTCCAGCAGGTTCTCCCATTTCAGGGGCAACTTTTCTTCCTGGTAGGATGCCGCCCGGATCTGGATGTGGCCGGTCTGGAGACGGATGGCGTTTTGGAGCGTCTCCTCGGTGACGCCCGTCAGGTAGCCGTTCATCAGGATGAGAAGGCCCAGCCCTAAGGCCACGGCCATCAATGAGAAGAAGGAGCGCCGCCGGTTGCGGCCCAGGTCCCGATAGGCGATGAGCCAGAGTTTGCCAAGTGCCATGATTGGTTCTCCGTCAGAAATACCCCGCTCTCTGCGGGCGTGGTGTTCCCACTTAGAGGTGGTGCAGGGCCTGGGCCGGCTCCTGGCGTGCGGCCTGCCAGGCGGGGTAGAGCGCAGCCAGGGCCGCGATGATGGCCACCATGAGCCCCCGGCTGAGGATGCCCGCCAGGGAGAAGCTGAAATAGATGTGGGTGGCCATGAGCGCACCCACCTCGCCCATGCCGGATACGTAGGAAAAGTCGAGGCCGCCCATTTGGTTCAGCGCCACCAGCACCAGGGTGCCCAGCCCACAGCCCACCACCGCGCCGACCACCCCGATCAGGGTCCCCTCCCACAGGAAAAGGGTCATGATCTGGCGGCCTTTCATGCCGATGGCGGCCAGGACGCCCATCTCTCGGGTGCGCTCGAAGACAGCCATGAGCATGAGGTTGAGGATGCCGATGGCGGCGATCAGGATGACGATGAAGGCAAAGAAGCTACTCACTGCCGCCTTGGTGTCCATGGTCTGGCGCAGCTCCGGGCGCAGGGTAGTCCAGGAATCTACCTCCAGTTCCGGGAAGGCATGCTGCAGCGCGGCCACCACCTCCTGCTCTTGGCCGACCTTCTGCAGGCCAATGGTCACTTCGGTGACCCGGTCCCGCAGGTTGTAGAGGGTCTGGGCCTCCTCCAGGGTGATGAACACCGCGAGCTTTTCCGCCTCGGCCATGCCCAGGTCGTAGATGCCCACGATGGTCATGGTGCGCTGGCGCATGGTTCCAGACAGGCTCTTTCCCACCAGGGTGATCCGGTCGCCCACGCCCACCTGCAGCAGGTCGGCCAGCGCGCGGCCGATGACCACCGCGTCGCCGTCGTCGGGCAGCAGGTAGCGGCCCTCGGCGATGTGTTCGGCCTGCAGGCTGTAGGAGGCCTCCACCGCCGGTTCCACCCCCGTGATGGCCACGGCGTAGGTGCCTTCCCGGCTGCTGACCATGCCCACCGTGTTGATGCGTTTGGCGGCATAGGTCACCTGGGGTTGGGCGCGAGCCGCCTGCACCACCAGGTCGGCGTTCTCCAGGGGCAGCATGGGGAGGCGGGTGGCCTTCTCCCGGAAGCCCACGGCGTGGATCTGGATATTGCCGCCGTAGAGACGCACCGCGTTGCCGAAGATGGCCTGGTCGGAGCCGGCGATGAGGCCGTCCATGAAGAGCAGCAGGATCAGCCCCAGGACGATGGCGATCACGGCGATGGTGGTGCGGCGCCAGTTGCGCCACATGTTGCGCCAGGCGAGCCGGATCTCGGCCAGGCGATAGGGCACGCCGGCCCGTCCCAGGACCGGCGCGGGCAGGGCCCGTTCTCGGGCCACATCAAACGACTTGTTCATGACATGACCTCCTCGGAGGCAGGCTGGTCCGCCGATGCCGGGGCGGAAGGCGCGGGCGCCAGGCCCCGTTCCAGGATGTCGATGGCCTGGTGGTAGAGCTGGAGCACCTCCTGACGGATAAACAAGGGCTGGTCGTGCTGTTCCCCGGCCACATGCTCGGTGATGTATCCCATGAGGGTCTGGTTGAGGGAGGTAAAGACGACCTCAAAGATGGACGCCACCAGATCGGGGTTGAGCTCCTGGTTGATGTTCCCCTGGGCCTGTCCCAGGGCCGCCAGGCGGCGGTAGAAGGCCATGGACTCTTGCCGTACCTGGGCTTGAAAGGACTGGGGGAGGATGTTGGCCGCAAAGGCCCGATAGCCCAGCCGGGTGAGTTCGGGATAGGTCATCTCAAAGTGGAAGGCATTTTCCACCACCCAGTGGAGATAGCGGAAAACGCCCACGTGCTCCGGGTCCGGACGTTCCAGGGAAAACATTTCCTTTTTCTTTTCCCCGATCAGTTGGAGCAGGTAGATATAAAGATCTTCCTTGTTTTCAAAATACTGGTAGAAGCTGCCCTTGGCGATGCCGGCCCGGGCCACCAACCGGGAAATGGAGACACTGCCGTAGTCGCGGTTGGCGAACTCGTCGATGGCCACGTCCAGAATCTGCTGGCGCTTCTCCTCGGGCAGGTTGAAGAAGGTTTCCTTGGGCATGTGGGCTTCTGGCTTCCCCTGGACAATCGGACAATCCGGCGACACAGGTCGAATGATGGGATATCGGTCATATGACTGAGCGGTCACGTGACCGTTCAGTCATATTATCGCGCTGGACAGGCAGTTTGTCAAGAGGAAATGATGGAAATCTTGGCACAGAGGGAAGGGAACTCCCCGCCTACACCTTCTTCAAAATTCACACCGGCACCGGCCTCATGCCTGATGGGCCCAGCTGGGGGGGGACTTGCGGGAGGATGTGATACGCTGTGCAGAGAGCAGGCCGGCGGCAAAGCTGCCACCGGCCCGCCTGACATACATGGTCATCGGCCCTCTCCACGCTGTCCGGAATGCCGTCGCCGTCCTGATCGTCGCCGTCGGCCGAGATGCCCACAAAGGCCTCTGCCCTTGCCGACACCTGCACCGTGTCCATGGGAGCCAGGAGGGCATCGGCCTGGAGCGCATCGGTCTCGGCCGTCCACACGGCCAGGTTGGTGGTGCTGACGTTCAAGGTGGTCGTGATGGTGGTGTCTGGAGCAGGGTGTTGGGGAGGGGGCAGGTGCCGCCGTGACGAAGGTCACCGTGCCCACGGTCGGCTCGAACGCGCCAATGTCGCTGCCGTCGCTGCCCGCGGCATTGGCCATGCCGACGATGTCATTGGGTCGGGTGAAACCCCGCCGGCCTTAGCCGGTGCCGCCCTGGGCGCCCGCGTCCACTGCCGGCGAATCCAGGCCCAGGGCGTGGGTAGGTGTGGGGCCGCCGTTGTCCTGGAGCGGGCCCAGCCGGGCGTCCAGGGGAGAGCTGCCGGTGCCCGCCGGGTTGCCATTGACGCCGTGGATGAAGCCCGCGCTGCCGCTATCGTCGCCGATGAGGCTGAAGCCACCTGATGTGAAATTGCCCGGTAGGTCCGGCGCGGTGCTGCCGGATCCGCTGCCGACCTGGTTGCCGGCCACGCCGCCCCCGTCGCCGTTGCCATCCTCGTCCCGGTCGGCCACGTTCTCGGTGGCGGTGACATGGTTCAGGGAGAGGCAGCCTGTTGTACTGTGGGGTCCGCTGGGATGTGATACCGCAGATGAGCACGTGCAGTCGTGGTACTGGTCCATGGGGCGGGATAGCCCGGTAACGTTTATATCACGATGGAATGGGATTGTCATCATGGTAGATCGGCGCATCATGAATGGCTGGTGGACACTCCTGATCCTTTGCAGCCTGGCCAGAAACAAGTACAATGGGGCCAGAATCCTTCACCCGCCGTTCAAGAACCATCAACAACCTTGCCGAGATCGTCAGCGATTCCCTTCATTTAACTCTCAACCACCAAGGAGGTAATCATGGCCGATAAGCTGCGTGTGGGTGTGTTGGGCCTCACCCACGACCACATCTGGGGCAACCTGCGGGATCTGAACGCCTCTCCCCTAGGCGAACTGGTGGCCGCGGCCGACCCCAACCAGGAGCTATTGGACAAGGTCCAGGCCGAGCACGGCGCCGGCCAGGTCTTCCTGTCGTATGAAGAAATGCTGGATTCGGTGGAACTGGACGCGGTCTACGTCTTCAGCGATAACGCCACCGGCGCCGAGCTGGCGGTCATGGCAGCCGAGCGAGGGCTGCACGTGATGGTGGAAAAGCCCATGGCCGCGGACCTGGAGGGCGCGGTGCAGATGCTGGCGTCAGCCCGTCAGGCCGGGGTCAAGCTCATGGTCAACTGGCCCTTCGCCTGGTGGCCCCAGCTCCAGAAGGCCCTGGAGATGGCCCGCAGCGGCGCCATCGGCCAGGTCTTCAGCACCAAGTATCGCTCCGCCCACGCCGGCCCCAAGGAGCTGGGCTGCACCCCCTACTTCTACAACTGGCTCCATGACGCCGACCTCAACGGCGCCGGCGCGCTCATGGACTACTGCTGCTACGGCGCAGCCCTGGCCCGCACCGTCCTGGGCCAGCCCAGCCGGGTGACCGGTGTGGTCGGCCACCTGCTCAAGGACTACGTCACCGTGGACGACAACGCGGTCATCGTCATGCAGTGGCCCCGGGCCATCGCCATTACCGAGGCCTCATGGACCCAGATCGGCCATCTCACCTCCTACGTGGCCGTCCTCTACGGCAGCGAGGGAACCCTGGTGGTGGAGCCCCGCAACGGCGGCCGCCTGCTGCTGGCCGACCGGGAACATGAGGACGGTGTAGAGGTCGAGGTGCCCCCGTCCCCCGAGGAGCTGCGCAGCGCCACGGCCTACTTCCTCCACTGCATCCGCCATGACCGGCCCATCGAGGGCCTCTGCAGCCCAGAGGTCAGCCGGGATGCCCAGGAGATCCTGGAGGCAGGGCTCCTCTCCGCCAGCACCGGCGAGGCCGTGTCGCTGCCCCTGCCGGTTTACTAGTAAATCCCGGCAGAAATCCGCCGATAGTATCCACCAGAGGTCGTGCGCCCAGAGGGCACCCGGAATTTCTGCCGTGGTATTTACGCCAGACTGTACCAGGAGGAACCCATGATTCGGATCGGTATCGTGGGGTGTGGCCGCATCCTGAACGCCCACCTTCAGGGATACAAAAAGCTGCGAGAGGCCGGCGTGGACAACTTTCGCATCACCGCGCTGGTGGCCCGCAAAGAGGAAGACGCCCTCATGT
>FWPU01011515.1_pt1 | contig 12341 bp, 20 predicted proteins | sample 2228361 | NCBI WGS metagenome assembly FWPU01 (sample SAMEA103939777, study PRJEB20133) | metagenome | reverse complement strand
TGGCGTGGCGGTGGGCGACGCCGCCGTGGTGGGCGACGCGGGCTGCGTGGCGGTGGCGCCGGGGGTCGGCTCGTCGTCATCATCGCCGCCGCAGGCTGCGGCGACGAAGGGGACGGCGGCGAGCGCGAGGATGAGGAGGATGCGCAATGGCTTCATAGGGTTGAGCGATGCCTCGCGTGCAGGGTTTCGACACTGGGGATGTTAGGTGCACCTAATCCCAAGGTCAAATCGCTGCTGCGCCCGTCGATTCGCGCCGTGGAAATCCGAACTGTTGAACCGTCTACGCACTCGCCACGAAGGAGCAGGCGCGCCTATAATCTCGGCGGATCCGCGAATCGGATCAGGCGGGTGAACACATGAAGGTCCAGGTGCTCCAGGAAAACCTCCAGCGCGGGCTCTCCATTGTCGGGCGCGCCGTCGCGACGCGTGCCACCATCCCCATCATCTCGAACGTGCTGCTCCAGACGGAGGAGGGGAAGCTGCGCCTGGCCGCGACGGACCTCGACATCTCGATCGTCGCCTGGGTTGGCGCGAAGGTGGATGAGCCCGGCGCGACGACGGTGCCCGCCCGCCTGATCGGCGATTTCGTAGCGAATCTGCCGGCGGCCACGGTCTCGCTCGAGGCGCCGGCGAGTGGCCGCCAGCTGCGCATCGAGTGCGCCCGCAATGATTCGACCATCAATGCAATGGACGCGGCCGATTTCCCGCGCGTGCCGGAGATCCGGGAGGGGGTGGCGCTGCGTTTCGACCCGCGCGCCCTGCGCCGGGCCATCGAGCGGGTCGAATTCGCCGCCGCCACCGACGATTCGCGGCCGGTGCTGACGGGCGTGCACATGAAGAGCGACGGCCCGCGGCTGACCCTGGCTGCGGCCGATGGCTTCCGCCTGGCGGTGGCCGACATCACGCTCGAGGAATCGCCCGCCGAGCCGATCGAGGTGATCGTGCCGGCGCGGGCCCTGCGCGAGCTGTCGCGCCTCATCGGCGATTCGACGGAGCCGGTGGAGATGCGCATCAACCCGCAGCGGTCGCAGGTACTCTTCGGCTGGGACGATGTGCAGATGGTGGCCCAGCTCATCCAGGGCACCTTCCCGAACTACAACCAGCTCATCCCGGCGCAGTTCAACACGCGCGTCATCGTGGATGTCGAGGAGTTCAAGCGGGAGGCGCGGATCGCGGCCATCTTCGCCCGCGACGGCAGCGGGATCATCCGCCTGATCATGACGCCCGGGGAGGGCGGGATGCCGGGCCAGCTCACGATTACGGCACGTGCGGACGAGGTGGGCGGCAACGAAGGCAAGCTCGATGCCCTGGTGGAGGGCGAGGCCTCGCGCATCGCCTTCAACAGCCGCTACCTGCAGGACGTATTGAATGTGCTTGGGAGCGGGCGGGTTGGCCTGGAGATGACGAGCCCTTCGGCGCAGGGCGTCTTCCGCCCGGTGGATGAGAACGGCACGCCCGAGCCGGGCTACGTGCACGTCGTGATGCCGATGTTCGTTCAGTGGTGAGCGGGCCGACGGCTCCCTAGCTCCCCGCGAGCGGCGAACCGAGCACGCCGACGGCCAGTTCGGCCCAGGCAAGCAGCGCGGCGAGGGTTACGGCCGCGAGGGCTGCTGCACGGAGGGGCGTTCGCCCCCGCAGCGCCCGGGAGAGGCTGAGCCCGGCCGTGCCGGCGCTCGCCAGCAGCGCCCAGGCAAGCACGAAGTCGAGCGGGCCCCAGCTCGCAACACCGGCCAGCGTGGCAACGAGCGGCAGCAGTAGCACCGCAGCCGCGCCAAGCCCGGCACGAACGGCATCGGCAGGCAGGCGGTTTGACATACGACACCTCCACCCCGGGGGCACCCCGAGGGTACGCGAGCGCCGCACCGGTGTCCAAGCGGGGGCGCCCGGCCCTCCGATCGCCCTGCCCCTCCAAACTCCGGCCGCTTACCCCGCTCCCCGGCCAGCGAACATCGTTCGAGCGCCCGCCTGTCGAATTGCCCGGTACTCGGGCGACCAGCCGGATAGGATCTCCGTCAGGAACCCTTGCGTGCTGCGGCGCGGAAGAAGCGGACGACCTCCCCCACCACAATGACAAGAACGCCCCACCCGAGAGCCTGGATCACGGCCGCCACGAGAGTGAGGCTCAAGCCACCATCGGGCCACCCCTTCGCGGCGGTCCAGGCCGGTGTCGCGACGGCATAGAAGACGAGCACCGCCATGGCGGCAAACACGCCGTTGCCAAACGAGGTTCTCAGAAGCAACCGACGCATGGAATCCCTACGTCCGGTTCGCATCGTAGCCGAGTCATCGGTCCGCAGAAAACACTGCCGCGGCGGCGGCGCTTATCATGGCGTCAAAACCACCTGATCCGCTGTTGGTGTGCAGTTGCCCCAAGCGTCCACGAGCGCATTGGTGTGCACGCTTGCGAGCGACGCCCCGACCGGTCGTACGCCATACTTGAGGGTCGCGCGCCCGTTTCCCCACGCGTATTGCCAGCCCGGAGCCCAGTCGTTCCACGTCTGAACGTTGTCCCAGTAGAACAGAGGTAACGCCCATTGCGAGTAGCTGGTGGTTCCGATCCACGTCACTGCACCGTAATCCCATCGCCATGGCGTGTATGTGGTGAATCGGAAGCTAGGCTGCCAGAACTCAGATACACATGTTCCCGAGCCGCCGCTCAGCACACTCATGCCATCGCTGCCACCGATGAAACGGGCGGTGACGGTAATCGGACCGAAAGGTCCGTCTATCGTCTTCGTGGCCACCGGGTTGGTGGAGTTAACAGTGGGTCCGTAAACGTGCAGAGTGCCAGGCTTCCGCCATCCAGGTTGGAGTACCGGCGCGGCCCATTCGGCCCCAGATTCGCTGTCCCGCGGATCCGCAACAGCGGGCCCTAGAAATAGCCCGATTGCCACCACTATAGCTAGAGCCACCAGCTTACCCAGTCCCCGGCCCGGCGGGATGCGCCGAGAGGCAGCGGCTGGTGACCGCTCGCGCAGGGCCGAATGACGAACCCCGAGGGCGCCACCACCGCCGCAACGCCGGCCACGATGAGTGCACCGCTCATTCGGATGCGCTTCCGCAGCATGTCAAACCTCCGTCACTGTTTGAGCCCCTCGGGTCGCCGCGTGCGACCTCAGCATACACACACACAGTCAACACCTGTTTTACGTTTTGCCCTTCTCGCAGCGTCGGTTGCCCGCACTGCGCCCCAGTGGCGGTACCGTCGCCCGGCGGCCGCAGCTCGCCCAGCGTCTCATCCGCCCGCCGCGGCCTGGTACCGCCCGATCGGTCCGAGGCAGCAGCCCCCGGAGGGGTTGAGCACGTCGCAGGCACATGTACCCAAGCGCACCTGTTCGTGGATGTAGGCCACCGCCTCCTCCCCGCCCGGCCCCAGGACATCGGCACCGCTGACATCGAAGCAGTAACAGAGCGGCGCGGAGGGGCGCTGTACCTTGTCGGCCGGCGGCCGGCGCAGCCGCCGCACTGGCACCACCTGGCCCCCGGGTGCTACATACGCCACCGGGCAGCCCGCGCCCGGGCACCAGCCAAAGGCCTCGCCCGCCGGTGCCTCCGGCTTACGCCACGGGCGCCGAAGGTGGCGCCGCACGTGGTCGGCGCTCACAGGTGCCAGCCGTGCGCCACAGGCGGGGCAGGCGCGGATTGAGGCCCCTAACAGCTCCAGCTGTCGAGCCCCTCCGTGTGAATGGCGTTGACCTGCAGCCAGTGGTACCGCTGGGCGTCGCCTTCTCGCGCCCACGGACGGGTGAGCCCAAAGGCCACAATCACGGGCTGAGCACGAATGAGGCTCTGGAGAACAGTGAGCCGCTCCCTCCGAACTTCCCACCTGTTATCGGCGCCCAGCTGATACAAGCGCAGATCCGTCACGGAAACGTTGAACCGTAAACGCGGCCACAGCGCTCGCAGGCCTCGGTCAGCCGCCTCGACCCGGAACTCGCCCGGCTGCAATGTCGCCAGTACCAGGGAGCAGTCGCCGCACCCCTCCGCGGTTCTCAACGCGTTCCAACCGTCCGCAAGGTCGCTACGAACGAGCTCATCGCCGAAGGCGGCCTGCCAGTCTGGAGTCGCGTTTCGCCGCAGCACGTCGAGGAAGCGCTGGTAGTCGAGGTCCTTCTCGACCTGGCAGCGGCCAAGGTCAATCTCGTAATCCTCGATTTCCGGCTCGATCCCCACGTACCACGGTTGAGCCACGCTGAACACTCGAGCGATTCGCACTGGTCCGCGGTAGGAAACGACGTAGGCCAGCGGGATTTGCCCGCCGCCCGGCATCACAGGTCGGACGCGCTCGCCGGTGTCGAGGTCGATGCCCGCAACACAGATGTACCCCGGGCTCATTCGCGTGATTTCGGTAATGAGCAATCGCATCGTCACAAATGCTGCACCTCCGCCGACCACGCTTCAGCCAGGATCTCTGCCACAATGCGCCGGTGGCATCGATCCGGCTTTGCCTCGCTGCAAAGAAGCACGGTTTTTTCCAAGAATTCGGACGGGTCGAGGACTCCAGGAATCCCCCTCGCGGCCATCAGCCGGCGGAACTCACCCTCATACCACTGCCAGCTCTTCTTCCCCTTCTTGTATGCGCTCAGGAGCTCGTCAGTTGGTGCCAGCCTCAGATCATGGACGTAGGATGCGCCATCGAGCACGGTCCTCGCGAAATATTCTAGGTCGCGGCCCTTGGCGAAGCCGGCGAGCTGGGACGTGTTATGGAGTCGCGTATCCACGATGCGCCGAATCCCGGCGGCCCTCAGGCGCTCGAAGAAGCTCTCTGCTGAACTTTGTGTAAAACCGATTGTGGCGATTTCCACTGCTCCTCCATTCCGGACAACGAAAGCTGACGTTGAGGGTTCACTTCAGCGTCAGTTTGCATCCGGCCAGTGGAACGAATGTGCAGGATCCGTGCCGGGTCCCACCCGCGCAAATCCCGCAACGCCCGCGCGATCAGGAGATGGCGATGGCAGGTGGCCGGATCTTCCTCCGCACATACCATGGCGATCCGCCACTTGGCAGCACTCGCAATCAACCGATCAAGCCCGGTCCGAAACTCGTCGCTCGCCGCCCAGGCAACATAGTTGACGTGACCGTCCTCGAAGTAAAACTGCTGGCTTGCCGGGCGCCCCCCGAGCTGGTCGCCCAGGAACGCATACCGCAGGCCGGCGCGGCGAAGGAGGTTACGCAGCTCATCGCGGCTGTACTGTGGGTAGCGCTTTGAGTACGGCTGGGACCGAACGTCAGCCACCACGTCGATTCCCTGCGATCGGAGGAGCCTCACGAAATCGTCGGCAGTCAGGCTTGAATGGCCGATCGTATAAATGACGGGTTCATTCGGCTGCAATGACCGGTCGTCAGCCGCGTGCATGCCGGCATTGTGAGCACAGCGGACCTCGATATCAATCCCCACCCCGAGTTCCCGAGCGCATCGCTGCGCTCCGCGCCATCCTCGCGCTGGCGTTCACGCGCTCGGCCTGTGCCCGCAGCCGCTGCGCCTCAGTTGAGTTCGGGCGTCGCCCTCGCCGTGGGCGAGTCGTGGTGCTCGCGGTGCCACGTCCTGTCGTGGGCGAGGAGCTCGGACGCGCCGCCCCCACAGCTCGAACCTGCCTCCTGCACGTTCGACCCTTCGCATCAGCGCGAACGGGTTGCCGCCCGCGACACCGAGGAAGTACGACTCGAGAAGCGGCCGGCGCCGGGTCGCTGCCGCCGACAGCGGCGAAGAGAGCGACGGCTGCCGCAGCAACGCCGCCGCCGACCGTCACTCTGCCCGCCAGGCCGCGGTTGTCGGAGACGCCAACCATCCCGGCCAATGTTGGCACGGCGGGTCTCGATTTCAATCCGCATCCCGCCTTGACACCGCTCGACTCGTACTCGATATTGTCGAGCGAGTTCATCATGTTTACGCCCACGGGAACCCTCCGCCCAGCGCCCGCTCCCGCTCGCCCGGCGGCACCGTCGCCAGGCCGCCTTCTGTGCTGTTGCCCGTAGCGTGCCACTCCCTCCGCCACCATCCCCACCCACGCCAGGAGCGCTCCCGTGCCCACCCCAAGGTCCCACCGCATCGCCGCCCTCCTCGCCATCCTCGCCCTGGCGTGCGCGCTCGCGGCCTGCGCCCGGGGCGATGCCGCAGCCCCGGCGGCGGGGCCCATCACCCTCCGCCTGGGCTACCTGCCGAACCTCACCCACGCGCCGGCGCTCATCGGCATCGCCGACGGCATCTTCCAACGGGAGCTCGGCGAGGAACCCGCCCTTCGGCCCACCGCCCTCACCGCCGGCCCGGCGATCATCGAGGCGCTCTTCGCGGGCGAGATCGATATCGCCTACGTCGGCCCGAGCCCCACGCTCAGCGGCCACGTGCAGTCGAACGGCCGGGCGCTGCGCGTCATCGCCGGCTCCACCAGCGGCGGCGCCAGCCTCGTCGTTCGGCCCGGCGCGGGCATCACTGCCCCGGCCGATTTCGCGGGCAAGCGCGTGGCCACGCCCCAGCTCGGCAACACGCAGGATGTAGCGCTCCGCACCTGGCTCCTCGAGCACGGGCTGGCGCCGGCCGACCGCGGGGGAAACGTGACCGTCGTGCCGGTCGACCCGGCTACGGCGCTGACGCTCTTCCGCAAGGGCGACATCGACGCCGCCTGGCTGCCCGAACCGTGGGCGACGCGCCTCGTTCTCGAAGCCGGCGGCACCCGCTTCCTCGATGAGCGCACCCGCTGGCCCGGCAGCCGCTTCGTCACCACCAACGTCATCGTGCGCACGGCCTTCCTGGAGGCCCACCCCCACCTCGTCGAGCGGTTTCTCGCCGGCCACGTCGCCGCCATCGAGGCGCTCCAGCGCGACCCCGCCCGCGCGAAGGCGACGGCGAACGACGCGATCCGTGCGGACACCTCCGCCGGGCTGCCGGGCGAGGTGCTCGATGCAGCCTGGGCCTACCTCGAATTCACCGTCGACCCCCTGGCGTCGACCCTGCGTGCCGATGCCGAAGCGGCCGAACGGCTGGGGTTCTACCGGGGCAAGCGGCCGAACCTTTCGAACCTCTACGCACTGGAGCCGCTCAACCGGGTACTGCAGCGGCTCGGCCTGCCGCCGGTTGAGGAGTAGCCGCCATGCACCACGCTGCCGTCGCCCGTGCCGCTGCACCGTCCCTCGCCATCCTACCGGCCGAAGCGCCGCCCGCCCTCGAGCTGCGCGGGCTGGCCAAGCAGTTCAGCTCCGCGCGGCAGCGCACGGTCGCGCTCGAAGCGATCGACCTGGCCGTGCGCGATGGCGAGTTCCTCTGCATCGTCGGGCCCTCTGGCTGCGGCAAGTCGACGCTCCTCAACCTCATCGCCGGATTCGAACGGCCGAGTGCGGGCGAGGTGCTGGTCGGGGGCGTCCCGGTCCGCGGGCCGGGCCCCGATCGGGTCGTCGTCTTCCAGGAGCCGGCGCTCTTCCCGTGGCTGAACGTGCTCGCGAACGTCGAGTTCGGGCTGCGCCTGGCAGGCGTCGGCAGGCGGGAGCGGCGCGAGCGTGCGCGCCACTTCCTGGAGCTCGTTGGGCTCAGCCGTTTCGAGCGGGCCTACGTGCGCGAGCTCTCGGGGGGGATGAAGCAGCGCGTCCAGCTTGCGCGCAGCCTTGCGCTCGAACCGCGCATCCTGCTCATGGATGAGCCCTTCGCCGCCCTCGATGCCCAGACGCGCGACGTGCTGCAGGAGGAACTCCAGGCGATCTGGCTGCGCACCGGCACCACCATCCTCTTTGTCACGCACAACGTGCGCGAGGCGGTCCTGCTCGCCGATCGCGTCATCGTGATGGCGGCCGGGCCCGGGCGCATCGCCCGGGAGCTCGAGGTCACGCTCGAACGCCCGCGCGATCCCGATGCGCACGCCGTGGTCGACCTCGCAGCAGCGATCCGTGCGGAGCTGCGGAACCCGGCCCTGCCCGCGCCGGCGCCCGGGAGGCGGTGGTCGATATGAGCGCTGCCGGGGCGCCGCGGGCGGGGGTTCGCTGGCCGGGGCGGCCGCGGGTGCCGTGGAAGGGGGTGCGGATCGCCGCCTTCTACGGCGGCCTCCTGCTGGCGTGGCAGCTCGCGGCCCGCGCCGAGGTGTGGCCCTCCTACACCCTCCCGGGGCCGGATCAGGTGTGGGCGACGCTCCGCTACAACGCCGAGTCGGGCGAGCTCTGGGCGGCCCTCCGCCAGACGATGCAGCGCATGCTGCTCGGCTACAGCCTCTCCATCCTCGCGGGGCTGGCGATCGGCGTGGCGATGGGCGGGCTGCGCTGGGTCGATGAGACGGTCGGGAGCCTTGTGCTCGGGCTGCAATCGCTCCCCAGCATCACCTGGTTCCCGCTCGCCGTGCTCTGGTTCGGCATCAACGAGCGGGCCGTGCTCTTCGTCGTCTTCATGGGGTCCGTGTGCTCCATCGCCATCTCGGCGCGGACGGGCGTGCGAACCATCCCGCTGCTGCTGGTGCGGGCTGCGGCGATGCTCGGCGGGCGACCGTGGCAGCGGCTCGGGCTGGTGATCCTGCCGGCGATGCTGCCATCGCTGGTGCAGGGGTTGAAGCTCGGGTGGTCGTTCGCGTGGCGCTCGCTCCTGGCCGCCGAGCTCCTGTTCGTGAATATGAGCCTGGGCCACCTGCTGAACCTGGGGCGCGAACTGAACGACGTTTCGCAGGTGGTCGCCATCATGCTCGTCGTCGTGTGGCTCGGCATGGCGGTCGACCGCATCCTTTTTGGGTGGCTCGAACGGTGGGTCCACGAGCGCTGGGGGCTTGGCGGATAGGGGAGCACGCTCGGGTTGGGGTGGCTGTCCGGGGGCGCCGTGCTATATCACGAGCCCATGCGCCCGCATGAGCCTCTCGATGGACCCCGGGTCCATCTCCACCCCGTAGCGGGCGGCGAGTTCTCCCAGGAGCTCCGGGCGCGTGAACCCGTGCTCCGCAACGATCGCCGCGGCCTCCGCGAAGTAGTGCTCGAAGCCGGCTGGCGAAATGATCTCCAGCAGCCGGGCCGGGCCATCCGTGGCGTTCCAAAAGGTATGCCAGGTATCCCGTGGCTTGAAGATAAGATCGCCCGGCTCACCGTAGACCACCGCATCACCGAGCTGGAATCCCCAGCGGCCCTCCAGGATGAAGGAGTACTCATCCTCGCGCGTATGGCGGTGCAGCGGCGCCGCCAGGCCGCGCGGCACGATGGGATGCTCGATGAGCGCGAACCTGCCCCCGGAGGGGCGGCCATCCATGATGTAGCGGGCTCCCAATCCGCCGAGCAGGCCGGTGGGAGTCTCGCGGGCACGAACGACGCCACTGGTGGGATCGAGATGCAGAAAGCTCACGGGTGCGCCTCCTCGGTGGGCATTCATCGGTTGCCATCAGCGGTCGGCCCGGCGTTTCCCCGCTGCGGCCCGGGGGTGGATCGCGCACCTACGCTGGGGGCGGGCCGAGGATATCGATGCCGTACTGCCGGCCCAGCTCCGTCAGCCGCTCCACCTCCAGGGGGGCGGGCCCCGGGAGCGAACGTGCCGGGGCCGGTGCTCCGGCGGCGCGCACGAAGTCGGCGAAGCCAGCGGGCCAGCTCATCGTGAGCAGGCGGGCGCCCGCTGGCCCAACGCGGAAAGCGTGCGGAACTCCGCTTGGGGCGAACACCCACGCGCCCGGCCCGGCCGCGAAGGTCTCGTCTCCGCAGGAGAACGTGGCCTCGCCCTCGAGCACATACCAGGCCTCGTCCTCGCGCTCGTGGAGGTGGCGGGGCACCGCGTACTCCCCCGGCGTGCGCTGATCGATGAGGGCAAAGCGCCCGTCCGTCTGCTCGCCCGCGGCCTTGAGCAGCATGAGGGCGCCCGCGAACCAGATCGGCTCGCCCTCATCCTGCCCGAGCATGTAGGCCCTGCGCTGTCCGTTCATAGCTGTCATACCTGGCTCCTATTGTTATGTTAGACAATGCCCTCCCTGGCGAGCTGGTCGCGGACCAGTTGGAGCACCTGTTCGGTCGCGTCGGCCGGGCTGAGCCCGGCGGCCTGCAGCGCCTCCCACACGGGGAAGTCGAGGAGTGCGGCGAGGACGCGGATCGTGCGTTCGCCCGCGTTCGTGCCCTCCAGCGCGGCGCGCACCAGCAGCGCCAGGTTCTCCCGCTGGCGCCGTGCCAGCTCCTCCAACGGTTCGAAGACGTGCTCCTCGTGACGAGCCGCCCGCAGCCAGGCACGGTCGCGCTCGTAACACTCGCACGTGCCGCGGACAAGCACCTCCAGGCGCGAGGATGGGCGCTCCAGCCCGCGAAACAGGTCGGCCACCAGCTCGGGCGTCACCGGTTGGAGGACGTGGATCGAGCGGGCGCAGGCGGGCAACAGGTCGGCCAGGGTGCGGAAGTGCCGGTAAACGGTCGCGGGCGCGGTACCGGCGCGCTCGGCGATCTCCTCGTAACTCGTCGCGAGCACGCCCTGCTCGGCATGCAGGGCCATCGCCGCCTCGATGATGCGCTGGCGCGTGCGTTCGGCGGCGAGGGCGCGTGCCCTCATGCGGTACTTTCTCGGCATACCATGCACTTTCGTGAAATAGATACGATAGCGAACTCTCTACATCGAAGTCGCCGCCCCGTCAAGCCGTGTCCCGGTGCAGGGCATGCCCGCCAGGCGACCCTGCGCACCCTCGTGGCCACTTGGGTGCCCGCTCGGGCTCTCGCGAGACGGGCATTAGCCCTCGCGTTCGTGAATTCGCTTTCCCGTGTGTGTTGAAGCGGCGGTCGCCGATCTCCTACCCTGATTCGTGGAAAGGAGCTGCTGTGGGACTCTGGAACCGGCTCACCACCATCATGCGGGCGAAGGCGAACAAGGCCCTCGACGCCGCCGAAGACCCGCGCGAAACGCTCGATTACAGCTACGAACGCCAGCTCGACATGCTGCGCGATGTGAAGCGCGCCATCGTCGAGGTGACCGCCGCGCGCCGGCGGCTCGAACTGCAGGCGCAAACCCACCACGCCGACCTCGAGAAGCTCACGGCGCAGGCCCGCCAGGCCCTCCAGATCGGCCGCGAGGACCTGGCCCGCGCGGCGCTCGAGCGGAAGCAGCTCGCCGAGGCACAGCTCGCCAGCCTGGAACCGCAGATCGCCCAGCTCGAGAGCGAACAGCGCCGCCTGGTGGAGGCCGAGCGCCGCCTCTCGGCCAAGATCGAGGCCTTCCGCACCCGCAAGGAGGTGGTGAAGGCACAGTACGCCGCAGCGCGCGCCCAGGTGCGCATCGGCGAGGCCGTCTCCGGGCTCTCCGAGGAGATGGCCGATGTCGGGTACGCCATCCAGCGCGCCGAGGACCGCATCGCCCAGCTCCGCAGCCGCGGTGAAGCGATCAGCGAGCTCATCGAGCAGGGCGTCCTCGCCGATGCCCTGGAGACCGGCACCGCGCTCGACCGCGAGCTGGCCCAGGCCACAGGGAACATCAGCGTCGAAGTCGAGCTCGCCCGCCTCCGGAGCGAGCTTGCGGCGCCGAAGGCGCCGCCCCAGCTGGGAGCAGGCCAATGATTGTGCGGATCATGGGCGAGGGGCAGTACCGCCTCGCCGACGAGACCCTCGAGCGGCTGAATGCCCTCGATGCCCGCCTCGAGGCGGCCCTCGATGCCGGTGAGCGGGGCGGCTTCGCGGCCATCCTCGCCGAGATGGTGGCGCTCGTCCGCGCCGAGGGGGAGCCGCTTCCGGACGACAGCCTCGAACCCTCCGATGCCGTCCTCCCGGCAGAGGACACAACGGCCGAAGAGCTCCGCGCCATGCTCACCGAGGAGGGGCTCATCCCGGGCACATGAGCGACGACATCTTCGAGGTCTTCGAAGAGCTCTTCGAGTGGCGAAAGAAACGGAAGGGCGACAAGAAAAAGAAGGATCGCGACCTCACCGCCGGGGGTCCACCGGCGGCGGGTCGGACCGCGGCGCCGCCCGTCTTCTGCATCGACTGCGGGGCGCGCAACGAGGGTGATGCGCGCTTCTGCATGGATTGCGGCAAGCTCCTCCCTTCGCCCGGCGAGGAGCTGCGCTGCCCGCGGTGCAGCAGCATCGTGCCCCTCACGGCCAAGTTCTGCCCGCGCTGCGGCACCGGGCTCGCGGTCCGCTGAGGACCGGGGAAGGGAGCACATGTTCGATCTCGATCTCTGGCTCGCCGCCGGCACCGGGGCGCTGACCGCTGCCATCGTCCCGCTCCCCTTTGCCGGCCGGCTCATCGCCGGCGTGGCGGCGGCGCTGCTCGCCCTGCTCCTCATCGCGCTGCTCAAGGCGCTCTTCGCGCTCCTGGTGGTGGTACTGGTCGTGGCCGCCGTCGCCTGGGTCGCATCGCGCCTGGGGCGTCGGTCGCAGGCGCACGCATCGCGCCCGCGGGAGTTCTAGGGAGCCGGGGAGGAGGTC
>FWPU01011512.1_pt1 | contig 12346 bp, 9 predicted proteins | sample 2228361 | NCBI WGS metagenome assembly FWPU01 (sample SAMEA103939777, study PRJEB20133) | metagenome | reverse complement strand
TTTTCGACGTGATTGTGTTCTCTTTTGTTTAGACATACACTAAAATTACACGGTTATGCCTTTTTTGTCAAACCTTTTATGCACCAAAGCCGTGCAGGATACCAAAGGATGACCATGCAGCGATGGTGAGTTTATCGAACTACGGCAGGTGGGCAGACATCGACGACGAAGTTGATGGCGACCTGCCCGATGACGGTGAGGGGCGCGTTCGCGATGGGCGGGGGGTTACCATCCCGGTCCGATGAGCAGCGTCAACTCGTCCTCAATCTGCGCGAGCGTCTCGCGCTGCGCGGCAAGAGCGGCGCGGTGCTCGGCGGTGTTGAACTCGGCGGACGATGTCTCTTTTTCCAACTGTGTCAAGGTGTCCTCCACACTGCTTATTGCGCCGTCCAACATGCGGCTGACGTCGGCTTTGAACTGGTGAACGTGTTGCAGCACTTCGGTTTTGATGTTTTGCAGCAGCGTGTGACTCAACTCGGTCAAGGGTTTGGGGAGTTCCTTTTTGAGTTGCTGCCGCACGCGGTTGCGCAGCACGGGCGTCAGGGTTGTGCCTGCGAGAAGTCCGCCCAACATGACCACTGCCCCCACGCCGCCGAACAGCGCGACGCTGGCGATGGTCAATGCCAACGTGCTGCCAATCGTAATCGTGCTGACTTTTTTCAGTTCGTCGTAGAACGCGCTGGTGTCGAAGTCGAACTCAATGTCCATCTCGCGCGGCGTGCGCAAACTGCGGAAGTGCAACCCGACGTTCTGGCTCATCTCCGAGACGATGTTGCGGCACTGGCTCAAAACGTCAATGCGCAGTTGCATCACGCGGTCGGTAATTTCGCTCAACTTCTGCCCCAACTCCTGCGTCAGTCGGTCGCGCACGAACAGCGGGATGAGTTCCGAGGCGTGGCGCAACTGCTTCCAGTCGTACTCGTCCACCTGTTTGAGCACGTCCTCTTGCAGCCGCATGGAGAGCCGCATGAAGTTGATGCCCGCCGGTCCTTCCAGCGCGCGGATGATGTCCTGCACGGCGCGGTCGAGGGATTGGGCGATGTTCTGATAGGCTTTCCGCGCCTTCTCCAGTTCGGGGCGGGTGGACGCGACGCGCTGCTGCAACTCGTCCAGCGGCACGGTCAAACTTTCCCACTCCATCTCCACCGCGTTGCGCAGGTCGGTCAGATGTCGTAAGGCGTGCGCCACCTGCTCGCGCACGAACGCCGTCCCGCGTTCGCGCACGAGAAAAACGTCCAGGGCGCGCACGAACGCCGGAAAACCGCTCTGCGCCAACTTGCCCGTGTTGCTCTCCTCGCGCCCCTCCAACGCCAGACGCGCCGAGATGGGGAAGATGGGCGGGTTTTCGATTTCGGCGAAGTCCACAATGGTCTGCCAGGTGTACGCCAGCGATTGTTCGCGCTCCTCTTCGGTGAAGCGGTCAATCTTCGTCACGGCAAACAGGAAGCGGCTGACATGGTCGCGCAAGAACGCGAGGAAGTTGCACTCGCTCGCCGAGATGACCGGGTCGGTGTTGATGAGAAAAATCACCGCATCGGCGCGGTGAACGAAGTGGCGCGTTGCCTCACCATGTTCGGGGTTGACGGAGCCGATGCCGGGCGTGTCCACCAGACAGATGCCGTCTTTGAGGAACGGCGAAGGTAAGGTCAACCGCACCTCTTTCACGCGCTTCCCTTTGGTAGCCTCATAGAGTTGCGCTCTGGCTTCGCTGCTGATGTCTTCGTAAGACAGCTGATGCAGGCGGTTCTCCTTCTGCGCCCGCTGCACGCGTTGCGCCAACCGCGTTTTCAGGTCGCTGCCGTCCAGGTTCGTCCCGCGCACGTAGGCTCTCAGTTCTTCGAGAGAGATGTCCTCTTTCACCGTGCCGTCGGCGAACACGACTGAGGCGGAAGGGGTCTCGCCGTAGGAAATCAACGTGATGGCGGCGGTCGTGGGTTCAATCGAAGTGGGCAGCAGGTCATGGTATCCCAGCAGCGCATTGATGAGCGTGCTTTTGCCGCGACTGAACTCGCCAACGACGGCTAAGACGAACTCGTTCTTCTCCAATTTGTCCGCGAGTTCCTTCAACAAATCTTGGCGCGCTACCGTCTGCTCTTGGTGTGTGACTGTTGCCATCCTCGCGGCAGCCACTTCCGATAGACGACGAATGGCGGTCACCGCTTGCGTGCGAATCTCATGGTGATTGTGCATCACCACCCGTTCAACGGCGGACTCGCTGATAGTAGGCATCAGTTGGACCATCTTTCACCTCCTTTATGGATTCTTCTTCTTTTCCTATTCTATTTTCTATTATCGTCGCGTTGGCGCACTTGATTGAATGTTCAAACAGCATTTCATTTCTGCCGATAACAGAGTGCGGGACGACTAATCTCGGGGGATAAGATTTGAAACACTACATTGACTGTGATGGGAATGAAATGATGTGGCAAGGATTATCTCTGGATATGGACGACCATGAATACTATTGCGCCCACCATCCCTCCGTTCTCTTGGCGACAGTGTCTCTGAGAGACGCGGTGGGGGCGGAAGGAATTCGGCGACATGGTGGCAACCTGTATCAGTGTTGGCTTTGCGCTCAAGAGGAGGAGCGCAGCATCCAGCGATTCCTCAGGGAGTTGACGTGCAGAGGGGTGGTGAAGGAGATGCGGTGGTGAGGGGTGAGGGGTGGAGGCATCATGCCGCGTCTGCCTCTCTGCATCCTTGTATCCTTGTTTCATTTCGCCACTGCCTCCATCTCTTCCACTGCTTTCTCCTCCAGTTCCCGAATCTGCTCAAACAGAGACGCTGCTTTCTCGTAGGGGAACGGCGGTGGGGATTCTGGCGGGGTGGGAGAGGCTGGGTCAAGCGGCGGCGGCGTGGCGGTCTCGGCCACAAGGTTCCGGAGGTCTCTGTAAAGTTGCGCCGATTGCTGATAGTTTTCGGCGGCGCGCAGAAGCTGCTCGCGCTGCTCACCGTTCATCTCAACGGCGGCTTGGTCGAGGAACAACGCGGCGGCGGTGCGCGCCGACTCGTAGAACGACAGAAACGCAGGCTGTAATGCTGTCATCGTTTTGGGCGCGCTATCCGGGGATTGGGCAGCCGCTTTCAGTTCAGCGATGATTTGGTCGTAGGCATAAAAACCCACCAGCCACTTGCCGTGGCGCTCCTCGCGCATCCAGCGACACGCCGACTGCACAGCGCGCGCGATGGCGCGCCTGCGTTCGACTTGTGCGACGCGCTGCGAGAAAACGTAGAAGGCGTAACGCCCTTGTGCGCTTGTCTCAAACGGCAGTGACGGCGATTTCCACCGTTGTTCTAACTCTTTGTAAGAATAGGTCTGCACGCGCATTCCGCGCCCTTGCGCGGACACCCGCTGCGCGCCCTCATCGTAGCCGATGAGGGCGACCCATCCCGGCGAAGGCGCGAGAAACAACAGCAGCGGACGGCGGCGCATCAACTCCCCCTTGAGTCGCGTGAGCGCGTCTTTGAACGTATCCGTTGCCACGTACTCATAGCGCACGCCGTAGGCTTCGCAAATCGGATTCAACGGCTCGCGCAGATAAACGGCGGTGGACGCCGGAAGCCTCGCGAGGCTTTCGGCTGAAGCCCTGCCACCGTAAACGAACTGAAACGAAATCCCCGACAGCCCCATCAGCCACGCCGGGGCGGCGCGAACGCCCTGCCCCGCCAGACACGCCCGCACCGCGCGCAGCAAAGTTAATTCATTGAATTCCTCCGGTTCATCCGACGTGACGCTGGTGAGATGCAGAAACGTTTTCTTTTGCGCCGCGCTCGCCTGCTCGTAGTAGATGAGACCGAACGCTCGCTTGGCTTCGTCGGCTTCGCGGGTGTGGGGATAGTTGTCCATCACCTTGCGATACTCCGTTAGCGCGCGCGTTGAGTCGCGCTTGATTTCCCAGTAAATGCGGGCGATATACAACTGCGCCTCAGCGCAGCGGTCTTTGTTATCCGGGTAATCCTTCAGCAGCGTGAGGAAGTATCGCTCGGCATCCGCCTTCCCCTGGTCAAACTCCATGCGCCCCAACATCAGCAACGCCTCCGCGCACAAACGGCGGCTGGCGGGAAACTTCTCCAACGCCTCCTGATACGCCGCCCGCGCAATAACGTAATCCTGCACGTCAAAGTAAGCAATCGCGCCCAACGCCATCAGCGCGTCGCCCGCGCGCGGACTGTCGGGATATTTGTCCACCAACTCGCGGTACACGTCAGCGGCTTGACGGTAACGCTTGAAACGAGTGCTGAGGATTTCGCCCTCGCGGAACAACGCATCATCCGCCCACTCGCTGCGCGGGCGGTTGTTGACCAGCAGGCGATAATGCCGCAGCGCCCGCTCGTACTCGCGCTTCTGCCGCAGTTTCTCCGCCTGCCGATACAGCGACTCGCCCGAATCGCCGCCTAACGCATTGAGCAAGCCCAAACTCACCCCCAACAGAAAAACGGCGGCGCCCGTCGTCCACAACCAAATCTTCCATTCTGACTGCCTTGACATGGTGACTCGTTCCTTTCAAGACCATTATAGTCGTTCGCGGTTGAGGGTGTCAAGCAGAACGTGAAACGTGAAAGGTGAACTTGACTTCCCCGCTGCAAACAGACATAATCAAAGGACACCATTCAAACTTTGACGGGAGGGACCCATGAAACTCGGACTTATCAACTCCGCCTGGGCGCAAGCGGGACGCCCGACGAAGTGGGGCATTCAGCAGACGAAGCGCATCGGCTTCGACACCATTGACATCTTCACTGATCCGCTGGATATTGATGCGAAGGAGCGACGGCTCATCCGCGACACCTGCGCTGATGAGGGACTGCCTATCATCTCCGTGTGCTGTGTCGCCGTCGGGTTGATTGACTTTAACCCCTCCGTGCAGCGGTTCCACGTGGACCGCTGCAAGCGTTATCTCGACCTGTGCTACGAACTGCGGGCGAAGAACTTGCTGCTCGTGCTGGGCGAATACATCTGGCAGCAGGAGGTCATCCCCCCCGCTGCGCAGTGGGAAATGGGCGTGAACAACGTGAAGGAATTAGGCAAGCACGCCAAATCATTAGGACTGGAAATCGTGATGGAACTTGAGCCGTTCGACCTCAGCCTCATCAACAGCGTGGATAACATGGTGAAGTTCCTCAATGATGTCAACATGCCCAAGACCGTCCGCGCCAACTGTGACATCTCCCATCTGCACCTCGTCCGCACGCCGTTCAAAGACGTCGAAAAACTCAAGGGCTGGATTGGTCACGTCCACCTCTCCGACTGTGACGGCAAAGTGCACGGCGACATGCCGCCCGGTCGCGGCGTCACGCCCATCAAAAAATACCTTGCCGCCATCAAAGACACCGGCTACGACGGCGTGGTCAGCATCGAATTGGAATACTCCCCCGAACCCGATAAAATCGTGGAGTGGGTGGAGGAGGCGTATCGGGAGACGGATAAAATCATGCGGGAGTTGAAGTGCAGAAGTTGAGAGTAATCGGCGGCGTGTGGGTTTAAGCGTGCCCGTTCTGTTGCGGCAGGGTGAAGGCGAAGGTGCTGCCTCGTTCGTATTCGCTTTCGACCCAGATTTTGCCGCCGTGCGCTTCGACGAGGGCTTTGATGAGATGAAGCCCAATGCCCGTTCCCGTGATTTTGCGTGATGGATCCACGACGCGGTTAAAGGGCTGAAAAATGACCGCCTGCTGTTCTGTTGTCAGGCCGATGCCTTCATCCGACACGCGAATGGAGATGTCGCCGTTGCTTTTGTCAACCCGCACCAGCACCTTGCCGCCGTCGGGCGAATACTTAATCGCGTTGTCAATGAGGTTCATCAGGATTTGGTGAACTTTGTCGGGGTCAATCATCACTTCGCGAACGTCGGGCGCAATCTGCACCTCCAGGCGATGTTTGCTCGAACGAATGCGTTGCGCCTCAATCACCGAGTCTATCAGTTTTTGGAGGTTCACCTGATCCAGGCGCAGTTCGACTTCCCGACCCGCTTCCAAACGGGCGATGTCCAGCATGTTGTTAATGAGGCGCGTCAGGCGTTGAGACTCGTCCACGATAATGCTCAGGAGGTCTGCGCGGCTCTCGTCATCAAATCGCTCCGGTCGGTCCAGCAGCGTAGATGCCGCTAATCCAATCGGGGTCAGCGCGCCTTTCAATTCGTGTGCCACCTCGCGCACGGCTCGGTCACGAGCGCGGAGAGCCTCCTCCAGCCTCCGCCGCTCCATTTCTGCGTCAAGGATCTGTTGCACTAATGCCGTCCCAGCAGGCAGACAGACTCCCAAGATGCCAATCATGGCGAAGTTGATGGTGCAGATGTGAGCCGTGACGAGAATCGTATCCAACGCACCGGACGCCATCATGACAATGAAACCAATGAGCAAGGGTCTCGTGCTGTGCATTGTTCCCGGTATCGCTTGGGGCGCCATCGGCTTGCGGTAGAGTTTGTAAATGGCGTAAGCGTTTGTAGAGAACCAGAATGCAACAAAACACAATTGAAGCGGTCCCGTCTCTGGAATCCACGGGGCGACGTTTGCCCAACTGCGCACGGGGTCGGCGTGGGTGCGGGCGTGAAGAAAATGAGGAGAGCAAGTCAGCGCTGCCACAATGACACCGATGACGTGCACGGCGGCAATAACTCTCCGGGCGGACGAGTCGCGTTCCCCCAAGAACTCAAAAACAAAGTGAACAATGAAAACCATCACCAGCGTGCCCGCTATGTAGGCGATGCGCGTCCATATCAAAGCGGGCCGCGGGGCATTGACGCTGTCTATCATCAACGCGGCGAAAGCGTAAGCGGTCGTGCCGAGGAGAATGTTGGCAAAACAGAGGTCAATGAAGCGTCGCCCGAGCCTCCAATACACGGCATAGAAAGCCATTGTTGACAGCGCACTGACCGCGAAGACCAACAGGTCAATCAGAGAGAATACGTTGATTGTAATCAGTTCAGACGACATACTGACTCTCCTGACGCCTGAGGCCGGAAAGGGACTCATGCTGTTCTGGCGTAGAACGTTTTAGCAGTTGACGGCAATCCATACGTAGCCGCCTTTGCTCCGCCCAACGAACTCTTCCAAACGACGATTGGCGCGGGGCGAGTAAGAGAAGCCGAGCGTGATTTTGCCCCGCACGTAGTTGCCGGAAACGAAGAAGCCGCGCTGCAAAGAGCCGATGGTGACGGACGTGCCCGCCTCGCTCAGGAACTGCGTCACGCCGTAGTAGAGGATGTCCAAATCTTCGTTCATGTTCGGTCCCGTCAGACGGTATTTTTCCCAGTTGCCGATGAGAAAGGTGCCCTTGCGGATTTGGTGGGCTGCCCCGATGATGGTGATGGTGTTGCGGTATTTCCGCGTCATCTCCACAGGCACGGGCAACCCCGTTGCCACGGGCTGCAGTTCCACACGGCTGCCGAGTCGCTCCCATGCCAGCACCACGCCCGCGCTCCACTTCTCGTTCGGCTGATAGTGGACGCCCGCCCGCCACTGAAACTGCGACTTGGCTTCGCCGTGCGCCAGCACGACGTCGCCGTTCTTGATGAAGGTTCGCACTTTGTCAACGGGAACCAGCACGATGCCTGCGTGCCATTGTGGACTCAGTGGGAAGCCATACGAAATTTCCAGCGCGTCGCCATCAGGGATGCGAGCCGTCGTGCCGGGCGGCAGCCCGCTTAAGGCTCTTGCCTCCGACGTGCTGGAGTGCAGCCCAAAGCGCGAAATGCGCACCAACCCGCGCTTCACGGGAACGAAGAAACTCACGACGTCCAAAGTGATCTCGGGACCTTCTTGAAAGGTGTAATGCCCGATGTCCAATTCAACGCCGTGCGTCGCCTTGAAGAACGTTCTTGCCGCTCCCAAAGCCGCCGGGTTGAACGTGAACGTCGCTGGTAAAGCCACTTCCGGCGTTGCCGTTCCCATCACGCTAAACCCCGCCTTGCCCAACACCGTTGGGTCCAGTGCGTCCAACTGCGCATGCGCAACTGCCGCGACACTGAGAACCATCCCCACGACAATCGCTACGCCCATCCGTTTCTGGGGCATCCTTGTTCCTCCCCCTCAACTATCACCAGGCTGTGTCTGCGGAAGGCGAACAAAGAAGTCCGACCTTTTACTCAGTTCACTTTCCACCCACACGCTGCCGTGGTGCGCTTCGACCAGATATTTCACCAGATAAAATCCCAAACTCGTGCCGCGAATCTTGCGCGCCTGCGCGGCTTCGGTGCGCTCGAATCAGTTGAAGAGGCGCTGTGGGCTAACTCTTTCCTGTGCAGTTCCTCCTGCAAGTGGAGTTGCTCCTGCGTGTGCCGTTTGAGGTCCTCGTGCAGCCGCGCGTTTTCGATGGCGATGGCGGCGATGTGAGCGAACGCGCTCAATATCTCAACGTCTTCCTCCAAATACCGCGGATTGAATGGACGGACGCGGATAGGGTTCGGGCGCCAGCGTCCGCGTGCGTCTATCCAATCCGTGGTATCACAGTATCTCCCTGCGGCGGTATGAACAACAGAATACCGCGGATTGAATGGACGGACGCGGATAAGGTTGGGGCGCCAGCATCTCCCGACTTGTCGGGACTCTCGGCAAGCCGGAGCGCGTTCGTCTATCTAATCCGTGCTATCACAGTCGCGTCCTCCTATTGACGTGCTCAGTCTATCACCTTTTCGCGGGCAGGTCAATAGTCATGGTATGGAGAGCGCGTCACGCATGATGCGCACGGCGCGGTCAACGTCGTCAGCTGTCACGTCGTAGTGAGTAACGAACCGCAGACGATAGCGACCCGGCTGCGAAGCGATGAGACCGAGACGGCGAAGCCGCGCGCCCATTTCGGCTGCGGTCAATCCCGTGCGCTGGAGACCGACAAAAACCATGTTGGTTTCCACAGGGCGCTCAACGTCCAACTGCGGAATGGTGGACAATCCGTCGGCAAGCCGACGGGCGTTGTTGTGGTCTTCTGCCAGACGGTCAACGTGATGCTCCAGCGCGTAAAGCCCCGCTGCTGCCAAGATGCCCGACTGCCGCATCGCGCCGCCGAACTGCTGCTTGAGCGTGCGGGCGCGGGCAATCGTTTCGGCTGTCCCTGCGAGGAGCGCGCCCACGGGACAGCCCAACCCTTTGCTGAGGCACAGCGTTACCGTATCGAATGTCGCACAGTAGTCTGCCGCTGAAATGCCCGTTGCAACGACGGCGTTCATCAGCCGTGATCCGTCAAGGTGGGTTTTCAATCCGTGCTCGCGTGCAACAGCGCAGACGGCTTGCAGTTGCTCCAGTTTCCAGATGCTCCCCCCGCCCGCGTTGTGTGTTTGCTCGCAGGTGAGCAGCGTCGTCTTCGGGCGATAGTGACCGGCGGGTGTGATGAGTTCTTCTACCTGTTCCGCCGTGAACCGCCCTCGATCGCCGTCAATGATGCGCGGAACAAGGTGCGAGTGAACCGCCAAGCCGCCCGTTTCCGAATTGAGAATGTGGCAGCGCGCGTCTAAAATCACCGCCTCGCCCGGCTGCGTATGCAGGCGACAAGCTATCGCGTTCGCCATCGTCGCCGACGGCAGAAAAATGCTCGCCTCTTTGCCCAGCAGTTCCGCCACGCGCTTCTGCAAAGCGTTCGTCGTCGGGTCTTCGTTGCGCTGCTCATCGCCGACCTCCGCCTCTGCCATCGCCCGGCGCATCGCGGGCGTCGGACGCGTCACCGTGTCGCTGTAAAGGTCAATCATGTTTTGATTGAAGGGGAAGGAAGGGGAAGGAAGGGGAAATAAGAGAACTATGAAAACCTGCGATGTATTTCCCCTTGCCTCCTCTTACTTCCCCTTCTTTCCCCTTCTTTCCCCTCCTTCCCCCTCCTTCCCCCTCCTTCCCCCTCCTTCCCCTTCTTTCACGCCAGCCGCGCCCAGTCGTCCAGCCGCACTTGCCCCGATACCGGCTTACCCGCGAAGAAATCCTCCAACGCCTGCACTGTTGTATCGCCAATCATCATGTAGCCGTAGTTGCCCGCTCCTGACGTGTGCGGTGTGATGACGACGTTGGATAGTTTGCGCAGAGGATGGTCGGGCGGCAGCGGCTCAGGGTCGGTCACATCGAGCTGCACCTGAATCCGTCCGGTCGCCGCTTCCTTGTAGAGCGCGTCGTGGTCGACGACTGCGCCGCGTGAGGTGTTCACAAAGACCGCGCCGTCGCGCAACCGCCGCAACTGTTGCCGCCCAATCATCTTGCGTGTTTCGGGGATATTCGGCGCGTGGACGGTCACAAAGTCCGAGCGACTGAACAAGTCGTTCAGTTTGACTTTCACCACGCCCAAACGCCCTGCCTCATAATCGCTCAAGAAGGGGTCGTAAACGAGTATCTTCACGTCAAACGGCTGAAGCAGTTTAATCACTTCGCGCCCGACCTTGCTCGCGCTGACGATGCCGACCGTCGCGCCGCGCAGGTATTGCCCCGTCGCGGGGATACTGCTGTCGCGCCAGATGCTCTTTTCGCGGACGTTGAGCGCGTGGTCGAACCAGCGACGACTCATGGCAATGAGCGCGCCGATGGTGTGTTCCGCCACGTTGAGGGCAATCGCGCCGTTCGCGCTGAACACGCAAATTTCGCGCGGCTTGAGATGCTTCTCAACGATCTCAGCCGTCAGCATGTGCTTGACCGACCCCGCCGAGTGCGCGATGATTTTCAGCCGCTTGCCGCGCTGAAACACTTTCTCGCTCAACGGAGGGGTGCCCCAGCCGGTCACCAGTGCCTCGAAATCGGCGATGCCCTTCTCCACGTCCTGCGTCGTGTAACTCTGCGGATTTGGATTCGCCGTCACGTCGAAGTTGCGCAGCAGCCGCTCATAAGTTTCCTTGCGGAAAACCCGCTGCGTGTGCGACGGCGTGGGAAGATACCAGACTTTCGGTTTGCTCAAATCTAACCCCCAACAACGGATGATGGATGGTTGATGATTTCATGTTGTTGACGTCAGCCATGAACCATCAACCATCAGATGGAGAGAATTTTTGCCAGTTCATACAGGCTCATGTCAACATCCTTCTTCCGACTGCACGCTTCGCGCAGCGGCGTCAGTGTCGGTTCGCGTTTGACCTCGCCCGCGACCTTGCCGCGTTCTCCATCGAGGAGCGCTTGCACCGCCCACGCCGCATAGCGGCTGGCGCGAATGCGGTCAATCGCCGTTGGCGAACCGCCCCGCTGCACGTGCCCCAACACGCACACGCGATAATCCAAGCCGGTGCGCTCCTTCACCTGCTCGGCGACGGCAAACGCGCCGCCGGTCTCGTTGCCCTCCGCCACGACGATAATACTGCTCTGCTTGCCACGCCGCCTGCCCGCCGCCAGCATTTCGCACAATCCGTCAAGGTCGCCGGAGACTTCGGGAATGAGAATGCCCTCTGCCCCCCCCGCCAAGCCAGTGAGAAGCGCGATAAACCCGGCGTCGCGCCCCATGACCTCCACAAACAGGACTCGGTCGTGCGACGCCGCTGTGTCGCGCAGGCGGTCAATCGCTTCCAGCGCGGTATTCACAGCGGTATCAAAGCCGATAGTGTAGTCCGTTCCGTAGAGGTCATTGTCAATCGTGCTGGGGACGCCCATGACAGGGCGGTCCCACATCTCGCTCAACGCCGCCGCGCCTGCCGTCGTGCCGTTGCCGCCGATGACAATCAGCGCGTTGACCCTCATCATTTCGAGGTTGAAGATGGCTTGATTGCGCGCTTCCTCCGTTTTGAACTCCTCACAGCGAGCGGACTTGAGAATCGTCCCGCCGAGGTGCAAAATGCCCGACACCGACGCCAGGTTCATCTCGGCGAAATCGCGCTCGATTAGCCCCGCATAGCCGCGCCGCACGCCCACGACTTCAACACCGTGATAAATTGCATAGCGCACAACGGCTCGCAGAGCCGCGTTCATGCCGGGCGCGTCTCCGCCGCTGGTCAGGACGGCGATGCGTTGGATTGCCATGTCGTTGCCTCCATGAATGTGGAAAAGTCTCCCCGCTTTGACCTGATTATACGAGACGGTTGATGCGGTGTCAAGCACGGCGCAACGCGCAGGCGGGCTTTCGCCTGCCAAGATTTTTTTCAAAACTCTTGACAGCCCCGTGCGTTCTCTGCTACAATACCCTCAGTTATTGGAGGGTCTCTGCCATGCAACGGCAAAACCTTCAAACGGACGTGACCGCAAAACGCAATCATCTTTCACCCCAAGACGCACGGGGGGGGGACGCTTTTAGCCCGCCTCGCCCGGTGCGTCGCTGTCGGCGTTGCACTCCTCCTACTGTTCACCCTTGCTTCGACTACCCGACTACCTAACCACTCCACCCCCAACGCCTCCTTGTCCCGCGCTGCCGCTGACCCCGCCTACCGCGCGGCGATGCAGGCGGCACAGCAGAAACGTTATCACG
>FWPU01010358.1_pt1 | contig 12346 bp, 9 predicted proteins | sample 2228361 | NCBI WGS metagenome assembly FWPU01 (sample SAMEA103939777, study PRJEB20133) | metagenome | reverse complement strand
GTAACCAGGGAGACCAGAAATTTCCCGGGCCGCTTTCTAAACTGGGCAAGGTCCATGAGATTACTCTTCGTGACCCGCTGACCGGTGAACCGGTGAAATGAAAGAAGGAAAAATGAAGCAGAAAAAAGGGGTAATTTTTTTAGGGCTTCTTCTAATTTTTACGGTTGGCTATTTTCTGGCTGAAGGAAGAGCCTCACTCCAGGAGAAAAAAGAGCTGGAATTTCTCAATCCGCCGGAAAGAAGTCAGGCTCCATTTTCAGAAGCTGTTCGGTTTGGCCGCTGGTTAGTTCTTTCTGGCCAGCTTGGCCGTGACCCAGCCACCGGCCGTCTGGTGGAGGGTGGGATAGAAGCTGAGACCAAACAAACTTTAGAAAATATAAAGCGAACCCTGGAAAAATACGGGTCCTCCCTGGACCGGGTAGTAAAATGCACAGTGATGCTCGCAGATATGGCCGAGTGGGAAAGGATGAATAAAGTCTATATCAGCTATTTCCCTAAGAACAGGCCAGCCAGAAGCGCTTTTGGTGTGAGCGGCCTCGCAGGAGGGGCGCGGGTAGAAATCGAATGCTGGGCTGTAGTTGATTAAACAGGTAGTCGATTAAACGACCTTTCCCGCAGTAATTATTTTTTGTCTTAAGATTTTATTTCTCGGGCGGTGTCTTTTTCTCTTTGACCTTTATCCCCAATTCCTCCAGCTGAGTGGCTGAAACAGTGGAAGGAGAACCGGTTAAAAGGCAAAGGGCACTGGTCGTTTTGGGAAAGGGAATTACCTCACGAATAGAGGTTTCGCCAGCTAAAAGCATGACGATGCGGTCAAAACCAAGAGCTATGCCCGCATGCGGTGGTGTTCCGTAGGTTAAAGCTTCCAGGAAGAATCCGAATTTTTCTTCGGTTTCCTTTTCCGTGAGTCCAAGAAGGTTAAAAATGCGACGCTGTAGGTTCATATCATGAATACGAACTGAGCCGCCGCCAATCTCGTAGCCATTAAGGACGAGGTCATAAGCCTGGGCGCGGACTTTCAAAGGCTCATGCTCTAAAAAATCTATATCATCATGATGGGGCGAAGTGAAAGGATGATGGACTGAAACCAGCTTCTTCTCCTCCTCGCTCCATTCGAAGAGCGGGAAATCAGTAATCCAGGCAAAGGCAAAAAGAGGAGAAGCGGCGGATATAGTTGAGGTTAATTCTGTTCGCAACTGCCCTAAAACCTGCCTGGCTATCTCCCGTCGGTCGGCACAAAGAAGCACCAGGTCATTTTCCTTGGCCCCGGCTTTTTCCCAAATGGCCAGACAATCAGCTGGCTCCAGACGAGGTGAAGATTTTATTTCACCATTCTTTTTCAGCCAGATAACTCCCTTGGCTCCTTCGGCCTTGGCTCTCGCGTGGAGTCGGTCTAACTGGGAGCGGGAAAGAGAGCTGGCGCCAGGAACAAGCAAGCCTTTAAGCACAGCTCCTTGGTCTTGGGCCTGCCGGAGTAATACGGAAGAAGCTTGGGCCAGGATTTCATGAAAATCGAGAATAGAGGTATGGATTCTTAGGTCAGGTTTGTCCGTGCCGTATTTTTCCATACTTTCCAGGTAAGAAAGGCGAGGAAAAGGTAAATTGATTTTAACCCCGATCAGGCTAAAGAGATCAGCCATCAGGCCTTCAATGACGGTGAAAATATCTTCTGGCCCGGCGAAGCTCATTTCCACGTCGATTTGGGTAAACTCGGGCTGGCGGTCAGCCCGCAAATCCTCGTCCCGAAAGCAGCGGACAATCTGAAAATATCGGTCAAACCCAGCTATCATCAGCGTCTGTTTAAAAATCTGAGGTGATTGGGGCAAGGCATAGAATTTACCGCGGTGGATACGGCTGGGGACAAGATAATCTCGCGCTCCTTCGGGCGTTGATTTCGTGAGGAAGGGCGTTTCAATTTCATAAAACCCGTTTTGATGGAAAAAGAGACGGGTGCGCAGGCTGGCTTCGTGGCGAAGACGAATATGGTGCTGCATGGAGGGCCGCCGGAGGTCGAGGTAACGGTAGCGAAAACGCAGCTCTTCGGAAGCAGTCACCGGGTCGCTCACCTGAAAAGGAGGAACCCGGGCTTCATTGAAAATCACCATTTCCTCGGCCATAACTTCCACTTCTCCGGTGAGCATTTGGGGGTTAACGGCTTTTTCTTCCCTCAGCCTGACGATGCCTCGAACGCCGATGACAAATTCCTGGCGCAGCCCCTTAGCTTTGGTTAAAAGGTCTTCTCTTTCCTGGTTGAAAACAACCTGAACTATTCCTTCGCGGTCGCGGAGGTCAAGAAAGACAAGCTGTCCCAAATCACGTACTCGTTGGACCCAGCCGCAGAGGGTTACCCGTGCTCCTTCGTGTTCCCGGCGAAGAGAACCAGCGTAGTGCGTCCTTTTCCAGCGGGAAATAAGGTTAGATGAATTCATCGGCGGAAAGATTCGGCAAGATTTAGCTCGGATAACTTCATGGTTGAGGTGTAGAGCTTTTGCATCAGGGCTTCAACTTCGGCCAGAGGAACAGGTTTTTGCACGCCGCTGGCCATCTCTTTCACCTGACATTCGCCTCTGGCCACTTCTTCTTCGCCAATAATAATTGTCCAGGTAGCGCCGAGTTTGTTGGCTCGAGCCAGAAGGGCTTTGAGGCTTTTTTCTTTGTATTCTAAAAGAGCGCTAATCCCGACGTGGCGTAACTCGCGGCAGAGGCGAAGGCCTTGCTCTCTGGCCTTTTCTCCCAGACAAACTATGTACAGCCAGCGGTCTTTTTCTATTTTTAGGTTGGCCACGGCAAGCAACCTTTCCATGCCCATGGCAAAGCCTATACCGCAGATGTCAGGCCCGCCGTAAAGCTTCATCAAGTGGTCATACCGGCCTCCGCCTAAAATAGCGTTTTGCGCTCCCAAACTCGAACAGATAATTTCGAAAGTCGTCCGCGTGTAATAATCAAGCCCGCGCACAAGCCGAGGCTCAATGCGGTAGCTGAGGCCGTAAAAGTCGAGCCAGCGCCGAAAAGTCTCAAAATGAAAAGCGCAGTCCGCGCAGAGATAATCTTTTATTTGGGGCAAGCGGGAGGCCAGTTCCTGACAACTGCTTATTTTGCAATCAAACACTCGCAACGGGTTGATTTCCACCCGACGCTGACAATCTTCGCACCAAAGAGGCTTGTGCTTTTCTGCCTCTTCTCGGAGCAAAGCAAGATATTGCGGCCGACAGACGGGGCAACCGACCGAATTAATCAGCGTTTCTGTTCCCGTGACGCCAAGCTGGTGGAGGAGGTAATCCGCCATTTCCAAGATTTCAGCGTCCAGGCCTGGGTCAGCCTCGCCGAAAACTTCAATATCCACCTGGTGGAACTGTCGGTAGCGGCCCTTCTGCGGACGGTCGTGGCGAAACATAGGCCCGAAATAATAAAAACGAAGAGGAGAAGGCTGCAGGTAGAGACGATGCTCGATGATAGCCCTTACAACGGAAGGTGTATATTCAGGCCTGAGGGTTATGGACCTTCCTCCTTTATCCGTGAAAGTGTACATTTCTTTCGTGACAATATCAGTGGTTTCTCCTGTGCCTTTGACGAAAAGCTCGGTTGGTTCGATGATGGGCGTCCTTATCTCCCGGTAGCCATAAACTTCAAATACTTGGCGGCAGATGGCTTCTGTTTTTTGCCATAACCGGACTTCTTCAGGCAAAATATCCTTCGTCCCTTTAATCGCCGTGAGAGAAGATTTCATTTTTCCGTAAATACGCCCATGCGCCGGAATTTCTGGTAACGAGCCTGGAGGAGTTGTTCGAGAGGCGTTTCTTGCAGTTTCTTTAAAGTGGGGGCCAGAAAAGAATCCACGTTTTTATAGGTTTGCTCAGGGTCGATGTGAGCTCCTCCGGGAGGTTCAGGGATGATTTTATCGATGAGACCCATCGCTAAAAGGTCCTGAGCTCTTATTTTCAGGCTTTCCGCCGCCTTTTCCACGGCGCTCTGGTCTTTCCAAAGGATGGCGGCACATCCTTCGGGTGAGATTACAGAATAAAAGGAATATTCGAGCATGGCCATGACGTCTCCCACGCCGATGGCCAAGGCGCCGCCGCTTCCGCCTTCACCGATAACTATGTTGACCACAGGCACGCGCAACGAGGCAATTTCTTTGAGGTTAGTAGCAATGGCTTCCGCTTGGCCTCTCTCCTCTGCCCCGATGCCCGGATAGGCTCCGGGAGTATCGACCAGAGTGACCACCGGAAAATTGAATTTTTCCGCCAGCTTCATCACCCGGAGCGCCTTGCGATATCCTTCGGGATTGGGCTGGCCAAAATTCCGAGCGATTCTTTCTCTGGTTGTCCTCCCCTTTTGATGGCCGATAAAAGCTACGCTTTTTCCCTTATAAAACCCAATTCCAGCGACGATAGCCGGGTCGTCACCAAAACGACGGTCTCCATGAAGTTCGACAAAATCTTCGACCAGATTTTTGATATAGTCTAAGGTATAAGGCCGTTGGGGATGGCGCGCTATCTGGACTATATGTTTGGCCGTAAGCGAGGGAGCTATTCCTTCCCAAAGGCGGCTGATTTCTTGGCGGAGAGCCTGGATTTTATCCTTTTTGCGAGGGTCGTCCGAAGCTTCGAGTTTATCAATCCTTTCTTTAATTTCCAGGATTGGTTGTTCTAATTGGTAGAATTCGCCGTTACTCATCGCATTAATCTCTTTTAATACTGGTTTATTCTATAGGTTAGGTTGAAGGAGTGTCAAGCCACCGCCTCGCCTCCTTCTTTTTAAACAGAATTTTATTAGTTTTGATTATTGATTATTTTATGGCCAAATTATTTAGGGGCAATTTATACTCAAACGGAGGTTTTGCTTTGGGCTTGGCTGAAGAGGCGCTGACGGAGGACCTCAAAGAAAAAAATGGCGGCTGCGGCGGCTACGTTAAGCGAGTTAGTCTTGCCCCTGAGCGGAATGGAGAGGAGGCAGTCACAGTGTTTCCTTATTAACTGTCTTAGCCCCCGGCCTTCTGACCCGAAAACAAGAGCTACTGGCTTCTTATAATCAAACTCAAACCAGTATTTTTCGCACCCAGCCTCTGCCCCCACAACCCAGAAGCCGTGTTGTTTAACTTGCTCCAGGCCGCGAGCGATGTTCTTCACGCGAGCTACACGCATATGTTCCAACGCGCCAGCAGAAGCCTGGTACACCGCTGCGGTCAAACCGACGGCGTGCCTTTCCGGAAGGATTAGACTATCAACACTCGCCGCCTCAGCCGAGCGAATAATCGCGCCGAGGTTTTGGGGGTCTTCGATGCCATCCAGGAACACAAGAAAGCTTCGTGGCGCGGAAGCCAAGACTGATTCCAGGGAAACAAATTCTTTGGCTGAAACCAGAGCTACTATGCCCTGGTGATGGCGGCTCAGACTGTTGAGCCTGGCGGTGGGCACAAAAACTACCGGGATGTCAGCTTGCCGGGCTAATTGCAGAAGTTGGTGAAAGCGATGACGGGAAGCTTCCTGCGCCACCAAGATTTTATTCAGGCGCTGGGGCGAGCTGCGGAGGATTTCTAAGATGGGTTGCAGCCGGACAATTTTTTCCATGCTTACATAAATCAACTAAGGAAGGCCAACATTTTGACCGCCCTTTCTCGGCAGCTGAGGATAGGCCGGGGCCAGGTCAACTTTGCCCCCTCTTCAATGAGAGGTATCAGTTTATCCAATTCCAACCCCGAGCCTCTGGCGGTCAGGACTACACGAACCGGATGGAAAAGATTTTTTCCTTTAACGCCTGTTTCTTTTTTTATTTCGCCGACAATGCGGTTGAATTCTCCGGAATTGAGTTCAGCTACTTGGCTCACTTTTTGACTAAAAAGAAGAGCTACCTTTCGCGAACGAGGGTCAGCCAACACAGCTTTAGCTTCTTCATCCATGTGTTCAGGTTCAAACTCGAAAAGGAGAAGAAAACGAACCGGGAGGTCGCTCAGCCGGTCCACAGCTTCGCTGAAAACCTCTACAGCTTTTTCGAGCCAGCCGCGGTGCTCCTCGGTCAAGGTTTCGGGAAGTAAGCCAGCTTCTTTCAAGAAGGGATGAGCGCGGCCAACTTTTTCGGCCGGGGACAGCCGCCGCAGGTGCTGGCGGTTTAACCAGTAAAGTTTTTCGTAATCAAAGATGGCCGCGGAACGGCCTACTCTGGCCAGGTCAAAAAGGTCGACCAGTTCTTCGCGCGTTAAAATTTCCCTTCCTTCTGGCGGTGCCCAACCAAGAAAAGCTAAATAATTAAAAAGAGCTTCAGGCAGGATGCCGAGGCGAGCGAACTGATCGAGGGAAGTGGCTCCATGGCGTTTGCTCAGACGAGTATTATCCTGACCCATGACCATCGAGAGATGAGCAAAGATGGGGGGTGGAAATTGAAGAGCTTGATAGACTAAGAGCTGGCGAGGCGTGTTGGAAATATGGTCTTCTCCCCGAATCACATGAGTTATAGCCATATGATGGTCATCAATCACCACGGCGTAATTATAGGCGGGAAGGCCGTTTGAGCGAATCAGGATGGGGTCTCCAATCAAGCTGAGATTAAAGCTAAGCTGGCCTCGAATAAGGTCATGATAAGCTATTTCTCCCTTATCCGGGACGCGGAGACGAATCGCGGCTTTCTCTCCTGATTTTACTCGCGCGAGAGCCTCTTCAGGAGGAATTAAACGGCAACGGCCGCTATAGCGAGGGGAAAAACCTCGGGCTAAAGCCGCCTTTCTTTCTTTTTCCAGCTCTTCAACCGGGCAGAAACAGTGATAAGCTTGGCCAGAAGCAATCAGCCTTTGAGCATAATGAGCATAGATTTCGAGGCGCTCTGATTGGCGGTAGGGGCCAAAATGGCCGCCTACATCCGGGCCCTCATCCCAATCTATCCCCAACCAGCGCAGGTCGGCCATAAGCCTTGTCTCATATTCCTCTCTCGACCTTTCAATATCTGTATCTTCTACGCGGAGGACAAATACCCCCTTCTTCTGACGAGCAAAAAGCCAGTTAAAAAGGGCTGTGCGCGCATTGCCCACATGGATAAAGCCTGTGGGACTGGGAGCAAAACGAACTCTTATTTTATCCATCATGAATCATGATAAGAGGAGAGAGGATGGCGAGTCAAGGAAGCCGGGAAAAATAGACTTGTAAATGCCTGACAATGCGTTGGCTGGCGCGGCCATCGCCATAGGGATTTTTAGCCCTGGTCATTTTCTTATAATCGCTTTGATTTTTTAGCAACCGGGTGGCGTTGGCCAGAATTTTTTGCTTTTCGGTGCCAACCAGCCGCGCCACACCAGCTTCAACTCCTTCTGGTCGTTCTGTAACCTGACGCAAAACCAATACCGGTTTATGAAAAGTGGGTGCTTCTTCTTGAATCCCTCCGGAATCAGTAAGGATAAGATAGGCCCGGTCCATGAGGCCGAGAAGGTCGAGGTAGGACACGGGCGCTAGCAGATGAATTCGAGGTTTTCGGGCAAGAAGCGAGCAAACAACCTGACGAACATTAGGGTTCGGATGGACGGGATAAACAATTTCCACGTCGGAAAAAAGTTGGATGAGGCTGAGTAAGGCCTCGCAAACCTGGGCTAAAGGCTGGCCAAAGTTTTCCCGGCGATGCGCGGTTACCAGTATCAGACGTTGGTCACCAGGGATTTTAACGGGAAGCGGACGCTCTTTTATTTTCGGCCGCATGGCGAGAAGGGCGTCAACTACAGTGTTGCCGGTGAGAAAGATTGATTTAGCTGGTATACCCTCTTTTTTTAGATTATCTACAGCCCTGGGGGTCGGGGCAAAATTAAGACTGGCCAGGGCCGAGATAAGGCGCCGATTGATCTCTTCGGGAAAGGGTTGATACCGGTCAAACGTGCGCAGCCCAGCCTCCACATGGGCCACGGGTATTCGGAGATAAAAAGCAGCCAAGGCAACAACCATGGCGGTGGTAGTGTCTCCCTGGACCATGACCAGGTCCGGCCTGGTTTCGCGCAGAACCTGGCTTACCCGGAGCATCACCCGACTTGTCAGGCGGTCCAGGGATTGGTTCGGCTCCATAAGGTTGAGGTCAATATCAGGCGTGATGGCAAAAAGATTTAACATCTGGTCCAGGAGGCCGCGGTGTTGAGCCGTAGCCAGGAGAAGGGGCGCAAAAATAGCCTGATGCTTTCGCAGCTCCTGGATGACAGGAGCAAGCTTGATTAGCTCAGGTCTTGTCCCAAAGGCGATTAAAACCCGGGCGGCCATCGTTTTCCGAAGAAGCCACCATTTTATTGAGATATTCTTTTTCCGTCAACGTTAAGAGTTGGGCGAGCCTGGTTTCATCTTCAGTTTTCTTTAGCTTTATAGGGTCATGGCTAAGAAAAAAATAGAGCTCATAATGTGCTTTACTGGCGCGAAAAACGACTAATAATAATAAATTAATATTATTTTTCACCCATATAGGGTAAGATAAAGTGGAAAGCAAACAGGCATGAAGCCACAAAATGGGATAAAACGAATTATATACGGGGTGCTGGGGTTTCTTTTTCTTGCCTGTTCTTTCGTCCGGGGCCAGAGTGTTTCTATTTTTTATGATGGTCTAGAAGGAAAGTCAGAAGCCTTTAAATCAGCCTGTTTTCTCCATCGCCTGCTGGGTCATTTTAAAATAGAGCAAAGCACTGTTATTTCTATCCGTCATTATCTTGCCGGCCAGGCCCTCCAGCCTGATTTCCTTTTTCTTGTGTTTGAAGAAGGGCAGCCCGAGTTCCCACCTTTTTTTCTGGATGATTTGGGTCAAAGGGAGAAGAGCACTCTCTGGATAAATATGCACGTTGACCGGTTTTTGGAAAAGAAAGGGGAGGAGCTGGGCTTAGCCTATGATGATTGGGAAGAAAGGGAAGATTGGCAAATTTTTTATCAAAACGAGGATTTTCCCAAAGAAGACCCGGGCCTGAACCGGGTGGCCATCCAGGCTCCTGAGAGAGTGGAAATCCTGGCGACAATTTCTTCTCCGGATGGTCGAGTCTACCCTTATGTATTAAAAAGCGGCCACTTCTGGTATATTGCCGATTCCCCCTTTTCTTATGCTTATGAAGGTGGACGTTTTCTAATCTTGGCTGACTTTCTCCACGATTTTTTAGGCCAGGACCATGCCGTCTCGCGTCAAGCTCTTTTGCGGTTAGAAGATGTTAATCCAGAAGATGACCCGGAAAACTTGCGTCGGGTGGGACGCTGGCTGGAAAAAGAAGGAATCCCATTTGCCATTTCTTTGATTCCCATTTTTCGAGAGCCCTCAACGCAGCAAGAAATCCGTCTTTCGGAAAGGCCAAAACTGGTGGCTACTTTGAAAGAGTTAGTTTCCCGTGGCGGGACGATTTTCCTCCATGGTGCCACGCACCAGCATCTGGGAAGGACGGCGGAAGATTATGAATTCTGGGATGATATTGTCGGCCAACCCATTGCTCACGAAACAGATGATTGGGTGGAAGAAAGAGTGAGGCTTGGGCTAGAAGAATGCTTGCGTTGTGGGCTTTATCCCCTGGCCTGGGAGACACCCCATTATTCGGCTTCGCAGGAGGATTACCGTCTCATCAGCCGGTTCTTTGATTCGTTCTATGACCGCGTCATGGCCGCGGAGCTGGTTGGCACCCAGCAAATCTTTCCTTATCCTGTTTTTTTGCCGGGTCTCAAGATTCAAGTTATTCCCGAAAACCTTGGCTATATCGACCTGGAAAAGCCGGACCCGCGGGCGCTTCTAGATAAGGCGCGAAATATGCTCGTGGTTCGAGACGGACTGGCCTCCTTCTTTTTCCATTCCTTTGTTCCTGTTCGCTATTTACAAGAAGTTTGTCGGGGCATGAAAGCTATGGGCTGGCAGTTTATTTCTTTACGAGATTTTCCCTGCCATGTTCGAACTGATTCCTTGTGGGTTACTTCCGCAGGTGGCGAAGGATATATTCAGTTAAGAGGTGAGTATCTCCATGAGCTCATCCTGGACCGGAAAGGCAAAAAACTAAAAGAAAGCTATTCTCCTCAACCTATCGATGGCGTGTGGCCGCAGAAAATCGAGCTTCCTCGAGGCTTCCTTTATGTCCTTGAGGCCGTGCCTTATCTTCCCCCGAAATCAACGAATTCTGCGGTACGTTTTTTGGGAAAGATTAAAGAGTTAATAGCGCGTGACACCGAAGTTTCCCCTCTTCGCCTGACCACAACCGCTGTGGTCACGAGCGAAGGCCTTAACCCTGAAGAAAAGAATAATATGAAGAGTTTTTTCTCTACGCTTCAAGTTTTTGGCCTCAACCCTGAAGAAATTCCACTATCAAAGATAAATCAATTGAAGCCCGGAACCCCTGACCTTCTCGTTATCCCCCATGGCGTCGCTCTTGAACTTAGCTTGAGGTCTATAAATCGAGTGCTGGATTTTATTTACCAGGGAGGAATGGTAATTACAGACGGCTATTCTCCTCTGGCCGAGAGAATTGGTTTCACTTTTATGCCCGAGGAGATAAAAGTCAGAGGAATAAAAGAGACGACGCTACCCGCACCCATTTTTACGTGGTCTTCTCCAGCTTCAGTCGCTAAATTTGCTTTTGAGGAGGGATTAGTCCTCGCTCGAGACGTAGAACAAAACCTGCCGCTGGTGGTTCTTCGTTCTCTGGGTCAAGGAAAGGTTCTTTTCCTGGCCGCCACCTTTGACCCGGAAACACCCTTTGGTGTCAGCCGTTTTCCTTATTTAGCTTATTATCTAAAGAATAATATGGGAATTCCATTCCATGTTCGGCGGAATAACCTGGAGGTATATTTCGACCCTGGTCTGCGTCCGGAGGCGAGTTTAGAGAAGTTAGTCCGGCACTGGCGTTCTTCGGGAATAAAAATTATCTATTTGGCCGCCTGGCATTTTTATGAAAACTATCAATTTCCCTATCGCTATTTTATTGACCTCTGTCATCGGTTCGGGATAGCTGTTTATGCCTGGTTCGAGCTACCCCAAGTTACACCCCTGCTCTGGGAGAGACATCCTGAATGGAGGGAAAAACAGGTCAACGGCGAAGATGCCCGCAACGGGTGGCGGCTGCCTTTAAACCTGTTTCATCCTGAAGGTCGGGAAGCCGCACTTCGTTTCTTCCGGCAGATGCTTCTTGATTATGAATGGGATGGGCTAAATTTGGCCGAATTATGCTTTGATACTGACCATGGATTTGTTAACCCGGATAAGTTTACTCCTTTTAATCGTGAGGTTGCTCAACTTTTTAAAGAAAAGTATCGTTTTGACCTCGCTGAGCTTTTCCGGTCCGATTCCCCCTTTTACTGGAAAAAGAATCCTGAGGCTCGTCTCTATTTGGTAGATTGGCGAAGAACGCTCGTGCGGGAATTACATCTTCTTTTCCTTCGGGAAATTGAGAAATTAAAAGAGGTCAAGAAAGCGGATTGGGAGGTGATTGTCACCACCTTTGATTCGCTTCTTCATCCAGAAATAGTGGAGCAATGTGGTGTCGATACAAGGGATATTATTGATTTAATGAACGACTTTTCTTTTGTGCTGCAAGTTCAAGACCCGGCTCGCAGCTGGTTAGAGCTTCCCTCTCGTTATCAACTATATCTTGAAACTTATCGGAAAGTTTTACCCGATTTAAGTCGTTTGATGTTTGACATCAACGTGGTTCCCTGGAGAGACATCCGAGGTACTCCCTTTCCCTCGGCTGTGGCTTGCGGCCAGGAGCTGGCCACCTTGGTTTACTGGGCGCAGCAAGCTTCCGGAAGAGTAGCCATTTATTCTGAAGCCACCATGCTTCCGCTCGACCTACCTCTTTTATCTTTCGTCCTGGGAGCCGATGTGACTATCAAAAAAAAGAAGGATGGTTACTTAGTTAAGAGCCATCGGCCTTTTAACCTCCTGTTGAATCGGCCTGATTACCAGGCGGTGTTAAACGGAAAAAATTGGCCTCTCATTTCCTCTTCGACCATAGCTATTCCAGCTGGAGAAAACTATCTCCAACTGAAAAAAGCTCCTGCCTTTTATCCGGCCGGGCTTGCTTACAGGTTTTTCTTGGACGGGGAGCTAATAGAAATTGAGGTTGATGGCCCCTGGTATCGGTTATCTTATCATTCTTCTCTTCCTGTTACTTTTTCTTTTTATCCCCTGCAGAACCGGCTTCTTTTAGATGGCCGAGCTGTTTCTCTGCTTTTGGACCAGACAAACCTGGTTTTGCCCAGAGGTCGTCACCAGTTAGAAATTTTTACAGAGCTCACCGCGGTACACAGAATTAAAACCGTAGGGTATTTTTCTTCTCTTCTATTTTTCCTTGTCGGTTCTATTTCCGTAGGACTCTTGGTTGGCGGTTATTTCTATATTAAGCTGAAAAGATGAGTTTTTTCTTCCTCCTGCA
>FWPU01011511.1_pt1 | contig 12347 bp, 12 predicted proteins | sample 2228361 | NCBI WGS metagenome assembly FWPU01 (sample SAMEA103939777, study PRJEB20133) | metagenome | reverse complement strand
CCCCCGCCAGCGGGGGACGGGGGCGACGGCATCCCATGCCGTCATTTTCATGCGGCGTGGTGCGCCAACGGCGCATGGGCGATTCTTGTGAAAATACCACGGATTTAATAGACGGACGCGGACAGAGCGCAGCCCCTTGTGGGGATCTGTCCGCGTGCGTCCATCAAATTAGCGGTATCACAGGTCCTTCAACACGGCAACCAATCCGTCAATCTCCGCCTTCGTCCGTTTCTCCGTCACGCACAGCAGCATCGCGTCGGACAACTCAGGATAGTATTTGCCCAGCGGCAAGCCGCCGATGATGCCGTGCTGCCACAATTTTTCGTTGACCTTGACGGGGGCTTCCGGGCAGCGCACCACGAACTCTTTGAAGAACGGAGCCTTGAAAGCCATTTCCCAGTTTCCCAGTTTCCCAATTTCCTCGGCGGCGTAGTGCGCCTTGTGCAGGCAGAGTTCGGCGACGCGGCACAAACCGTGCCTGCCCATGAGCGACAGGTAAACCGTTGCGGCGAGAGCGAGCAAACCCTGATTGGTGCAGATGTTGCTTGTCGCCTTCTCGCGGCGGATGTGCTGCTCGCGGGTTTGCAGGGTGAGGACGAAACCGCGCCGCCCCTGCGCGTCGTGCGTCGCGCCGACGATGCGACCGGGCGCTTGGCGAGCGAACTGCTTTTTGCAGGCGAACAACCCCAGATACGGTCCGCCGAAACTGGGCGGGATGCCTAATGGTTGACCTTCGGCAACGGCGATGTCGGCGTCGTAAGCGCCGGGCGGTTTGAGGAGACCCAACGAAATCGGGTCAAACACGGAAATGAGCAACGCGCCGCGCTCGTGCGCCAGTTGGCTGAGGGCGTCCACGTCTTCAAGGCAGCCGAAGAAATTCGGATGCTGCACGACGACGGCGGATGCGTTATCAAGCGCAGAACGCAACGCCTCGAGGTCAGTCACGCCATCGGCATAAGGCACGTCCACGAGTTCCAGCGGCAAGCCCTGCGTATAAGTCGCCACGACCTGACGGGAGTGCGGATGCAGCGTCTTGGGTAGCAGGATGCGCGGGCGTTTTTGAATCGCCCACGCCATGATGACGGCTTCCGCCAATGCGCTCGCGCCATCATATAAACTGGCGTTGGACATCTCCATGCCCGTCAACTGGCAGACCATTGTTTGAAACTCATAAATGACTTGCAGCGTACCCTGACTGGCTTCCGCCTGATACGGCGTATAGGCGGTGAAGAACTCCGAACGCGAGCAGACAAACGGCACAGCAGCGGGAACGTGATGGTCGTAACTCCCTCCGCCCAAAAAATACGGCGCGGTGTTGACGTTCGCGTTCTGCTCACTCAGGCGCAAAGCCTCCGCGCGCACTTCCATCTCGGTCAAATCCGGCGGCAAACGGAGCGCGGCGTTCTGACGGATCTCGGCGGGAATATCGGAGAATAAATCGTCTATGGAAGCGACGCCGATGCGCTCCAACATGGCGCGTCGGTCGGCGTCGGTGTTGGGGATGTAGTGACTCATGGATGAGAGATAAGGGATGAGGGATGAGGGATAAGAATTCATCTCTCATCCCTCATCTCTCATCGTTGTCGTTCAGTGTCCGATGAGTTGCTTGTACGCCTCCGCGTCTAAGAGGGCGTCGAACTGGCTGGGGTCGGTGGCTTCCACAACAATCATCCAGCCGTCGCCGTAGGGGGACTGATTGACGATTTCGGGAGAGTCAATGACGGCGTTGTTGACTTCGACGACCTTACCGTTGAAGGGACAGAAGAGGTCGGCGACTGCCTTGACGGACTCAATCGTGCCGAAGGGGACGCCGGGTTCAATCTCCTTGCCCGCGTCGGGGAGTTCGACGTAAACGACGTCTCCCAACTCGCTCTGAGCGTAATCGGTGATGCCAACAGTGGCACGATTGCCTTCGATACGCAGCCACTCATGCGTCTCACAATACTTCAGTTCGGCAGGAAAATGTAATTCAGCCACGTGCTGCCTCCTGTTCATCGGTGATTCACAACGGTTTGGTATTTTAGCACAATGGCGAGGATAACTCAATCCCAAGAGGAACACGAACTCCAAAGGCGAACCTAACCCAGCGGAGGAGTTGGACGATGAGAACTTATCTGGTCTGTTGGCTGTTGGCTCTGTTGTTCACTCCGCAACAAAAGGAGAACGTGAAGGTGCATCCGACGGTTTACATGACGCCCGAGGACGTGAAGCGGGCGAAGGAGAATATCGCGCGGTTTGCGTGGGCGAAGGAGACGGCGGACGCGATAGTGCGCGAGGCGAACGCTTGGCTGGCAAAAGAGGACCGGTGGATTTTAAGCGTGGTGCCGCCGGCGGGCGCGTGCTTTGCTTACGGCTTCACGGGCTGTCCGATTTGCGGCGCGAGTTGGGGCACGTGGGGAGGGGCGCGGGCGTCCTTCGACAAGCCCGGTCATGTCACTTGTGCGAGCGGTCATGTCCTCCCTGACGCGGAGCATCCCGACAAGGGCACGGGCTACGTGGGCAAGGACGGGCGGATTCACTACTTCGTCGGCTCTTACCATGCGTGGGTGATGGAGACGCTGACCTTCAAAGCGGCGGACAACCTCGCCTATGCTTACACGCTGACGGGCGATGAACGCTACGCCGCCAAAGCCGCGCTGATTTTAGACGCGCTCGCTGCGATTTACCCGACCTGCGACAAAGGTTCGTGGGACTACCCTTCCAATCCCCCCAGCGGGAGGTTCAATCGCCCGTGGTATCAGGTCGCCCGCGTGCTCGTTCACTACGTTGACCAATACGACCAGATTTACAACAGCAAGTCACTGGACGCGCCGTCGCTCAAGGCGGGCTTGACGAAGCGGCAAAACATTGAAGAAAACCCGCTGAAAAACGGGGCGGCGTATTGCTACGAGCAGTCGCTCAAGGGCGCGCTGCACAACGGCGAGGCGGATTACATTCGCGGCGCGCTGGCGGTCGGCGTCTGCCTCGACATCCCCGAATACGTTCGGTGGGCAGTGGACGGACCTTTCGGCATCTACTCAATGCTGGAGAACAACCTCGACCGCGATGGGCAATACTACGAAACCTCCGTCATGTATGCCGACCACACCCGCGACCTTTACTTCACCTTCGCTGAGCCGCTGCTGAACTATCGCGGCAGGGCTTACCCCAACGGCGTGAACCTCTACCAGCATCCCAAATTTCAAAGGTTCTTTCAGTTGCACAACCTCGCGCTGACGTGCGCCGGACATGCGCCGCGCTACGGCGATAGCGCGCCTGACGTCGCAAAGTCTGCCGCGCCCGCGCGACCGTTTGACCGCAACGATTACAACTTCCTGGAACGCCTTTACGCTCGCGCCGATGACGCGGAGCAACAGCGCGGACTGGCTGCGCTCTTGCGTTATCTGTCGAACGGCGACGTGGACAAACGGCGGGCGGAGTCGGCGGACAAACGTTGGCTGCTGTTTCACGCCCGCTCCGTGCCTGAAGGGGATGCGCCCGTTCCCGCAGACCTCTGGCGGCGGTTGACGGGTTGTGAGGTGATGGGGCAAAAGGGCATCGGGATTTTGCGCGCAGGCGAACAGGCGTTGCTGCTGCGCTTCGGTCCGTCGCTCAATCACGGGCATCTCGACGACCTCAACTTCAACTACTTCGCGCGTGGCTACGAACTCACTTATGATTTGGGCTACGGCTTGGGCAGCACGCACACGCAGGTCGGCTGGGCGAAACAGACAGCAAGTCACAACCTCGTCGTGGTCAACGAAGCCTCACAAGCAGGAGACGGACAATCCGGCGGCAGCCTTCATTTGTTCGCCGATTTGCCGATGGTGAAGGTCATCGAAGCGTCCTCCGAATCCAGTTACGCCGCGCAGGGGGTCACGCTTTATCGCCGCACGATGGCGTTGATTGGCGAGGCGTCCAGCGCGTATTTGCTCGATATTTTCCGCGTCAACGGCGGCAAGCAGCACGACTACATTTTTCACGCGCTCGGCGACAAGGTGGATTTCACCGGCGTCCACCTCGGCGCGGAGGAACGCGGCTCGTTGGCGGGCGCGGATATTTCGTGGGGCGACAAACAACTCAACGACGGCGACATCGCGGGCTATCCCAACAAGCCCTACTGGAACCCGCCGCCGGGCAACGGTTACGGTTTTCTCATCAAGCCGCAGCGCGGCAAACCCGACGGCGCGTGGAGCGCGGACTGGCGCATTGATGACGCGACGCGCTTGCGAATGACCGTGCCCGCCTCGCCCGATGTGGAAGTCATCACCGCGCTCGCGCCGGGCATTTATCCACGCCTGCCCAAGTCGCGCTACGTCCTGGCGCGACGCAAGGGAGATAATCTGAGCAGCGAGTTTGTGGCGGTCCTTGAGCCTTACGGCGAAACGCCGCAAATCAAAAGCGTTGAGCGATTGAACCCGAACGGCGTGAAAATCACGCGCAGCGACGGCGTGACGGATTTCGTTTTATTTCATGCAGCGCAAACTGATAGTTTGCGCTACTCAGGCAAATTCGCGCTCGCTCGCGTGAAGGACGGACAGATGATTTCGCTTGCGCTCGTTGGAGGAAAAGAGTTTGCCGGATTCGGCTGGCGCGTGAAGCCGCAGAGCGACGGCTGGAGCGGCACGGTGTCAGCGGTGGACGTGATGAACAACGTCATCACCACCACCGCGCCGCTGCCGACGGACGGAAGTTTGAACGGACACATCATCATCTTCAGTCACCCGCGCTACTCGCGCACGACGGCGTATCGCATCGTGCGCGTTGAGTCGACGGGCAACCAACGGCGCGTGCATCTTCACTCCACCGTCGTGCTGGGCAAGGGGCAAGTGGATAAAGTGGTGGACGCACAAACGCTGACCAGCCTCATCCCGCACGAATACGCCCGCTCCGTCCAGCGCTCCGGCGACAGCGGGTTCTTTCGCGGCAAGCGCATCCGCGCCGCCAGCGGCGCAAGCACGAACGTCGTCGGCATGAGTTACGGTCAACCCATGACGCTGAAAGTCGTCAACACACAAGGTTTCAAGTCCGGCGATGTGTTCTACTACGACGACGTGCAGGCGGGCGACCATTTTGAGATTGCGACGATAGTATCGTTGACGCAAACCGCGCCGAATCGTTATCGCCTCAGCGGCAACGTCCGCGCCGACGTGACGACGCCGGGCGGAGTGCGGGTTGAGTAGACCATCGAGGACGAGGACGATGGATTATGCGTGAAACTCGTTGTGACATTTTAATCGTTGGCGGCGGCACAGGCGGTTGTGCCGCGGCGATGGGCGCGGCGTCGCTGGGCAAACGCGTCGTGATGACGGAGGAGACCGACTGGATTGGCGGGCAACTGACCGCGCAAGCCGTCCCGCCGGATGAACACCGATGGATTGAACACTTCGGCTGCACGCGGCGGTATCGCGCCTTTCGCAACAGCGTGCGACAGTTTTACCGTGACCATTATCCGCTCACGCCGCAGGCGCGGATGAATCCGACGCTCAACCCCGGACAGGGCGGCGTGTCGCGCCTCTGCCATGAACCGCGTGTGGCATTGGCGGTGATTGAGCAGATGCTCGCCTATCCGCGTGCGGCGGGATGGGTGGACGTGCGCCTGCGGCGCAAGCCTGTGGCGGTGGAAACCGACGGCGATTTCGTGCGCGCGGCGCGGCTGCTCAACATGGAAACGGGAAACGAGGAAATCATCTGGGCGGACTACGTTTTAGATGCGACGGAGTTAGGCGACCTGTTGCCGCTGGCGAACGTCGAATACGTCTCCGGCGCGGAGTCGCAGGCGGAAACGGGCGAGCCGCACGCGCCCAACGAAGCGAACCCGAACAACGTCCAATCTTTGACGTGGTGCTTCCCGATGGCGTATGACCCTGACGGCGAACACGTCATTGAGAAACCAGCGCAATACGAACGATGGCGCGATTACGTTCCTAACCTGAACCCGCCGTGGACAGGGCGCTTGCTCGACTGGACGCATTGTCACCCCATCACGCTCGAACCGCGCCCGTGCGTGTTATTTCCCGAAGAACAGGGACAGAGTTTGTGGCTGTATCGCCGCATCGTCTGCCGTGACCATTATCCCGCCGGCGCGATGCCGCACGAGGTCACGCTCGTCAACTGGCCCCAAAACGATTACTGGGAAGGGAATATCATTGACCAACCGCCCGATGTCGTGGCGCGGTATTTGGAGGAAGCGAAGCAACTCTCGCTCAGTTTGCTCTACTGGCTGCAAACCGAAGCCCCGCGTCCCGACGGCGGAGTGGGCTATCCCGGCTTATATCTGCGCCCCGACCTGGTGGGCACGGCGGACGGCTTGGCGAAATATCCCTACATCCGCGAATCGCGTCGCATCCGCGCGATGTTCACCGTCACGGAAAACCACGTCGGCAAAGACGCGCGCGGCAATATGAGACCGAGCCGCGACAGTGATGGAGCGGAATTCTTCCCCGACAGCGTGGGCATTGGCTGCTATCGCATTGACCTGCATCCCTCAACGGGCGGCGACAACTACATTGACATCAGTTCACTGCCGTTCCAGATTCCGCTTGGTGCGCTCATCCCCATCCGCGTCGAGAACCTCCTTCCCGCCTGTAAAAACCTCGGCGTTACGCACATCACCAACGGCTGCTACCGCCTGCACCCCATCGAATGGAACATCGGCGAATCGGCGGGATTGCTCGCCGCCTTTTGCCTTGACCGCAACCTGCGTCCGCGTCAGGTGCGCGAAGACGAAAGGTTGTTGCGAGAGTTTCAAACGTTGTTGCGGGCGCAGGGGGTGGAGTTGGAGTGGCAGAGGGTTCAGGCAGTGTGATGATGCGCACGTCGGCATCGTGGTCTTCGCGCCTTCCAACTGGACGGAGTGGGGGGCGCCCCGGTTTTGAACGCCATTGGTTGGTCGACCTTAGCCACGTCATATCGAACATCTCCATCATAGCGCGCCGAGGGGCGGCGCTGGTGTGGGGTTGCTCGCTGGCAACGAGCGGGGAGTTGTGTGTGGAATTCACAAATAGGGCACGAAACTGCTGATGTGAGGCACATATCTGTTGAACCGCCTGATGTTTGATAAGTGCGTCGCGCTGACTGTTGACCACTGACCTGCACTCTGTTGTCTTGGGGTCAAGTTGTCCTCTATTCAGTTGTCTCCACAGCGCGTTGGTTTTCATGGTATCTCTTCGCTTTCTCTACGGGAATATCTGTTTGCGGTCAGTTCTTCGACACTTCAGTTACCATACCTTGCGCAGTTCGACGTAGATGTTCGCATCGCCCTTGGCAGACGCGCTGCTGTCCGTCCATGATGAGCGTTCCCGAACCGCCCGCGACGAAGAACACCTCCTGAATCCCCTCGTTCACGTGCGGCGCGGAGGACACGCCCGCTTCCAGATAGCCCCGCGCAAAACTGTCAATATGCTTCATCACTGCCCCCCTTGCCTCTGGGTTCTCCGGGTCTTGCTTGGTGAAGATGACTCGCTGAATGATGTTGCCGTGCGTGAGTGAAGGTGTGCAGTCCAGATAGTGTCGTGCGTTCATCGTTGCTCCTCCATTCGCCCTCCGCCGTACCATCTGAGGCACAGTTGCGTGACGCAAATATAACATGGAACGAAGCCAACTGGACTTTGAATGATTTTTCCCGCTCAGATAAGTTCGAATCAATCCGCTCATTAATTGGGGCAGAGAATCGGAGGGACATATTGCATGTTGATTCCGCCTACAAATCTGGCTGCAAGTGCTTTGTTACCCGCGACAAGGACGACATACTATCGAAGCGTGCATCTCTGGAAAAACTACTCGGCATACGCTTTTTCCACCCGGAAGATGACAAAGAAGAATTAGCAAAATTCATAAGAACTCATTCTGGAGTGGCCTAACTCATGGATAGGTGTCTGTCTGGTCTGCTCATTCTGCTCTACGCCTGCCACAGGTTTCGCAATGACGCCGAACGTAGGACACTTATATTGACCCTACATGACCTGCCTCAGAATAGGGTTGAGAACGGCACTGTCCTCTTGCAGTCGGGATAGTGCTCACAACTAAGAAAGGGGCGTTGCCTTTGCCTGTTCCACTTCAGCACTATCAACCCGCTGCATTCTGTGTGGTTGCAGCGCGTACAGTCAGTGTTCCCACAATGTTTTGCAAGCCCTCCTATGAAGGCTTCAAGGGTGTTAAATCGAATTTTGACTGTGCCGTGCTCACGGCGGGGACAGGCAAGAAAAGGAGTTCTCTCGCGCTGATTGATTTTTACCTCCATTGGGCGTCCGCATTGTGGGCAAGGCTGCTGCCCCATGAATTCACTTAGAGCCTCCAAATTGGCTTCACGCTCCTTCTCGGTTTCCTTCGGACCAATGATTTCTTCCACACGCCAGATTCGGATGAAGTCACGGGCAACGTCAGTAGAATCAATCCTCATCATGGCTTCGCTGGTGTTGCGAGAATCGTGAGATCCAATGTTGAGGCTACCAAACCAAACAATGCGATCAGAACTTACGCAGTTAGCTCCAGGGTGACCTTTTGACGCCCCCGCAATGGTTTCGGCTCTTCCTGACCTTTCCTTACTATCTCCAACTGCCATCTCTCCTTCACCTGACCTAAACTCTCCTTCTCTCCCTCCCTCAACCACTCAAGCACCACAAAGCATAACATGCTCATCGCCACATGCCTCCTCTGAGCCTCCTCCACAAAGCCCTGACAGCCCCTTAACCCTGCATACTGCTTCTCATCCCGAAAAACCGTCTCCACGGACCAGCGGCTCCTCTTCCTTTCAACCACCCTCCTCCCACGAGCAGACATCTCGTTGGTGACCAGATACTCATACTTATACTCTGCGCCTTCTTTGACGCCACAAGGGAGAGCTTTCTCTTTTGAGCCTTCTTTGACTCCTTTTGCCTCCCTCACTATCACCAACTTGATGCGCCCATACTTTGGCAGTTCAACACTCAAAACCGCTAACTCTTTACCTATTTTTTCATCCCCCTATCCCTTACCCTCTTAGCCAATTCCTCTACCCGCATCTCTTTGCCCCTGTATATGACCTTCCTGTCACAAGCAAGCTCCGTGTTGAAGAGGATGTTCCTATGATCCAGCCAACGGAAAAACCAATCCGCTCCATACCAACCATCAAAGCAAATATAGGCAAATTTAAGCCCTCTCCTCCTCACAAAAACTATCATCTCTTTCCCCAATTCCTTCTTGCTCTTATACTCCTCCCCGTCCTCTTTGCACCTGAACGCAGGCTTCCAAATCGCAAAAGCGACAGGAATGCGATACCTTCCATCCAGGCTACACCAAACTAAAACAACGATATGAATCCCTCAAACCACCTTCCGTCTCGATGTCGCCCAACAATATCCCACCAACCCCCCTGCTTTCCCATACTTCTCAACCACCACATCGTCTAAAATCAAATCACCTTCCCCTAACGCCTTGGCGACCTTCACTCAAACAGCCATCAGCCCTTCGGCAGAAAAATCCATCACCCTCAAAAGCCTGTTTAGGGCATCATGACACCGCGCAGGAAGCCACCTTGCGATGCGGCAGTTGTTCTGGTGCTTGTCTAAGACGATGAGCCCACAGACGTAAAGGCAGACCAAATTCAGGCAAAGAGCCGACATTTGTGAGCCTACTCCCAAAAGGACCAAGATTTTGAGGACTTGGCAGAAAAGTGCTTTTGTGCCATCATAAAGACGGGACGCCATTAGGATCACCTCAGGGAGTTATTTTAACTCCCTGTGGCGTCCCTTTCATCAACTTGTTGGGCTATGCTGTCAGCAACTGCGTAAGTTCTGTAAAATCTCGTTGCCCCGCGCCCCGCCGCCCGCGTTGTTGACGAGAACGTGAATCGCCCCAAACGTTTCGACGGCGACGCGCACCGCGTTTTCCACGTCCTCGCGCCTCCGCGCGTCCGCGTGAACGAACACCGCAGTAGCGCCGACATCCTGTCGGCAGGCAGGCGTCCCCGACTCGTCGGGGCGGAAGCCTGCGCTACATTCCTGAACGAACGCAACCGTTTCCTTACCGCCTTCTTGATTCATATCCACAACGGCGACCTTCGCGCCCTCTTCGGCAAACCGCAGCGCAATCGCGCGCCCGATGCCGCTGCCCCCACCCGTCACCAGAGCCACTTTGTTTTTGAGTCGCATGGGTAGTTTCCTCCCGTCATCAATGGCAACACTTCTGTTGGGCGGTGTGACATATTTCCTCCGAAAACCACCGCCCCCGCGGGAGGGCGACGCTCCGGCGGAGTCCCGACGAATCGGGAGTCGGCGGGAACCTCCCCCTCCCGGTCCGCGATTTTCCTGCGGCGTGAGGCGTCAACGACGCAGGAGGGATTCCGATGGACACCGAATTCTCCTCGGTGGCAAAAGATTCGTCTCAAGAGGCATAGGTCAATTCCTTGCATCCATCACCCACAGCACAGGCTCCGTAGCGCAGGCATCCTGCCTGCATTGACTGTGTTGCCCTCAGGATGCCTGCCTACGAATTTTAGGAGGGCAACAGCCATGTCTTACGACAGGCAAATCGTTTTTGCAGGTGCCTTGCTTTTGACGGCGACGTTGCTGTTCGGAGCTCTGCCCTCTCACAGCCCCGACACAGCCTTCGGCGCACACGACCAGAGTCCTCCCGTTCTGATGAATCCTCAAACGCAACCGTCCACCTTGTCCTTCAAGGGCGGCAACGTCACGCTGCGCGTCGCGGCGGAAGACGATGAAGGCGTCACCTCTGCCAAAGCCGAAATCGCCTATCCTGACCGCCGCAAAGCGACGGTCAATCTCACTTTGAAAGCGGGCAGCGCGACCAGTGGCGTTTGGGGAGGAACGTTCGCCGCGCCGATGAACCCGACGAAAGAGGACATGGTCTACGAAGTGACCTTCTCCGCCAAAGACTGAGAACGAGGGGAGGCTCACAGGAATCACCTTCACGGTCGCCGCCGTTGACACCATGCCGCCGGTGCTTTTCGACCCCAAAGCCGATCCGCCCCGACTGACGCCAATGGGCGGCAACGTGCGGCTGCGCGTCATCGTCACCGACGATCACGGCGTCGCTTCGGCGCAAGCAAAGGTCACGAAGCCAGACGGCAACAAGGCGACGATTGACCTGATGATGACGATGGAATCCGACGCTGCCACTGGCGGACTCTGGGAAGGAATGTTCACCGCGCCAATGAACAAAGGCAAAACCGACCAGACCTACAAAGCCACGTTCACCGCCAAGGACTCCGCAGGAAATGAAGCAACATCTGAAGAAATCACCTTCACCGTCGCCGCGATGGTGGAAATTAAACCACCGGGACCGATTCCGGTATCCACGGAGTGAAGGGTCAGTCAAAAGCGGAACGAGCCGTCGTCCGCACCCTCTTTGCGCCACAGGGCGGAAACATCGTCCTTCGGCGCAAAGCCTAAAATGCGTTTCGCCTTCTCGTTAGAAAACTTCCCGTGCGGGGTGTCGTTGAAGATGTAGAACACCTCACATTTCGACGGCAGTTTATCGAGGTCAATCTCTAATCCCAAACGAAACACCTCCGCCGTGTCTTCCCACGTTCCCGCAAAACCGGATGACTCCCTGCCGTGCCGCAGATGGTCGCGGTGGATGAAGTTGCAGAAAAGATAGGTCTGCACGTAAAGGTCGTAATTTTCCGTGAACACCTTGCAGATTTCCAGTCCCAACGATTTCGTCAGCGCGTAAAGATTCGTGCCCGGCTGCGGCGGAATGTCGGGACCGATTTCGTAGTCGAACCACTCATACGTCGCGCCCGCCAACGTGAAGTGCGGACCGGTGTTGATGATGCGCTGGATGCCATGCTCCACCGCCGCCCGCATCATGTTGTAACAGCCGCGCGTGCTCACGTCGAACGCCAACTGCCAGTCGTGGCGCAGGACGGACAGGTTAATAATCGCGTCCATCCCCTCCGCCGCCTTCATCACCTGCTCCAGCGAACCCACGTCCACCGTCACAAACTCACAGCCCGTATCTGCCGCGGGCGGATTGATGTCCGTGAGCCGCAAGTTGTAATGCGGCTTCAAAACGTTGATGACATACGGACCCAGATGCCCCGTTGCGCCTAAAATGAGAACGTTCATGGTTGACCTCCCGATTCAGTTTGTTGGTTGCGGTTGCCATTAGTTATCCTCCTTCGCAAGAGGGGTTGGCAAGTTTTTGAAAAACGTCGAACACCAAGACCTACACGCACGGTTTCCACACCTACCCCGCCATGTTCATCCCGCAAGTCGCCCGCAAACTGATTTTGGCGTTCAGCGAACCAGGCGACACGGTTGCCGACATCTTCTGCGGGTGCATTTCATTTGCGTTGGTAGTAGCGCAATTCATTGCGCGTCATGGACGGCGATAAATCGCCTCACTACCAACAAGTTTGAAATGCA
>FWPU01011510.1_pt1 | contig 12349 bp, 15 predicted proteins | sample 2228361 | NCBI WGS metagenome assembly FWPU01 (sample SAMEA103939777, study PRJEB20133) | metagenome | reverse complement strand
CAGGTGGAAGAAGTGCAATGAGCGTTGCGCGGCGGCCGGTCGCCAGCAGCGTGTGGTTGTGTGATGGAGAAAGGTCGTCAGTGTTCTGAGGAATAGCCATGAAACTTAACGAGTTGAAGCCGAATCCAGGATCGAAGAAACCGCGGAAACGGGTGGGACGGGGCATTGCCGCCGGACAGGGGAAGACCGCCGGTCGGGGTACGAAAGGTCAGGGGGCGCGCTCCGGGGGCGGTGTGCGCCTGTATCACCAGGGCGGTAACCTGCCGTTCTATCGTCGTTTGCCCTTCATGCGCGGCAAAGGGTTCACCCCCTTGAAGCGGGTCGAGTATAACGAGGTCAATCTCGATCAACTGGGTGATTTCCCGGCTGGCAGCGAAGTCAACCCCATCAGCCTGGCGCAGGCGCGCCTGTTGCGCAAGCCGGAGAATCCGGTTGTGTTGTTAGGCCGCGGCGAGGTAAAGGTTCCATTGAGGGTGCGCGTACACCGGGTCAGCAAAGGCGCCGAAGCCAAGATCAAAGAGGCAGGCGGCAGTGTGGAAGTACTGGAGTGGTAACTACTATCCCGCAATCCAAAGGATTGCGGAAACAGCCATGGTGTGCAGAAGGAGCTATTGATCATGAAGCGATCTGCCTGGCGTTATCTGTGGACATCTAAGGATATTCGCCGGAAGCTGCTCATCACGTTCCTGATCCTGGCCATTTACCGCTTCGCGGCGCATGTGCCGGTGCCTGGCGTCAACCGGGAGGCGATTGCGAACATCCTGGCGGGCGGAGGCGCGGGCGGAACACTGGTCAACTTGCTGGATCTCCTATCCGGCGGGACGGTGTCGAACTTCTCGGTGCTGGCGATGGGCGTCTATCCCTACATCACCGCGCAGATCATCCTGCAATTGCTTGTGCCGATTATCCCTGCCATGCAAAAACGCATGGAAGAAGACCCGCGCGAGGGCCAAAAGTGGATGGAGAAGTGGACGTATCTCCTGGCAGTGCCGATGGCTGCCCTGAACGCGATTGGGCAGATCAACATCTTCACCAGCTTTGCCGGCGGGACGCCGATCATCGAGAACTTTGGCTTCCGCGGCGACGCGCTGTTGCCCTCGCTGACGATTATCATCAGCATGACAGCCGGGACGATGTTCGCTATCTGGCTGGGAGAGCTGATCTCTGAATTTGGCATCCGCAACCAGGGTCTTTCGTTGATTATCTTCGCCGGCATCGTAGCTCAGATTCCCACCAACCTGGGGCGGTTGTTGGCTGACCAGCGCAATCGCTTTTTCATTCTGACCTTTGTGATCGTCTTACTGGTCCTGATCATCTTCGCCATTGTATTTGTGCAACAGGGGCGTCGCAACGTACCGGTGATGTACCCGGGTCGCCGGGTGGGAAATCGCATGTCGATGCCGGTGAAAGGCACGCTGCCGTTGATGGTGAACATGGCCGGGATGATCCCGCTGATTTTTGCCAACTCGTTGCTCACCTTCCCGGCGGTTGTGGCTAGTTTCTTCGCCCAATCTGGCACGGCGTGGGTGGCTAATCTGTCAGCCACCATCCAGCGCCTGTTCGGCGGAGACAGTTCTTTCTACTGGATTTTCTACTTCTTCATGGTGGTTGGGTTTACTTTCTTCTATACTGACGTGCTCTTTACCCAGCAAAACTATGGTGAGAACTTGAAGAAGGTGGGGGCGCAAATCCCGGGCGTCAGCCGCGGCGCGCCCACTCAAAAATACCTGACGCGCGTCCTGCGCCGCATCACCCTGCCCGGGGCTTTGTTCCTCGGTCTGGTGGCGATCCTGCCCTGGTTGGTGGGGTTGGTGTTGCCAATCGGCCAGAACACCGGCTTGCTGTTGGTGTCTTCGGCAGGTTTATTGATTGTCGTTGGTGTGGTTCGCGATACGTTCTTTAACATTCAGGCTGAGCTGAAGCTGCATGGCTACGACGATGCCCTGTTGATCCGCTGAGAGAGAAATCCGGATGCCGACAATCATCGTGCTGCTTGGCCCCCCGGGAGCCGGCAAGGGAACCCAGGCGCAGCTCATCTCCAAACAGTTGGGGTTGCCCCATATCTCGTCGGGTGATATCTTTCGCGAGAATTTGCAACAGCAGACCGATTTGGGCAAACTGGCTCGGGAATATATTGACCGGGGCGAACTCGTGCCGGATGATGTGACGATTGCGATGATCCGTCAGCGCCTCAGCCAAGCGGATTGTGCCCCCGGGGCTGTGCTAGATGGGTTTCCGCGCACACCGGTGCAGGCGCAAGCGCTGGCGGAGATGCTGGCAGATTTCAACGCTCGGGTGGATGCGGTTCCGTACATCCGCGTGCCGGAACAGGTGCTGATCGAGCGCCTTTCTGGGCGCTGGACCTGCCGCGCTGAGGGGCATGTCTTCCACGAGAAATATAACCCGCCGCGGCAGAGCGGGCAGTGCGATTACGATGGCTCAGAACTGTACCAGCGCGAGGATGACAGGGCAGAGACCGTCGCCCGGCGCATTCGCGTCTATCTGGAGCAGACCGCGCCACTGATCGCCTATTATCAGCAGCAAGGGGTGCTGTTCGAGGTGGACGGGACGCAGCCGATAGAGAAGGTGACCGCGGATCTGCTGGCGGGCCTCCCGAATGGCGTTTAGGCATGGTTATTCAGCGCAATATTTACATTAAAACGCCTAAGGAGATCGCCATTATGCGCGAGGCCGGTCGCATCAACGCTATGGCGCTGGCGGCGGTTCGTCAGGCTATCCGCCCCGGGGTGACCACCGCCGACCTGGATGCAGTCGCGGCAGAAGTGATCCGCAAGCACCACGCCCAACCGGCTTTTTTGGGCGTTCCGGGCGCGTATCCCTATCCGGCGACGACCACGATCAGCATCAACGATGAGCTGGTTCACGGCATCCCGGGCAAACGGAAGTTGAAGGAAGGCGATATCGTCTCGGTTGATTGCGGCACGATTTTCGAAGGATTTGTGGGCGACTCGGCGTTCACAATGGGCGTGGGCGAGATTTCGGCAGATGCCCAACGCTTGCTGGAGGTGACGGAGAAAGCGCTCTACATCGGAATTGACCAATTGCGGCCTGGAAATCGGGTTGGCGATGTAGGCGCTGCCATTCAGGCGTTTGTGGAGGGCATGGGTTATCACCTGACACGGGAGTATACCGGGCACGGCATCGGCAGGGCGATGTGGGAAGGCCCGCAGGTGCCCAATTACGGCATCCCTGGTCGTGGCACGCTGCTGCGGGTTGGGATGGTCATCGCCCTTGAACCGATGGTGCTGATGGGAACCCAACGCACCCGCATCCTGCCCGATCAATGGACTGTATCATCGGCTGATGGCTCGCTGACCGCCCACTTCGAGCACACCGTAGCCATCACGGAAAACGGACCGCTTATTTTAACGGAGCTATAGCAACCTGGACGGATGTAAAGAGTGCGGGTATAATCGCAAATTCGGCTCTGCCTCTGCACTTCGGGGCTGGCAGGATCGCAAGGAGAAATTGTTATGAAAGTAACTGCATCAATCAAGAAACGCTGTGCAAAATGCAAAATTGTCAAGCGCAAGGGCGTCTTGTACATCATTTGTGAGAATCCAAAACATAAACAGCGACAGGGATAAACCGCAATGGCACGAATTGAAGGAGTCGATCTTCCGCGCAACAAGCGGGTAGAAGTAGGCCTGACCTACATCTACGGAATTGGCTTGCCACGCGCCAGGCAAGTGCTGGCTGCGACCAAAGTGAACCCCGATACGCGGGTCAAAGACCTGACCGACGCGGAAATTGCGCTGTTGCGCGACTACATCAGCCAAAATTTCAAGGTGGAGGGCGACCTGCGCCGCGAAGTACAGTTGAACATCAAGCGGCTGATTGAAATTGGCAGCTATCGCGGCCTGCGACATCGGCGCAACCTGCCGGTGCGCGGTCAGCGCACGCGCACCAACGCGCGCACCCGCAAAGGACCGCGCAAGACGGTCGCCGGACGCGGTCGCCGGCGCGGCGCGAAGAAGAAATAATCCTGTTCTGCTTGCCCGCCGGATGGATTGGGATCCTTCCTCCCAGCGGCTGACCATCGGGCTGGAGGCAGCGGATCAGGTTGTTCATGCTCGAGATAGAAGCGAGGAGTTATGGCTCAAACTGTTCGATCAACGCGAAGGAAAGCGGCGAAGAAAATCAAGCGCACATTGGCTACCGGACAGGTGCACATCCTGGCGACTTTTAACAATACGATCGTCACAGTCACCGACACCGCCGGGAACGTCGTCGCCTGGGGCAGCGCAGGTTCGGCTGGCTTCAAAGGTTCGCGTAAAAGCACGCCGTTTGCTGCTCGCCTGGCGGCTGAAGAAGCGCTCAAGGCAGCCATGGCGATGGGTTTGCAGGAAGCAGAGCTCTTTGTCAAGGGTCCGGGGCCGGGGCGAGAGTCGGCGATTCGCGCCATCCAGTCTTTGGGCTTGAAGATCACCTCAATAGCAGACCTGACGCCGGTGCCGCATAACGGGTGCCGACCTCCGAAGAAACGCCGCGTGTAAGCAAAATCGGGAAGGAAAAGGGAAAGATCTATGGCAAAGTATCGTGGGCCAGTATGTAAATTGTGCCGGCGAGAGGGCGAAAAATTGTTCTTGAAAGGGGAGCGTTGCTTCACTCCGAAGTGCGCCATGGATCGGCGCGGTTATGCACCTGGTCAACATGGCAAAAGCTCTCAGTTCCGGCGCAAACGCGATTCGGATTACAACCGTCAGCTTCGCGCCAAGCAAAAGGCTCGGCGTATCTACGGCGTATTGGAGCGCCAATTTCGCCGTTATTACGAAGTGTCGCTGCAGCGGCGCGGCATGACGGGCTTGAATCTGCTGCAAATTCTGGAATCGCGCCTGGATAACGTTGTCTATCGGCTGGGCTTTGCCGACAGCCGGGCGCAGGCGCGCTTGCTGGTTACTCATGGGCATTTTACGGTCAATGGTCGCCGCACAGATGTGCCTTCTATGCTGTTATCTCCAAATGATGTCGTTGCGGTGCGCGAGGAGTCGCGCGCACGTCCGTATTTCAAGGATATTGCTGCCATCGCTGAGGAGCGGAACGTACCTGCGTGGTTAAGCCGCGACCTGCGCTCGCTCTCGGGCTCGGTTCTGCGCTTACCCGAGCGCTCTGAGATTGACGGCAACTTGAGTGAACAGCTCATCGTGGAATATTACTCACGATAGTGAACGGCCATTTGGGAGACTGCCTGCCGGCAGTGGAAGAAAACAAGGATGAGGTGAACCTTGATCAGCTTAAGTAACATGGTCACGCCGAAAATCGAGCTCAAGGCTGAAGCGCGAAATTACGGCAAGTTTATCATCAGCCCGCTCGAGCGGGGCTACGGCGTTACGTTGGGGAACGCCCTGCGCCGGGTGTTGCTCTCCTCGCTGGATGGGGCGGCGGTAACCTCGATCCGCATTACCGATGTGCAGCATGAGTTCAGCGACATCCCCGGAGTGCGCGAAGATGTCATCCGGGTGATGTTGCAGATCAAGCAGTTGCGCATGAAATTGCACGATGTGGATACAGCTCACCTGCATCTGGAGGTGCGTGGTGGCGGTGAGGTAACCGCAGCCGATATCATTGCTCCGCCTGAAGTGGAAATCGTCAACCCGGAGTTGTATCTCTTCACGGTGGATGATGAGAATGCCAACGTCGAGATCGAGATGACCGTCGAGCGCGGTCGGGGCTACTCGCCTGCGGATGACCGGATTGGACGCCTTCCCATCGGCGAGCTGCCCGTGGACGCTATCTACAGTCCGGTGCGTCGGGTGAACTGGGACGTCGGCTACGCCCGCGTGGGTCAGAGCACCAACTACGACCGTCTGGAGCTGGAAATATGGACTGACGGCACCATCACCCCCGAACAGGCTCTGAGCACGGCTGCCAAAATTCTGATCGACCACCTGCGCCACCTGGCGGGGATCAGCGAAGATACGCTCAAGCTGATAGAAGAACGGGTGGAAGAAGGCAGCCGCCTGACCAGCGAGATGATTGAAACGCCGATTGAAAACCTCGACCTCTCGGTGCGCGTGTTCAACTCGTTGAAGCGCACAGGCATCACCACGGTCGGCGAAGTGCTCGAGTTGCTGGAGAAAGGCGACGAAGCCGTTATGTCTATCCGGAATTTTGGCGAGAAGAGCCTGGAGGAATTGCGACAGAAAATGCGCGAGAAGGGCTATCTTCCGCAGGAAGATGAAAGCGAAGCGGAGTAGGTGAAATGCGACACAAGGTAGCTGGATACAAATTAGGCCGCAGCAAAGATGAGCGGGAGGCTTTGCGGCGGAACCTGATCAAGCAGTTAATCAAGCATGAACGCGTTCAAACCACGCGCGCCAAGGCTGAAGCCGTGCGCGGGCAGGCTGAACGATTGATCACCCTTGCCAAACGCGGGAATGCCGGCGATGAAGCCGATGGGGTGCACGCCCGTCGTTTGGCGGCTGCCCGCCTGGGCGACGCCGAGGCGGTGAAGAAATTATTTGACGATCTTGCCTCCCGCTTTGAGGACCGACCTGGCGGTTACACCCGCATTGTCAAGCTGGGGCAGCGCCAGGGCGATGCGGCTGAGATGGTGATATTAGAGTTCGTGGAAGAATAACGCCGAGCAGTAAGCCGTGAGCTTGCTCCGGCCTGCTTCTTGGCATGGCACGTTACCAGGTTATCCTCGCTTACGACGGCACGCTGTTCCATGGCTTTCAACGCCAGAAGCGCCTGCCCACCGTGCAAGCCAGCGTTGAAGCTGCTCTCCGCCAACTGGGCTGGAACGGCCGGTCGATTCTGGCTGCCGGGCGAACCGATGCCGGGGTGCATGCACTCGGTCAGGTGATCGCCTTCGACCTGGAGTGGGAACACTCCGCCGAGGAATTGCAGGCTGCCCTCAACGCCCGCCTGCCCTCGAGCATCGTCGCCCGACAGGTGGGCCAGGTGGAAGACGATTTCCACCCCCGCTACCAGGCGATCTCCCGTCAGTACCGTTACTGCATTTTTTGCCAGCCCTGGCGGGATCCCTTGCGAGAGCGGTATGCCTGGCGGGTCTGGCCAGCGGTGGATGTTGAGGTATTACGCCAGCTAAGCACCTGTCTGCACGGAACCCATGATTTTGCCGCTTTCGGCACGGCGCCAGAGGATCGCCGCGGGACGATTCGCAGGGTTTTCCATGCCGACTGGCGCATGGGTAGCAATCGGCAGGAAGCACCGGATCTCATTTTTGAGATCGTCGCCGACGCCTTTCTGTACCGCATGGTGCGGCGCCTGGTCTCCATCCAGGTGGCTATTGCCCAGGGCAGGCTGGCGCCAGAGCGAATTCAGGAGTTGTTGCAGACGCCTGCAGGTAAACCGGTGCAAGGTCTGGCGCCGCCGCAGGGATTGATGCTGGTGCAGGTGGTGTATCCGACCCGGCAGTGAGGCAGCGTCCGGCGCACCATGGTAAGCGTTTCGATGGCGAGAACCTGAGAGCAATTAATTGAACTGGAGAAGGACAACGTGGAAAAAACCTACGTTCCAAAAGCTGATGAGATCACCTCGGAGTGGTATCTGGTTGACGCCAGCGGCCAAAATCTCGGCCGTCTGGCCACGCGCATTGCCGAGGTCTTATTGGGGAAACACAAACCCAATTTCACCCCGGGTGTGAACATGGGCGACTATGTGATTGTCATCAACGCCGAGCGCGTTCAGGTTACCGGCAAGAAAATGGAAGAGAAAATGTACTACCGCCATTCCAACTATCCGGGTGGGTTGAAAGCCATTAGCCTGCGCAAACAGTTGGAGAAGCACCCAGACCGCGTCCTGAAAAGCGCTGTTTGGGGGATGTTGCCTCACAACAAGTTGAGTCGGCAGATAATCAAAAAACTGAAGATCTACGCCGGTCCTGAGCATCCCCATCAGGCTCAGCAACCGAAACCGCTGGTGTAAGGAGCAAGGAATGTCTGTACAGTATTATGAAGGCATAGGCAGGCGTAAGGAGAGCACCGCCCGCGTGCGCATCATGTCGGGTTCGGGCAAGTTCATCGTCAATGAAAAGCCGATCGAGGCGTATTTCACCCGCCTGGGAGACATTCAGGCGATCCTGGCGCCTCTCCAGGCGGCTGGCGAGAACCCCTCTCAACTGGACATCATCGCTGTGGTCAAAGGCGGGGGGGTAACCGGTCAAACGCAGGCGGTCCAGCTCGGTGTTGCCCGGGCTTTGCTGGTGATGAACCCCGACATCCGCCCCAGTTTGCGCGCCGGAGGCTACCTGACACGGGACGCACGGGTGAAGGAACGAAAGAAGCCCGGTTTGAAGCGCGCCCGGAAGGCTCCCACCTACACCAAGCGGTAAGCGCTGTATCCTTTCGATCACCTTTGTACGAGGGATGACTGTTGCTGCAAAGCAACATTCGCCCCTCGTGCTTTTTTTCTCAGCCCTGGCGCTCAGTAGATGGCGCGTCTGTGGTAAGCTTGAAGGAATCAAAGGAGCTGGAGATTAATGATCATGAGTGGGATCACATTGCTTGGCCTGGGCCCGGGTGACGCAGAGCTAATCACCAGAGAAGCATGGCGCGTGTTGGAGGCAAGCGCTGAGGTTTACGTGCGGACGCGCCATCACCCTGCGGTAGCAGGACTGCCGCCGCAACTCGTCATTCATTCCTTCGACGACTTGTATCAGCAGAGCGAGAGCTTCGAAGAGGTTTACCGGCAGATCACCGAGCGCATCCTGGCTTTGGGCAGGCAACCCGGAGGCGTTGTCTACGCGGTTCCAGGGCATCCTTACGTTGCCGAAGCTACCTGCCCGGAAATTGCCCGCCGGGCGAGGCTGGAAGGTATACCGGTGCGGATTGTCGAAGGGCTCAGTTTTGTGGAGCCGACACTGAGCTTGCTGGGGGTGGATCCTTTCCCGCAGACTGCGCTGGTTGACGCCCTGGAGCTGGCGGCGAGCCACGTCCCCCCGTTCCCGCCCAGCGCGCCAGCGTTGATTGCCCAGCTATACTCACGCGAGATCGCCTCGGAGGTCAAACTCTGCCTGATGTCGGTGTATCCAGATACGCATCCGGTGACGCTGGTGCACGCTGCCGGCACGCGACAGGCAAGCCTGCAATCGTTGGCTCTTTATGAAATTGATCGCAGCCGGGAAGTTGGCCAATTGACCAGCCTGTATGTGCCGGCATTGAGCAAGGCGGCTTCCTTCGAAGCCTTTCAGGAAATCATCGCTCATTTGCGCGCCCCAAATGGTTGTCCGTGGGATCGAGAACAAACCCACCAGAGCTTGCGTTCCCACCTGCTGGAGGAGACGTATGAAGCGCTGGCTGCCCTGGATGCCGACGATCCGGCGGCGATGCGTGAAGAATTTGGCGACCTGTTGCTGCAGATTGTCCTGCATGCGCAAATCGCCAGCGAATTTGGCGAATTCTCCATGGCCGAGGTGTTGGAGAACATTCATGCCAAGATTGTCCATCGTCACCCGCATGTCTTTGGCGATCTGAACCTGAAGGATGTCGCCGGGGTGCTGCAGAATTGGGAGAAACTGAAGGCTGACGAGCGAGCAGCCAACGGCAAAGCTGAGGCGAGCCTGTTAGCTGGGGTGCCGCTGGCTCTGCCGGCTCTCTCCCAGGCGGATCAATACCAGCGCCGGGCGGCGTGGGTGCGTTTCGATTGGATGGATATCGAAGGGGTAATTGCCAAGGTGCGCGAGGAGCTTGATGAGGTGCTTGCCGCCAGGGATGCTCCGACCCGCGCCAGGGAAATTGGCGATTTGCTCTTTGCAGTGGTGAATCTGGCGCGCTGGTATGATGTTGATGCGGAAAGCGCTTTGCGCGAAGCCAACTCCCGCTTCCGCTCCCGCTTTGCCCAAATCGAAGCAGCTGCCCGAGCGAGAGGTTGTTCGGTCTCCGATTTTACTTTAGAAGAGATGGAAGCGATCTGGCAGGCGGCTAAAAATCGTCCCCAATCTGAACCATAACCTGCGGCGCGCCATAGTTGCTGCCTGTCGGTTAACTTCCGGTTTCCCAGCGGGCGAAGATGGCAGTGGAGATCAGTCGTCCAGCGCTGCGCTCGCGCAGCGCCAGCTCGCCGGAGGTGGTCACTCCGCCGAACTCAGCCAGAAGATCGTTCAGGCTGTTATGCAGGCTCAAGGCGGAGGCGCGGATGGCGTATGCTGTCACCACCAGAAAGAGCGGCCTGGCGCTGAGCAGGCTGTGGCAGGTCTGCAGCAAGCGCGGAAACAGGTCGAAGAACTCCCAGACCTCCCCCTTTGGGCCGCGACCGAATTTGGGTGGATCGAGGATGATGCCATCGTATTGCGCCCGACGACGCGCTTCGCGCTGGACAAATTTCAAAGCGTCGTCGACGATCCAGCGGATCGGTTTTGCCGATAATCCGGATAACGCCTGATTTTCCCGCGCCCAACCTACTGATTTCTTCGAGGCATCCACATGGGTAACCGCCGCGCCTGCCTGGGCGGCGGCTAACGTTGCCAGCCCGGTGTATCCGAATAAATTGAGCACTTGAATGGGGCGTTGGGCTTTGCGGATCAGATGGCTGAACCAGTTCCAATGGCTGGCTTGCTCGGGGAACACCCCCAGATGCCTGCCGGCGGTCAACCGTGCCTGGAAGGTCAACCCGCCGTAGTGCATGTTCCAGGCAGGTTCAACGGCGCGCTCCAGGCGCCAGCGACCGCCACTCTCCTCATGGGTGGGTTGGAAAACCGCATGCGCTTCAGCCCAGACCTTCTCATCCGCCGCCTTACGCCACATAGCTTGCGGTTCGGGGCGGATGAAACGATACTTGCCATAGCGCTCCAGCTTCAGCCCGTCGCCGCTATCGAGCAGCTCGTAATCCACCCAATCCGGCGGGGCAAGGATGCTCAAGCAAGGTTCAGCAGGCAGGGTGCGTTCGGTATCGTTCATTTGCGCAGATGATAGGGGATGTCAATGATGACGCGCTGAAACCCATGGATGCGTCGGCGGTAGAGCAGGGCAGTTTTTATCAACCAAGTGGTCTGGTTGTGCAGGAAGGCGTGCCACCATCTGGCCGGGACGAATTCCGGCAAAATCACGGTTGCCAGTTGCCCGTCATTGTGTTCCTGGTCGGTTTCATCCAAGAATTCCAGCAGCGGGCCGACGATCGAACGATAAGGGGAGGCTTTCACAAAAATAGGTATATCCGGCCACCACCGTTTCCATTGCTGCTGGATTTTCTCCCCTGTGCCTGGTTCCAGTTCGATATAGAGGGCGCAGATGTCTTTGGCAATCGCCTGGGCAAAGTCAACAGCGTCCACAACGCCGCGATGGACACCGGAAATCGGGATTACCACCCTTGGCGGCGGGGCTGGTTTCAAGGAAGGTGGCAGCCCGCGCAGGCTGAGCTGTTTTCGCACCATTTGATAATGACGGTTGATTTGCCGCAACACCAGCACGATCAGCGGTATCGTCAAAATGGTCAACCAGGCTCCCTCGATGAATTTGCTTACCCCTACGATCAACAGGGTTGTCCCGGTGACCAGTGCGCCAATGCCGTTTGTGAATGCTTTTAACCCCCAGCCCTTGCCGCGCATCCGGAACCAATGCACCACCATCCCCGATTGGGAAAGGGTGAATGCCAGGAACGCCCCGACGGCGAAGAGAGGGATCAGGGCATGGGTGTCTCCGCGGAACACAATCAACAACAAGGCTGTGCCAAGGGACAGCATCAAGATGCCGTTGGTGTAGACCAGACGGTCACCCAGATTCATCAGTTGGCGAGGCAGGAAGCCATCGCCAGCCAGGATGGCGCTAAGCCGGGGAAAACCGGCGAAGCTGGTATTGGCAGCCACCGATAAGAGCAGCAGGCTTGAGATCTGGACGAGGTAATACAGAATTCCTGAGCCAAGAATGCGATGGGCGAGGGCGGAGAGGATCGTCTCCTGAGGGGATGCGATGAGAGCGAAGCCTTGCGTCAGTCCAATGCTGCCCAGAAATAAAATCCCCATCAGCGCTGCCATCACCAGCAGGGTTCTACCAGCGTTTTTGGACTCGGGCGGGCGGAAGGCTGGAATGCCATTGCTAATCGCCTCGATGCCGGTCAGGGCGGTGCAGCCGGAAGAGAAGGCATGCAGAATCAGGTAGATGCTCAGCGGTTGCGTAGCCGTTGGAGCGATAGCATGGTATGACCCCGGTCCTTCCAGGATGAAACGAATGATCCCGACCGCTAACATGCCCAGGTAGACGACCAAAAAAAGATACACTGGTGCCATTAGTAAAGTACCAGCCTCTTTCAAGCCTCTCAGGTTGATCAGGGTCAGGATAGTCAGGATGATCAGTTCCACCGACAGGCGATGCGACCATAAACCCGGGAAGGCAGAGGCAAGGGCGTCGACGCCGGCTGCCAGGCTGAC
>FWPU01009249.1_pt1 | contig 12353 bp, 9 predicted proteins | sample 2228361 | NCBI WGS metagenome assembly FWPU01 (sample SAMEA103939777, study PRJEB20133) | metagenome | reverse complement strand
TGCGGCGTGGTGCTCAACTGGATGGCGGTGGAAAGGGCCGGGCTGCACGTGGACCCCATGGCCGTGCACGCGGGGGTGGTGATCGACGCTTCTGGGTTGGTGGTGACGGTTTACCATTTTCTTGGTCAGGACTGCGAATACTACGTTACCGCCAGCGACCACCGCATTTTCAAGGCCGTGGTCAAAGCGGCCGATCCTCGCAGCGATTTGGCCGTGCTGGCAGTTGAGGCGTCGGATCTGGTGCCGATTCGGCTCGGTGCCGCCGAACGCCTCCGCAAAGGTCAATTCGTCATCGCGCTGGGAAATCCCTATGCCGTGGCCAAGGACGGACAAGTCAGAGCAAGTTGGGGAATCGTTTCCAACTTGCATCGCAAAGCACCGCTCACTCCCAGCGAATCCGAGCCGACCGGCAAGCCCACGATCCACCACTTCGGTACGCTGATTCAGACGGATGCCAAGCTCAGCTTCAACACCAGCGGCGGGGCTCTCGTCAATCTCTCAGGCGAGATGGTGGGACTATTGACCGATCTGCCCGTTGCTCCCGGTTTCGAGAAGGCCGCCGGTTACGCCTATCCCGTCGATGCCACGTTCCGCCGTGCGTTGGAGCGGCTGAAGCGCGGCGAGGAAGTGGAATACGGATTCCTCGGACTTCAGCCGGATGCGCTGCCATTGGCGGAGCGATTGAATGGAGCGCGAGGGACTCGCGTTGATCGGGTCGTCCCGGGAACGCCGGCCGATCGGGCTGGACTTCGCCCGCTGGACGTCATCACGGCCGTTGACGGCAATCCGATCTACGACGAAGACGGCTTGGTCCTGGCGGTGGGCAGTCAACCTGCGGATGGGCGTGTTCGACTCGACGTCATTCGCGGCGAGCGAAGCCTCCAGATGGAAGTGCCCCTCACGAAATATCCTGTACGCGGAAAGAAGGTGGTCACGGCCCCCCTGCGCAAGTGGCGAGGCATGGCCGTGGAATATGTCTCGGCCATGGGGCCTGAGCGCGATGGCGGCATGTGGTTTTTTCCGCCTACGCTGAACGCCGTGGCCGTCAAGGAAGTGGACGAAGGCAGTCCCGCCTGGAAGGCGGGTCTGCGGCCAGGAGACCTGGTGACTCATGTGGGGGGCATGCCGGTGGGTAACCCCAGAGCGTTCTTCGAGGCCGTGGCAAACGCGAGCGGTCCCGTGGTTTTGCGACTCGTTGCCAACGAGAACCAAACAGAGCCGATCAATCGCACGGTCGCTCCGGAATAACCATCCCGTCGGGCTGCCGAAAGCGTTCGCGTGGCGACGGGCCGCGCGTTCCGCGGCGGATCCCCCCGATGACCGTTCTGCGATTGCGGTCCCGCGTTGCATCCAACCGGTGCAGCCTACGATAAGCCATCACCTCTCACAAGGCTCAATGCCCCTTGCCGGATCGGTCTTACGACGACCGCTTCTCGGGATAGATGACCAATTCCACGCGGCGATTTTTCTGGCGGCCGGCTTCGGTCGCGTTGGACATGACGGGATGGGACGCACCGTGGCCGACCACGAAAAGCTGGTCCGCCGGGAAAATGCCCTGCGAAACCAAGGCGTCCTGGACGGCTGCAGCCCACGAAACGGACATTTGAAGATGATTCTTCCAAGTGGTGGAACGAAGCGGACCGGAATCCGTGAAGCCTTCCACCCCGATCAGTTGATTGGGATAGGTCCGTGCGATCTCCGCTCCTACCGCGGTTAGCAACGGCATGGCATCCGGCCGGAATTGCAACACGCCGGGTTCGAATAGCTGGTCCGCGGGCAATGCGACCCGAACGACGTCGCCGTCTCGACGCACCTGAACGCCGGGAATGTTGACCGCGGGGAGAGCTTGGCTCAAGCTGTTGTTGGGCTGAATGCTGACGCTTCCCGATCGTTGCAACGAAGCATTCAACGTCTTGACTTGCCGCTCCGCCTCCTCTTTTTCCTTCTGCAATTGCGCAACCTGAGCGGTTGTATCGCTCAACTGCCGCTGGACGACCGACACTTGATTCTCCAAGATCTTGGCTCGCTGGTTGGCCTGAGCCAACATCGTTTGGAGCTGCTGATTATCGCGATCCAACGCCACGGCTCGCGCTTGAGCTTCCTCTAATTGGCGGCTCAAGGCTGCTTGTTGCTGTTGCATGGCCGCATTTTGCGAGGCTGCGAACTGGTTTTGCGCGCATCCGGACAGCCCTGCCGCAAACAGGGCGGCCGGTAGGAAGATGGCAGCGCAAAATCGCATGAGAGTCACCCCTCTGTCGTCCGTCACGGCGCCAAGGACGGGTTCGAGTTGAGCTCGGGTCGATTGCCGATGCTGGAAAGCTCCTCGCCGACAGCTATTTATCCAAGCCGCCCAATTCTCGCAAGTGCAATTTCGCGGACGACACGCAAAACGGTTGAGGGCGCCGTCTGTTCCAATCGCAGTCCGCACTGACGACAGGGTCGAATGCGGTGCCAACTCCAACACGGCGTGAGGCACTTCTTTGGGGGGCGGTCCCAGGCGACGGGCCGGCCGTCGAGCCCGGTGATGCGATGTCTTGCTTGCTTTGCGAATGTATACTGGCGGCAAAACGCCGCCATTTCGCGGCCATGGCGGAAGTCGTCGCCGACCGAACGGTTTACCGGCATCGGCGCGATTCCCTCTGTGGTTGCCCTTGTGGTTCGTTCAGCAGAATGTTCACGCGGTGCTGCATGAGCGTTTCATCTGCCGGCCTTGGTATCAACCGGAGAGCCTTCTTCCCCGGCACGGACATCTGGGATGCACACACGCATCTGGCAGGATTGCCGGGCAATACTCCCGAGGAACGGGTCGAGCGGCTGCTGGAGTGCGCCGCGCGTCTCAATATTACGCGTATTTGCCTCTTCATGGGAACTCGCTGGCAATACGACCCCACCCCGGAAGAATTGAGCGAAGCGAATCGCGAGGTGCGACAAGCCGCGGAACGCTATCCCAAACAAGTCTTCGGATTCGTGTACGTGAATCCCAATCATCCGCAAAGCGCTCTTGACGAAATGCGGCGGCATCTTCAAGACGGGCCGATGGTCGGAGTCAAGCTCTGGGTGGCGCGCCGCTGTTGCGATGCGGCGCTGGATCCGCTCGTGGAGTTCGCCCGGGCACAGCGTGCGGTAATTCTTCAGCACACCTATATCAAGTCGACCGGAAACCTTCCCGGCGAATCGATGCCCCAAGACTTGGCCTGCCTAGCAAGACGTCACCCGGATGCAACCTTCATCGCCGCCCACAGCGGCGGCGGCAATTGGGAACTGGGACTGCGGGCCTTTCGCGCGGTGCCGAACATCTACGCCGAACTGAGCGGGAGCGATCCCACGGCCGGCTTCACGGAGGCAGCGGTGCGGCTTCTCGGCGCAGATCACGTGATTTTCGGCAGCGATGCACCCGGCCGAAGCTTCGCCACTCAGGTTGGTAAGGTGCTCGGCGCCGCGATCGATGAAGATGCTCGGCGACTGATCCTGGGCCGGAATCTTCAAGCGTTATTGGCGCCGATCTTGAAGGCAAAAGGACTGGACGAATGAAGTGCGACCATGGTATCCGCCGTCGCGACTTCCTGGCATGTGTCGCTGCGACCGGTATGCTGGAAGGTGCCGGCGTCTCGGGAATCGATTTTTCGGCATTCCCCATGCAACCGCCTTGCCCTCTCATCGATACCCACGTCTATCTGTTCCAATGGCCCTTCCGCCGCTTGCCGAATGACGATCCGGCGGCATTGGCGTCGCACTTGAAAAGCCGGGGCGTGACCGCCGCCTGGGCCGGAAGCTTCGAAGCGGTTTTCCACCGGGATATCGCCTCGGCGAACAGCCGACTTTGGGAAGAGTGCGAGAGGCATGGACGGGATTTCCTCACACCTTGCGGTACCGTCGACCCGACGATACCGGATTGGCAAGAAGACTTTCGCAAGTGCCGCGAAGACTTCCGCATGCGGATCATCCGCGTCTTTCCGGCCTATCACGGCTACGGACTCGATGCGCCGGAGTTCGGACAGCTTCTCGACCTGGCCCAACGATCCGGCATCGGAGTTCAAATCGTGCTGGAAATGGAGGATATTCGCGCGCAGCATCCGCTTCTCATCGTCAAGCCCGTCAATGCGACCCCGCTGCTGCGTTGGTTGGACACCTTTCCGGGACTGCGGATCATGTTATTGAACTGTCACCGGGCCGTCGCCGCACCGGATTTGGCCAAGCTATGTTCGGCGGGGCGCGTCTACGCAGACCTGGGAATGCTGGAAGGCATCGCCGGGCTGGAGCGACCGGCCGCGATCCTATCGCAGCGGCGTCTTTGTTTCGGCTCCTTCGCTCCAATGTTCTACTTCGAATCGGCGCTGCTCAAACTGATGGAGTCGCAATTGAACCAGGATTCCGTAAGGGCCGTCTGCCACGAAAGCGCCGCGGAATTCTTGGAAAATGCGGCCCCCGGCCCGAAAGCAGCCGCATCGGCACTTTAGAACGGCAACGCATTCGGGTTTCCTCGCAAGGAGAATCACAGTAGCTGCATCACGTCGGACGGACGGCGCGGGCGCCGCGTCACGGCCGCTTTTTTGCGGAGATTGTTTCCTTCCATGTGCCTTCTATGCGCCACTCCACACCTTCCGGAGGGATATTCCAACTTCCGCGGTGTATTTTTTCCTTGACGTTGAACTCTTTATCTTGCAAGGCTACATCGTCATATTCCCAAACGTACTCACCTTTACCCGAGGCAGCATGTTGAATGCTGCCGTTCGGTTGGAGCGTTACCTCCACGTCGTAGTCACTGTGAAAGGAATCCGTGCGGCCGTATGAGCGACCATTTGCATTGGTGATCGTTACCCTGGATGGTCCGCCCGTCACTTTCCAATGGCCGCGGAGCACATTTCCCTCGATCACGCCGACGAACTCGCCGCGGAGCGGCACCGGCTCCGATTGCTAATGGGGATCATTATTCGCGGAACGATCAAGTACCTGGTTGATGCGCCCGACCACGTTTTTTCCTATGATGTAGTAGACTTCCGTGTACTTTTCTTCCGGGGCGGCTGCAGCCCATGAGGTGACCTCAATGATCCGGTCGGCCTTCTCGGCCAGGTGATCGTTCTCTTGGCCCGGGGGCACGCCGCGTCGCAAGGTATAGCTGAGTGTGCCGACGGCACCCGGCGTTCCGCCCACCGAAAAGCGGTACGTTCCCGGTTTGAGTGTGAAGTCAGGCGTGTTGCGTGCTTCCGTAACAAACCGCTTTTCCGTCACCGAATAGATCGTTCTCGGGCCGATCCGGTCCGATTCTTTGCCCGTTTTGACGTCTCCGAATGAGAACCGGAAATCCGATGCGTAAAATCCTTCGGGTATGTTGAACTCGCCTGGCGAGAGTTGCGCTTGTATATTCGTGCCGGAGTTTGCGGCGTATTCCACGCGAGCTTCCACTGTATAGCGACGACCGTCGCGGGTGTCCTTGGCGGGCTCAGCCGTCGTGATTGCCGCCATCCCCATTACCGCCGCCGCGGCTACCAGGGACGGGAGCGTCTTCGGCCGATGGGAACACCGCAACGTTCGCCCCGCCTGACGGGAGCCGCGGGATTGCGCAACCGATCGAACGTACGTGAAAAGCCGAGTCCATTTCATGGCCGTGCTGCCTTTGAAAAACGGAACGAGGTCGCCGACTACGATGGCGCGGTGAACGGTCCGCCTCACTGAACCATAGGTCATGGCACGCCCGGTCGCGCTCGATTCCGAAAAGAGGGTTCTGGTACGTTCGGCCTGAGAAGAGTTGCTTGCCTGCCCCTGGACCCGTTATCCTTGGGCTTATCACTTCGATCGAAAAATGTCGCGCGATGCGAGTCGCGGCTTCATCCGTGGGCAAATTCCACTTTGGTGAAGGAGGATCTCCTGTGAAATTCGGGATTCATAATGCCGTGATGATCGTGTTCGTAGGTGCTCTGATGGAAGCGGCGGTCGCCGCCGAGTGCCCCAGCTCTCGAATCCTCGACGCCGCCGCGTTCGCCTCGCGAGACGGCGGCGGTTACAGTTACCGCAATCAAGCGGAATGGATTCTCGATCGTTTGGACCTGCGACCGGGAGACACCGTGGTGGATATCGGGGCGGGAGACGGTTGGTGGTCCGACAAGCTGGCGCAAGGGGTGGGGCCAAGCGGCCGTGTTTTTGCCGCGGAGGTCCGGTCCGACCTTGTGAACGGCATGAAACAAAGATTTCAGGGGAGACCGGAAATCGAGCCGTATCAGTGCCCCACGGATCACCCGGGCCGGCCGAAAGGTTCCCTCGACCTGGCATTCATCTCGCAGACCTACCATCATCTGCCCGTCGACGGCCGCGTTGCATATTGGCGGGCTTTGGTAGAGCAATGCAAACCGACCGGTCGGGTGTGCGTGATCGAGACGTATCCCGAGATAGCCGTAAGAGGGTCGGATCACGGGACGCAACTTAGCAAACTCATCGCGGAGGCCGAACAGGGCGGATGGATCGCCGTGGAAGTGTGGTTCCTTCCGGGAACACAGCACTATATGGCCGTCTTCGCTCCCAAAGCGGCCTTTTTTCTGCGGGCTGATTAGCGAATCAAGCGTTCGTGGCGACAGGCTCCCTATCCCGCCGGGGCATGGTCGAGCGAACGGATGGGGATTCGCTGTTCCGGCTCGACGACCGGGCGGAGCGAAGCTCCTTCAGGTATCGCATGCGCGCCGCCCCTACGAGCAACAGATTGGCCGTAAGGAAGGCCGCTACGTAGAGTCCGCCGCCGCTGCCTTCGCCTGCGTACGAATGCAGCCCGATGGGCATGAGATAATTCGTGCCGTACCAGGCCCAAACCACGGAAATCATGCCGATCACCGATCCGGCCGCCATGCCGAAATTGCCGATCCAGCCGGCATACCGACCGTGGAGCAGGGCCAAATAAACCAAGATGGAGACTAAGGCCCAAACCTCTTTGGGATCCCAACCCCAAAATCGCCCCCAGGCACGGTCGGCCCAGACTCCTCCCAGAATCGTTCCGGCCGTCAACAACACCACGGCTACCTGGATCGCTCTGTACATGTAGCTGGCCAGGTGGACGCACGGTTCCGGCGATTGCACAGACACGATGCCGGCCGCGGCTCCGGCGGCAGGACGATGCACGCCGTCGCTGCCCGTCACGGGAGCGTCGGACACCTGCCGATATCGGCCGAACAAGTAATAGCCTAGGGCGAGGTTCCCCAATCCCCAGGCCAGCAATCCCGCTCCATACCCCGCCGTTACCGTTAATACGTGGGCAAACAACCACATGCGATCGCGCAGAACCGGTTGCAGGGCGTTGATGCCGCGATCCCAGACGGGGGTGAAATAACCGATCATGGCGACGGAAAATGCCAAGGCTGCGCCGGCTAAAGCATATGGTTTTCGGGCATAGGCCTGCCGGATGGCGGATCGGAGCCTCTCTCGGTTCAGACCGGCAGGGATCGTGACAAGACTGAGCACGGCGCTCAAGAGCAGCCGCGGTACGCCCCAGACGATCGCGGCCAAAATGGAGATGCCTACCAGCCATCCCAAGAGAATCATAATGACGTCTCCCGCGGAGGGCGAAGTCACCCCCCGTGCGAATTCAGGCACGAGGTCGAAGACGGCGCGGCTCTTGGCGACGTCATACGGAACGACGGCGAGCAACATGAATAAGACCACGGACAAAACGGCCCGAAGCGGGGTAATGACGACCCACGAGACGATTCGCCGGCTCGAACTCGGAGCAGCGCGAGAATCTCGACTCTCGGAGCCGTTCCCGCCTGCCGGCAATCGAACCGGAATTGCGGTCCACCTCCAAGCGTCGCGCAATCCGTCGCCGACAAGAGGTTGGGTCACGAACCAAATTGCCAGTACGCCCGTCACCAAGGAGACGAAAACTACCGACTCGAACATGTTCGTGACGGGTGCCCAACCTGTGATCGCGACCCGCAGGCCGAAACCGGAAATCGTGATCGCCTGGGCTACGATTAGTAAGGCGACGCCGGTCCAAAATAGGGGTCCTCGGATCCGTCCCAAGCTGAGCAAAATCGCCGAAAACGCGGTAAGATTCACCACCCACGACCAGAAAAAGGGATCGAAGCGGTTATAGAAAAGTTCCGTAGCCACCGCATTTGGGGAGGGATAGGCCGTCGCCGCCAAGATATCGCGGTGACTGGACTCCAACGGCAGCGTACGGCGGATCGGCTCGATCGCGGTTCCCAGCTCGCGCAATCCTTCACGAAACTGTTCCAACGCCTGCGCCAGCTTCGTCTCACGTTGCGATGCGCCGCGGTCTCGATACGCCGCAGCCGCGTCCTCGAAAGCGGCTCGGGTTCTCTGCAACAGCGCACCGTACTCGCTCGAGCAATGCGCGAACGGCTCCAAAACGCTGTCGGTCTCACGCCAATCCCCGAACAGCACCGCCTGCAAGCTGATCCAGGGAGAGACGGGTTCGCCCGAATCACTCTGAGACACAATTGCGGCGACAAACGGGGCAGGAAGCACATGCGGGCCGCCCCCCATATCGTAGAGCATCACCTGCGAAGCTTCGACGTTTTGCGCCAGGGCTTGCAGACGGGCGGCCAACAAACGGATATTACCCCGAAGGCTGTCAAACTGTGATGCGTCCATGCCCGGCGGCGACTCAGCGTTCAACGCCCGATTGCGGAGACTCTCCATGGTCAACGCCAACTCGCGAAGCGGCTTTTTCAAAGCACCGAGACGCCGATCCAGCGAGGCGAACGTCGCCCGATTCCGGAAGTCGGTCTCTAAGGCCTCAAACCGCTCACGGACGGTCGCCGACAGATCGGGCGTCGGATGCGAATGGACGGCCCGAGCGGCGGCTTCCAAGGCACCGGCCTCCGCCAATTGACGCAACTGCGGCTCGACGGCCGACCAATCCTCGATCAATTGATTCAACCTCACCGTTACCGGATGTTGCAAAGGCACGTTCGGCGGGAATTCCGGCACGGCATCCGGCCGCGGCTGGTAAGCCAAGAGTCGAAAGCGGGAATACGCATTCCAAAGCGACGAGACTTTGCGATCCAATCCCAGCGGCCGGAATTGTTCGCCGCGCGATTGCAACTCGCGCCGCCGCCTGCTCAAATCCCGGAGGTATTGCTGGAAACGTTCCGCCCGTTCCAATTCACGCGGCGAGACGAATTTCAAACGACGTCCCTCTGCGTCCACGATAGGAACACCAAGGATCTCGGAGCGGAGCTTTTCGTGCGACGCCTCCAGAAAAGCCACGTCCTCCCAAAGCTCCGGTTCTACCAGCCAACTGAACAACAGCTCCTCTGCCGTCCAACGCCGCGGTTCCCCACCGGGAAACAAGGGGTGATCCTTGCGAGGGTGCCCGGCGGCGTCTCGTGGAGGCGGTAACGTGGGGGACTCCCGTCCGCACAACTCGGTCACAATTTGCCGAGCAAACGTGTCCAGCGGCTTGATGCGACCATCTTCCCAAAGCGGGATCGTCTTCCAAGCGGAAAGACCGAGTTCAGCCCTTTCCGAAGCGTGGACTGCCGCCAAATCTGACGCCCAAAAGGCCCCGCCGGCAACCAGCAAGGCGAGGAGCCGAACCTTTGCGAAACGTGCCACCCTCTGCGACATCCGAAATCTCCCTTCTTGCCCAAGCCCTGCTATCACGAATCCACAACACCCAACCTTAAGGACCGACGAGGCGGAATCCCTTGCCCGCGATCTGCATCGACCGATTTAGGCGAATTGGTACGCAGGGCGAATCCCGACCGATACGCTCGCGAATCAAAATCGAATCACCCTCGGGGAGCGGCAACGGGTGCTTCCTCTCGCTCTTTGCCGCCATTCTCCGTCGTTCCATGGATCGTGTCTGCCCGCGGTACCCCTTCTTTCTCGACGGCCGGTCCGGACTTTGCATCCGACGTCATTTCTTCGCGGGATCGCCGCCTGAAGAAATACGCCCGCATGCGATACATGATCACGATTCCCCCCACGATGAGAAGCGAGCCGAAATACTTCAGTCCTCTTCCCGGATCGTAGTTGACGGTGAGGATCGAGGCATACAGCTCCGATTTTGCCGATCCCGGACCCAGAACCCTCTCATAAATGGGGTCGCCCGGCTGGAATGGGCCGTTGAAAGCCTCTTGATATAGCCGATACGTCCGACCGCTGCGGGGGTCCGACAGGTTTACCGGATGGTTTAACGTGATCAGGATACCCCGTTGCACCAACGTCAGCCCTGCATCACGCAACTCCCCGGAGTTGGGATCATCCGCCGGGTATCTACGGAAGCGTTCGGCCGACTCAGTGGGAACGTAGAGGTCCACCAAGCTGGCGTAATGGGAGGGCTGCGTCGTGCCGGGATCCATCTTTCGCTGGAACTCGGCCAACCGCAGACGAAAGCCGACGTCTACGGCATCGTAACGAAGAATCAAGCTCGCCGATCGGTCGCCTTCCGCGAGGCGTATCAGCTCATCCGCCGAAAAGGCCTCCGTCGCACCCTGCGGTAGCACCGCCAACCACGAATCCTTGGTCTGCGATCCGACGGTCAACCGCACAAGCGCGCGGGGCTGTTCCATGCCGGTCCGCCGCTTTCGGAACGGTCGCGGGACCACGGTCTTGCGTTCGGGCTGGTCGAGGTCGTAAGGCAGCAGCGTCCGCACGGCAAGCCTCAATCCGTCCCGTCCTTCCCCTAACTTGAGGGGCGAACCGAGCAGAGGGAGCGTGCCGGCGGCAAGGAAGCGTGGGGCCTTCCAATAGCGGAAGTAAAGCTTCCCGTCGGCGGACTGTAGCAGGTCGACCCTGCCTTGCGTCCCGCCGGCCAATGCCTGCGGATGGATCGCGGCCAAACGATTAAGGTCTTGGTTGACGGCGGCTGTGTCCACCCAATAGGTCCCGAACACACCGAGCCTTCCGGCTTGCCGATTGAACTCGGGACGGTCGGCGAAGAGCAGCATTTCTTCGGCATTGCCTTGGCCGTCTTCGACCGTCAACTCCATCGCCAGCAGACGATCCTCTCGTTGCGCGAGGGTCACGGTCAAGCCGGTGCTGCCCAAGGATATCTTGGAACCGTCTTTCCAGTCTTCGGTTGGAATGACATAGCGCACCCCGCGGCAGAAGAGGACCACCTGATCCTGAAACGAGTCGTCGGTCCGAGGGCGTGACTCGAGAAACGCCCGAACTTCATCCGAGGATTTGGTCGCGGCCACGGTAAACGTGATATTCGTGCCGTCCGCCAGGGTCGCCCGGGCACCAACCGGAACGACGGCCTGTCCCCCAGGCTGTCTGCCGGGCGTGATCTCCAGCTCGACCGGTTCCCACGCCCGCGCCGCCCCACCCTCCGGACTGCGATCGGTTTCCGCGTAAATGCAGAGGTAGCCCCCGGACACCTCCCGAGAATCGCTGTAGTAGTCCAGGACTTCCAGGCGAACGCCCTCTCGATCATAGAGGATTCCCTTGGCCATGGACCGCAGTCCCCAGGGGAACCAAGGGAGGCGTCCCGGATCGGCGGAAAAAAAGAGGTGTCGCAGACTGAAAGCGTGATAGTCGCGCCAATTGAAAGGCCCGCTATGGAAGGGGATGCGGACCAGCCTCGCTACCCGATCCCCAGTCTCTTGCGTATTCGCGGAAGCAGGAACAGGGAGTGTGAGTTCGAAGTGCAATGAATCCTCGAAGGCCAATCCGCCAAGGAGGTCGGCGCGCGGCCGATCGGTCTCGTAAATCCGCATTTGAGCGTCGATGCCGTGAAGCGCCGACAGCATGGACCCCGTCAACAGAACCAGGATTCCCGCGTGGGTGATTACGAATCCCGTCTGATGCCGTTTCCAGGGAAACCGGACGGCGGCCGCGAAAAAGACGTTCAAGCCGAGAAGAACGGCCAAGCCCGCGAACCAACCGGTGCGGTACACCCCGAAACGCGACGCCGCAGAACCGTAGGCCTGCTCGATGAACGTCGCCCAGGCCAGAATCACCACCAAGGCGACCAACGTGACCACCGCCAAACGCAACGACGCCAGAAACCGAATGACGGCGGAGAGCAAACGATACGGAACCGACTTTGAGGATACAAGGCGGGAATGATGCATTCGAAGGTCCGTGCGTCGCGGCAGGCGCCGCGAGGGGGCAAGCCGCCGGGGCCGAAAGTTCGACAGTTTCCGAAATGTCGCCCGGTATAGCAACCGTCCGCTTTTACCGACTCCGGGCACGATGCGGTTTCAGCGGGCACCGGTGAGGCGACGGCCATCATTTTCGGAATTATACGGCACGCCCGAGAGGAAAGCAGCCGCCCGGCGACAACCGCTCACCCTTCCGGCGCGTTTGTGCCGGGCAGACCGCGGAAACTGAGACGGCGACGGGGCGGATATGGCGTGTTGAGACACGGCCGCGCGGCCGAGTTGCGCTACTCGAATCAC
>FWPU01011503.1_pt1 | contig 12355 bp, 9 predicted proteins | sample 2228361 | NCBI WGS metagenome assembly FWPU01 (sample SAMEA103939777, study PRJEB20133) | metagenome | reverse complement strand
GTACGAGGCGGCGTACTACCGCACTCAGGACACTCCGGCCGAAGCGGCCGGACTCACGTAAACGAGTCTCCGAAGAAGCCGGGGCGGTTCACCAGAGTCGTCCACCGCAAGAATGTCGATCGGTCCTACACCAGTGGGGTATTCTACCCCGGCTCGTCCCGCAGGATCGGTGTAGAGCGTGACTCGCCTTCCATTGATCGGTATGCGCGGCAAGTTCTGAGCAATGAAGTCGCGAAGTTGTGCCTCCAAAGCAAACGAGGCTTGTTCTGCCTCGAAGGGGAACTCGTCGCCCTGCCTACCGGACGCTTCCTCAGCGGCGTCCTCATCGAGCGGCTCTCCACGCAAAAGTCTTTCGTTCAACAGTTTCTGCTCCAGAAACGTTGCGCGACGCCGCTCGCCCGCGTCCGTGTGCCGACCCGGCCAGTACTGTGCGACGAATTGATCCATGAAGCCGCGCGATTCGAGCAGTTCAACCAGACAGCCCTTTCGGACCGCGGCTGGCCTCCGAATGGCCGAGTGGATGACCATCGATCGAATCTCGTTGGCTTCGACTTCTAACCCTTTGGCGACAGCGAAGGTGTACGCATCGGCGATCTTGAACGTCGGTGATTCCATTCTCAGCCCCTGTCGCACAGACCCTGTGGCAGCCTAACGCCATGCCGATAAGCTGCGGGCGCCGTAGGCGACCGTCAGCTTCATCGGCTTGTTAGCCGGCGTGTCGCTCCGTGTGGTGATCATGTTTTTGCAGGCTCGTTCGTCGGTGCAGGTGCGAACTGGCCCAGACCGAAGTGGGCGTCGGCGCCCAGCGGTCTGTCGAGGACGACAGGCTCATCGAACGCCAGGTCCAGCCAAAACCCGAGCCGCCTCGTGAGCGTCCACCCCCGGCCACCCGTTCCATACTCATGCGCCAGGATGGGTGAGACGCGACCGAGTCCGCCAGGGCCCGAGAAGCTCTCTATGCGCACGGGGCGCCGGCCGCAGGCCGCCTCGATGCACGCGACGACTTGCTGCTCAACACACGTCTCGTCCCTTCCCCGACGATGGCGCAGCGGCGGAAGAAACGGAGTGACGCTGCGCCATCGGCGTGCTCCAGCCGTCGGTCCAGCCGTCGGCAGGACCGCCTCAGGCACGACGGTGATCGGGTAGCCGGGACCTCCCGCGCGGATGCGCCCCACACCGAGCAACGCGTCGAGCTCGAGGCGAGTAAGCCGGCCAGCCGGCACGCGGACCACGAGCTCACCGAGGGTGACGGCTCCTGGGCGCAGGCGCGGCAGATAGTAGACGTGCTGATGACCTCGCGCGACGGCGCCATCCGCTTCGCGACCGCTCAGCATCGGCGAAGGCAGTCCCCTCGCGCTTCGTTGATGCGCCTCGACGGCCGCGTCGCGAAACGCGCGGGAGATGGCGACCACGTATCGAAGCGGAATGGGCGTCCGGCGATTCAGGCGATAGCGGATCTCGGCGACCTCGACATCGTGATCGGCGCGCTTCGCGGGTGCGCGCGAGCGGATCTCGTGCACGAGCGCCTTGTCCGGGACTGCGTACTCGACCCATCGGGCTCCGCTCGGAAGGGGCATCCGCTTGCCCAGGAGCACATCGACGAGATGGGTTGGATGCCCGTTCTCGGCGGTCTCGCCGTCGCTTCGCACGGACCAGAGGTCGGATGCACGGAAGTCCGGCGCGGTGCAGAGCACACGCCGGTACTCGGTCGGCGAAGTCGGCTGGATAGCGCCGCATGGCATGACCCAGAAGACGCCAGGCGGTGGGCTGTCACGTTCCTCCAGGCGGAGGCGCACGCGGGATTCGCTGCGGCCGAGGTACCGAAGCCTTCCGAGAAGCTCGGCGAGGAGAGCTCGCTGATCTGGCTCGAGTCTCGTCTCGAAGCGAAACCAGAACCGACCGCCTTCGGGAACGGCGAAGTGGTCGTGGTGGAGGACGCGATCGGAGGCGCCGAGACGCACGGGCTGGTAGTATCGAACTTCATGGACGGCGGCCCGCGGCAGCCAGATCGCAGGCGCGCCGGATCGGCCCAGTGCTTCGAGCAGGCGATCACGAGCCTCGTCCGACGACAGGAGCGGTCGCGCGCAGAACCACGAGGAAGCGAGCGCGCGGAGCAAGCGCCACGGCGAAGGCGGCCACTCCGGACCCGCCATGCCGAACTGGGCTTCACCCCAGGGGTGCGCGTGGTACCGGCCCGCGAGAAGCTCGACCTCGATGACGGTCGCGTCGGTCATTCGGGCTGCGCGTCTGCCTGTTCGGCGTTCGCATCTGGCTGCTGCGTCTTGGCACCCGGCTTGTCCTTCTTCGGCTTGGGCTCATAGGTGACCTCGACGAGCGCGCCCTCGTAGAGAGACTTCTTCTTGTCCTCGCCGGGTTCGGCAAGGTGCTCCTCCTTGCTTCCAGCGCCCTTCTTCCCGCCAGGCTTGCCGCCTTTCGACGTCTCGGAGGCTGCTTGTTCGTCCTTCTTCTCCGTGAGCAGATTCCTGACCAGGACGCGGAAGTCGACAGCAGACTTCTCCGCCTCATGACCGGCGCTCCCGTTCGCTTCGCCGAGGCCGGTGGGCTTCGCGCCCAGCAATTCCTCGGTGGAGGTCGTCCCCTTCGACGAGTTGCCACTCCACGAGATCGGCACGTCGCAGGTCAGGTAGCAGTCGGCGCGGAGGCGGAGGCTCGGCCCGGTCGCGCGGCTGCGGGGATCGAACGACGGCTTGTTGGCGAGGAGAGCGCCGATCTTCCACAGAGCAAGGCCGAGGAGGAACTTCTTCCGGTCCTCATCGAGCGACAAGCTCTTCAGCCCCAGAACGTCGATATCGAACGTTGCAACGATGTTCTTCGGCACAATACGGCTCTTCGCCGCGATGCTCTGCCCCTTGTTGGCGCGTTCTTCGCGCGTCGACTCCGGCTCGATCCCGTCCCACTTCACCATGCCGTAGTGGACCTCGGGGTCGTCCGCGAGCTCGGCCTCGAGCCTCGCGTGGACGAGGCGAGTCTGGCGCAGTCCGACGAACTTCCACTGCACGAACTGGAAGCCGTGCAGGAGCGCCGACGGATCCAGTGCAAAGACGAGCCGCTCGAGGTCCGCGCGCCTGTCCATGGGCCAGAAGTCGCCGCCGTTCTGGAGCCCGAGCTTCTCCTCCAGCAGCGCCCGCATGTCGCCGTTGCCCGCGCGCTTGCCATCGAGAATATAGGACGATGCGATCCGATGGGGCTCGGTCAGGTTCGTCGCGAGGAGATCGCCAGCCTTGTTCCTCACCGCAATCAGCGGCAGACCCTTGAGATCGTCCACCCAAACACCAGGCGACTTCATGCACACCGCCTCGAGCCGGTTCGACATGCTCTGCTCGCTCTCGACGAGGCACCAGCGGCGGCCCTCCTTGTCCCGGTAGATGCAGGCATCGATGTCCGGGAAACCGGTCGGCTGGAGGAAGCGGCCGTTCGTGAGCGTGAGCGTCGCGCTGATCACGACGCGGTCCTGGCTGTAGAGCTTCTCCAAGATGGAGTCGGTCTGTGCGGACGCGGTTTCCGTGTTGGTCGTCATGCGGCAGTCTCCTGTTCGTCGATGGGCACCCAGAGGCGCTGCGACAGAGCGAGCGTGTCGGCCGGCGAGATGGGGACGAGGACGGTTAGCAGCACGCGCGCGGCCTCGTCATCGGGCAGGGTCGCGCTGAACCGCGCGACGGCCTTGCCTGTCGGTCTCGGGTCCTTGCTCCAGGGAAGGCCCGCCACCCGGAGGCGCGCGAGCGCCAGCGCGACGCCGCGCTCCACCTGCCTCGCGCTACCGAGCGAGAGGAGGCGCGCGACGGCGCCGTCGCGCGAGGCGTCAGAGTCTGACGCTGGGTTGATGCCCAGCTCGAGCCACAGTCGAAGCGCTGCGTACGCCGGCGGCAATGGTCTGGTCACGCTCGACGGTGCAGCTTGCCCGGTTCCCGACGACTGCCAGTCGAGGAGCGCGTAGAGGCCCGCGAGGCGATGAAGTTCTCGAACGTCCACTTCACCACGAAGCAGGGCGGCGATGTCATCAAACGATGCGAAGCGCGCGGCGGAAAATGGCAGCCTCGGCAGCTCAACCGCATCGAGCCAGCGCGACCAGAAGAGGTCCTTGAAATCACCGAGGGGGGCGAGCCCCGACCATCTCAGCGAGCGCGACGGCGTTGGGTCCGGGATGGTCCAGCCGCGGCTGCCCCAGCGCACCGGGAGCATGTGCTCGAGGACGGGTCCCACAGCCGCGCCCTCGGCTCGAACGCCGAGCATCGAACCGATTGCCCGTGCCAGCCGATGCGCCGGGTCCGTCCGCAGGCCCTCGTCGAGCGCGCGCTCCCAGAGGCGCGCGGGGAGCGGTGGCAGAGGGCGCGGCTTGCGGCGCGACTCCTCGAGGTCCCGGCGGCAATGCGCAGGGAGCACGAGCGCGCGGTTCAGGTCCCAGAGCGCCTCCAGGATGTCGCGATATGCATCGAGCCCGGGCTCATCGACGGCGCGATGAACGGCCTCCTCCGCCCGTGCCCGCGCCGCGCGCAGGCGATCCGTGGTGAACTGGTCGAACCAGCCCGTCTCGGCGAGCGGCGCGAGCATGAGTCGCAGGTTTGCGTGTTCGCTATCTTTGCTGGCTACGCGTGTCGCTCCTCGAGGGATCCCCTGACGCATCGGCTGGCGTTGCCCTGGGCGGCGCCCCTCGAGGACGAATCGATGGAACGTGTCGAACGCAGCACCGGCGCCTCGGCCGACGACCGCGGCCCGGAACTCCGCCGCGGTGGCGGCGAAGCCCCGGCCTGACAGCCGCGCCTGAAACTGCCGCATCTGCATCTCGAACTCGGCGAGCGTCCGAGGGCGGTTCGCGTTCCAGGTCGGGTAGTGGAGCTCGACGTTCCTGAAGTACTTGCCCTTCCCCAGCTCGACCACCGAGCCCTCGAACACGAACGGGAAGGCCGGGTACGCGCGGCGACCCCAGCGAAGGCGACGAAGGCTGCCGCGCAGAAGCACGGCGCCGCGTACGGCAAGGAGAAAGCACCATGGGCTGATCGCCGCGCGGTCCTGCACCCACTTCGCCACACCCGTCGCGTAGCGCTTCATCGGCTCGGGAAAGAAGAGGTAACCGCTGTCGAGCTCCCGCGTGAGCGACGGATTTCCTTCCATGAAGAGCGACCAGGTGATGTCTTCCGTCGCGTTCTTGGCCGCTTCGGCTGCCTTCTCGATCTGGGAGAAGTAGTCGCCGCTCCCCTCCTGCCCATGGGCTGGGAACAGCGGGTGCGGCTCGGTCTCATCGCGCCCAGGAAGCGGAACGGCAATAGCGCGTGCCCAGCGCGCTTGATCAGGCGCGAACTGGTCGTGGTCGCCGGGGAGCTTGAGAGACGAATCCCGGCGCTCAACTACAACCTCGGGGCAGGTCTTCTTTTTGCCCTTTTGCTTCGCCCGCGGGTGATCCACACACGGGAGAGGCTTGTCGCACGACTTCTGCCGTGTCGGCTTGAAGGCCTCCGCGATGGAGCTCGCCCACGCGAGCAGGTTGCCCCGCACGACATCCTCGATCGCCTTTCTCGCTTTCGCCTGGTCCCCGTCGTCGCAGGGCCTCTCGATCACCAAGTGAAATGCGTCGTTCCACCAGAACAGCGCGTCCGGGCAGTCCTCGCCGACGATGGCCATGGCGCCGAAGCCTTTGAGCAGATCGCCAAGCGAACGCGGCGAGACGCCAGCGAGGACCACCTCGGCCATCAGCTCGCCCTCCAGTCCGCGACGCGCACGACGCCTTCCAGATACGCGACGAGAAACGGCCCGTGCTTCTCGAGTAGCCGACGCACGCGACCCTGCCACCCCCGGTGCTCGCGCGACGGAAGCACCGCCTTCAGATCGAGAACGAGCCGCAACACTTACTCAGGAAGAGCCTCCTGCGGGATTGCGTCTTCCTCCCGCACGCCGCAGAGGTCGACGGGATCGTCGTCGTCCCACGCCTCGGGCAAGAGCCGCACCTTGCCGTGATGTGCGAGGATCAGGAACGCCGCGAGGTCGTCGTCGGTGTGCTTCGACTGGAGGAACGCGAGGAGCGAGGCCATCTCGTGGCGGAATCCCGCAGTATCGCCGGGCTTCCATCCGTTGGACTTCGCGTAGAGCGCTGCGTCCGTTTCCGGAAGTCCCGCCCCCGCCCGACGCAAGTAGTCCTGAAATGGCCTGCACCTCTCACCGTTCGCCGTACGTTCGAGTGCCTTCCCGACGTCGTGCCAGCGCGCGGCGCGGATGACGGACTGGCCGATGGAGCCGTTCAGATCGAGTCTCTCCACCAGCTCCTTTGCCCTCTCCTCCGCAGCCAGCAGGTGAGGCTCGAGCTCCATCCACTCCTTGGTGAAGCACCGCCGATCTTCGAGCCGCGCGCGTGGGCCCACGATGTGCTCGTCGATCTCGCAAACGGGCGACGCCGTTCCACCGTCGAGGCGGACCCAGGCGCGTACGCGCTTGCCGTCGTCCTTCTCCCAGCGGTCAATGATCACGTTCGGTTTGTCTGCGTCCTTGGCGGTCCACCCGACGTCTTCGCGATAGCCCCCAGCCCCGCGATCGACCATGACGGTGTCGCCCGCGCGAATCTCACGGCCTGTCGCCTTCCGCCACGCGGCGCGGCGTTTCCGGCCAGTGGCGAGCGTGAGGATCCAGACCTCGCGATCCGCGAACGCTTCCTGCGCTTCGTAGAACGGCACGGGACAGAGCTCGTCGCGATGGACCGGCACCTGCTCGTCTGCGTCGAGACCACCGTCCATCCGACGCCAGAGCAAGTACGCATCGACGTCGCGATCGGCGGCGCGCAGATACGGCGTCACATCGGTGTGGCCACCGGACAGATCCGGATCGGTGTCGAAGAGATCGTCGAGATCGAAGCGCCGCAGGACCGGCCCTTCGAGGGGGAGCGAGATGGCCAGCTTCGACAGGGTTTCGGGAGAGAGCGATCCACCGTGCTCGACTTCCACCCTTCTCAGGATTCCGCGCGCCTCCTCCACGGCCTGGGCGTCGTAGGGAAGGCTCCGCTCGCGTTTCCGGCGCTCTTCATATTCGCCGTCCGCCTCGCCTTCCTTGCGCGCCGGAGGGAGCGGCTCGAAGATCACGGCCTTCGCGGGCTCGGGCTTCCCGTCTTTGACCTCTTGAACGCGCGGTCGAGTGCCGCTGCGATTGAGTCGTCCAAGCCGTTGCACGAGCGACGGCCAGGGGCACAGCTCCGTGAAGAGCCCATCGGCGTCGATGTCCACGCCGGCTTCGAGGACCTGCGTCGTGACGACGATGCGTCCGGAAGCAGGTGTGGCCGTCGCGAGCGCTCTCACGACGACCTGTCGATCGTGAGGGCGCATCCGAGCATGGACGAGGAGAGCCTCCGGTTCGCCTCCGCCGTCTTCGCGAAGTCGCGCGTGTAGGTCGCGCGCGCGCCTGACCTGGTTCACGAAGACGAGGACGAGGCGTCCGTCCTTCGCTCGAGTGCGAATGGCCTCGTGCAGCTCGGGACTCTCTATCGTCCATCCCGCCTGCCCACCCTCCTTGGACGCTCGCTTGCGTTTGCGTGACGATGGCTTGGTCGCGGCCTCCGAAGCCACGGCGCGGTCCAGGCGCAACTCCAGATTCTTCGGCGCTCTCCAGCGCGCGTCGAAGTCGGGATGCTCGAGATCGGCATTCGTGTGGCGGTGCGGTGCCCTGACGAGAGCGCGGCCTGCACGCTCTGGCGAGCACATCCACGCAGGGACGGCGGTTGACCCAGCCTCGCTGCCGAGGGTGGCGCTCATCCAGATCGTCTGGCGCAGCCCGTGGGATGGCAGCGCGGCGTCCCAGAAAAGCTGGAGCTGCGCGCTCGTCGTGCGCCCCGGCCCCATGAGCTGGACCTCGTCCATCACCCAGAGGGCATCGACGTTGAGAAATCCAAAATCGACAGGCCACTCCTGCGGCGGCATCGCGAAGCCGCGGTTGAGCGCCCGCGACAGCAGCATGTCCTGCGTCCCGACGAGGATCTGCTCGCGCTCCGGGTGCTCGCGCCAGTCGCTCGCGGACTCTCCGCCCATCAGCGTAACGACGGTGACCTTCCCTTCCTGTGTCCAGTCCGGCTCGTAGCGCTCGAGGCGATCGCCGCTGAACGTCGCCTCTCCCGCGAGCAGGCCGAGGTTCTGCAGCCAGCGGATGGCGCATTCGCGCGTTTGCTCCACGAGCACACGCATCGGGAGGCAATAGACGAGCCGGCGCGGGGTGTTCTGACGAAGAGCCGGGTCGCGACGGCGCCACAACCACGCCAAGATCGCCGCCGCCGTCTTCCCCGTGCCGGTGGAAACCTCGATCAGCTCGGGAAGCGAATCGGCCACGGCGAGTTCCCGCTGGTAGGGGAAAGGGGTGCACTTGTCCCCTCCCATCGCGCGGGCAAACCACTCGTCGAAGTTGTTGCTGCGCCCTTCAGTCATCGAGGCATCGTCTCCCAGCTCGGCTGTCAGGAATCCTCTCATGAGCTTGTTCACGCCGGCTAACGCTCCGGTTCAGCGGCGGGCCGCGCAGCGGACCGTCCGCTGCAACCGGTTGTTGGACAGCCACCGGCCGCTATCACGGAACCGCCTCCTCAAGCGGCTCTTCGGCGTCCCATTCCTCCGGACCCTCGTCGTAGGTCTCGGCCACGACCTCGGCGCGGAATAGCTCCGGCTCGCGCGCGATGGTCCTGCCCGTGGCCGTTTCGATGCGCTGGAGCAACGCCTCGGCGCGGGCGGGGAAGAATTCCCAGAAGCGGTCGGCGCGCAGGTGCTCCGGCGCGATGCAGTGCGAGCCCAGGATTTCGTCCATCTTCGCCGCCCCGACGCCGGCGGCCTTCTCGATCGCGGGCAGGTACTTCGACGGCGCGCGCCCACCGATCTGACGGTTGGTGCGGGCGGCGAGCGCGGTCTTGTTGACGACGCTGTTGTAGATGCCGGGGTCGATGCCGGCCGCCTTGCACCACTTCTCGGGGAAGATGTGGTGGATGTCCACCTTGTCGTCGAAGAAGGTCTGCGCTTCGATCGGCTCGCCGGTGCGAAAGTCGCGGCAGCCATCGCGCATGAGGAGCGCATAAAGGCCCTTGTACGCCGCGCTGTTCCGTGTCCGCAGAGTCCACAGGCGACCAGCCTGGAAGCTGGCTTCCCTCACCGTGGCAGGCTCGGACGCTTCGTCCTTGACCCATGCCACGACTTCCGGCAAGTCCCGAGCGAAGCGCGTCTCGATCGCCCCGCCGTAGAGCTCGCCCAGCACGCCGCACCAGTACCAGCGCGCGATCTTCTGGCGCGCGCCTTCGGTCTCGCCGTCCTTGCCCAGGTCCACGAAAATCGCGGCGAGCGGCACGAGCTGCGTCCGGTAGGGCAGGTCGCGCGCCTTGAAGATCTTTTGGCTGTACAGGAAGCGCGCTGCGCGCACGAACCCGGCCTCGACCCGATCGGCCCATGCCTTCCAGTCACCGACCTCGAGCTTCAGGATGTCCTTGCGCTTGCAACTGATGCCCGGCGCGTTGTCGGCGGTGGCGCCGGCTGCCAGCGCTTGCCGCCGTCGCGCCTGCGTTACCAGTAACGCGATGGCCTGGAGGAAGTCGTCGTTCTGCAGGCCGCGCAGCACTGGGTGCTGGCTCTTCAGACGCTGCTCGCGGTCGTTCCAGTCGTCGCGGAGTTGGAAGTCGTCGGCCGCGAAGGAGGCGGTCAGCAGCTCGAAGACGTTGAGCGCCACGCCGCCCGTGTTGACGCGCTCGAACACGAGGCAGACCGCTTCCTTGGGCGTCTCCTTCTTCAGCTCGATCACCGGCACCTGATACTGCTCGAAGCGCTTGATGACTTCACGCTCGAAGGCGTCGTAGAGCTGGATCTTCTCGGGCGCATAGTTCCAGTACCGGTTGTAGGCCTGGCGCCATTCGGCGCTCTGGAAGATGCGGTTCACCGGGAACAGATCCGTCGCGTACTCGCGTTCCGGGGTAGTAACGTCCAGCGTCACCTCCCCGCCGAAGGTCCTGATCTGGCGGTCCTCGGGCATACTCAGCACCGCGTCCTCGCGGTCGTCGTCGTTGCTGATGGCCTTCTTCATGTCGAGGTAGTACCAGCGGCGAATCGGCTTTCCCTTGGCGTCCTTGGTCTCGACCGGCAACGCGCTCATCAGCGCCTGGTAGAGCGAAGTGAGGCGCTGCTGGCCGTCGAGGATGAGGGTCTCGGGGGAGACCTCGCGCAGCCGCGGGTCCGTGCCGGTTACCGGGCGGGGCTTGAAGCGGACGTGCTCACCGCCGGTCTGCAGCAACATCACGGCGCCGATCGGGAACGAGACCGAGACGCTGGCGAGGAGGCTGCGGATGCGGTCGTCATCCCAGACCCAGCCGCGCTGGAAGTCCGGAAGCTGGAGCGCGCCCTTGTCGGCGCGCGAGAGAAGTTCCTGCAGCGGCGTCTTGGTGCTGTCGAAGCTGGCGCTGATCATGCTCGGTTCACCTCTGACTGCCTGTTCGCTGCTGCGTCGTGATCGCTTTGGCTGTCCAACGCCCTGCCAATAAGCTGCGGACGCCGAAGGCGACCGTCAGCTTCATTGGCTTGTTAGGCCGCGCCTGAATACGTCGCGCAGCTCCTCAGTCAGGGCAGCGCTATCGATCGGGCGACCGTGCCATGCAGCCGGCGTGTTTTGAAACAGAGCTGCGCGCCACTCGCCATCGTTTTCCTGAACCGCAACTAAAGTGTGGACGGTGTTGAGGGCCGGATTGATGTCATGCGAGCCGGGAGGAACCATGCCCGCCACGGCGCGGAGGATGCCCACGTCCCGAGAAAGCATCCGTACTTCTCGCACCTTCGCGACGTACGCTGCCGTTGGGTGATCGGCAAAGATTGGACGCAGGTGATCTGCGATGGCGGCGCGGGAGTCGACTTGGCTGCCATCGAAGCCAACTAGGTTGCCATTGTCCGTAAACTGATCTGCCATGACGGGAGCGTCCCGGCGATTCCAGGCGATGAGGATTCGCTCGTAGAGTCCACGGAGCGCCTGATCCGAAGAAATAGTACGTTGAACCGACATTCGCTCTCTCCGCTCTTGAATAGGCCTGCGGGGTCTAACGAAAAGTAGACAGTTCCGTATAACGTTGGACGTTCGCCAGATAATTGTGGGCTGGCGTTCCCCCAGCAAACGATCTAACTGGCCCGATCATCAGCGATTCTTCCGCTCGGGAGTGTCAGCAGCCGGCACATTGGACAGCAAAGGACGCCGCCTAAATCCGTCGCCTCCGCGCAAGGCATCTGGCACATTGCCAGGGAGCGGCCAGGTTGGCGCCGCACGATCCACGACGCTCGCGGCTCCGCCGAGCGCGTCCGCCGGGCTCCGTACGGCCGACGGTCCGAGGTTCAGCACGTGCGTGTAGATCATCGTCGTGCTGACATCCTTGTGTCCGAGCAGCTCCTGGACCGTCCGGATGTCGTAGCCGTCTTCGAGCAAATGCGTCGCGAACGAGTGCCGGAACGTATGGCACGTCACGCGCTTCGGAACGCGCGCCGCGATGGCCGCCTCCCGCACCGCGCGCTGCAACACTGTTTCGTGCAGATGGTGCCGCCGCCGCTGCCGGGTCTCGCGGTCGACGTACTGGCGGCTCGCCGGGAAGACCCACTGCCATGCGAGCTCGCGCCCGGCGTTGGGCAGCTTCGTCGCGAGCGCGAAAGGCAGCTCGACCCAGCCTGCCCCGGCCGCAAGGTCGGCCGCGTGCTGCCGGCCGACGCTCTCGAGCTGGGTCCTCAGCGCCGGGACGACGCTCATCGGCAGCGGCGCCACGCGGTCGCGGTCGCCTTTGCCGCTGCGCACGACGATCTGCCGCCGCGCGAAGTCCACGTCCTTCACCCGCAGCCGCGCGCACTCGAGCAGCCGCAGCCCCGAGCCGTACAGGAGCGTCGCCATCACGAGCGGCACGCCCCGCATCTGTCCGAGGACGAGCGCCACCTCGTCGCGCGACAGCACCGTGGGCAGTCGGCCGGGAGACTTCGCCCGGATGATGCCGTCGATCCACGGCAGCTCCATCCGCAGCACCTCTCGGTACAGGAACAGCAGCGCCGCGAGCGCTTGGTTCTGCGTCGACGCCGCTACCTTCCCCTGCACCGCCAGGGCCGAAAGGAAAGCTTCGATCTCCGCCGCACCGAGCGTTTCGGGATGTCGCTTGCCGTGAAACACGATGTAGCGGCGGATCCAGTGCACGTACGCCTTCTCGGTCCGTATGCTGTAGTGCCGCGCCCGCACGGCAGCGCGGACGCGGTCGAGCAGCCGGGGCGGCGGCGCAGAGCTGCCCTCGCACACCCGATCGGCTGTCCATGCGACGGCAACGCTCATCCCGGATTTCCTCGGAGAAAACGATGAACGACGCGGCGCGCGTGCCCTAGTACGTTTG
>FWPU01011502.1_pt1 | contig 12356 bp, 9 predicted proteins | sample 2228361 | NCBI WGS metagenome assembly FWPU01 (sample SAMEA103939777, study PRJEB20133) | metagenome | reverse complement strand
GGAATCGGCTTGGGGGGCTTTTGGATTCGGTAGGGCGTCGGGTTGCATCTATGTTGCGAGGGACCAACAATGAGGGCGGCCGGCCCGCCGCGGGGCAAGCCGAAAAAGGGTTGCCATGGGAGAAGAACGTCACGTGCCGATTCGCGTTTGTTGTCCGGCCGGTCACTGCATCACGGTGCCGCAGGTTTTCGCGGGCCGGGAGACGGTGGGTCCGGTCTGCGGCCTGCCGTTTATTATACCGACGGAGGGGGCGGCGCCGGTCGGCACCGTCGGCTCGTGCGATCCACCGCCGGCTGAGATCAGCGATTCCAGAGAGACACCGCCGGCTTACGCCGGCGCCTCCCAGAATCCAATACCGGGCAAAGCCGGCGGCTCCCAGAATGAAACATCGGATGAGGGCGAGGCTTATCGGCCGAGTCAGGGGGATTCGGCTGCCGCACGATGGGCGGCCGTGTGGTTGTGGACGGTGAGTCTTTTCACCGTGCTGCCCGGCGTCCTCGTGATGAGAACGGGCGATGTTCCGGCTTGGGCGGCTTGGCTGTCGGCGGCGGCCGTAATTCAGGCCTGCGCGACCGGCGTCACGCTGGTCTTCCCCGACTGGTCGGCGCGGCGGGCGGTCGGGTGGGGATTGGCCGGCACCGCGGCCGTGTTCGCGTACCTGACGGCGGTCGTGGGCCTCAGTCCGGCGGCGCGGTCCCTTCCTTTGGACTTGGACGCCTGGCGGCGCGAGGCGACGCACTGGCTGATCTGCTTGGCGGCGGTCCACGGCACGGCAGCCTACCTGTGCTTTCGCTCGGCCGCAAGGTGGAAGCGGCGGACGGAGCTTCTGGCGCGAACTCGACGCAGGCGGCCGTTCCGCTTTACCGCTGCATTTCGATCCGAAGCGTGAGCATGGCTTGCGGCGGAAGCTCGATCGAGCCGGTTACAGGCTGTAACGGTGCCTCGGCGATGTTGCTGTACCACACCCGACCCGTTTTGCCGGAGGCGAACTCGACGGTTGCTTTGCCGGGGTTCGTCGCCGGGTTGAACAGGCGGACGATCCAGCCGTCGCCTCGGCGGACGGGCTTGAGCGTCTCGATGACGGCGCCCTCGGCCTGCACGCGGAACGGAAGGGCGAAGCCGGTCGGGGCGTCGGAGCGGACCAGCACGGGCAGGAGGGGGCGACTCGCTTCGATCCCCAGTTTGGCGGCCGCCGTGCCGTCGTAACCGCCCGCGTGCGGTCGCACCACGTAGGCAAGCGGCGTGGGGCCTTCCTGATCGGCCTTGTAGTTCGTCTCCCAATAATTGTTCATCACGTACGAATACAGCGTTCCGCTCGGCGCGATGGTCTCCAACCAGCCGGCGGGATCGAAGGGTTTGGGAACGTCGGTGCGGATGGCCCCGATTTCAACCAGCGGGGCGTGGACGGTGACCCAGGTCACGCCGAACCGGTCGTTGGAGAGGTCGGCCCAGCGCTGGAGGGTGAAGTAATTCTTGCACGCGCCGGGCAATTGATCGGTCTCCGGACGGACGACGGCCCAAGCGGTATCCAGGCGGAGCGTGCCCTCGGGAACCTGGAACGGGAAGGCGATGTGGACGCCCTCCGGCGTGCGGATTTTTTCCTTGTCCGGGATGACCGTGACCTGCAAGGCGTCGCTGTCGGCGAAGAGGCGATAGACTCGCGTCAGGCTGCGGCAACCGGGGGCGGGCGACCGGACCTCGAGCGAGGCGACGAGCGGTCCTCCTTCGAGCACGCGGACCTGGACGTCGCCCTCGGCACGTTTCGCGGCGGCGGGGTCGCGGCCCGCCACGTAGAAGAAGTCGGCGAGACCCAAGCCGTCGGCACGGTCCACGAAGTCTCGGCCGGAGGGGCGGTGGATGAGCTTGGCAACGCCGCCGGTGGCCGGGTCCAGTTCAACCGTCAACACGGCGTTTTGCAGGGCAAACCCTTCCGCTCGGGCGGCTCGTTCGGCAGGAAGGTCGGCCGGCATCGCCCCCCCGGACTTCAATACGAAGCGGCGGCTGCCGAAGGCGGGGACGTCGTCGGCCCAAAACAGCAAACGGCCGTCGGCCATCCGTTCGCTGAGGACCGGTTTGCCCGACGCGTCGAAGACGGCGGAGTCGCCGGGAACGGACGGATTGTCCAGGACCGCCGGGCCGCTTCGGCTCCAACCGCAGGTATTGAAGACCTCGATAGCGGAAGAAGGGGAGTCGGCGGCCGGGCCGTTCACGGCGGCGGCCAGCAGCTCGCGGGATTGACGATCGGCGTCCACGGCGAATTGCCGTTTGATCGCCCATTGCGACTGCGCGAAGTCGCTGTCCGGCTCGGTGATGCTGTTGTGGGCGCCCCAGGTGTGCTCGTCATAGAGGATGACGTTCCGCCAGGCTTGATAGAAGGCCTCGTCGGGATAGGCTTGCGGCTGGAGCACGGCCCAAAGGGCCTCGGCCTGGGAAAGGCGCTCGGCGGAGTCGCGATTCATCGCGGTTTCGAGGGCGGACGATGCCGCTCCGTCCTCCCAGTAGGGCGTGAAGTCGCCGGAGACCGCGGGGACGGACTCGCCGTATCGCGTTTCGAAGTCGCGCATCATTTGCGAGCAGGTGGAAATCACCAGGCGCGGATAGGCGAAGCGGGCATTCCAGTCCTTGACGAAGTCGGAAACGGCCACGTCCGGCGGGGCGTTGTCGCCCATGCAATGGCGTAGTTGCACCATGTCGTAAGGGTAGTCGGAGTCTTGCAAATCGCTCAAGTAATCGAGGAGTTGATCGCCGCCCAGGAAGCCCCGCCAATACCCGCGGCGGGGAATCCAACAAAGGACGCTATGGCTACCGTCGGGAGACTGCCAGCGGAAGGCTCGGTCGCCCCAAACGCGGAGCGTGTGACCGATGCGGTGACCGCCGTTAGGCCCGATGGAAAAGTACTTGACACCCGCCTGGCCGAAGACGGACATCAACCCCCAGGTATACCCGGGGACGTCGCTGATCATGGCGGAATCGATGGTCAGACCTTAATCGCGGGAGAGGCGCTCGGCGAAATCCACCAATCGCACCAATTCCTCGGGGCGGCAAAGGGCCGTCAGTTCGTTGCCGTAAAGGGCGTCCAGCCCGATCACGCCTTCGCGAACGGCCTTCAAAAAGGCTTCCTTTTTCGCGTCATCGGCCTGACGCAGGTAGCTGTCGACGGCCCACAGGACTTCGACGTTCCACTTGAAACGGGCTTCGGGCGGGTATTCGGCGGATTGCGCGGCGGCTTCCATCGCTAGGTCGATGAAGTGCCATTGGTCGCGTTCGACCTTGGTTTGCACCTCGGTGTAGCCGATGTCCACGTGGGAGTGCGGCAACAGATAGACCACCCACGGGCGGACCGGCGCGAGCGTGATCTTTCGTTCCAGCAGCGTGCGGTCGCCCAATTTGAACGTGAACGTCGCTTCGGTAGGTTGCTCGACCCGTTGGGCGGGCACGACGACTTCAGCGGAGCCTCGCTCCAAGGCGCCCTGCCAAACTTGCCTGCCGTCCAGCCAGGCGGTGACCTCGGTCGGGTCGGTGGCCAAGGCGGCGACTTGCACGCCCTGAACCAAGGCCTCGCCCGACCGGACGAGGACCGGCAGCGGGCGGATGGAGCGGACGAACACGGTGTCCCGAACCTGGTCGACCGCGGCGCCGGCCGGCCCCGACAACTCGATGCCGTCATACAGGAACCAGCTGCCTTCGTCGCCCTCCAGTGTGAGGATGTTGGAGCCTTGATGCAGTAGGTCGCCGGAGATCGGCACTTCGATGACGCACTCCTTGCCCTTGGAAGCGTCACCCAGAATGGTGTCGTCGGGGCCGCCCGCCGGCAACCGCTGCCGGAAGATCTCCGAACCGTTCAAGTGAACGCGAAGCACGGGGGGAGCGCGGTCGTGCGTGTCGGTGAAATCGAGGATCAAACGGTACTCGCCGGCCGGGTGACGGCTCAGAGCAAAAAGGATCGTGGCAACGTGCGATCGGGAATTCGCCCAAACGTCCGCCGGGCCGGGATGCACGTAAGGCCAGTCGGCCTTGGGATCGGAAAGGCCGACTATGAAGACGGGGTCGTTCTTGTATTGAGCGAATTGATCGGGGGCTTGCGAGAACTCGGCCGAGTCGTTGTCGCGGACGCCGATCCGCCACAGCACTTCGCCGGGCTCCAGGGCGATGCCGGCCGAAGCAACCCAGATTGTCGAAACGAGCGACCCGGCAGCGAACGCCAGAAAGCCGAGTTGCAAGGTACGGGCGGTCCGCAAGCGTTTGGGTGCGGCGTGCATGGTATCTCTCCCGGTCGAACACGGTTGTATCCGCGGCAAGGGGCGCATCGCGCCCCTACGGTTTGCGCTCAAGATGCTGCACTCGAGCGGTCCACAATACTGCGCCAATGTCGCCCAATGTATCGTGGCCGCACGGGGTCAGCAAGCAAAGCCGTTCTGGTTTCAGAAGAGATCGGATAACCGGGGATGCAGCGGTGCTCTTGGGGAGTGCCGAAGCCCCCGAGTCGCAAGCCGCAAAAAAGCGGATACGCGGGCGAAAGCGACGTCAGGCCCGGCTCAAATGTAGTACATGGCTGTGTCGTAGCGTCGGGCGTCCTCGAGTAGTTGGGCAAAGGTGATGGATTCGAGCAGCTCCCTCTCCTTGCGATACACGCCGCGCCAGGCGTCGATCAGGGCTTTGACGGCCGGGGATTCGGGCGAGGCACCGGTGACCATCGCTTCCTGGTCATCCCGATTTCCCTCGACGATATCCATCACGCGACCGAGGCTCAGGTTGTTCGGGGGGACGACCAGGCGGTATCCCCCGGCCGCACCCCGCGTGCTCTCCACGATGCCCGCCCCCTTCAATTGCAGGAGGATTTGCACCAAGAAACGGGCAGGAACGCTGTGCCGCTCGGCGATCTTGCGAATGCGGACGGGTTCGCCGGACTCGTAGCGTGCCGCAAGTTCCAGTAGGGCGACGCAAGCATATTCCGTCTTCGCGGAAATCTTCATCACGGTCTCATCCGAGATTCTTGGAAAGGATCATGATCGCGAAAGGTCCCGGCCACGTTCGGTCGCTTACAGGCTGCCGAATTGCGTCGGCGGAGGCGGCGGCGGATCATCGGAAAGGTGAAGCCCGCATTCCGTCTTCCCGGTGCCGCTCCACCTCCCGGCCCGTTCGTCTTCCCCCAAGAGGACCGGCCGGGTGCACGGCCGACAACCAATGCTGGGATACCCCTGATCGTGCAAGGGATTATAGGGAATTTTTTCGTCCAGAATGCGTTGCCACACCTGCCCTTTCTTCCAATTCGCCAGGGGGTTGATTTTGACTAGGCCGAACTTTTTGTCCCAACCGACGATCGGGGCGTTGGCACGATGGGGACTTTGATCGCGTCGAATCCCGCTGATCCACGCCCGATAGCCGACGACCTCACGCCGCAGCACTTGGATTTTTCGGTCGAAACAGCAACGGTCCGGATTGGTCTTGTAGAGCGGCCCGCCGTGCAATCGCTCATACTCCTCGACCGAGGTTTCGGGCTTCGCCAGTTCAACCTCGATACCCAATTCCCGTGCGATGCGATCTCGCAACTCTAGAGTTTCCTGAAATTGATACCCCGTATCAAGATTGAAAACCCGAACCCGAGGCTCGATTTTCGCCAAGATCGAGAGGATGACGCAACCTTCGGGGCCGAAGGCCGTGGCCATGGTCAGTTGCGGGAAAAAAATCTTCACGGTCCACGCCAAGATCTCTTCCGCGGAAGCACCTTCCAGCAGTCGGCTCACCTCAGCAAGGCGTTTCAAGTCGTCTTCGCTCGGAGAGCCGACCTCTCCGGGTGCCCGCACCGGTTCGATGCTTGGAAAACGCCAATCGAGCAGCGCGACATTCGGAGACGACTGGCTTTCCGACGCATCCGAGGGTAAATTGTCAGCTTCTTTAGCGATTTTATCAAGCATGGCTGAGCAAATCATATCAGGATTGCCATCGTGATCGCCAGGGCGATGCACGAGGAAAACGTCTGCGTTCGCTTTCGCGCCATCGGCCCACGATGGTGGGGCGTGCTGCTCCACTAATCCCTCATCGTCGCGCGGACGACATAATATTGTACTAAGTTTGTCAACTAAGTCAAATATGGCCTTGTGTGGGAATTCTCCAAGCGCCGAAACGAAACTGCCCTCAAAGGCGGCCTTCAGTACGGCGCAGCGGATAGCAAGGCGGTCCCGCTGTGTGGAAACAACTCATTGGCGGGACGGGATTTCCGAACGGGGGGAAGCCCGGTTGAGTTTTGCGACAACCAATCCCATACAATACGGAAGGAGGAGGGGACGTGTCATGGGTTCGCTTCAAGGTCGATTCCTGATTGCCGCACCGCAGCTAGTGGATCCGAACTTCATCCGCACCGTCGTGCTGATGCTGGCCCACACTCCGCAAGGGGCGCTCGGTTTGGTGTTGAATCGCTTGCATCCCAAATCGGTTAGGGAATTGTGGGAGCAAGTTTCGCAACGGCCGTGCAAGGTGGATCGGCCATTGAACGCGGGGGGCCCCGTCAGCGGCCCGGTCCTGGCGCTGCATCGGCGGAGCGACTGCGCGGACGCGGAAGTGTTGCCCGGACTATATTACTCGGCCCAGCGAGAAAAGCTCGAGCAATTACTGGCCGAGGAGAGTCAGGACGTTCGCCTGTTTCTCGGGCATTCGGGATGGGCAGGCGGTCAACTGGAAAACGAGTTGGCTCAAGGGGCCTGGCTTGTCCTGCCGGGGAATGTCGAACTGGTTTTCGGTCCCGTGGAAGGCCCCGCCCTGTGGCAGCTATTGCTGCACACCGCGGGACGGATGGTCCTGCGGCAGGTCATCCGGCCGCGCCATATCGCCCCGGATCCGTCGTTGAATTGAATGCCGCCGGCGATCGTCTTGCGTCGGGTCGGCGAGCGTTGCTTGCTACGTTCCGCCGCCCCGCTTCTCGGATTCCGGGGGTGGAACCCGGACGCACGTGAGGTGCCCTTACGAAAGGCGAGCCAGGGCGGAACGCAGGCTGTCCGCCAGGACTTGGTATTCAGCGTCCATCTCCAACCGGCCCCGGCGAGGTGAATCGCCCTCGGATTCACGAGTATTCGCCGCCGCTTCGGCGTCTTCCCCGGAAATGGGTACGATTTCCCGGCCGTTGTGTAGGTAGCTGCAATTCCGGCCGCCGGCTTTGGCGGCGTAGAGGGCCTCATCGGCCCGCCGAATCAGGGTCTCGGGCGGCTCGTCGTCTGTGACACTCGCGAAACCGCAACTGACGCTTACGCGCACCCATTCGGCATCTTTCCCAACACTGATCTCCGACACGGCTCGACGGATTCGCTCGACGGTTCGGGCGACGTCCTCCAAGTCGGCATGGGGACAAAGAACGGCGAATTCCTCGCCTCCGATTCGCGCCGGCAAATCGGTCTCGCGCACCGTACGTTGCAGTATTCGGGCCACGCGGATCAGCGCCTCGTCTCCCACAAGGTGACCGAAGCGATCATTGATTTGCTTGAAATGGTCCAAATCCAACAGCACCACGCTGAACGGTCGGCGCGTGCGGCGCCATGCGGCGAATTGTCGCGTTAGCTCGCCGTCGAAGGCTCTACGATTGGCCAGCCCCGTCAGCGGATCCGAGTGCGCCTGACTCCATTGTTCCTCGATCCGCTTGGCCTGCTCGGCGAGTTGCGTTTCCGCACCGGCAAGGCGTTCCTGGAGCATTTGATTGGCCGCTACGAGGCGTCGCACGGCATCCAGGACCGCCTCGTCCAAAGCGTCGGCTTGCGGCAAATGGAGAAAGTCTTGGTTGGCGGTCTCCAGAAACCGGCGATAATCGGCCACGTCGTTCTCGATGCGCCTCGTAATTCCCCGGATCTGCCGCAGCACGGCACGGCGCCCTTCGGAGATTGACGCATGGGAACGGGAATCCGCCCGGAAATACCGCTCCAGCAGCCGGCCCAAAAGAATCCCCACGGCGAGCTGTACGGCGCCGAGCAAGATCCCGAGCAGAACGTAGTTGAACGCAGCCGGCATGAGAGTACCTTCCAACGGACCGAGGCACGCCGCGCGGCGGGACCGGCGCAACCAAGCTATGCCGGGAAGGCCTGCGGCAGGCCGCACGAACCGATCTGAATGCCGAATCCACTCTCTTCCCGTAGCTTAGCTTTTTTGCGGACGGACGTCATCATTCCCAAGAGCCGGTGGATGCTGGGATAGCGAAGGGAGGTCTGCGCGGAATACTCGTTCTGTGCGCGATGGTTGCCCCCCGGAAACCGGTGCGATAACATACCGGCACGGATGGCGCGGAATGCGCCAAAGCGAGAGGAATTGTCGCCGATTACGAGAACGCGCAGCCATGCCGAATACGATGCGAGCGGAACGTGTGATGACTTGTTGCCTGGCCGGTCTCGTTGGATTGGGCGTTTTGACCGCGTCCCCGGCAATACGCGGCGAAGGCACCCCGTCGCCGGAGGTCTTTACCGTACGGGCGCTCTACGCCCCGGCTCATTTCGGCAATAGCTACGAAGTGATGGGGACCGACGAAATGCGGCGTCTTCTGGCCGAAGCCCGGGCGTGGGGCTTCAACCGGTACGGCGATTGGTTCGACATGGAGGACTGCTCCGACCCCTTCGCCCAAAAGAAGCTCTATCAACTCGCGCACGCCATGTGGGACCGCAAAAGGGCCAATTACCAGACGGCGCAGTCCTTGGGATTCGCCTGCGACCTCATCATCACGCCGAATCACGTCTACGTGGATCAGTGCCGCGAGGACCTGGCGGCGATTCAAGGCGGCCGCATTTTCGGTCAGTTGATTTGTCCCTCCAACCCGGAGGCCCGCCGTATCATCTTGTCCGACTACGAGAACCTTTTCTGCGACCTGGCTGCCGCCGGCGTGCGGCTCTCGGCGTTGGTGGCCGCGCCGTATGATTTCGGCGGCTGCGGTTGCGACCGGTGCAAACCGTGGATTTTGACCTTCGCCCAACTCTCCCGTGAAATTCACGCTCTGGCCGAACACTACCATCCGGGCGTGGAACTTCACATGATCGGTTGGTGGTGGGAGCCGGAGGAGCATCGGCTGTTCGCGGAATGGGTCGATAAACATATCCCGGGCTGCGTTCGCCGGATGTATCTGCACATCCCTTACGGGAATACCGTCACCGCCGACGTGCCGTTGCCGCGGGGCTGCGAGAAATCCGCTTTTGTTCACATCGGCTACGCGGATCAAGCTCAACCCCGCGACGTGTACGGGCACTTCGGTCCGGTCATCGCGCCGAACCGACTGGAGCAAACCGTTCGCGATTTGAAAGCCGGCGGATGCACCGGCGTGATGGCGTATTCGGAAGGCGTCTTCGACGACGTCAATAAGGCCTTGCTGGCCGGGCTGGGGTCGGGCCGATATGCCTCCGCCGACGAGGTCTTGAAGGCCTACGCCCGCCGCTACTTCGGCGACGACGAAGCGGCCGCCGCAGCCTGGGCCGACTGGCTCAAGCCATGGGGCTTGCCCTTCCAAAGAGATGCCGAGCAAGCGGCACGCACGATGCCGCCGGCGGAGCGACCCGCAGACGATGCCTGGCGACTCGACCAGTGGCAACGCAAGTGCGAACTATTCAGCCTTCACGCCCAAATCATGGCAGGTGACGACTGGACCCCCACTCGCTTAGCGCTCGTCGATCGCTTTTGGCACGCGCAAGAGCGACTCCAACGCGAGGTTTGGGGACTCGGCCAATTGCGGCACATCTTCGCCCGAAAGTACACGCCGCTGCCGTGGTACGCAAGCTGGGCCTCGCACCAGGCCCAACAGGCCGCGTCCGCTGCGGCCGAGCAATGAGCCGGAGTAATTCGGGGGCACCGTCACAGGCTCCTTGTAACACGACCGCGGCAAACATGGCGTCGTCGCATGGAAAATCAGGAGAATGCTTCATGGTTTCCCTTCACCCGACCCGACGAGAAGCCCTCAGCCTTGCGGCAGGCGGCGTTTTATCCACCCTGCTCGGATTCCCGCGGGAAGCCGCTTCGAGCACTTTGACGGCCGCGGAGCAAGGTAATGCTGATTGGCGCGACGTCCGTGATTGGGGTGTCGAAGGTCGCGGGTGGGATGATACGGCTCGATACTTCGACCGGTTGCCCGCCAAAGCCGAAGCCTTGGTTCGACCCGCCGTCTGGAACCTGAGTCGGCACTCGGCCGGAATGTGCGTACGCTTCGCTACGGACGCCACGGTCATTCGGGCGAGGTATTCGCTCCTCTCGTCTAATTTGGCCATGCCGCACATGGCCGCCACGGGAGTAAGCGGGCTGGATCTGTACGCCGAGGATGAGATGGGACGCATGCGCTGGGCCGCCGTCGCGCAGCCGACCCACCAGGAAATGGACATTGCCTTGGCGACCAACCTGCGCCCCGGGAGGAGGGTATACGCGCTTTACCTACCGCTGTACAACGGTGTGGAATCGTTACAAATCGGGGTGGTGACGGGAGCTGCTTTCGAGCCGGTCTCGCCGCGACGAACCGGACTCTTGGTTTATTACGGCACTTCCATTGCTCATGGGGCGTGCGCGGGAAGGCCGGGCATGGCCTTTCCGGCGATTTTGGCTCGCAGGCTCGGCCTTCCTCACATCAATCTGGGCTTTTCCGGAAACGGCAAGATGGAACCGGAATTGGCCGACTTGCTGGCCGAACTGGATGCCGCCGTCTATTGCATCGATTGTCTGCCCAACCTCACGGCACCGGAAATCGAGGAACGCGCGGAAGTCTTCGTGAAGAAGCTCCGCGCCGCAAGGCCCGGCGTGCCGATCGTCTTGATCGAAGATCGCACCTACGGCAACGCGTGGATCTTTCCCGAGCGGAGATCGCGAAACGCTACGAGCCGCGCGGCTTTTCGGGCGGCCTACCGGCGGCTGCGCGATGCCGGTGTCGCCGGCCTGGAGTACGTGGAAGGCGAGGCTTTGCTGGGCTATGACGACGAGGCCACGATTGACGGCTCGCATCCCTCCGACCTGGGTATGATGCGCATGGCGGATGCTTTGGAACCCGTCCTCCGCCGCGTGCTCGAAAAATCCGCCTGATCACGGACGCATGCGACCGTGACGGCCGTTTTTTCCAAAGCCGGACATGCGCCCACCTCGGGCCGCAGTCAATGCGATACCAGTTCGCTCACCGGCGCGGGGCGGTCGGGGCGATAACGGTAGTCCGGCCAAAGCGGGCAATTGAGGTCGATCCAGCATTTGACCGCCCGCTTTTCCGCCTCCGTCAGCGCCGCTCCGTAGTGGCCGGCGTCGAGGACGCTCCATAGCCTGCTCTTGAGCGTGCCGAACGTCATCGGTGCAGCCTTGTGATGGCGGAGATTCCACGTGTAATCGAAGTAGTGGACCCAGCCGCCCGCAATCAGCGTCCGATAAGAGGCCGGCACTTTGTCGCGATCACGCTCGCCCGTGAGGTTCAGTCCCCGCTCGTCGGACGCATCGTGGCAGCTCACGCAATGGCGATCCCAGACGGGTTGGACGACCTTTTCGTAAGAAAACGGCCCCGCGCCCCAAGGCGGCGGTTGCATGGTCGCGACCTGCGGCCCGGCCCCCGGCTTCGGTTCCGGCACGGGAGCCGCGCGGCGGTTGTCGTGGCAACCGACGCAGCTTCGATATTCTCCCGGTTGGAGTTGCAGCACGCTTCGCATCCGTTGCAATTCGTTGTATTCCGCGTCCAAGACCTGGAAATACAAGACCTTGCCTGCGGGCACTTCGAACGTCGCCGAGCCGTCCTCGCTCACCGGGACCAGCCCCCACGTCGCCTTGGCCACATAGCTCGGCCAACCGTTCGGGCCGCGGACCAGGTGCGTGGGCGAGGCGTACCAATCTTGGAAGTCCTCGTGGTCCCAGCGACATTGTCCATCGGGCAGGCGTTCCAATTCCGAGCGAACCTCCTCGCATACGCGCAGGTATTTCACCTGCCCCCGCCGCACGGTCGGCGACAGCCCTTGATACACGTCGGCCAGCGAGAGGACGGCCTTGCCTCGCGCCGCGAGATCGGCATCCAAGGACGACGGCAAGATCGGCGGCCTGGGACGCGGTCGTAACGGCGTCGGTGACATCGCGTCGATTTCCGCCTCCATGTACAGCAGCTCACGATTTCCGTAGCGATCGATTACGTACAGCCCGAATCGCTCGCCCGGCGCGTGGGCGACGAGAAAGTAATCCCGGGAAATGGGGGCCGGATCGCGAAAGCACTCGTAACGCGGCCAATTCATGTTGTAATGCGGCGTAACGTCCGGCGTGATGTTGGTCACCGCCGCCGCGTCGAAAGGAGAGCAAGAGCGCCGGATCAGTCCGATCGGACCGTTGTGGTCCCCGCCGTGAGAGAACAGCGTGCAAACGATCTCGGGGCTGTCCGGAACTTCGTGCCCGTTGAT
>FWPU01008023.1_pt1 | contig 12357 bp, 9 predicted proteins | sample 2228361 | NCBI WGS metagenome assembly FWPU01 (sample SAMEA103939777, study PRJEB20133) | metagenome | reverse complement strand
GTGGCACAGACCACGGCCATCGCTTCGCTCTGGCCGTGCCACGCGCGTCCACCGGGGGCTTTTGCCGTGCGGCTCTTGCGTATGTGCACCGGGGGCTGACGCCGTGCGGCTCGATGTGGTACCGTAGCCATACCGGCCGCGCCGCCCTGGCGCGGTCCTTCCCGACGACCGAAGCCTTGTGGAGTCCCCATCATGTCCATCCCTTGCCGTGCATCCGAAGCTACACCCGTGGGTTCTGGCCGGCCGTTGCAGACTTGTGCAAGACAAGCGGCGATCTTCCGAGGCGTGAGCTTGCTGGCCGTGCTTGCGAGCATCAGCCTGGTGGCTGTGGGGTGGGCGGCGGGGCCGCCAGGCACCGCCGGCACCTCGCCCTATGCCGCGTGGAAGAACGGGCCTGGGGCCAGCGCGTCCTATTTCCCGATCGCGGTCTGGCTCCAACATCCCCGGAATGCCGGAAAGTACAAGGCCCTGGGCATCAACTTGTACGTCGGGCTGTGGCGGGGCCCTACGGAAGAGCAACTGGCCGAACTCCGCACACACCAAATGCCCGTCATCTGCGACCAGAACCGCTTTGCCCTGGAACATCTGGACGAGAAGCTCATCGTCGGCTGGATGCACGGCGACGAGCCGGACAATGCCCAACCGCTGGCCAAGGGCAAGGGCTACGGCCCGCCCATCCCCCCGGAAAAGATCATTGCCGATTACGAGCGGATTCGCCGGAACGACCCGACGCGGCCGGTCCTCTTGAACCTGGGCCAGGGCGTGGCCTGGGACGGCTGGTATGGCCGGGGCGTTCGCACGAATCATCCCGAGGACTATCCCGAGTACATCAAGGGGTGCGATATCGTCTCGTTCGACATCTATCCGGCGGTGCACGATCGGCCGGCGGTGGCGGGCAAGCTGTGGTACGTGGCCCGGGGAGTCGAACGCCTCCGCCGGTGGAGCCAAGGGCGGAAGGTGGTGTGGAATTGCATCGAATGCACACGCATCAGCAATGTCCAAGTCAAACCCACGCCCGAGCAGGTCAAGGCCGAGGTCTGGATGGCTTTGGTGCACGGCTCGCAAGGGCTGATCTATTTCTGCCACCAGTTCCGGCCGCAATTCATTGAAGCCGGCCTTTTGGCCGACGCCGAGATGGCCCAGGCGGTAGGCGCCATCAACCGCCAAATCCACGCCCTGGGGCCCGTGCTCAATAGCCCGGCTATCCCGGACGGCGTGGCCGTAACCTGCGAGGCCGCCGGCACCGATCCCGAGCGGGCTCGGCTGTTGCAAACCGGCCCTGTCGCCGCCGTCCTCAAGCGGCACGCTGCCAGCGCCTATGTGCTGGCCGTGCGCATGGAAAACAGCCCGGCCACGGCGCACTTTGAAGTGCGGGACCTCCGCGGCACCGCCACCGCCGAGGTCCTGGGCGAAAACCGCCGCCTTGTTGTGGAAAACGGCCGCTTCTCCGACAAGTTCGCCCCTTACGGCGTCCACCTGTACCGGATCGAAGAGCGACGCTAGCCGGCTGGGCCCGTGCTTTGCACGCACGCCCCACCACACCCCGTAGGGTGGGAGCTTTGCACCCACGCGCACAAGCCGTTGCTGCGTGCGTGCTGAGCACTTACCCTACGTTGGGTGGCACTACGGCCCGCGGGTCGCTCGGGCCGGGCCACGCAGGGGATGTGTGCTGTCCTGGCCTATCGGGCCGAAAACCGGTACACCGTCCGGCTGTGGTATTCCTGGCCGGGCTTGAGAATGGTCGAGGGAAACTGGGGCTTGTTCGGCGAGTCGGGAAAGTGCTGCGTCTCCAAGCAAAACCCATAACGGTGCCGATACACCTTGCCTCCCTTCCCCACGTTCGTGCCGTCCAGGAAATTGCCGCTGTAGAACTGGATGCCCGGCTCGGTGGTCAGCACTTCCATGACCCGGCCTGTCGTCGGTTCCTCGACCCGGCCAGCCAGCCCCAGCTCGCCCGGCTTTTTGTTGAGCACGAAGTTGTGGTCATAGCCCCGGCCAAACCGGAGCTGCTCGTCGGGTTGGTCGATCCGCGTGCCGATGGCCACCGGCTGGCGGAAGTCAAAGGGGGTGCCCTCGACCGGCCGCAGCTCGCCCGTGGGAATCAGCCCTTGATCGACCGGCGTGAAGCGGTCGGCGCACAACACAAGCCGGTGCCCCAGGATGTCCCCTTGGCCCTGCCCGCGAAGGTTGAAGTAGGAATGATTGGTCAGATTGACCGGCGTGGGCTTGTCGGTGGTGGCGCGGTACTGGATGTCTAAAGCGTTCTCCTCGGTCAGCCGGTAAGTGACCGTCGCGTGGAGGTTGCCCGGATACCCTTCTTCGCCGTCCTTGCTGAGGTAGGTGAGTGCAAGCTGCGGGCCTTCGGGCGTGAGGGTGGGTTGGGCCTTCCAGACCACCTTGTCGAACCCCTTGATGCCGCCATGCAGGTGGTTGCCGTGGTCGTTGGCCGCCAGCCGATATTCCCTTCCCCCCAGCCGGAATCGGGCGTTGCCGATGCGGTTGCCGTACCGGCCGATGATCGCGCCAAAGTAGGGGCTGCCTTTGACGTATTCCTGGAGTGTGGAGTAGCCAAGGACCACGTCGGCCAGCCGGCCGTGGCGGTCGGGCACCCACAGCTCGACCACGATTCCGCCGTAATTGGTGATGGCCGCCTTCATACCCCGCGTGTTGGTAAGGACGAAAAGGTGCACAGGCTGGCCGTCGATCGTCCCGAAAGGTTTGCAGGCGATGGAGGCCTGGTGGGAGGGGGCCGGCTGGGCGGGGGCGGCGAGGACCGTCGCTGCCACGGCCACCCCAAGGATCGCCCCGGCCAACCACCCACGCACTACCAATGCCCTGGGTGCGACCAAGACCGACCATTTTGATCCGACACGGCAATCGCGCAACATCGCTTGAGGGTCCTTATCCTGCGGGCTAAACGGGCGGGTCAAAAATGTCGTGGTCCACCATTATAGATCGGAATCACGGGGCGCGCAACTCCGTCGGCCGGCGACCCTGGGGAGGCAGGAACTTGGGGACTGGCGGCTGGGGCCGCCCAGGCCGGGGCCGCCCATCTTGGTGATGCGGCCGCCGGCGGCACGGTGGTATGCCGGCCCCGGATGGCGTCAAGTGGCGTAGCCGCGCCGCTGGCAGCACGCTATAATCGCCCTATCTGGCAGTGCAGCAACGGACGGTTCGTCACACGCCAAAGGATGGGGTCTGTGGAGGCTGTCAGGCCGAAGGGAGCCGGGCGGCAGCCTGGCCTCCCAGGTTCTGCGTAAGTGGCGGCAGCCTTATGCTTTCCCCCTAACTGCTTCGAGGGGAGCCGTGCATTTGGAGAAAAGACCTGCGGACGAGGCCATTCACCCGCGAGCCGCGGTTGTCCGCGGCGGTCCGGGCGCAAGCGCGCCGGCGAGCGGCGTGCCCGGCAGCAACGGCCAAAGCGATGGCCAACCGCTCCGGCGGCGTGCCACGGCCCAGAGCATGGCCGCCAGCCAGCGCGATATCTCCGTCAGCGAGTTCTTCGCCAAGAACCGGCATCTCTTGGGCTTCGACAACCCCCGCAAGGCGCTGTTGACCACGGTCAAAGAGGCGGTCGATAACGCCCTGGACGCCTGCGAGGAAGCGGGGATTTTGCCGGAAATCTGGGTCCATATCCGGCCCACGGGCGAGAACCGCTTTCAAGTCGCCGTGCAGGACAACGGCCCGGGGATTCTCAAGAAAACCATTCCGTTGATCTTCGGCAAGCTGCTGTACGGCTCCAAGTTCCACCGCCTGCGCATGAGCCGGGGCCAGCAGGGCATCGGCATCTCGGCTGCCGGCATGTACGGGCTGTTGACCACGGGCAAGCCGGTGAAGATCGTCTCGAAGATCGGGCCGGGCAAGCCCGCGCACTACTACGAAATCCAGATCAACACCAAGCGGAACGAGCCGGAGATTCTCAACGGCAAGGGGGAGGGGGACGAGATTCCGGTCGGGCCTCGGGCCCGCCAGGTGATGGAAAAACTGGGCATCGAGTGGATCGAGGTCGATCACGGGACGCGGGTTACCATCGAGCTGGAGGCCCGCTACCAGCGCGGCCGGGCCAGCGTGGACGAATACCTCCAGCAGACCGCTCTGGCCAACCCGCACGTCACGCTGCATTATGTGGATCCCGAGGGGCAAGAGAAGCATTACCACCGTGTGGCCGAGGTCCTGCCCCCCGAACCCAAGGAGATCAAGCCGCATCCTTACGGCATCGAACTGGGCACGCTGGTGGCGATGCTGAACGACTCGCGGGCGGGGACGCTGCACCAGTTTTTGACGACCTCGTTTTCGCGGGTCAGTTCGGCCGTGGCCCGGCGGGTATGCGAGGCGGCCCGGTTGAGCCCGCGGGCCAGCGTGCGGAAGATCGGCCGCCGCGAGGCCGATGCCCTCTATCAAGCCCTGCAAAACACCCGTATCCCGCCGCCGGCCACCGATTGCATCTCGCCGATCGGCGAGGAACTGCTGCTCAAAGGGTTGCGCGAATTGGTGCCGGGGGAGTTCTATGCCGCCGCCACGCGCCCCCCGGCCGTGTACCGCGGCAACCCCTTCCAGATCGAGGTCGCCTTGGCCTACGGGGGCCCGCCGCCGACATACCGCGTGCCGCGCGACACGCTGGTGGAACTGCTGGCCGAAAGCGATGCCCGCACCTTGCGCCAGTTCCTGGCCATCACGTTCGATGGATTGGGCTTGGACGCGGCCGACCGCATTCTGCACCAGGCTCGGCTGGGGCGGCGCGTGTCGCCGGCCAAACTTGATGAGGGGCAGATCGATCGGCTGTACGAGGCCATGCAGAGCGTGAACCTCAACGACCGGCAGACGATGACCGTCCTGCGCTACGCCAATCGCGTTCCGCTGCTGTTCCAGGCCGGGGCCTGCGCGATCACCCAGACGGTCATGCAGACCAACTGGCGGGCCTACGGATTGACGCAATCCCGCGGGGCGCTCCCTGTCGGCCCGGTCACCCTGATGGTCCACATTGCCAGCGTGTGGGTCCCGTTCACCAGCGAGTCCAAGGAGGCCGTGGCCGCGTACCCTGAAATCCAGAAAGAAATCCGGCTGGCCCTCCAGGCCGTGGGCCGCAAACTGGGCATGTACCTCCATCGGCGGCAGAAGGCCCGCCACGAGGGCGAGCGGCGCAATCTGTTTGTGCGTTATCTGGGCGAGGTGGCCACGGCGGTCAGCCGCATCAACCGCACCGACCGCCAGGCCCTGTACGAAAAGCTGGTGGAGGTGGCCAGGCGGAAGACCTGGGAGGCCGACGCCCGCTACGACGAGCGCGGCCGGCGGATCGATGCCGAGGAGGACTACGGCCAGCACGTGATCATCGTGGACCGGACTTCCGAGGTGGCCGCCGGCGCGGCGGGTGCCGGTGCTAGGGCCTCCGGCCCGCCCGCCCAGACGCCCAAAAACCAGTGAACCGGCCTTGAGGTTCGATCCCCTTCCCTTGGTGAGTGCTGCCTTTGCCATGGCCAAGAAATCCCGAACGTCCGCCGTCGAGACGGCGGAATTGCCACCCGAGAAACTCAGCCCGCGCGACCGGAAGACATTGGGGCAGATCACGGCCCTGGCCGACGCGGTGGTCAAGGCCGCGGCCAGCGGGCGCGACCCGGCGATCGAGATTCCTGCCCGGACCTTGTCCAACGTCCGCTACAACAAGACCAAACGCTTCATCGAAATGGGCAGCGCCACGAACCGGCGCCAGCTCTTCAATCTCAACCAGGCCCGCAGCTACATGCAGACCATGCTGGTGGCCGAAGGGGCCCGCCGGCTGATCGTCCAAGGCAAGACCACCAGCCTCCGGGGCATGTACTATCTGCTCAAGCACACCATCGAGGGGACCAAGGAAGAGACCTTCGAAGACCAGGAAGAATCGGACGGCGTGATCGAAGACCTCGAGGTGGCGATCGAGGCCCTCCGCGAAGAACTCCACGTGTATGCCAAGAACGCCGGGGCCATGGTGGGCGAGATCACCCTGGTCGATAGCGGCGACACCATCGACTGCACGCGCATGGGTTCGGGCGGCTATAGCATCCCCTCGATCGTCGAGCCCGAGGTGATCCAGTTCCAGAAGTGCAACGCCACGTTCATCCTCCATGTGGAAAAGGACACGGTCTGGCGGCGCTTCAACGAAGACAAGTTCTGGCGCAAGCACAAGTGCATCTTGACCCACGGCGGCGGGCAGCCCCCGCGCGGTGTGCGCCGCCTGCTGTACCGGATGCACAACGAACTGGGCCTGCCGGTGTACTGCCTGCTCGATAACGACCCCTGGGGGTACTACATCTATAGCGTGATCAAGCAAGGCTCGATCAACCTGGCCTACGAATCCAAGCGGATGGCCATCCCCGACGCCCGGTACCTCGGCCTGCGCTCCAAGGATTTCGAGGCTTGCGGCCTTTCCAACAGCGTGAAGATCGAGCTGAACGACGCCGACCGCAAGCGGGCGCGGCAGATTGCGCGCTACCCCTGGTTCGCCCACAAAAAAGCGTGGCAGAAAGAGATCCAGCAACTGCTCGACAACGGGTTCAAGCTGGAGGTCGAGGCCCTCATCTCCAAAGACATCAGCTACGTGACCGAGGTGTACACCCCCCAGCGCCTGGCCGACGGCGACTGGCTGGACTAGCCGGCGGCGAGAGTGGGAACGAGGGGCCGTGCCGCGCGAACTCGGAAGCCCTCTTTCTTGTGCCGCCCCGTGAGCGGGAAGGGGAGGTCCCCTGCGCGATCTTTGACCCGCAGACCCGCTGCGGGGGCGTTGCCAGGGGCCGGTGGCATGGTACACTTCTGTTTTCCGTTCTACCGGAGAGGGTTGGCGCGTATGAATCTGGTTGATCCGCGGTTCAAGGATTTCGCCCTGGTGCGGGAGATGTTGGAGACGCCGGCGATCATCGGCCGGATGGACCTCGGGCGGGCAGGGCCGGCGGCCGAGGCGATTCGCCAGGCGGGCCGGTTGTTTCTGACCGGCGAAGGCTCCAGCCGCATCTTCCCGGCCAAGAACCTGCTCTACGAGTTGTTGCAACGGGGGGCCCCGTTTGCCGCCTTTACCGACGGGGCCCGCCAGGCCCACGAATATGATCTGGCCGGCATGGTGGTCTTCGGCGCCAGCAACAGCGGGAAGACCAAAGAGGTGATCTCGCTGTTTACGCGTCTGGCCGAGGCCGGGCACCCCTGGCGGTTCGGCCTGACCGCCCACGCGGGGAGCCCCCTGGAGTCGCTTTCCACCCAATGCTACCTCCTGAGCTGCGGCCAGGAAGAAGCGGTGGCGGCCACCAAGAGCGTGGTGGAACAGGCCCTCTTCTATCGTTCGCTGTTGCTCCCCTGGGAGCAGGATTCGCCCCTGGTTCGCTTCCAGGCCCAGGCCGCCGACGAAGCCCGCCAGGTGCTCCAGGCCGAGTTGGATGGGGACATCGTGCGCGCCATGGCCGAAGCACCTGTGGTCTATTTCGCCGGCCGAAACAATGGGGTCGCCGAGGAATTGACCCTCAAGACGAACGAAATCACCCACAAGAAAAGCGACTACCTGGAGGGGACGTATGCGGTGCACGGCATCGAGGAGGTGATGCACGCCGAGGAAGTCGTGATCGTGATCGAGCCGTTCGCCGCCGAGGAAGAGAAGTTCCAGGAGGTGCTGGTCCGCGGCGTGGGGATGAAGGTGTTCGCCATCGCCGCGCGCCAGACGGCGTTCCCCACCATCCGCATTCCCAGCGTGCCGGGGTACGATACGGTCCTTCAGCTCCTGGCCGGCTGGAACGTCCTGGTCCATGTGGGGGTGTTCCTGGGGCTGAACCTGGACAGGGCCGAGAGGGCTCGCAAGATCGGCAATGAGTTTGTGGGCCAGCCTGCCGTGGCCGGCGGCCGATAGCCGCGCGAGCTTCGGCCCCCCTTGGGGCGCGGGCAAAGGAAGAGTCGAGCACGATGGCCGAAGGAATCACGTACTACCGCCGAACGGCGAATGGTCTTATCGTTTCACCGCGGATTTCCGAGGTCTTCGACCGCTGGCAGGGGGAAAACGAGTGCTGGATGTTCCTCTCAGCGCATGACGACGATGTGCTGATCGGCGCCGGCATTACCCTTCAGGTGGCCCTGGCCGAGAATATCCGCACCCACACGGTAATCGCCACGGACGGCCGGATGGGGTATTGCCGGTTCCCGCAGCGGCGGACCATCGCCCAGATCCGGCAGGCCGAGGCCCGCAAGGCCTACGAAGGGCTGGGGCTGCCTCCGGATCGGTTGCATTTCCTGTTGTTCCCCGATTGCAACTTGAATCCATATCGCGGCCGGCATTTCACGACCATTGGCGATCCGACCGAGGTGGAAGGGGCCAGCGGCCTGCAAAACGCCTTCCCGCATATTTTGCGGCAGATCCGGCCGACGCGGGTGTTCCTGCCCACCATCTCGGACCTGCATCCCGACCATCGCATCGTGAACGAGGAGATGCTCATCAGCCTGTTCCATGCCCAGGGGGCCATCTGGCCGGAACTAGGCGAGCCCATCCCCTTCGTGCCGCTGGTGTACGAATACGCCACGTACTGCGATTTTCCGGAACCGCCGCAACTACGGGTGCTTGGCCCGGCCGAGATGCTGGACCGAAAGCTCCAGGCCATCCGTGCCTTCGTCAGCCAGGAGCAGATCGAGATCCTCGTCGACGAGCAACGCAAGGCCGGGCCGGCCGAGTACCTCCGCGAAGTGCAGTTCAAGTTCTACTCGCCCAAACAGTATGAGGCGCTGTTTTGGGGCTGAGGCACGAGCCGCACCCCCGCGGAGGCCGGCATGGGCCATCCTTGGCAGGGCCCGCCCGGCTCTGGAAGGGGCAACGGCATCAGGGGCCGACCTCCGCCCGCACCACCGGGGCCCTGGGGGCCGCACGCCGAGCCGAGGGTTCCAAGTACACGACCTCAAGCGCAGACTTTCGAGGACAGCCGCCCAGCATAGAGAGCATCGAGCCCCCCATTTCCAACCAGGTCCTCCCGAAGGCCAGAACCCCACCAATCGCTACGTCCACCAACGCCGGTATGGGTGATCCGATTTGCTACTTTGGCGACGACGACCTCACCGGAGCCGCGGCCTACCTGGCTGGCGTCATGCTCCATGCGGGCCTCGGGTTCGAACATGTGCCCAGCACCCAGCCGCCACCGGCCGAGTTGTGGACCCGGCGCTGGTCGGCCATCGTCGTGAGCGACTATCCCGCGGCCCGGTTCGGCCCCCAAACCCTCGAGCAGGTAGTCCAGGCCATACGCCAAGGCACGGGGCTGCTTATGGCGGGGGGCTGGGAGAGCTATCACGGCCGGCTGGGCGAATATCCGGGCACCCCCCTGGCCGAGGTCCTGCCCGTCGATATGCTGGGGTGCGATGACCGGCGGAACTTCGCCCAGCCCTGCCTGGTGCGTCCCCTGGCCGACCACCCCGTCCTGGCGGGCTTGCCGTGGGAGACGCCGCCGGCCATTGGCGGTCTCAACCAGGTTCGGCCGAAGCCCGGCTCGCAAACCGTGCTTGCAGCGGTGCCGTTTGAAGTTCGCCTGGAAGCCGGCCAGTTCTCCTTCCGACAAGGCGAGGAGCTGCCCCTGTTGGTACTGGGCCGGTTCGGCCGGGGACGCACCGCCGCCCTGGCCACCGATGTGGCGCCGCACTGGGTGGGCGGCCTGGTCGATTGGGGCCAACCTCGCATCGTGCAGCCGGTGGGAAATGGCTTCGTCGAAGTAGGCAGCGCGTATGTCCGGCTGCTGGCCAACCTGCTTCGATGGATCACCGGGGAGGATCGCCCCTGCCAGCCGCCTTGAACCACAACCGGTCCTGGTGGGCACCGCCCACCCTATTGGTGCTTGCCCAACGCGGCAAGAACGTCGAGCTTTTTATCTCGACCTGGTGTGTCACCAGGTTCTGCCGAAAGATTCTCGAGATGTTCCGGGAGACGCAAGCATGCTTCAAGGCAATGCCATCATTGGTCAAAGCGGCGGCCCGACCAGTGTGATCAACGCCAGCCTGTGCGGCATCGTCCAGACCTGGCAGGCCCGCCAGGGTGCAGGGCGGGTGCTGGGCATGCGATTCGGCATCGAGGGATTCCTCAAGGGCGATTGCATCGACTTGGGCAAGGAGCGGGCCGAGACCATCGAGGCCCTGCGCAGCACCCCCAGTTCGGCATTGGGGAGCTGCCGCTACAAGCTCCGCGATGCCGACTTGCCGCACGTGCTGGAAATGCTCCGCCGGTTTGGCGTGCGCTATTTCTTCCTCATCGGCGGCAACGACACGATGGACACCATCCACCGGGTCGAGGCGTACTGCCGCCAGCAAGGTTATCCTCTGGTGGGCATCGGGGTGCCCAAGACCGTCGATAACGACCTGTTTGGCACGGACCACACGCCGGGGTTTCCGAGCGCGGCCCGCTATGTGGCCCTGTCCGTCAAACAGGCCGGCATGCTCGCCCGCGACATGAAATACGTGGACCAGTTCGTGGTGTTCCAGACCGTGGGCCGATCAGCGGGGTGGCTGGCGGCGGCCTCGGCCCTGGCCCGCTCCGCCGAGGACGACGCCCCCCATCTGATCCTCTGCCCCGAGCGGCCCTTCGACCGCCAAACGTTCCTTGCCGAGGTACGGCAGTGTTACCAGCGGTTCGGCTGGGTGAGCATCGTCTGCGGCGAAGGAATCTGCTATGCCGACGGTACCCCCGTCAGCGCATCGACCGTGACCGATAAGTTCGCCAACATCGAGTTTGGGGCCATGGGTGGGGCCAGCGTGGCTATGGTCCTCCACGCCATGATCCGCCAGGAATTCGGGTGGCGCGGCGAGTTCCAGGTCACCGAGTCGCTGCCGATGTGCGCCGCCGACCGCACCAGCCCCTTGGACCTGGAAGAAGCCTATGCCTGCGGGCGCCGGGCCGTGGAACTGGCCGAGGACGGCCTGTCGGGCGTGATGGTCAGTATCGTCCGCCAGTCGAACCAGCCCTATCGGGCTAGCCTCGAGACGGCCAGCCTGGCCGAGGTCGCCGCCCGCGCAAAACCGATGCCCCCCGAGTATCTCGACCCCGAGCGGAGCGATATTACTCCCCCCTGCCTCGAATACCTCCAGCCGCTCGTGGGACCGCTGCCCCAGTACGTGCGCCTGGCCGGCATCCCGGCCGAACCGGTCTAACCAGCATCACCGGCGCCTCATTGCGGCCGGATCGGGGGGCGATGGGGGGCGGGCAGGGGGATGATCCGCTCGGCCTGCACGCCAAAATGCACCAGCGTGCCCCCCAAACTCACCCCGTCGCCCACCAAGCCCGCCCCGCGCGTGCGGATGCCGGCTCCGGATCCGGGTGTCTCGGTCCGATGGCTCCCCGCCCGGCAGAGCCGTTCGATAAACTCGATGGCCGGCCTGTGATCCGGTGGCGGGGCCGGCCAGATAATCCCTTTGCCCAAAATGACGCAATCCACGGCGTAAGAATCGAGCAGTTTTGGCATCAGCTCGCGGGCAAGCGGGGCGCTGCCCAGCAGCTCGGCGCCCAGGGCCCTTCTTCCCCCCACAGCGATAAAGCCCACAGTGCCTGGGGGCAGTTGGGGCACAATGGCCCCCCGCACTTCGCCCAGCGTGGCACGGACAGCGGCCGAATTCAAGGCCTCTTCCAGGCTTTCCGTAGGGCTTGGCGCCCCCAAGGCGGCCGTGCTATGAGCGATTTCCTCCCAAACCCGCTCTTGGCTTGCCCCCTGGCGGATCTCCCATTGGAGGGACTGCGGAACCAACACTTTGCCGGGCTGGAACTTCTGGCCCCCGGACCAGCGATGCCGCTCGACGCAGAAAACGTCCAGCTCCACGCGCTGCCGCGGCGCCACAATCACATCCTGACGCACAGTCCGCGATTGCTTACCCCCAGCAAGCACCTCTCCCGAAAGGATCAGCACGTGTTCGGCCCGGCTGCGGTTCTCGACCACCACCCGCGGCACACGGGGGCTTGTGGGCAGCTCGTAGATCACCAGGATTCCCTCGGCCACGGCCCGGTCTACGCCCATCCACCGGCCGCCAAGTTCTGGGCCCCGCTCCAACAGCAGGGGATAGATGGCCAGGTGTCGGTACCTGACCGGCTCGGCGATTTGCAGTCGGTCGAGATACGAGGCGAGTTCGGGCACATGGCCGTGGGTCGAAGGCCGCTGGGCCCGCGCCCAGCCCGCTCCCCAAACCAATCCCACACACGCCAACCCTACGCCGAACCAGCCGACGGCTGCCGGAGCCGAGGTAGGACGCCCGCCCCGGCCCCGAAATCCCACTCGCAGAGTGCTCATTTGGGGGTCTCCTTTGCCTTCAAGAGGTTTCCGCAAGATGTCAACGATTGAGGTGCCCTTGGCGTTTCACCGGCTGGCCTGCGCCACCGGGGGCTGAGGCCCTCGG
>FWPU01010545.1_pt1 | contig 12359 bp, 7 predicted proteins | sample 2228361 | NCBI WGS metagenome assembly FWPU01 (sample SAMEA103939777, study PRJEB20133) | metagenome | reverse complement strand
TGAGCGTGCGTGCAAAGCCGCGTAGAGAGCCGGGGGCGTAAGCCTCCGGTGGCGCCGCTGAGCGTGCGTGCAAAGCGTGCACCTTACAGGGTGGACACGCCAGCGCGCAGTGTTGCGGGCCCACGGGGGGCTTACGCCCCCGGCTCCGGGACACATTGGGTGGGTGGACACGCCAGCGCGCCGTTTGGCGGGTCCCCACCGGGGGCTGATGGGCCTCGCCCTTGGCTTGTTTCCGGCCGCGGCGTTCGGCTGGCTGCTTTGCCGCCCCCCTTTTCCTGGCCGGCGGCTCGGCCTAAACTCCAAGAGTGGTTCTTGTTTGCACGATCCTGAGGGGGCCTCATGCGCGGCTTGTCGTCATCGCCTGTTCCCATTGGGGGCTGCGGCCGACGATTTCTCAGGGCTCTGGTGGGGTGGGTCGGGCTATGGGTGGTCCTGGCCGGCGTTGCGGGATGCGACGTCTGGTCCGGCGGCGTTTCGGATGCGCAAACTCCGGAAGAGCTGGAGGCCGAATTGGCCCGACGCAAGGAAAAGTTCAAGAAGGAGGAGATAAAGCCGGACTACGAGTTGTACCCGCCCCTGGCGGCCCCGTATTCCCAACCCGAAAAGCCTGCCGAGCCGGAAGGGCGCCGCGATCGCCGCCTGCCCGTCAAGCCTGGGCACTGGACCACGGTGGGGGTGCCGGTGCGGGCCAATGCGGCCGATCTGCTGGGGGACGTGCAACTGGCGACCATGACCAACCCGCGCTCCGGGCCCAGCTTGCTGGGAGCTATGGCCTTTTGGCTGCGTTCGGTGGGCATTGCGGCCGTGCCGAAAGGTCAGACCCGCGTCGTGGCGTTGCCGTTGTTTGTGCCCCCGGCCGGGACCCAGCCGTGGGTGGAACTCCGCATGGCGGAGCGTTCGCGGCGGCGCGAGGTCTTGTACGATCTGATCGCCCTGGAACGCATGCCGCCGTTTCAATACCTGTTCGTGGTCCTGGCCCGCAACCCGGACCAGTACGGTTTTCTGGCACAGTTGGACAGTTTCCGGTACCCGCTGGACCTGTCGCAAGAGTCGCTCGATCGGCGCATGTTGCGGCCAGTCCTCCTGCCTGGCGATCGTCCCAACAGTTTGCCGGAAGGCAGCCTCTATTGGACCGCGGTGGCTGGCCTGCTTTGGGACGAGGCGGACCCGGGGGCCTTGACCCCAGCCCAGCAGCAGGCCCTGTTGGACTGGTTGCACTGGGGGGGCCAGCTTGTCGTCAGCGGCCCGGGGAGCCTGGACCTGTTGCAGGGGAGCTTCCTGGAGCCGTATCTGCCCGCGACGGCCACGGGCAGCCGCTCCCTGGGGGCGGAGGAGCTGCGAGCGTTGGATGCGGGTTGGTCGCCCCGCAGCCGGAACGGGATGGTGCAGGTGCTTCGGCCGGTTCGGCCCTGGCCGGGCGTCCGCCTTGCCAGGCATCCCGAGGCCCGGTTTCTGCCGCAGACGGGCGAGCTGTTGGTCCAAAGGCGCGTGGGCCGGGGTCGCGTGGTGGTCTCGGCCTTCGCTTTGGCAACGCGGGACCTGCGCGAGTGGCCCGGGTACGACGGCCTGGTGAATGCCTGCCTGTTGGGCCGGCCGCCGCGGCGTTTCCGCTATAATCCGTACAGCTCGTTCATCGGAAGTGCGGTTCAGGCAGCATGGGACGATCGGCCGCTGCCCACGGCGACGACCAGCGCTTGGCCGGCGGTCGAGCCGGACCAGCCCTGGGCGGAACCCTCCCACAATCTGCCGATCCCTGGGTTTCGCGAGACTGCCGAGCAACTCGACCCGCTGCGGATTTGCCGGCTCTGGTACCTTTCGCGCGATGGGGGGCGGGTGGACGAGGGGATTTCGGCCGAAGCACCGGCGCCTCCGAACCCAAGCGACTCGGTATCGATTTCGCCTCCCTCGGCCAAGGTTACGCCGGCTTTGCCGCCCGATCCGTGGTGCTGGTTCGACGGGTCGCAACAGCTTCTCCGGGGGTGCGGGGTGGCGGGCTGGAGCGACTTCAACCCGGTGGCTGACGCCGCGCGGCGCGCCCTGCAAAACGCCGCGAGAATCGAAATCCCCGACGCCCGCTTCGTGCTCTGGGTGGTTGGGGTGTACGTGCTTGTGCTGGTGCCTGTCAACTATGCGGTGTTTCGCCTTTTGGGCCGATTGGAATGGGCCTGGTTCGCGGTGCCGGTGATGGCGCTGGCCGGTTCGGTGGTCATCATCCGGCTGGCGCGGCTGGACATCGGATTCGATCGGGCGGTTACGGAGGTGGCAGTGGTGGAACTTCAGCCCAACTATCGCCGGGCCCATGTAACACGCTATACGGCCCTTTACACGGGCCTTTATACCGAGTACACGATCCGTTTCGACGATCCCGGCGCCCAGGCCCTGCCTTTTCCCACCGTCGAGCACCCGCAACAGTTCGATCCCGAACAAAGCCCCCGGCCTGTGGGAGTCACCTATCGCTCTGGTCCGCAGGGGGCGATGTTAGAGGGGCTGGCGGTCGCGTCGAACTCTACGAATTTGCTGCACAGCGAAGAGATGCAGGACTTGGGCGGGCCCATCCGGGCCGAGCGCCTGTCCGAAGGCCGCTGGCGGGTGACCAACGGCACCGACTACGTGCTCCACGGTGTGGGGATCGTGAGGTTGGAGGTCTCGGCCGGGCCGGGCCAATCGTTGCCAATCCTCAAGCTGAGCCGAAGGGACCGCGGGCCAGCCGTGAACATTGTCCATCGGCTGGCGGCGGTGCAGCCGGTGTCGGGCTCGCGGCGGGGACCGGGCAATCCCTCCCCTCCGCCAGCCCAACCACCGAAGCCGCAAGCCGTTCCGGTCGTGGTATTCCGGGCGGCCTGGGTGGGGGAACTTCGGCCCGGGCAAAGCGCCGAGGCCGAGCTGCTGGCTGTGCCGGCCAGTGGGGTCACCGACGCCTGGGCCCCGTTCCGCGATCGCGACCCCCTTACGGCAGGGCGGGCCGGCCAGATCCCCGCCGGCGAGCTGAACCTCCGCGAAGTTCTCGACCTTGCAAGTCTGCTGGGCTTGCGGCCGGGCGAAACCCGGCTGGTCGCCTGGTTCGATCAGACCATCCCCGGCCAACAGATCGAACCTCCGGCGCCCCGCAGGCAGCAGGCCGCGGTGCTGGTCGCGCATCTCGGCTATGGTGTCGATAAGGACCCCAAACCCGATAGCATTCCCCGTGCCATGGTCGCCGAAACACCCACCGTGCTCGGCCCTAAAGGGGTTGTTCGCCCAGAACAAGAGTAAACTGGCCCTCGGCAGCCAACCGGCACTTGTGCACGGGGCTGCGAAGTTTGGCTTTCGCGCCGGCCGGCGTGGCATGTCGCCGCGGCCGCAGCCGGCTTGGGGGCATCGTAAGTCGTTCGCCTATGATTGAACTCATCGAATTCACCAAACGTTACGGCGATCTCTTGGCGGTGGACCGGCTGAGCCTGAAGATCGAGCCGGGCGAGATCTTCGGTTTTATTGGTCCCAACGGCGCCGGCAAGAGTACGACCATCCGGTTCCTGGCCACGCTGTTGAAGGCCACGGCGGGCGAAGGGATCGTCAACGGCTACCGCGTCACCCGCCAGCCCCTGGAGGTGCGCCGCTCGATCGGCTACATGCCCGACAGTTTCGGCGTGTACGACGGCATGAAGGTCTGGGAGTTCTTGGACTTCTTTGCCGTGGCCTACCAGATCCCCCGGGCACGCCGCAAACGGGTGATCGCCGATGTGCTGGAGCTGCTGGACCTGACGGGCAAGCGCAACGCCCTGGTCAACGGGCTGTCGCGCGGCATGAAGCAGCGCCTGTGCCTGGCCAAGACCCTGGTGCACGACCCGCCGGTGCTGATTCTGGACGAGCCGGCCAGTGGCCTGGACCCCCGCGCCCGCGTCGAGGTCAAGGCGCTTCTCAAGGAGCTGCGGCGCATGGGCAAGACGATCCTCATCTCCAGCCACATCCTCAGCGAACTGGCCGATTGCTGCACCTCGATCGGGATCATCGAGCGGGGCCGGCTATTGATGCACGGTCCGATCGACGAAGTGTATCGCCAGATCCACCGCAACCAGGTACTGGTCATCAAGTTCCTCGACGGTCTGGACCGGGGTGTGTCGATCCTCCGCAGCCTCCCCCAAACCCGGGACGTGCACGTCGAGGGGAACCGGGTTACGGCCGAGCTGGAGGCCGACGACCACGAGACCGCCGACATCCTGCAGAAGCTGCTTGACGGGGGGGCCCGGGTGGCCTCGTTCGCCCAAAAGGAACCGACGCTGGAGGACGTGTTCATGATGGTCACCAAAGGTGCGGTGGCGTGAAGGGGATGCTGCCGCCTTGCCTGCCCAAGGGCGGGACCGTCTGCCGCTTTGGGGACGGTCCGCGGGTGTGAGGGGGCATGCCGCGGCCTTGCAGCAGGGGCTGTTTGCCGTTTTCCTTCTGTTTTGCACAAACCCTATCCGGCGCGGGTCCGATGTACCTCCTGGATAACCCCGTTTTGCAGCGCGAGTTGCTGATCAACCTCCGCATGACGCGGGGGTTCGGCCTGTTGCTGGGCTATATCGGCCTTCTGGGCGGGCTGGTGTATTACGCCTGGCCGCAGCAGCAGACGCTGGACTTGACCTCCACCCCCGAGGAGGCCCGGCGGCTGGTGAACCTGTTCTTGTTGGGCCAGTTCGTGCTGATCTCGCTGATGGCACCCAGCTTCGCCGCGGGCTCGATCACCGGAGAAAAAGAGCGCAAGACGTACGAGATGCTGCTGTCCAGCCCCATGCGCCCGGGGGCGATCGTGCTGGGGAAACTTCTGGCCTCGCTGGTGCATCTGGCGATGCTGCTGGTGGCGACGCTGCCCATCGTCATGCTGTGCGTGCTCCTGGGCGGGGTGCACGTGGCCGAGCTTTCGGCCACCTACGTGGGCATCGGTGCAGCGGTGGTCGTTTTTGGGATGATCAGCCTGGCGTGCAGCAGCTATTTCGGCCGAACGGCCGCCGCTTTGGTCGTCTCCTACTCGTTCATTTTGCCGCTGGTGCTGGTGGCAGTGGTTTTTTACCAGAGTTTCGGCGCGCTGCCGCGGTTGCGGTTGATGGTGCTGGCCGGTGTCGCCCCGGCCGCAGCCGCCGCGCTTTGCACCATCCTGTGGGCCGCCATCAGCCGCCGGCTGATGCACCCCCCGGATGTCGGCGCCGAGGCCGAAGAAGTCGTGGACCTCGAAGAGGAACAGCGCGAGGCGGTGGGTATGGTCATCCGGCACGACCAGTTTCCCGATAACCTCTTTGCCCCGCCCCAACGCTCGGACCTCATGGCCGATCACGTCAACCCGGTCTTTGACAAGGAGATGCGGAGCGAGATTTTCGGGCGCGGCACGCTGATGCTTCGTGTGGTGATCCAGATGAGCATGGCCCTGGCCATGGTGGTAATGGCCATCTGCCTCTACATCTATCCCCAGCGTGCGGCCTGGTACACCAGCTATGTAATCCTCTTTAACATGCTGGTCGGCCCGGTGTTCGCTGCCGGTTCGGTTACCAACGAACGCGAACGCCAAACCCTGGAACTGCTCTTGACCACCCTCTTGAGCCCCTGGCAGATTCTGGCCGGAAAACTTGGAGCCAGCCTCCGCATCTCCGCGGTGCTCACCGCGTTCCTCGTGTGGCCCATCTTGCTGGCGTGGCTGTTGCCCCCGTGGAAACTGTGGCAGGACACCGTGGCCATCCTGGGCTACTTGGCGATCCTCGCCGTCACCTGCCTGACCACGACCACGCTGGCCATGTTCACCTCGGTCCTGTGCCGGAAGACCTCCACAAGCATGATGTCGGCGTATGCGTTGGTCTGCCTGCTTTTCATCGGACCGGTGGCCGCCCGGCTGTTCGGCGAGCTGACCTCGGCCGGTCCAGCGGTGATGCGCTGGATCGACCGGGCCATGATCACCAGCCCTTTTGCGGCCGCCCATAGCCTGCCACTCTTGCCGGCCAACGACCCCGGGGCACCCCCGGTTCGTTGGGGCCCGGGTTTCGCCGCGCCCGGGTTCCTGGTCTTCGCGCTGGTGGCCGACGCCGTGCTCCTGGGCAGCATCCTCTGGCTGTTCCACCTCCGGTGGCGCGCAACCCGCTGAACGCATCGGGGGCGCGGGGCTTTGCCTTGAAACCGGGCGGGACTCGCGGCCGAAAAAGGGGTTCGCTCGCAACTCCCTGGTGAAAGGTGATTGGGGATCGGTGTCAAGGCAGCGGTGTGAGGTGACAGGTGTCAGAGGACGAAGGATAAGGGAAGGGATCCGGGCCAGGGGGAAGCGGCTAGAGGACCGACGAGGGATGAACGGGGTGGAATGGCAGCTCTCAGGTAATCGACAACAGGCGACAGGCCGCCGGTCGCCACCGCCATCCGCACCGCCTGGCAAACGGCAACGTTCAGGTAATCGGCAATACGCCACAGACAGGAATAGAAGATATCGCGCCCCACCCGCGCATCTCGGCCCCGCCACCTGACCTCGGTGACCTGCCACCTGCCACCTGAACCCATTGCCCTGTGACCCGCCCTCCGCCCCTGAAACCTGTCCCTATCCCCTTTTCCCTGACACCGAGCGCCTCTTCCCTGCCACCGGCGACCTGCCACCCGCCACCGGCCAATAGTCATTTGCCACCTGTCGTCTGCCACCTGTCGCGTGACGCTACCCTGCTGGCCCTTCACCTCAGAAGCACACGAAACCGCTCGGGGCCTGACAGCCCTGGCGGGATGTTTTGCCGGCAGATGGGGTTGTACAAGAGCCTCAGATTACCTTCGATCCATACCGAGGCGTTTGCCAGGATCATTCCCCGCACGACCGGCTGGTTTTGCAGGGTGAGTTTCCCGTTGCTGAAGAGCCATCCCTGGATTTCCGAGGGATAGGCATCGTCCAGCGTGCTGTCTTCGCCAATGTCGGCATCCGGGCTGCCCGGGGGGTTGAAGTTGGTTTTCCAGGCGTTTTCGGAAAGGGGCGTGTCGGTGGGGTGGATAATCATATCGCCGGTGGTCACCAGCGCGGGATAATTAGCAAGCGCGCTTTTCCAAGCCACCGGTCCGCCGCCCACCGAGGAGCCGGGACCGGGGTTGAGGATCACCAGGGTGCCGACGATCCGGCTGCACTTGATGCGGAGTTTCGTCCCCTGGCAGTCCAGGATGTACACGCCGCGAGGGTTGGTCGGCCCAAAGGGGTTTCGCCCCGGGCTGAGCACTTCGCGATAGATGGTCCGTGCGGTGTCGGCCTCCTGGAAGGCGGCATCGTCCAGGTAGAAATCGGGCGCCACGAGGCCCGGGGTCTGGACTTTCAGGTACGCCGAAGTGAGCGTCCCGCTCCAGGTCGGGGTAAACGTGGTAGCAAGCTGCACCCAACCGGTGGTTACGCTTCGGCGGCCGCCGGTCAGCGATTGGAACGGGCTCCCCGTACTGTCGATGCACAGGGCCAGCTCGGCGTCGGCCGTGGTCTTGGCCATCCGAATCCACGCCGAGGCTTGATAGGTCACACCGTTTTGCAACACCGGTGTGAGGTCTTGAATGGGGCCCGCGTTCCAGGCGTCGCGGCTGGTCACTTTCAGCGAAGCGGCGCCGCTGCGGAAGACTGAAGTCTCGCGGGCGATAGTGCATTTCGGGTCCGGATAGCTCGAAGGCTGCCAGGGGTCGGTGCCCACCTCGATGCCGGGGTTGGCCAATAAGTTCGAAAAGCCCACAGGGAGGCTGGCGATGTTGATGGGGGTGCCCAGGCTCTGGTAGGCGGCCAGCACCGAGGCGAAATCCGGCAGTTGCCGGGCCGGTGCGTTGGCAGTCGTGGTGCGCGTGAAGGTTCCACCCACAATGGCCTGCCCGGCCCGGATATCGGCATTGACGGTCGCCCCCACCGCCACCACCTGGCTGTTGGAGCCCAGAGTTTGGTCGCAGAACACCCGGGCGCCGTTGCAACGGAGTTCGCCGGCGGCGGTCAGGGCCTGTTCCAAGGCATCGGCCACGCTCGGTTCAGGAACCACCACGAGCCTGCGAATCTGCTGGGTTTGACCTTTGACGCCGGTGCCGACCAACACGAGCGGCTCGCCGGGGGCATCGGCCAATCGGTTGTCGGAAGGGTCCATGCCCTCCAGCGTGTAGGTTCCCCCGGCCAAAGGCACGTTCGATTCCCACACGCCGTCGGGATACGCCAAGCGCCAATTGGGATCGGCTTGGATGCGAAACACGCCGATCTCGGCCGCCGCCTGGGCAGCCAGGCGAGCCTGGGTGGCGTCGCGCGCCTGCACGGCTGCTTTGTGCTGGATCCTCTGGAGCCACAAGGCCGATAGCCCCAAAACCGAGACCACGACGGCGGTGGCCAGCACTACGAAGTAAATGCTGCCGCGGCGGCGCCTGGCGGAAATGCGAATTGGCGAAAACAGGAGGCTCATGGTTGCGCCGGAAACACCACAACGCTCACCCGGTCTGTTCCCCACGCGCCGGAAGCGTCGGTCACGGTGAGGGCGGCTGTAAACACCTTGGTTTGCGTGTCGGCATTGGCATAAGTGTGGCTCGGCCTCGGCCCGGAGCCTTGCTGCCCGTCACCGAAATCCCAAGTGTAGCTCAGAAGGTCGCCATCGGGATCGCGCGAGCCGGTGGCGTCGAACTGCACCGCGACTTGTCCGGCGCCGGAAAGGGGCGTTGCCGAGGCCACGGCCACGGGCGCCTGGTTGCCCGCCGGCTTGGCCGCGGTAGTCCTATCGTCGGTCAGGCGAGGCACAGGCCCCAACGCGGCGGCGGTTTTCAGGGCGACCAGTTCGGCCGTGGTCTGGCCCCGGTATTTCACCACGACTTCGATTCGCCGCACGCCGCGGTCATCGGTCGTCGCCAGGGGGGTCGAAAGGTCGCTCGGGTCCACATTGGCCACCACGACCTCGCGCTGCCAGCCGGAAAGCCAATCCAATGGCTTGCCGTCGCGGGTCTGGGGGGGCGATTCGACCCAGCCGGCGTAATCGTCGACATCGTCCCAGGCGGCGCGGGAACCGGTCGAAGGCTCTTCGGCCCCCCAGAGGGGGCTGCCATCCGGGTCCCGGTAGCTGGCCTGCAAGATTTCCTCCATCAGATCCTGGGCCAGGGCCGTGGCCTGGGCCGTGCGTGCGGCCGAAAGGGCCGAGCGCAGCGCAGCACTGAACGCGAGCATGGCCCCCACCAACATGAGCCCGGCCATCAAGCTGGAGACAACCACCTCGACCATGCTCCAGCCGGCGGGATAGCGCCGCTTGCCGCGGGGCCGGCGGCCCAGCCCGGCGCTTTGCCCCGACTGCGGCATATCGTGTCGGCAGGTCGCGCTCATCCTCCGGGCTCCGATACCCACACCGCGACAAAATCGAACTCGGCCTGGCTGCCGTCGGCCGCAATCCGGGCAAATCGATCGTCATGGCCTGGCGAAAATGGCGTATAGGGATACAACCCGTAGTACACCCCTTGCACCCACACGCCCACCAGATCGGCTGTGGGATCGATCACCAACCGCAGGGTTACAAACCCGCTGTCCAGACCATCGACCTTCGCCAGCCGGACCGATGTGGCCGCGCCCGTCTTTTTCGATACGGTGAGGCTCTGGGTGCCGTCGGTCTGGAGGGCCAGCGCGGCTACCAGCGGCACGCACGTCCCGTTGGACCAGTCGGCGTTGATAGAAAACACCGCACCCTGTCCGCCGGTGGTCGTGTTGCGGAAGCGAACCTCGGCGGTCGTCAACGCAGCGAAGTCATGCTTGGGACGGGTTTCCAGGGGCACCTCGGCCCGCCAGACGCCGCCGGAAAGGGTTCCGGAGCCGATCGCCGCGCCGGTCGAAGCGATCCAGTCGGCTTGGCCGTCAAAGTTCGCATCGACGGTCGTCGGATCCCGGTCGAAATCCAAAAGCCACCGGCCGGCCAACAGCTCGGGTGCGTTGGCCAGCGCCACGCGGGTGTCGATGCGGCCGGCCGAGTCGCTTCCCACCTGAAGGCTCACCCCGATGCCTGTCAAAAACTGCCGGCGAACCACCTGCGGCGTCCCATCCACGACGTATGTGCCGTAAAGCTGATACCACAGCGAGTCGCCATTGCCCTGCATACTCCAGGTGGCTCCGCCATCGGTGGAGTACACCCGGCCGGTGCCGCCCCAGTCGTCATACAGCACATAAAGGGCGTGGTTTTGCAACCCGGCAAGCACGATCCACGCCCCTTCGTTGGGGGCAAGCAGAGTGTTTTGGAAACGGAAAGAGGTCGGCGCGTAGACGCTCGGAGCATCGGTTTCGGAATAGAGGATCTGTTCCAACACCGTACTGGTGGGCATGGCATCGCTTCCGGCCCGCCGCAACTGCACCAGCGTTTGTTCGTCACGGGGCCCATCGTTTTCGACCCACAGGATCACCTGCGTGGGGCGCCAGGCCACGGCACTGGCTGGCAGCGGGCTGAGGAACCGGTCGGGGTGAAAGTACTGGCCCAGCCAGCGCGTGGCGGAAATCTGGTAATTGGCCAGCGAGAGGATTCCCTGGTACTCGGCCAGCTTCTGTTCGGCCGATTCGATCCGGCGGGGGAGCGACTCCTCTTGCACCTTGACGGTGTAGTCGAGCTGGAACTGGCGAACGTCTTGGGCCACCACGACCGCAGGACCACCGTTGACTGTCCGTTGCAGCGGGTCGCCCGGCCTGCCCGACCACCAGTAGCGTACCAGTTCCTCGCGGCCGTCGCCGTCGCGATCGGGGATGGCAAAGGTTGCCGCGGTGGCGGTGCGCTCGGCGAAATAGGTGGCGTCGCGGAGGTCCTCGGTCAGGCGGCGGGCGGCATCCTCAGCCGAAAGCACGCCGCGCACAGCCGCCGGGGCATCCACGCCGAGCACAGCCGCCGGGGCATTTATCATCCGGTTGGCCAGGTACAAGGTCGAGGCCAATCCTGCCAGGAGGATAGAAGCTGGCGCCATCGCCACGACGATTTCCAAAAGCGTGTGGCCTTGTCGCCGGGCGCCCTCTTTCCCGCCGCCAGTCGGAACCCCAAAGGCCATGCGATTAGCCTCCGGCGGGCTTGGGGCCGATGCTGTAGGCGGCCGGCGTCCCCTCGGCGCTGAGGGTTACCGTGGCCCGATACGCGCCGCACTCCAGGACCACCGTGGCGCTGGAGTCCGGCGTGCCGAGAGGATCGAATACCAGATCGCTATCGCCGCCTGCCCCGGCCGAAACCAGGTGCACTTCATAGGGCGTGCCCGCCAGCCGAACCACATAGGGGCCACTGCGGCGGTCCAGGTCCTTCGGCCCCGGTGCAATCGCATAGTTGTGCGTCCCTGGATGGAAGGAGACGGTCTGTTTGGTTGCGTGAAACGCGGCTTCGCGGCGGGCCAGTTCCAGGTCGGCCACTATGCGCCGCGCTGCTGCGTCCAACCGCTGCCGGCAAAGGGCGTCGGCGAACCGGGGGACTGCCGCGGCGGCCAGAATGCCGAGGACCAGCACGGCCACGACCAGCTCGACCAGGGTGAAGCCCCCGCCGCGGCGCTCCGGTGAGCGCGGCGTGGGATTGCGGCGCTTCGGTGGTGGCGGCTTGTACCCGGTCCAAATCCGACGGATATCGTCCAGCGCCCGGAAAAACGCCTCGACAACCACCGGGTCCCATTGCGTCCCCGCACCCTCGCGCAGAATCCGCTCGACCCGCTCCTGCGGCATCCCCTTGCGATAGGGGCGGTCGCTGGCCATGGCGTCGTAGGCGTCGGCCACCGCCAAAATCCGCGCCGAAAGGGGAATGGCATCTCCGGCCAGCCCGTCGGGATAGCCCCGGCCGTCGTACTGCTCGTGGTGATGCAACACCCCGGGGATCAGGTAGCCTAGTTGCTCGACACCCTGGAGGATCGCCCAGCCCCGCTCGGGGTGCGGGCGGATGGCGTTCCATTCCTCTTCCGTCAGTGGGCCGGCCTTGCGCAACACCGCATCGGCCACCCCCAGTTTGCCCAGGTCGTGCATCAACCCAGAAAGATAGATCTGCTCGCAGGCCTCCTCGTCCAGGCCCATTTCCTGCGCAATCCGCCGGGCCACCAGCGCCACCCGCTCGCTATGCCCGCAGGTGTACGGGTCCTTGGCATCGATGGCCGAGACCATCGCCCGCACCACACCCACCAAAATCGCTTCCTTCTCGCGGAACAGCTCGACGTTCCGTACATGTGTGGCCAGCATCGAGGCCACGGAACTCAAGAGGCTGGCCTCGACCGTGCCGAACTCGTATTGGCTCAGGGCCAGCAGGGGCTCTTGCGTCCCCGTTGGCCGGCGCACGTGGTTGATAGCGGCAAGCCAGCCCCGCACACAGTCACCCTTGGCAACCGAAGTGAGGACGAACTTCCGCACCCCTGGAAACTCGCGGCCTTCAGGGGTTGCGTCGAAATGGTTGCGGACCACGGGCTGGCCCGCC
>FWPU01011500.1_pt1 | contig 12362 bp, 6 predicted proteins | sample 2228361 | NCBI WGS metagenome assembly FWPU01 (sample SAMEA103939777, study PRJEB20133) | metagenome | reverse complement strand
TGTTTGGCATCTGCCGTTGCGTGAAATCTCGCACCTGATGGCGGTGATGACCTGATGCGATTTATGCACACCCCTCAACTATATCCTGTCCTCGGTCCGCACAGACTGTAGATGCCTTCCAGTGTCATCGCATTGCACACCGGGGTCCCGGGCCAGATGCCGGAGTCGGTGATCATCACTGTTTCCGCCGGGTGAGTAAACGTGGCAAGGTTGGGACCGGTTGGGAAGCCAAACGCGCTGCCGGGAATGGGCGGATATCCTCCCCACATGGTCGGGTAGGCATAGCCGTAACTGCAGACGTTATTACGGCTGGGGCAGTTGAACACCTGGGCGTTCTTCACGTAGGGACAGGTCTGACACGCCTGTTCCGCCGTTGTCATCGTCCATCCGGGCGGGTAGAGATACGGACTGTGCGCCCAGATTGCGCAGGGGCTCCACTGCCACATGCCCGGGTAGGTCTCGTCGTAATCCTGGGCATACATGACCGCTGCCAGCCCCATCTGCTTTACGTTAGAAATGCAGGACGCCGCCCGCGCCTTCTCACGCGCTTGCGCAAACACGGGCATCAGAATCGCCGCCAAGATGGCGATAATCGCTATCACGACCAACAACTCAATGAGCGTAAAGCCTTTTACGTCTCTCTTCATGGATTTGCCTCCTTTCGGATGATAGTTTCACTTCCAACTTCAATGGTTCTCTCGACGCCCAGTTGCCTTCTCTCTATGGCATCACCTCCTCGTGACCGCACCTGCTGTCCCTCTGAGAGCATGTTGAAAAAGTCAGGACGAGATTCTTCGCTTCGCTCAGAATGACAAATTTAAGTCCGAAAACTTGTCATTCTGAGCGAAGCGAAGAATCTGCGAAGCGAAGAATCTCGTCGTGGCAGAGCCTTCGGCAACTGCTGACTTTTTCAACACGCTCTGATTCATCTCGTTCTCTCTGGAGGGGGCGCGCAGGAATCGCGCAGCGTCAGGGAAAGGGGCAGCACGGTTCCCGGAAACTCTGACTCCTTGGTTTCGATTGCTTTCACCAAACGCTCCACCGCTATCTCGCCTGCTTGAGCGATGGGAGTGCGCACGGACGTGAGCGCAGGGTCGGTATAACGCGCCAAAACTGTATCGTTATAACCGACGACGGACATCTCCTGCGGAACGGCAATGCCCGCCTCTCGCAAGGCTTTCAGCGCGCCTATTGCAAGGAAGTCATTGCGGGCAAAGATGGCAGTGGCTCGCTCGCTCGCCCGAAGCATTTCCTGAGTCAACAGGTATCCGTTGTCGAACTGGTCGGGGCTGAGTTTTTTCTGATACTCCTGCCACTGTGCCCCGCCCTCCTGCATCGCTTTGCGGAACCCGAGCACTTTGGGATAGGGAGACTCTTGGGGTGGATAGTCTCCAAAAAGCCCGGCGATGCGACGGTGTCCCAAACGCAGCAGGTATTGTCCTGTCTGATAGGCGCCTTCGATATCGTTCCAGGAGACGCAGTTAGGCGTAGGTTGAGCCTCCGACCAAACGAACACGCTCACCGTATCTTTCAGCAGCGGGGCGAACTGCGCCTCGCGGGGCGAAGCCAGCATCAGCACCCCGTCTACACGCCCCCCTCCCACGATACCTTCCAGTTCGCCGCACACCACCACGTGATAGCCCAACCCGCGCGCCCTCGCCTCCACCGCCTCCAGCATCTGCGCGAAGTGGGGGTCAGTCATCTCGCGGGTGAAAAGTCCAAGCGTGTGAGTCCTCCGCGTGGCTAAGGCGCGGGCTAAGGCGTTCGGGCGATACCCCAATTCCTCTGCTGCCTGCTTGATGCGGTCGATGTGGGGCTGCGAGATGGGCATCACCATTTTGTTGTTAAGTACCCGCGAAGCCGTCACCTTAGAAACCCCGGCCCGCCGGGCTACATCTGCCAGTGTCACTGCCATGATTAACACCTCTGAGACAGACAACCGTTTATGCTAAACGGTTATCTAAACTATATCAGAACATTAGGCTAAAGTCAAGCGGAAAATGAATTACTTCCAAATTTAACCAGACGGGTCCTTGCTTGCCGCTTTCTTCGGCGCTTCAAAGGGAATTAACCACGCAAACTCTTTGTCCTTGAATTCAATCTCCTGCATCCAGACGCGATTGCCGACGTGCGTAAGCCGCGCGGATTTAGGTGAAAGTGGAAAGTCGAACTTCGGATAGTAGCCTTCGGGCAGGTAGAAAAACGCTTTGCAGTGAAGCCCCGGCATCCGTTGGTAGCAGCCGGACAGAACGTTCTTCTTCGCGTCCCACGAAAGTTTCTTGATTTCGTGATAGCCTTGCAGCAGGTGCATGTCCGTTCCGATGAGTTGCGGCACGCCGCTGAGTTTGCGCAGGGACAGAATGCGCGAGGATTCAGGCGGCAGGGTGAGTTCAATGCCGCCTTTGTGAACCCCTAAAAACTTTTCCTCCCAGAATTCAAACGCGGCGTATTCCGCGTTGGGGTCGAGTCCGAGTTGCTCGAAGCGCACCGCGCGCGGCTCTGTTTTGTCGTTGAAGTTGAACAATCCCACCACGTCCCAAGCGTCGGCTGCGTTTTTGACCTTGAGGTGCCAGACGGAAGGAACGTCGCGCTCAAACAGGTCAATCGGCTTCATGGGCGGGTTGCCCGGCGGCATACATTGCTGCATCAGCCGAATGCGCGACGGCGGCAGGTAGCACAGTTCGTCGCTCCACGAGATGCTGCAATTTGCCAGCGTCATCAGGGCAGCGCGGACGCGGACTTCTTCGACGCTGCCTTGCATCCGCACGCTCATGTCGCACACTTCGCGGTGATAGGGACGGTCATTGAGCCAGTATCCGGCGGCGAGGTGCTGCGCGTTCTCCCGCAGCACGTCGAAGCGTCCGGGCACGCCCGCGTCCAGCGTGTCGTTGCCGCCGTAGGCGCTGTTCGCCAACCCCGCGCTGAGGAGGGGCGGCGTCTGACAGTAGCGAATCCACGCTGACTCCCCCGCGCCCTGCCGCACGGCTTCCATTGACTTGCGCAGCACCGACCAACCCCGCGTCGTCTTCGGGTCATGCTGGGTGAAGTGTTCGCCTCCTGATGCCGCGATGAAGTCAATCTTGAAGTAACTCACGCCCCAATCGCTCAACTGCCGAAATGAGTCCACGATGAACTTGAACGCTTCGGGGTGCGTCGCGTCTAATTCGTAGCAGTTCGGGTTCGGCGCCCAATACCATCGCCAGTTCACGCGTGGCTTTCCGTCGTCGCCTTTCAGCATCCACTCGGGATGTTGCTTGAAAACCTCGCTCGTTTCCGCCACGTCGGTCGGCGAAATCCACACCCCCAATTTCAGCCCGTAGCGTTGGCGCAGTTGTTCCGCCAACCATTTCAAGCCGTGCGGGAAACGTTCGTTGGGGATCCAATCCCCCGTGATGTCGCCCCGCTGCCAGCCGTGGTCGAGTTGCATGATTTCCAAGCCTAATGGCTTAAAATGCTTCGCTGCCACTTCCGCGTTCGCCAACACTTTCTCTTCCGTCATGCCCATGCGATGCGCATACCACGAACACCACAGCGAAGTCGCACCGGTGCGCACGGGACGCGGGCTGAACTTCGCCATCGCGTCGCCATAGGATTCAAGCGATTGGAACGGGTCATTGCCGCCAGCGACATAGACGCGGTTCAGTTCAACGCTTTCACCCGCGCCCAACACGCGCCCCAAAAACCGCGAGGTGGCGGACAGACTGACACCGCCCTCATCCAATCGAAAACCCGCAGACACATCGGGCGCAGCCTCATCCGCTCGCACGTAGCCCACCGTCAGCGCGGCGTTCGGATGGCGGCTCGTCAGCATCAGCACGCCACTGCTGCGATAATTCTGTTCCTTCGATGAAGCGAACGGCAGCGAGCGCAGCAGCGCATGTCCTTGCAGATAAACCGCTGCGGGTTGTTCGGAGGCGTGAGCAATCCACCACCATCCGCCATCCCCCACGTTCATCAGTTGCGTCGTGCCCAACGAAACGTCCTTGCCGCTCTCGTTCACGATGCGCCCGCCGATGGTCAGCGCTCCCAAGCCGTCATACACTCGCAGTTCGCGCTCCACGCGGATGCCCTTCCACCGCCAAACCAGTCGCAGTTCTCGCCCTTTACCCAGTGGGTCTTTGAACGTTCGCACCGACGCCTTGGCTTCTGCCGCCGTGACGTTGGCTTTGTCCACTTCCACCGAAAACTTCGCACCGACGCCTTGGCTTCTGCCGCCGTGACGTTGGCTTTGTCCACTTCCACCGAAAACTTCGCGCCGACAATCGCGACATCCGTTCCTTCCGCCCAGATCGCATTCCACGTTCCGCTGTGGGCGTCCGCAGAAACGATTAACTTGTCGTTGGCTAACGCGACTCGTTCTGCGTCCGTTTCGGCGACGACGGCTCCCGGTCGCGGGGCTTGCCTGACGATGCGGCTTTGCTCCTTCCGCGCCTGCGACAATGCCACCTGTCGCCCTCCTGCTGGACGACTTGCCCTGCTCTTACTTGCCGTAAGCATCACCCCTGTCAATATCAAAACGGTAATAACGCGCTGCACCATAACACACCTACCTATTTGGCTTCAGCCACCGCTCAAACCATGCCATCATCTCGCGGCGCATTTCGGGCGTGACGGTGTGACCCGTTTCGGGGTAGAGCACGCTGCGGAATTTTTCCGGCGCGCCTAACGCGGTGTAGACTTTGCTGACCTGCTGTTCGATGACGCGGATGCCGTCGGCGGGCGACCCCGCGTCCAGTTCACCGGTGAGAAACAGAGCGGCGCGGGGGGCGATAAGGGCGACGACGGCTTCGCTGTCGAAGTGCTTGAGCAACCCGTTCGTGAAGTAATAAACGCCGTGCTGTCGCAGTTGACCGTGAGCAATCAGATTTTGATAGCGCGTCAGACAGGCGATGCCCACCGTCGCGGTCACGCGCTCATCAACGGCAGCCAGCCACCACGCCCGCGTGCTGCCCATGCTCATCCCCGTCGCGCCGATGCGCTGCGCGTCGACTTCGGGGCGGCGGCACAGGTAGTCCAGCGCAATCTGGTCGTCCCGAACAAACATGCCCCACAGCGTTCGCCCCATCCACAGATGAAACTTGAAGAGGCTCGTATGCTCCTCCCCTGTCTTCTCCGCCGCGCCCGCCGGTCCGGTGCCGGCGCGGTCGCCGTGCCAGTAAGCGTCGGGCGCGAAGACCACGTAGCCCGCGCGCACCCACGCTTCGCCCAACGGCTCCTCGCCGCCGTTCGTGTTCGGGGTGATGACCTGATTTTTGTCGGGGGTTGATGAGTGCAGCCACAAAATCGCGGGCGCGGGTTTTTGAAGTTTCTCAGGAATCAGCAGCAGCGCGGAGATTTCGTTGTCCACGCCGTTGTCAATTGCTACTCGTTCCAGCGTGTAACCATGGCGCAACTCCCGTGACACGACGCGCGCTTTCGGCGGCGAAGGTCGCGGCGGCAAATCACCGAGCGCATCCATCACTTTACGCAGCACATCAGGTCGCTGCGCTTTCCAGGCGTCCGCGTTCGCGGGCGGCTCAAACTTGCCGACCTTCAGGTTTTTGTAGGCGGAGGGAACGAGCGCATCGCGCCGCGCCTCTTCCTTGCGATAAGTCTCAGCCGCTTCGCGTCCAGTAGGCGTGGACGGACGGAAGTTGTATTGAACCACGCTCAACTGCCGCCGGAGGCAGTCCGCCACCGCGTCGGCGAGGATGGCGTTCGCTTCGGGCGTGTAGTGCGTGCCGTCGTTGGAGAGCATCTTCTCCGCGCCATTCTGCTTCACGAGCCAGTTCAGGTCGTGAACCGTCACGTTCAACTCACGCATGATGGCGTGAGCCACCGCGTTGTAACGCTCCACGTCGGCGTCCAAGCGGTCGAAACTCGCGCCGCGTTGTGCGTGTCGCGCCTCGTGAATCGGCGTCGTGTTGGCGAACACCAGAACGGCGTTTGTTTCCTTGCGAATCCGCGTCACGATTTCCCTCAGGTTCGCTTCATACTGGGGCAGTTCGACCTGATGTTGCTTCGTTTTCTTGTCCAACTTCAAATCATGCAGACCGCAATTAAGGTGAACCAGCGTCGGCTTCTCGCGGATGACCCACTCATCGAGGTTCCTCAGCACATTCGCGCTATCGCCGCCGTTGACGGGATGGCTGATGACGAGGGCTTTGCCCTCCAATTTTTTGGCGACCAGCGGCGCGTAGCCCATGCGAATCGAATCGCCGACGAGAACGACTTTGGGCAAATCGGATGACGCTCCCGCCGTCGGCAACGCGGCAAACGAAGCCCACAAGAGACTGAACATAGTGCCCCCCCACACGGAGTATTGAGATTCGCTATCGCCCCTATTTTTCGCCCCCGCGGTGCTGCTTCATCCCTTTCCCCCTGATTCAAATCGAGAGCTGACGCAACAAAGCCCGCCTGCGCGGACTGGATCAGAGGGGTTCTTCGCATTGACAAAGACAGGGCATTGCGGCTATACTCATGCCGTGACAAACAGAGGAAAGGGTGTTCCCGGACATGACTCGTCACTTCCTGCGTTTTGCATCGTGGAGTTTGGTTTTTCTCGTTTTGTGTCTCCGTGCGCCGCGCGCCGATGTCGTCGCCGGACGATTCGGCAGCGCGCTGCGAGGGACGCGCGGCGAGCCGGGACCTTCAGCGGAGCCGAACGCGGCTTACAACAGTAACCCGTTGACGGTGGAATGTTGGGCGAAACTCAACAGCAAGAGCGGCTTCAACATCCTCGTGGCGAACGAGACGAAGACATCCCCGACGCATTGGGAGATTTACTCCTACGCCAATTCAGGTTTCTTCAGCGCTTACTTTCCCGGCTACATGCCGAGTGAGGTCATTTCAAATAAGGACATCACCGATGGCAACTGGCACTACCTAGCGATGGTGCGCGAGGGGAACACGGTGCGTCTCTACGTGGACGCCGTGAAGGTCAAGGAAGTTGCGCTTACTGCGCCGCCGAGTTTGAAAGGGCAGCCGGGGCGTCTGGCGTTCGGCTCGCTGGTCGAAGGCGGAATCGGCTGTGATGGGCTGGTGGACGAAGTGCGGATTTCGCGCGTCGCCCGCAGGTGTGATAGCGTGCCGACGTCGCCGTTTGCATCGGACGCCGACACGGTGGGGCTGTGGCATTTTGACCCCCTCAACGTAGGGGCGGCGCGTCCCTGCCAGCCCTCCCATACCGAGGACTGTTTTCCCGACTCCTCCGCGCTCCACAATTGCGCGAAGATTCTTCCCGCCTCCGTTGCAGCGGCGGAAGCGGAGAAGCAGTGGCCGTATCAGAGACCTTCACTGGTCGTGCTGCCGCCGAAGCCGGACCTTGCTGTCACACGGCAGTTGCTCAAACGCGCTCTGTCGGAATTGCGCTTGCCCACGCTGAAGGACGCAGACGAAACCCGCGACGGCGTGCTGGAAGATTGGGAGGAGCAGTTCTTTCATCTGAGCAATCAACTGAGTGGACGCGAAAAGTTATTCCCCGGTGCGGCGGAGCAGGTGCTTGACCGACAGGCGCTGGTGTGGGAAACGGACGGCGATCCGTTGGGCGTGGTGTTGAGGCGGACGACGGCGCTGGTGAGGTTACTCACCGAGTTGAATTCGGTGTCTAAAGCGACAAAGCCTGCTGAAAGCAGGCTGCATCATGCAGGCGAGTCTCTCGCCCCCTTCGAACACGACCTCATCGCCCTGAAATCCGCCAGTGCAAAGATTGATCTGAAAGACACTGAAAAGCGAAAAGCCTACTACCTCGCCGCGTGCGCTCTGCGGCGGCGCATTGCATTCGTCAACCCGCTGCTGAACTTCGACAGGATTCTGTTCGTCGCGCGCGGCAACTATCAAGGCTCGCGCTGGACGGGTCCCGCCGTCACGGGCGACGCCTTCGGGCAGCATTTCGCCACGCAGTATTTCGCCTTCAACAGCATCCCCCGCGGCGGGTTGTTCATCGTCAAGAACTTCAAGACGAAACCAGAAATCGTCAACGTCGTGAAAGATTCCATCGTCGAAAACGGGCGGCTCAAAGGGCGAAAATTAGAAGGCGGCGCGTTCCTGTCGCCCGACCTTTCTTACGACGGCAAAACCATCCTCTTCGCGTGGACGGAGAACAAAGAACACAAGTGGGTGTGGACTAAAGAGACAACCTTTCACATCTTCAAGGTCAACGTGGACGGTTCACATCTGATACAACTGACGGACGGCGCGTGGAATGACTTCGACCCGTGCTGGCTGCCGAACGGTCGCATCGCGTTCATCTCCGAGCGGCGCGGCGGTTACATCCGGTGTTTCGCGAGGCTGCACGTGCCGACTTACGTGCTTCATTCGATGAAAGCCGACGGCAGCGACATCTATCCGCTGAGTTACTACGAAACCAGCGAATGGCATCCCAGCGTGAACAATGACGGGATGCTCGTTTACACGCGCTGGGACTACACCGACCGCGAGAACTGTCTCGGTTCCAACTTCTGGATTTGTTACCCCGACGGACGTGACCCGCGCGCGCCGCACGGCAACTATCCCTACCCGTGGCATACTTTTGCTGACAACAAGCAGAGCGACAGCCGCCGAGGACGACCCTTCACCGAGATGAACATCCGCGCCATTCCCGGCTCGCACCGCTACGTGATGACCGCCGCGCCGCATCACAGCGAATCGTTCGGCAGCCTCGTTATGCTGGATTTACAGAAACCCGACGACGGTTTCATGTCGCAGCTGAAGCGCATCACGCCCTACGCCGGCTTCCCCGAATCCGAAATCCCCGGACGCAGCCAGTATCCCTACGGCACGCCGTGGCCGTTGAGCGAAGATTTTTATCTGTGCAACTACTGGGAGAACCTTTACCTGCTCGACCGATTCGGCAATCAGGAACTCCTCTGCGAGAACAGCCTTGTTTTTGGCAAACGCGACGATGACATGCGGCTGATTGACCCTATTCCCGTCATGCCGCGCCCGACGCCGCCGGTCATCCCGACGCAGACGAATCAAGGCGTCGACGCCAACCCCAGCAAAACCAAAGCCACCATCAGCATCCTGAACGTCTACGACTCGGACATTCCCTTTCCCAAAGGCACGCGCATCAAGTGGCTACGGGTGATTCAAAACATCCTCAAAGAGAACCCGATGATGGGCGTGCCGATGATTGGCTACCAGAACGAAAACACGCCACGCATTCCGCTGGGCGTCGTGCCCGTGGAAGAGGACGGCAGCGTTTACTTTGAAGCCCCGGCGGAGAAGGAACTCATCTTTCAGGTGTTGGACGAAAACTTCATGGCGGTTCAGTCCATGCGCTCCGTCGCTTTCGTGCACCCTGGCGAACAACTGACCTGCCGAGGCTGCCACGAGGACCGAAGCAAAGCCCCACACGTCCCGAAATCGACGTTTCTCGCCCTGCGCCGCCCCCCGTCGAAGTTGCAGCCGGAAATCGGAGCGATTGAACCCATCACCTACTATCGTCACGTCAAACCCGTTTTTGAAAAGTCCTGCGTTCCTTGTCATACGAAGGAAGGCAAAGGACCGACGGACATGAGTTACGAGAAACTTGAGCCGTACGTCTTCTACTTCGCAGGCGGTATGAGAGGCGAAGTTGTTCACCCCATCCACGGTGGTTCGCGCTCCATCCCCGGCAGGTTTGGCGCGCGCGCCTCGCGCATGGGCAAAGCGTTGTTGGACGCCCACCATCGCGGCAAAATTTCAGCCGAAGACTTTCACCGCATCGTGCTGTGGTTGGACTCCAACTCTCCGCGCTTGGGCGCATACCATGACGAAGAGAAACAGGTCAGGGGTGAAGTCGTGTGGCCCCGGCTGGACGTGGACGCGCGGCGTCTTGATACCATCACAACATCTCCTTCGCGCAGGTGAAATATGTCAGCCAAGAAACGTCTGACTGTGAAAGACCTTCTCAGCCTCAAGTCGGCAAGCGAAGCGCGTCTGTCGCCCGACGGAACGCGCGTGGCGTTCGTCGTGTCGGAGGCGGACTTTGAGGAGAGTCGGCGGTGGAATCATCTGTGGATGACCCCCACTACTCTCCCCCTTGCTAAGGGGGAGAAGGAGGGGGTAGAGGCGCGGCAGTTGACGCGAGGCAGAGAAACAGTGGCGCAGCCGCAGTGGTCGCCGGATGGGAAACTCATCGCGTTCCTCTCCGACCGCGTGGAGAAACCCTTGCCTCCAGAGGAAAAGCCGAAAAAGCAGGTTTGGTTGTTGCCTACCGACGGCGGCGAAGCCTTCGCGTTGACTGCGGCGGATGAAGGCGTGGTTCAATTCGACTGGGCGTCGAGCGGGCGCGAGATTTTCTACGTCGTGCAGGAATCGTTGACGCCAGAGCGCAAGGTGAAGAAGGAGCACGACAAGAAGACGAAGCGCGACGGCGTGGTGGAGGAACAGGAAAAGTTCCGCAAGGAAATCTGGCGCATTGAGGTTGAGACCAAGAAGGCGACGAAGGTGTTTGACGGCGACTTCGGGTTGAGCGAGATGCGCGTCTCGCCCGATGGAACGCGACTGGCTTACACTACGAACTACACGGGCAAGCCCGATGATTACGCGAAGACGGACATCTGGGTGCTCAACCTCAGCGACGGTCAGCGTTGGAAACTTGTCGAACGCGGCGGCGGCAAGTACCGCCCGCGCTGGTCGCCGGGCGGACACTTCATCGCGTTCGTGACGACGATTGACCCTGACGTTCCCTACGCGCAGCCGCACATTTTCGTTGCTCGCGCTGAGGGGGGCGAGACGCGCGACGTTTTGACGCAGTTCAATCGCGGCGTGGAGGGCGATTTCCATTGGGGCGCGAACGACGAGAGGTTGTATTTCATTGCGGCGCAGGGAACGGTCAGTCGCTTGTGTGTTGTCAACTTGAAGACGCAGGACGTGACGGGCGTCACGGACGCCGACCGCGTGTATCGTTCGTTTGACGTTTCGGATGATGAGACGCGCTTTGTCATCATCGCCGAAGACGCGGATTCGCCCGCTGACTTGTGGCTGTCCGACGCGCCCGGCGAAGCGAAGCGGCTGACGCGATTGAATCCGCAGTGGGACGAATTTGAAATCGCGGAAACGGAAGTTGTTCACTGGCGCAGCCGCGACGGGTTGGACATCGAAGGCATCCTCACGAAGCCGCTCGGATACGAAGAAGGCAAACGCTATCCGCTGCTCGTCAACCCGCACGGCGGACCGCACGGGCGAGTGGTGCAGACGTTGACGTGGTGGCAGGTGTTCGCGGCGAACGGCTACGCCGTGTTCGCCCCCAACTTTCGCGGCAGCAGCGGCTACGGCAAAGATTTCGACGTGGCGAACAAAGGCGACATCGGCGGGAAGGATTTTGAGGACGTGATGACGGGCGTGGACGCGCTGATTGAGCGCGGCATCGCCGACGCGGAACGTCTGGGCATCTACGGCGGCAGTTACGGCGGTTACATGACCAACTGGGCGATTGCGCGGACGAAACGCTTCAAAGCCGCTGTGTCGCTATTCGGCATTTTCAATCTCATCACTGACTTCAGCAACTCGACGATTCCCAGTTGGGACAAGGACTATTTGGGCGTTTATTACTGGCAAGACCTCACGCCCTACCTGGAGCGTTCGCCGTTCAAATATGCCAGCGAGATTGAAACTCCTGTCCTCATTCTACACGGCGACGTGGACGACAACACCTTCATCAGCAACTCCAAAGAGATGTGGCAGGCGTTGACGCACCTGAATCGCACGGTGGAGTTCGTTCACTACCCACGTGAGGGGCACGGCTTTCAGGAGCCGAACCATCAGATAGACGCCTACGCGCGGATGCTGCGCTGGTTTGACCGGTTTCTCAAAGGCGATGCGTTTGCGAGCGTCGCCGGGCATTTGGGCGAACCCGTTACAGCGAACGGCTGGGCGATGACGCTGATCGGCGAATGGCGCGACGTGAAGTTTCCGGGCATGACGGCGGACGGTCAGTTCGTGCAGGTGGACTTGCACTTCCAAGCGACGGAATCGGGCAAGATGATGACATTGGATTTTCCGCGCGATGCCGCGCTCATCGCGCCCGACGGACGCGAGATTCCGCTGAAGGGCATTCCGTTTGAACACGGCGAACACCGCGCGCTCATCACGGGGCAGCCGTCGGTCAAGTTGGAGGGCGAAGCGGGCGCGACGTTCGCGTTGACGTTGACGTTCGACACGCCCGCTGAAGCGAAGGAGTTCGCGCTGCGGGTGAAGGATTTTCCACTGGTGAGAGTGAGGTTCAAAGAGAACGCCAAAGCAACTCAGACAGGATAAACGGTAGGACTTACGCAAAAGCGACCTTGAGAGTTGACATAACATTGCAAAGATGGTAGACAAGAGTTACGCAGTTGAGCACAAAAGAATGGGTTCTCACCCCACCCCCAGCCCCTCCCCGCACGCGGAGAGGGGAGGGA
>FWPU01011499.1_pt1 | contig 12362 bp, 9 predicted proteins | sample 2228361 | NCBI WGS metagenome assembly FWPU01 (sample SAMEA103939777, study PRJEB20133) | metagenome | reverse complement strand
CTAAGCGAGAGCTTGCTTTAGAGCCCTTTTTGGCAGCGGCCTATGGGCTTGAGAGCCAAGCGATTCGCCATAAATTTGGTTTTTCAATCGGCGGCTTCAGCGCAGCGCACAACGACTGGCCGGGCAGCGCCGTCTTAGGCCGAGTCGGCGAAGTGGGCACCCATGTGGGCCTGAAGCTTAAGCATTCACAGATCTCGGGTTTTGTGGGCGAACTCTGGCGCATCGAACACCCGTCGTTGGACGTTCTTATAGAGGAGCGGGGGCCTCAAGTGGCCTATCTCAGTGCGAAGTCCTTGTATACGTTTTCTCTCCCCTTCGATATCGAGCTCAAGCTGTCTTTAGACAGCGTGATCGGCAGCACGTTAGGCGAGAAGAGCGGGGCCTTTCAATATGCGACAAGAGCGATCTCATTGCGCGTCGGCGGCTTGAGTGTGCAGGCCAAATACGGCACGGCTTCGAACGAAGCGAACTTAAAAGACTTCGAGCTGACGGCTCGCGTTAAGGGCTACCCAGCGCTCAAAGGCGAAAGATTCTGGACGCTGGGCGTGGAGCGGCGCTTTGACTTGATCTCGCCAATTGAGATTCTCTTCAAGCTACACATGCCCATGATGGCAAGAGTAGAGGAGCCTTTAGTGTTTAAGGTGGAGGGCTCGGTGTTCTTCGAGGGCGGCTCGGCAAGCCCCAAAGAAGAAGAGATGGGCGAAATCCTCTTCGGCTGGGGCTTCGGCACGATATTTTCAATTGCGGGACTAGAGATGAGAGCGCAGCTCTTCTTCGACAAAGAGGGCGACTTCAAGCCTCTATTTGAAATGGGAGCGCACTTTTAAGCGCTTATAAGCGCATATGAGTAAGGAGGTCAATATGACACCTCTCAATAAGATAATTTTTTCGATTGTTCTGTTGTTTGCGGTTTTCGGTCCAACGACCTTCGGCCAGATCCTCGGCTTCGATCCCGCCCTGAAGTGGAAAACATTAGAAACGGAGCACTTCAATATCATCTTCCATCAGGGGCTGGAAGAGCTGGCGCAAGAGGCGGCAGTTGTGGCCGAGGAGTCTTATGCGGTGATTCAGAAGGAGTTCGGCAACGCCCCTAAGAAGATTGATCTGTTTATCCATGATATTGGGGATACCATCCTTGGCTTCGCCAATTCGCTCTACAATTATATCGGGATCGGCCCGGCGCAGATGCGGCTGGCTGACTGGGCCAATGTGAGACTCGATTCCTGGCTTAGACTCGTGATCTTCCATGAGATCCTTCATATTATTGATCTCGATCAAGTGGCTGGCATCCCCAAACTTCTGCGCTCGCTGTTCGGGCGCATTGTCATATCCGGCAGAAAGCCGATTTCCTTCATCGAGGGCTTGGCCGTTTATGAAAAGTATAAACATCTGGGCGAATCGCGCCATAACGACCCACGAACGACGATGTTCATCCGCCAGATGGTTTTAGAAAACAAAATTCCGCGCTTCGATGAGATCAGCGGCTACTACACTCGTTCAAGCTGGCCGACCGGCGGCCTTCTCGTTTATAACTTCGGCTCTTGGCTCTTGCGCTACATCGAAGAGACATACGGCAAAGACAGCATGGCCAAGATCGTGCGAGTCAACTCCGGTAGACTCTTGAATCTTCTGCTTTTCTTCGGCGACAACTTCGACAGCGTCTTGAAGCAAGCTCTGGGCAAGTCCGCCGACGAGATCTATGCGGGCTTTAGAAGCTGGTTGCGCGAGAAATTTTCAGCCGAGATCAAGGAGATCGAGAAAGCGGGGGTCACCGCAAGCTTAAGGCTCACGCCTTTGGGCTGGTTCAGCAATCAGCCAGCCTGGTCGCCAGACGGAAAACAGATCGCCTATTTTCACAACAGCCCCGGCCGCCTGGGGATTCGCCTCATCGACGCTGACGGAGAGAACGATCGCGAGATCGTTTCGGGCTATGTAGAACTCCCGGCTTGGTCGCCCGACGGCAAAAAGCTGCTCTATATTAAGCCTGAAATTCAAAAGGCCTTTTACTTCTTCGGCGATCTCGCCCTCTATGATTTAGAGAAGAAGAAAGAAGAACGTCTCACACGCGGCGCACGGGCATTTTATGCGACATTTGCACCCGACGGCAAGAAGATCCTCTTCGCCCGAAATATTAAACGCGACGGCAGCACAGCCGTCGCTGTCTTCGATATAGAAAAGAAAGAGATCAGCACCCTAAAAGAATTCCCGAACAACGACATGATCGTGCACTCTTTTGAAGTCTCACCAGACGGGCAGCAACTCGCTCTTTCTATTTGGAAGCGTGGCGGCTATCAAGACATCTATCTGATGCCCGCCGCAGGCGGAGACTTAACAGCCGTCACCCAAGACAAGCATGTAGATTTAGACCCCACTTGGTCGCCCGATGGACAGTATGTGCTCTTCAATTCAGACAGAGGCGGCGTGAGCAACCTCTATGCCTATCGCCTCTCAGATGGCGCCTTCTTGCAAGTGACCAACGTCATCTCCGGGGCTTATGATCCCGATGTCTCTGCAGAGGGGCGGCAGGGCCGCAGCCTCATCGCCTTCACAAGCTACAGCACCGAAGGCTACGACATTCATGTGATGGACTACGAACCCAACGCTTGTAGGCCCAAGTCGGAAGCTTTTATAAAAGAGGCAATCCCCGAGTGGCCGGGCTTTCCAAAAACAGACTATAAAATTCGCCCATACAGCCCCATTGCTTCGCTTTTACCCAAGCTCTGGCTGCCCATCGTCACTTCTGACGGCGTGGGCTTCTTCACCTTCGGGCAAGATGCTGTCTTTCAGCACTTTTACAACTTCGCCGGAGGCTGGGACTTCCAAAACAAGCGCCCCTTCTATTTCTTAGACTACACCAATGCTCAGCTTGTTCCGTTCGTCAGACTCGCTCTTAGCCAAGATCGTTCGGGGCGACGTCACGGCGTCGGCTTCTTGATGCCATTAACGGTCAGGCTCAACACACAACAGCTGCTTTCGCTGAGCTATCGTAGATCTGAAAGCTTCAAAGAGCCCGAGATCAGCCACAAGCTCACGCTCTCATGGAGCTTTGATAGCTTTGCGAGAGTCGATCTGTTCGCAGATACTTTGGGGCTCGCCATCGAGGGCGAGCTCGAAAAGATCGAGGGCCTCGAGCCTCTACAGCGCAGGCTCATTTTAGACTGGAGAGAATCGTTTCGTCTGCCCGTCGAGGGCGCGGCCCATAGTCTCTCACTTAAACTCACCGTGGGCTGGACGGATGCCGAGGACATTGCAAAGCGCGGCTTTTCTCTGGGCGGTGAGAGCGGAAGATTCATGCTTCGTGGCTTTGACTCCAAAGCCTTCAAAGGGCGCCAAGCTCTGGCAGGCAGCCTGGAATACCGCTTCCCACTGATCCCGATTGAGCGCGGACTTGGGTACTGGCCCGTCTTCTTTGACGACCTGCGAGGGAGTCTCTTCATTGACGCGGGCGTTGCGGGAGACATGCTCGATCCCACCCAGCTCAGAATCGGCTTCGGGGCGGAGCTGAGCTTGTCGGTGACGATGGGCTACTTCAGGCGATGGGTACTGCGCTTGGGAGTCGCCCAAGGGCTGGGGGAGCAAAGCCCACGGATTTACATGGCGTTGTCGTTGTAGGCTTATCAACTTTTAGTCAAAGCCATGACTTCAATGCTCTTCTCTTCGGGGTCTACGATCCAATACTCTTTGACGCCGTATTTGGCGTAGAGCTTTCGTTTGAGGGTGCGCTCCCGCTCACTCGTCGCTGGGGAAAGAATCTCAATGACTAAATCCGGCGCGCCTTGAATATTCTTCTCTTTGATGATATGAGCGCGTTCTTTCGACACAAAGAGAATATCCGGCTGGACTACGTCTTCCTCAGACAGAACGACATCCAAAGGGGCATTGAAGATGCTCCCTAAATTATTTTGCTTCACAAACTCCCAAAGGATATGTTCTAAGTCTCTTGAGAGTTCTTGGTGTTCGACATCCGGCGAAGGAACCGTGAGTAACTCCCCCTCAATCAGCTCGTAGCGCTTATCTTCCGGCAGAAGCAGATAATCTTGATATGTGAACTTGATTGCCGCTTTAGCCATCACAGGCTCCCCTCTATCAAAAGTGTAGCCTTTTAAGGGTGTTTTTTCAAATCCCACTCAATGAGCACCCTGAGCCCTTCGACCGCGGCGAGAATCACAGAGCTGACATCTTCGATGATGCTGATTTTGCCCTTAGCTTTAGGGGACACCACATTGGCCGCGGCAAGCAGGATGCAGCCCGCGCGAGCCTTCAGAACGCTTGAGACGATAAAGAGCGTGGCCGCTTCCATCTCGGAGGCCAGAGCACCTGCTTGGATCCAAGCCTTCCAGCGGCGCAGTAAGTCGTCAGCCACCGGCATGCGCTCCGGCTCCACCTCGCCGTAGAAGGAGTCCTTCGAGTGAATCACCCCGGCGTGAAAACGGCAGTTTGCTCGCTTCGCGCCCTCGATGAGTGCCTGAGTGACGACGAGATCAGCGACGGCAGGAAACTCCAAAGGGAGATATTGGCGAGATGTGCCCTCGTCTCTGATCGCGGCAGCCCCAATCACAAGGTCGCCGGGCTGGATCTCCGGCTGCATCGCTCCGGATGTGCCCACTCGAATAAAAGTATCCGCTCCCAATTCGCGGAGTTCTTCAACGGCTATGGCGGTGGAAGGACATCCGATGCCGGTGGAGGTCACCGAAACTCGCACACCTTCCATGGTGCCAGTGTAGGTGGTGTATTCGCGATGCTCGGCGACTTTTTGAGCATTATCAAAGTGCTGGGCGATCAAGGCGCATCTGGCGGGGTCACCGGGCAGCAATACATAGCGGCCCACCTCGCCCCGACGGCAGCGAATATGATAAGCGCGGTCACCGGAGGTAATCATCTCGTCGTCCCCCCGCCAAGATCCCGCGCTTCTCGAGAATAAGCAGGCCAATGTCCATATCGCTGACTAACACGTATTTACCAAAGGGGTACACATCCCAAGCTCCGGAGAAAAGCTGAGTTGAAGGCGTCGGGTCGGGGTCGAAAGAGGCCACCTCTTTGAGCTCTTTGGGATTCGAAATGTCTAACACTTTGAGGCCTTCGGTGTAGTAAGCCACATACAAGAACGAGCCGTCTACGGCAATATTATGGGGAATAGCTTCGGGATTGCTACTGGCACTGTAAGTACCGAGAGGTTGAATTTTCGTAAGGTCTGAGATGTCCCAGGCGCGCACGAGCTCGCCTTCTCGCTCGTCTGTTGTGAATAAGACTCTGCCATCAGTCGAGGGCCAAGCACTATGAGTAAATGGCGTGCCGGAGCTTACACCCGCATAGCTGTGTTGAGCCAGAATTTTCCAGCGTAGCTCAGAGGGCTTGTCTAAATTCTCAAACTCAACGATGAAGAAACCGTTAGTCAAACAGGACACATAGGCCCGATTGCCGATCACCGTCACGTCATGCACAAACAGAATATTAAATTGCCCTTGCGGGTCTCTCACATCGGTGAGATACATGGGCTTGGTCGGATCAGAGACGTCTACCAGATGCAACCTGCCCCGTCGGGTAGCTTCTGCCAGAAAGGCGATCTTCCCTCCTAAAAAGATATTGTGCACGCCCGTGGGCACCTGATTAGATTCTAGTCTGCCTAGAAGCTTGGGTGCCTTTGGATCGCTGATGTCGTAAATCAAGGCGGGTATGCCGTTTCTGCCGGGCGAGCTCTGCAAGCCCGCATATAACAGATGGCCCTCGATGAACAAATCTAGGCACTCTCCGTCGATGGTGATCGTGGTCACTGCGGGCGCCTTGATGTCTGTAAAATCTATCATGTGAATCAAGGGCCCGGCGGCTACGCCCGCAATACTACCTTGAGCCCACAGGCCCGTTGCAGTAGCGACAAAAGAGCCGCGGAGAATGCTCACCGCAGGCAACTCCACCTTCGCTGCCAGCACCAACGGGGTCTCCTGCTGCCCCGATACTCCTCTGCCTTCAGCTAGAACCGCTGCTCCCAGCGTGCCAAGACCGATCAGTTGCAAAAACGATCTCCGTGTCAGCACTTCATAGCCATTTTAGCTTTTTTCAGATGAGTCTTCAATACCCGCTTGTGCTTTACGCCGGAGCCGGCCATAGGGTATAATCTTAATGGGTTGTGAATTCAATTCAAAAGAGGTGAGATGAAGGTGTTCGGCTGGCGATGGTGGATGGCCTTAGGCATCACCGTGGGGCTTTTGATCTCACTGTTTTCGGGGCTAGGTTCCACGCTTCAAAGACTCGCGGGCGAGTTCGAGCTGGGAGCTTCGCAGAAGATCAAAAAAGAGTTGGCACTTGAAGCTCCAAAGAAAGTTAAACTCGAGAATGGCATCGGCAAGATCGAGATCAAAGTTTGGGATGAAGCCAAGATTCAACTTGAAGCCATCAAGAGAACGAAAAATGAGCGCGACTTGGAGAAGATCGAGATCGTAATAGAAGAGGATGAAAACGCAATTCTCATTCGGGCGAGAGCGCCCGAAAAATTGAGATTCGCCGTTGATTATGCGTTGGTGTTACCCAAGAACGTCGAACTCGAAGTTGACAACGGCATCGGCGAAGTTTCTATTGAGAACGTCGAATCCGTTTCGGTGCATTTGGGGATCGGCGGTCTGCGAGGGATGGGACTGAAGAAGGGGAGGATCGAAGCTGGTATCGGGGGCATCGATCTTAAAGGCGCTCCACAAGATATGAGCATCAACGTGGGCATCGGCGGCGTGGACTTGAAGCTGCCCTCGGATGCGTCGTTGGCGCTCAAGGCCCGAGCCAGCTTGGGAGGCATAGATTTATCAGAGTTTTCTGGCATGAAGCTTTTAAGCCGCGAAAGGGCGTTTGTGAGTGAGACGGTAGAGCTGGTGCTGGGCACGGGCGAAGGCAAGTTAGCTATCGAGGTCGGGGTAGGAGGCATTGACTTAAAAGCTCAGCCAGCACAATAACGAAAGAAGGAGGCCATAAGCCATGTTTAATCGAAAAGTCACTGCGACGGGTGTGATATTAATATTTGGGGCCGTCTTGATTGGAAATACGGCCGGCACGCAAGCCAATGGGTCATTCTTTGCCGGGGGCGGGCCTTCAGCCCGCGCCTTGTTCTTAGATTTCAGCGGTTTGAACGCGCATCTGTCAGGGGCGGGGTTCGCAGGCGACTTCAAGCTGGGTGGGAATGCCGCCTTCTTGATGAGTGGCGGTGGTGGCTTCATCGGCGATCGTCTAAGAATTGGCGGTGTAGGCGCGGAGCGGTCTTGGGTGGTGTCCATAGATAGCCCAAACTTTGATCACGTCGAGTTGTTCTTTCAATACGACGGATTGCTGATCGAGTCCTTGATGAAGGCCAGAAGAGGAGGCATCGCCTTTGGGGGAGTGTTCGGCACCGGGAGAATCTCGCTGAGGCTTTCCAAAGCGTCCCTTGGGCGCTTTGACGAGGTGATCAAACAACCCAACAACCTTGAGCTTTCGAGGGAGTTCTTCATCGTCCAGCCGTATCTGAGCGCTGAGTTCAAGCTGTTAGACTTTCTGGGCCTCAAGCTCGAAGTCGGGTTCTTATTTGGCCTCGGGCAAGAGGACTGGAAGCTCAGCGATGGCACGAAAGTGGCCGGTGGGCCGTTGAGCACCATCAGAGCACCGGCGCTTGGGATAATGCTTGTGTTTGGAGGGTAAGGAGGGACGCGTTCATGATTGAAGTTTTAGAGTTGAAGAAACATTTTAACGGCGTCAAGGCCGTAGACGGCGTGAGTTTTTCGATCAAGCCCGGCGAGATTTTCGGTCTGCTCGGCCCCAACGGTGCCGGGAAGACCACCACGCTTCGTATGCTCTCGACAATCCTAAAACCCACAGCTGGAGACGCTAAAGTGAATGGATGCAGTATCTTGAAGGAACCCGAACAGGTGCGAAGGCAGCTGGGCGTCTTGTCAGAGACGACTGGCTTGTATGATCGTTTGACGGCTGAAGAGAACGTGCGCTACTTCGCGAGGCTGCGTGAAATGTCCGAAGAGAAGATCGATCAAAGAATCGAAGCACTGTTTCCGAAGCTGGGCATTGACAAATACAAAGACCAGCGGGCGGGCAAGCTCTCAAAAGGCATGAAGCAAAAAGTTGCAATAGCGATCGCGATCATCCATGACCCACCCGTGATGATCTTTGATGAGCCCACAGCGGGCCTCGATGTGATCTCTGCTAGGGAAGTGCGCAAATTCCTAGAGGGCTACAAGCGTTCCGAAAAGTGCGTACTGTTATCAACGCACCTCATGTTTGAGGCCCAAAGGCTCTGCGACCGCATCGCTATTATTAACGCGGGCAAGATCGTTGCCACTGGCACGTTTTCGGAATTGCAGCAGCATAGCGGACAGAAAGAGCTCGAAGAGATCTTCGTAAAACTTGTCGAAGAAGGGGGAGGAGAAGCATGAACTGGCAGCATATTCGCACCGTATGGCAGAAAGAACTGCTCGACACGATCCGTGACCGGCGGACGCTGATCGTTATGATTATCGTGCCCTTGCTGATCATGCCCCTCTTTGTGTTGGGGCCGTCTTATTTGATAGGCTCTCAGGAAGAGGGCAAGCGGGAAGAGGCACAAAAGATCGTCTTGCTCAATGCAAGCGAAGCTTCAGAACTCAGTGGTATGTTGCGTGAAAGCAAAGTTCTGCGTATCGTTGAGTTGCCAGATCCAGAAACGGCGCTGCGCGAAGGGGAGATCGCGGCCATTCTCGTTATCCCTGCTGACTTTACAAAAAAGCTTGCAGCGGAAGAACGGGCATCACTCTTGATTAAATATGATCCCACACGAGTGGATTCACGCATCGCTCGGGACAAACTCAACGCAATTTTAGGGGCTTATCGCCAAAAGATCGTAAGTCTGCGCCTACAGCAGCGTGGGGTCTCACCCGACGTTTTAGAGCCGTTTGCGCTGACGACAGAGAATGTGGCTAGTAAGGAGAGGTTGGGTGGCTTCTTCTTGAGCTTCATTCTGCCGCTCTTTTTAGTGATGTGGGCGGCGATGGGCGGTTCCCAGACGGCCATTGACACCACGGCTGGGGAGAAAGAAAGAGGCACCTTAGAGACCCTGCTCGTCACACCCCCTACGCGCAGCAGTTTAGTTTTAGGAAAATTCTTCGCCATCTGGACGGTCGCCATGGTCGCTACGAGTATCTCCATCTTGGGCTTTGTGCTCTCGTTGCAGCTGGGAGCAAAGTTCGTTCCAGCGGGCGGGTTGCGCGGGATAGGATTCTTTCTGAAGGATTTAAGTGTCTCCTTTAAGCCTGTTGTGGCGATCTCCCTATTGATCGTCGCCGCGATACTGGCTGCCATGATGAACGCGCTCTCGTTCGCGCTTTTCGCGTGGACGCGGAGCTTCAAAGAGGCTCAGAGCCACATGAGCTGGGTTATCTTCATCATCATGCTGCCGCCCATCGCAGTGCAGTTTGCGGAGATCAAGCCTGCCTTGCCCAGCTTGGCCGTCCCGATTTTCAATGCGACGGTGGTTTTTAAAGAATTGCTCTTAGGGGAGCTGAATGTGGCGCATTTGACGATAACTCTGATCAGTTCTGCACTCTATGCACTTCTGGCATTGGCGCTAGCAGTCCGTGTGTTCAAGAGCGAGAAGGTGCTGTTTCGGCAGTGAGGCAGTGAGGCAGTGAGGCAGTGAGGCAGTGAGGCAGTGAGGCAGTGAGGCAGTGAGGCAGTGAGGTTAAACCCCTAAGGCTTCCATTGCTTGCTCGATGCTGGTGATAGCCACAACGTCTAAGGCGCTTTGAGGCAGCGGCCCTGCCGCTTCGCCTGCTGGAACAACGGCGCGCTTATAGCCCAGCTTGGCAGCTTCGCTTAGTCTTTCTCTCAGCTTCCGCACCCTTCTCACCTCCCCGTTTAAGCTCACTTCGCCCACTACGACCGTATCGCGTGGGATGGGCTTATTTTTGAAGCTCGACACCACCGCTGCTGTCACACCCAAGTCAGTGGCCGTTTCTCGAATAGTCAAGCCTCCAGCTACATTCAGATAGACATCCTCGCCGCCGATATGTAGATCAAGTCTCTTTTCGATCACAGCTAAAAGTAGCGCGATTCTGTTATAGTCGAGCCCCGTGGCTCTGCGCTGGGGATATCCGCTCGAATAGCGCGCCGAAGAGACAAGCGCTTGAATTTCGATCAAAATGGGCCGGGTGCCTTCGAGCGAGGGCACGATCACAGAGCCTGGCTTGGCGATGGCACTTCTGTCCGTGAAGAACTCAGAGGGATTTGTGATCTCTATTAAGCCCCTCTTCTTCATCTGAAATACGCCGATCTCATCTGTTGAGCCATATCTGTTTTTGACGGAGCGCAAGATGCGGATGTCGCTCTCGCGGCCGCCTTCGAGATAGAGCACCACATCCACCATGTGCTCGATGGCCTTTGGCCCCGCGAACTCGCCGCTCTTCGTAATATGCCCGATCAGAAAGATTGGGATCTTCTGAGATTTGGCGAGCTTATTTAACTCAAAGGTGGCCTCACCCACTTGTTGGGTGCTGCCGATGCCTTCTTTCCCATGGGGGGGAAAGACGGCTTGAATCGAGTCTACAACGGCCGCAGAGGCTTTGACTTCTTTCACGGCTTGTTCGATGGCTGAAAGATTTTGCTCACTTAAGATAAGCAAATTCTTTTCGGCGCCAAGGCCCAATCGTTCCGCGCGGAGTTTGATCTGCGCGGGGGCCTCTTCGCCCGACACGTAAATCACGGGCGCTTTATTTTTCGCAAATTGGCCTGCGGCTTGGAGCATCAGTGTCGATTTCCCAATGCCTGGCTCGCCGCCAATTAGAATTAAAGAGCCTGCGATCACCCCGCCGCCCAGAATGCGATCAACCTCGCCGATTCCTGTAGGCCAGCGGGCTGTGGCATCTAGCTCGATATCTGCTAGAGCCTGCGGCTTCGCGGTTGAAAAAGGCGCCTCTTGATGCTCAGCGAAGCTGTCCCACTGGCCACAAGTGGGGCAGCGCCCCAGCCACTTGAGCGATTGATACCCGCAGTTCTGGCAACGAAACCGCATAATGACAGTTCACAAGCGCGCAAGTGTTTAATTTTACTTGCTCACTTGTACACTTGTTAACTTGCTTACAGCTTTCGAGAATGTGAGCTTGTTCTCTTGTGCGTCGATGAGGATCACGTCGCGCTTGGTGAACTCGCCTTCGAGAATCTTATCTGAGATGGGGTTCTCTACAAGTCTCTCGATGGTGCGTCGCAAGGGCCTTGCGCCGTACTTGGGATCGTAGCCCTCTTTAATTAATAGATCTTTCGCGGCCTGCGTGATCTCGACGTTGATCTCTTTTTCGGCCAGGCGCTCGCCCAATTCTCTTATCATCAAATCCGCGATCTGATAGACTTGCTCCTTAGTGAGCTGATGAAAGACTATGATGTCGTCTAGTCTATTCAAGAATTCTGGCCTAAAGAACTGCTTGACCTCACTCATCACCTTGTTCTTCATGTCTTGATAAGATTCTTCAGACCCCACTTCGCGCACTCCGAAGCCAAGCGAGGCCCTGTCTGTGATCAGCTTGCTGCCGATGTTCGACGTCATGATGAGCACAGTGTTTTTGAAGTTAACTCGACGCCCCTGAGCGTCCGTCAAGGCCCCGTCGTCCATGACTTGCAGCAGAATATTGAACACATCGGGATGGGCTTTTTCGATTTCGTCAAAGAGAATCACAGAGTAAGGCCGACGGCGCACGGCTTCGGTGAGCTCGCCAGCTTCGTCGTAGCCCACGTAGCCCGGCGGCGCCCCTATTAATCTGCTCACCGTGAAGCGCTCCATGTACTCGCTCATGTCGATGCGAATCATGGCCTCTTCGTCGCCGAACAAAAACTCCGCCAAGCAGCGGGCCAAATAAGTCTTGCCCACACCTGTGGGCCCTAAGAACAGAAAAGAGCCGATCGGACGCTTGGGGTCCTTCACGCCCGCATAAGCCCTTCTGATCGCCCGCGCGATGGCCTTGACCGCCTCGTCTTGGTTGATATATCTCTTATGAATATCGTCTTCCATAAGCAACACGCGCTGGGACTGCTCCATCTTCATGTGGCCGACGGGTACGCCCGTCCAACTCGAGACCATCTCCGCGATATGATCCGCCGTGACGATGCCCTCATACTTCTGCCCTTGGGGCCTGAGTTTATTTAATTTCTCTTTTAGATCGCGCTCTTTGTCGCGGAGCTCCGCGGCGCGCGCGTACTTCTCTTCGCTGACGGCCTGCTCCTTTTGTTGGATCACTTTTTGGAGCTCTTCTTCGAGGGCCCGAATCTCCGGCGAGATCCCACTTCGTTCGAGTTTGATTTTGGCCGCCGTCTCGTCAATTAAGTCAATGGCTTTATCTGGCAAGAAGTGATCTGTGATGTAACGATCGCTG
>FWPU01011498.1_pt1 | contig 12368 bp, 9 predicted proteins | sample 2228361 | NCBI WGS metagenome assembly FWPU01 (sample SAMEA103939777, study PRJEB20133) | metagenome | reverse complement strand
GCGAACGACTTCGGCAAGCTGGGGTTCTATCAGGAAACTTCTGGTTAACCAAATGATCCAATTTGTCAAAGAACTTTTTTTGACCTACTTAGTGCGCTGGCTCGATGAGCCACTCGCCGTAATGCCCGCAATGGAATTAGCTGCGGCACCTATTCATACTGAAATAACACCCCTAATTCCTCCTAGTATACGATATTGGGGCAGCGGCTTACCGCTTGAAGTAATCCGTTTCGCTGGGAGCAATCGGCTTATGGTGGAATTTGACTATGATGGAAAACGTCGGCTAGTGGAGCCCTACTCTCTTCGGCAGGCTAGAACTGGCAACATCCTACTTTATGGTTGGGAACAAGGAGAGACTCATATTAAAGCTTTTAACATCACCAAGATACGCGATCTGCGCTCTACAAGCATTACCTTCCAGCCTCGCTACCGCACCGAGTTTACTCCTCATAGTCCGCCGAACATCCCTCCGGCTACAGTACCAACACAGAGAAGTTCTCACCCGCTCTATCGCCTGCAACGCTCCTCTCCCCGGCACCGGGCGACCTTTGGACCCACTTATGTTTTCGAATGTCCATACTGCCAAAAACGGTTCCGGCACGTAATTAATAATCCTAAACTTCGGAAGCATAAAACTAAAGATGGATGGGATTGCCCGGGGCGGCAGGGATACCTCCTCAGTATTGAATAAAACCAGTATGGTGTATTGTTGCCGATAGAGAGATAAGATTTTCTAACTGACCGCTGATGGCTGATAGCTTATCTTTCGTGCGGCGCGTGAGGAGGGATGTGGCTTGGCTTTGAGCTTTTCTGGATCAACTGCTGGAATTCGGCCTTTTGCTCGTCGTTCAGGATCTGCAAGATCTCGGCCCGCGTCTGCTCCTTGATCGCCTTCACCTTAGGCTTGAACTCCGCGCGCAACTCGACAAAGCGCTGGCGGCTCCTTTCCAGGATTTTGGCCAGCGCCTCTTTCTGCTCTGCGCTCAGCTCGAGCCGGTGAGAAAGCTCCTCGAGGTCTATATCCTTATGGTAACTGCGGCTCCAGTTCCTGGAGGCGAAGGTGCGCTCGGCGACGGCGGAGATCAAAATTCCGGAGACGAGGCCGAGCAGGAAGACCAGCATCAGGATCGCAACCGCTTGTCTTTTAGAGCGCATCATTGGCCGTTCTCCTCGATGATAGTCCGGAGCACCCGATCCGAGGTAAGCTCGGCGCGCTCGGCCAGCAGGGGGTCTTCGATCTCTGCGCTCAGAAGCGGGCCATAGCTCTCGCCCTGCGGCCCGGGCTGGCCGGGAGCCAGCAGGAAGAGCGCGGCGAAGATCGCCAGCAGCAGGGCGAGCGCCGGGATCAGGCGCCGCGCCGCCTCATCGAGCTGTGCCCAAATAGTAACTGCAGCCTGCTGCCTGATCCGCTCCACGATCCGAAGGCTGAAACCGGGCGTAGGCTCGATCCGATCCGACTGCGCTAGCAGATCCTTCAAGAGGCCCATCATCTCCATGTCGATCCGGCAATCGGGACAGGAGTCGAGGTGAGCGTGCAGCTTCCCGTCATGCGCCTGGGGAAGCGCATCATCCAGCCCATCTGAAATCAGCCGTTTAGCTTCGCTGCAGTTCATAAGGCCAACTATTTAACCTTATCCAGCAGGCGTTTGAGCGCGGCGCTCTCTGCAAACAGTCGTTTCAGGCGCATTCTAGCACGAAAAACGCGCAGCCGCGCCGCCCGCGTCGAGCAGCTGAAGATAGCAGCGACCTCTTCATAAGAAAGCCCCTCGATATCATGCAGCACTATCGCCGCTTTGTAATGTCGCGGCAGCAAGTCGAGCAGCCTGCGTACAACCGCTTTCAGCTCGGCGCGCTCCAGGGCTTCGCCTGGGACCGGGCGGTTCTCCTCAAGGGAATTCTCCATCCAGCTCAACTCCTGCTTTCCCATCTCGCTGAAAAGGACCAGCCGCTGTCGCCGCCGCTGCCTCAGCTCATCGTAGCACTGGTTTGTCGCTATCCGGTAGAGCCAGGGGGCGAAGGGCTGGCCGAGCCTGAACCTGGAGAGCGAAAAATAGACCTTAGTGAAGACCTTTTGGGCGATATCCTCGACCTCGCTCCTGCTCCCGGTCAGGTGGTAGATGATATTGAAGACCATCCGCTGGTACTTTTCGACCAGCTCGGCAAAGGCCTTATCCTCTCCAGCCAGGCAAAGCTTGATCAGCTCGGTATCCTCATCCCTCGGGCTCACCCAACTACTTTAACACTAATTGAGTACGTCTCGGGTATCGAATTTATTTCAATCAGGAGCTAGAAGCTAGGGGGTAGGAGCTAGAATAAAGCCGTAAATCGAAGGGAGGGGGAATTCACGATTCACGCTTTATTCTAGCTCCTTTTATCCCAGTCGCGGGAAGAGGATTTCGCCTTTATAGGCGCGCGTTCCCTCGGGGAAGCGCCCCGGCTCGGCGGCGCCGAGCGGCTCGCTCTCCTGGAGGCCGAGTTGCTGGCGGATACGGCGGGCGGTCTCGGGGATAATCGGCTGAAGCAGTATGCTGACGATGCGCAGCGCCTCGCAAAGCTGATAGAGCACGGCGTCCAGCTCGTTGCGGCGCGCGGGGTCGCGGCTCAGGTCCCAGGGACGGGACTCCTGGGCATAGAGGTTAGCAGCATCGACCAGCTTCCAGACAGCGGCCGTCGCCTGGTGCAGTTCGAAGCGTTCGAAGGCGGCACGGTAATCGCGGACCGCCTCGCGCGCCGCTCGGGCCAGCACACCATCGGGATCGCCGGCGCGGCGCACCAGCCCTTGGTTGTAGCGTTCGACCATCGAGAGAGTTCGGCTGACCAGGTTGCCCAGGCCGTTGGCCAGGTCGGCCGTATAGCGCATCTCGAGCTTCTCGTAAGTGAAATCGCCGTCTTCGGTCGAGGGCACCTCGCGCAGAAAGTAATAACGGACAGCATCAGTACCATAACGCGAGACCAGCTCGAAAGGATCGACCACGTTGCCGAGCGTTTTCGACATCTTCTCGCCGCCCCGCGTAACGTAGCCGTGCACGAAGATGGTGCGCGGCGGCCGGAGGCCGGCAGAGAGGAGCATCGCCGGCCAGTAGACGGCATGAAAGCGGATGATTCCCTTCCCTATGACGTGCACGGTTTCCGGATTTTCCTGCCACATCCGGCGGAAGAGCGGGTCATCGTAGGCATAGCCGAGAGCAGTTATATAATTGGAGAGCGCATCGAACCAGACGTACATGATCTGGCTCGGGTCGCCGGGCACCGGCACGCCCCAGCCGCGCGCCCGCTTTGTAGAGCGCGAGACGGAGAAGTCTTCCAGGCCGGCCTCGACGAAGCTCAACACCTCGTTGCGCCGCGTCGCCGGCACGATCCGCAAGCGGTCGGACTTAATTAGATCGAGCAGCTCTTGCTGATAGGCCGAGAGCCTGAAGAAGTAGTTTTCTTCCTCGACCATTTCAGGTCGCACCTTGTGTTCGGGACAGAGCCCTTCGACCAGCTCTTCCTCGGTATAGAAGGCCTCGCAGCCGACGCAGTAAAGGCCGCGGTAGCTGCGCTTGTATATATCTTCGGGCCGGCAGGCGCGCCAGAGCTTTTGCGCCCCGTCGAAGTGCCGCTTCTCCGTGGTGCGAATGAAATCGTCGTAGGAGAGGCCGAGGGCCTCCTTGAGCGCTATGAAACGGACGGCGTTGCGATCGACCAGCTCGCGCACATCGACCCCCTCCCGCTCGGCTGCCTGTACGGCATTGAGGCTGTTTTCGTCGGTGCCGGTCAAGAAGTAGACCTCGTCGCCGAGCAATCGGCGATAGCGGGCCAGGGCATCGGTCAGGATGAACTCCAGCGCGTGACCGATATGGGGCGGCGCGTTGACGTATGCTATGGCGGTGGTGATATAGAATTTGCCCATCTCTAAATAATAACAAAGATCGGGTGCCGCGCGGCGGCGCACCGCAGCCGAATAACCTGCCGGGATTTTTATTCGGATTTGCGGGCTATCAGTAGACCGGCATCAGCCAGCCCATGTATTTTTCCAGGCGGCCGCGGACCGCATCATCGTAGAGCTTGCGGATGCGCCGCGTGAGTTCTCCGGTCTGGCCATCGCCTATCGGGCGGCGGTCAACCGAGCCGACAGAGGCGATCTCGACTCCCGTGCCGCAGAGGAAGATCTCGTCGGCGCTGTAAAGCTCGGTTCGATCTATGGGCCGCTCCTCCGTTTCGAGGCCAAGCTCGAAGGCGGCCAGCTCGATTATCGTCGCTCGCGTGATCCCCTCCAGGATGTTATCGGTTACCGGAGGGGTGATCAGGCAGCCGCGCTTGACCAGGAAGATATTCATAGCCGCCGCCTCGGAAACGTGGCCGTCGTCGTTCAAGATAATCGCCTCATCGAAGCCGTTATCGCGCGCCTCGGCGCTGGCCAGCGCCGAGTTAACATAGGCGCCGCAAATCTTAGCCCTGGGCGGTATGGCATTGTCCTCGACGCGGCGCCAGGAGGAGATACAGGCCGAAATCGGGCGGTCTTTGGCCAGATACTGGTGCAGCGGCACGGCAAAAAGAGTGAAATCGTCCTCGCTGTCGATCCTGACCCCAATACGGCGGGCCGACTTGAAGGCAATCGGCCTGATGTAGATATCTTCGCGGCAGCGGTTGGCGCGCAGCAGCTCGATGGTCATAGCGCAAAGCCCATCGACCGAGGCCGGCAGTTTGATCTTCAGGATCTTGCAGTTCTGCTCCATCCTTTGAAAGTGATCCCTGGGCCGAAAAACATAGAGCTGTTCTCTTTCAGGATTGTAGTAGCCGCGCAGCCCCTCGAAAACTCCCGTCCCGTAGTTGAAGGCGTGAGTCATGACGCTTATCTTGGCATCTTCCAGCTTAACCAGCCTCCCGCTGAGGAAAGCATACTGCTGCGCCGTTACTTCCTTTTCCTTCTTCTTGATCTCTCTGGCTGCGGTTAAACCAGCCATAGCATTCCCCTCCGGCATCTCCAGAAAAACACTTATCTTAATAATATAGCAAACGGACCTCCCCTGCCACGGTTTTTCAGAGCAATCGGTGCGGCTGATTTTGCCCCAGCGAAAAGGTGGTACGCGCCAGGACCCTCTCGCCGGAGTCCGAGGGCTGATTGCTGAAGGCTGATGGAAAAGATATCATCAAATCGGCGGGAATAAGATAAAGGCCAGCGAGACGATTATCGCGCACGCTGCAAAGGCTATCGCTTCGTAGCCGATTATCTCTTTAAACTCCAGCCCGGCCGCGGCGAGCAGTGGCATCGCCCAGAAGGGCTGGAGCAGATTAGTGAGCATATCGCCCCAGGCATAAGCCAGGACAGTTGCAGTTACAGGCACATTCAGCTCGCGCCCGGCCGCAATGATATAAGGGGCCTCGATCGCCCATTTCGACCCGCCCGAGGGGACGAAATAATTTAACACCGCCGAATACCAGTAGATGATAGCGGGGAAGGTCTCCGGGCTGGCCACCGAGACGAACCACCCTCCGATGATCGTGGAGAGGCCTGAGCCCTTGATGATCCCGTACATGCCGGCGTAGAGCGGAAACTGTATTATGATCCCGTGCACGAGCGAGGTCGCCTCTTCCGCTGCCTTGACGAACGAGGCCGGCGAAGGATGCAGGAGAAGCCCGGCGATCAAAAAGGCGAAGTTTAAATTATTAAGCGAGAGCGACGGGCCAGCGGTCGCGAAGCTATGTATCAGCCAGGCCAACCCCAGCCCGCCCAGCACCAGGTTGAGCGCGTAGCTATAGTCGGCGAGAACGGCCAAAGTCCTCTTCGGATTAGCCTGCGGATTGGGCGGCGTGAAGAGGGCCAGCCGCTTGACCGTTTCGGGTTCGACTGCCAGGATATCTTCGCGGCGTGTGGGGTGAAGCATGGGAGCCAGCGCAGTCAGCACGATGACAATTATCAGGACCAGCAGCAGGTTAAACCAGGTGAAGATGGTTGCCGAAAGGGGAACGACGCCGATCTCCTGTTCCAGGAAATGGCCGGGCGTGGCGATCAAGAGCGGCGCCGAGCCTGAGGGGCCGGCGTGCCAGGTGGCGCCGAGGCCGAAATAGGCTACCGCCACCAGCAGCCGATAATCGATGCCCCGCTGATTTCCGGCGATGAACCGCACCAGGATCGCGCCGCCGATCAGCCCCAGCCCCCAGTGCAGCCAGGCTAAAAGCATCGAGGCGAGCGCGGCCAGGGCGATCGAACCGCGCGGCGTGCGCGGCAGCCGCGACAGCCAATCGAGCGCGCGGCTCGCCGGAGGCGAAACGGCTACAACATAGCCGGTGATGACGATCAGCGACATCTGCATGGCGAACTCGAGCAGCACCCAGAAGCCGTCGGCCCAATAGCCGATGCACTGCAACAGAGTCCGGTCCGCCAGCAGCATCCCGAGCGAAAAGGTGATTATCGTTAAAATGCAGGCGATGCTGAACGAGCCCGGCACCCAGCGCTCGCTCCAGCGCGTCAAGGCCAGCGCTATCCTCGCCAGCAGTCCCATCTTTCCTCTCTGATAAAAAGGGGCCGTGAGTCAGAATATTAATCAGCTTATGATCGAGCCTCTCACATGACAGTCAGCGGATCGAAGTCGATCGCCAGCCGGCTCATTCCGATTCTGGCTTGGACCAGGCGCTCGGCGGCCCGTTTGATCAGTTCGCGCAGCAGCTCTTTATCCGTGGCTTTTATTAATATCTGGTAGCGATACTTCCCCTTGATCTTCTCGAGCGGGGCCGGCGCCGGCCCGAGTATCTTTATCGCCTCGCGCGCCGCCAGTTCCTCTCTGACCGCTTCGAGTTCGCCCGCGGCGCGGCGGGCAATTCGCGCCAGCTTGGCCAGGTCGCTCTCCTGCAGCAGGATGTTGGCCAGGCTGACGAAGGGGGGATAGTGCAGCAGCTCGCGGAACCTGATCTCATGTTTATAGAACTCGAGATAGTCCTGCCAGCAAGCATATTTCAGGCTGTAGTGGTTCGGGTAATAGGTCTGGATTATCACCTCGCCGGCGATCTCGCCGCGCCCCGCCCTGCCCGCCACCTGGGTGAGGAGCTGAAAGGTGCGCTCGGCGGCGCGGAAATCGGGCAGGGCTATCCCGCTGTCCGCCGAGACCACGCCGACCAGCGTGACGTTCGGGAAATCATGGCCCTTAGCGATCATCTGCGTTCCGATCAAGATATCGGTCTCGCCGCGCGCGAATTTTCCAAGGATCTTATGGTAGCTGCGCTTTTGCCGCGTGGTGTCGCGGTCCATCCGTTCGATGCGCGCTCGCGGAAAGAGGCGCGCGAGCGCCTCCTGAACCTGCTCGGTCCCGACGCCGATGAAATAGATATGCTGGCCCTGGCAGACCGGGCAGCGCTCCGGCACCGGAGCGGTCGAGCCGCAGTAGTGGCAGAGCAATCGATTGTCTGTGCGGTGGAAGGTCATGGCAACGCTGCACTGCTCGCAGTAGGTGGTATTGCCGCAGCTACGGCACAGGACGACGCGGGAATAGCCGCGCCGGTTGAGCAGGACCAGGACCTGTTCGCGCCGCGCGAGCCGCGCTCTTATCCCCTGCCTCAATTGCTCGGAGATGAGGGCCGAGCGCCCGAAGCGCTGAAACTCCTCGCGCATGTCCACAATGTGCACTTCGGGCAGCGGTCTTTTCAGGATGCGCGATTCCAGGGCCAGGTAGTTGAGCTCGTTTCTCTCCTTCGCCAGGTAATAAGTCTCCAGGGCCGGGGTTGCCGAGCCGAGCACGACCACGGCCTTTGCGATCTCGGCCCGTTTCAGGGCCGCCTCGCGCCCGTTATAGCGCGGCGTCTCCTCCTGTTTGTAAGAGGCGTCGTGCTCCTCATCGACGATGATCAGGCGCAGGCGCGATAGGGGAGCGAAGATGGCCGAGCGGGTCCCCACCACCACCCGCGCCAGGCCCTGCTTGATGCGCTGCCATTCGTCCAATCGTTCGCCGGCGGAGAGGGCACTGTGCAGGATCGCCACCTGCTGGCCAAAGGCGGCGTAGAAAAGCCGGCTCACCTGCGGCGTCAGGGCTATCTCGGGCACCAGCATCAATGCGCTCCCCCCTTCGGCCAGGGCCTGCCCGATTGCCCTGATGTAAATTTCGGTCTTGCCGCTTCCGGTCACGCCGTGCAGCAGAAACGGGGCATAGCTCTGCCGCGCCATAGCAGAGGTTATAGCCTCGAGCGCGCGCTGCTGCTCGCCGGTCAGCTCGTGCGGCCGCTGCGGCGCCAGCTCGCCATATTCGAGCGGCGGCGGCGGAATGCGGAAGGTCGCCTCGCGGCCCAATTCGAGAATTCCCTTCTCCGCCAGCGCCTTGACCACGGCTCTGCCGGCGCCTGCCAGCTTCAACAGCTCGGCCAGCGGACAGGCGCCGCCCAGGCCCCGAAGCTTCTCGATCAGCGCCTGCTGTTTATCGGTCAACGAGACCTCTTCCAGGAGCGGCTCGACCAGGCGGACCACGGGAATTTCCTTGCGCGCCAGCTTATGCTGTTTCAGCTTGACCTCAGCCTCGATCAGCCCTTCAGCCCGAAGCTCATCGACGATGCTGTTGATGGACCTTATCTTGATGCTCCGGCCTATTTCCCGAAGCGAGAGCCGGCCCCGTTCGGCCAGAAGGGCGAGCAGCCTGGTTTTACCCGAAGGGCGCGCCGTTTCCCCGAGCCGCGCAGCGCACGTGCGCCCGCGCGGAGTTATGGTTAGAAACGTCTCGGTAACGGCGCTCAGCCCCGACGGCAGGGCCGCTTTTATCACCAGCCCCCAGGGGGCCAGGTAGTAATCCGCAATCCAGCGCGTCAGGGCCAGGACTTCAGCCGAAAGGAGCGGTTCCGCGTCGAGCAGGGCGAAAAGCGGCTTCATCTGTTCGGCAGCGAGCGGCGCCCTTTCTGAAAGGCCGACCAGGTAGCCCTGCTCGAGCTTGCGGCCGAAGGGGACCAGGACGCGCATGCCCGGGAGCGACCGCTGGCGCAGGCTCTCTGGGATCAGATAGGAGAAGACGCGGTTGACGGCAAGCGGCACGGCGACTTCGGCGTACAGCCCATCGCTTTTCATCGAGTGAATCTTACTAAGACGACTCTATTTACTCAAGTCGAAATCCGTCTAAATTTCGCCCGATCGTACCGCCCGTGCCGCCCCATTGCCAGGAACTTAGGCCTGTGCTCTTGGAGCTGCCCGAGTCGAAAGGGCAAGGAGCCAGAAGTATCGGCCCAAGCGACGGTTCGCAAATCAGCCCGAACGACAGTTATATGTAATGGGGTTCGAGGCTCTGGGCAGTTGACTTTGAGCAGGTGGTATTGATATGATTCGGCACGCGATTGGGGATGGCAAACGTGGGGCGCAGCCGCCCAAGCTGTTGGATCAGGTTCGTCTGGCAATCAGGGCACGCCATTACAGCATCCGAACCGAAGAGGCTTACGTGGCTTGGATCAAACGATTTCTTTCACGGCAAGCGCACCCAATGGGGAGCAGGAGGTGAACCGGTTTTTGACCGACTTGGCCGTGAACAAAAAGGTCAGCGCCTCGACCCAAAACCAGGCTTTGAGTGCGCTGCTGTTTCTCTATCGGCAGGTGCTGGACAACCCCCTCCTCAGACTTGAGGAGCTGGTGCGAGCCAAGAAACCGAAAAGACTGCCTGTGGTGATGACCAGGCCGGAGGTCAAAGCCGTTCTGTCGCACTTGGAGGGCATACCGGAGCTGGTCGGATTGCTGCTGTATGGAACGGGGATGCGCCTGATGGAATGTTTGCGCCTGCGGGTCAAAGACATTGACTTTGAGCTGAATCAAATTATAATTCGTGACGGCAGAGGACAGAAAGACCGTGTGACCATAAGGGAGTCCGGCGTTTACATGAGAAGGACTTGGCTGAAGGGTTTGGTTCGGTGTTTTTGCCTGATGCGCTGGCCCGCAAGTACCCAAACGCCGAACGGGAGTGGGGCTGGCAATATGTGTTTCCGGCATCCGCGCGAAGTCGAGACCCGCGCAGCGGCGCGATTCGGCGACATCATCTCCACGAGTCGGTCGTACAACGGGCAGTCGAAGCGGCCGTTCGTCGGGCTGGGCTCACGAAGCCGGTGAGTTGCCATACCTTCCGGCATTCGTTTGCCACGCACCTGTTGGAGGATGGTTATGATATCCGGACCATCCAAGAGTTGCTTGGACATAAGGATGTCAGCGCGACGATGATTTATACTCATGTTATGAACCAAGCAGGAGGGCGGGGTGTTCGGAGCCCAGCCGATAGACTTTGAGGAGTTGTGCAGTGTTTATCAGAAAGGATTAGGCTGGGCAGCCTAATCCATGGGAGAAACGTCTGTATTGATGTCCGTAACATTCTTTTAGACAAAGACATAGTTTTGTCATTCACACTGAAACGAGGTCGGTTTAGGCTGCAAGACCGGCAGCGTTTGCCGGTTTCTTTTCGGCAGTCTAATTCTTGTTAGATGCCCAAGTTTTGGGACTCTACCAGTAAGCATGGCGCAATTATGAAGCGCGATATCGACTCATCCAGGCTGCCTCCATACGGTGCCGCGAACAGGCTCGCTCCGGAGGACGGCCTTGCGCACGACTGGTATCGCTTCGTCCTTTCATTTCCGCCCCATCTGGTGCGGGACTATCTGCAGCGGTTCGGTATCGGTCCGGATCACACCGTTCTCGACCCATTCTGTGGCACAGGCACGACCATCGTTGAATGCAAGAAACTCGGCATTCCGAGTGTCGGAGTCGAGGCCATCCCTTGGGCTTATTTCGTGACAACAGTCAAGATCGATTGGACCCCTGACCCCAATGGTCTTGTGAGGCACGCTCGAGAAGTCGCCGAGTTGGCGAGAGAGCAACTGCAATCGCAGGGAATTGAAGATGAACCCCCGCTGCCTTTGTTCAGGAGTACCACCACAGTGGGTTCGGGCCACCCAAAGGTGCTACGGAAGCTTCCGCCAGAAAAGGCAAAGCTTCTTCTGACGAATTCAATTAGCCCGCTGCCGCTGCATAAAACTCTCATTCTGCTCGACTGTCTCGACCAATGTCGCGATGAGCAGTTCCGAAACCATGAGCTTCTGGCACTAGGCAAAGCCCTAGTCTTTTCGATCAGCAATCTGAATTTTGGTCCGGAAGTCGGCGTTGGACCCGCGAAGCCCGATAGCCCGGTCGTTGCACCGTGGCTGGCTTTGGTGGAGAAGATGGCCGCTGACCTGGGGTCCTTGCGAAAGATCGAGGGCACACCAGCGGCGGTGCATAATGGTGACGCCCGGCGGATTTCGGAGATTCTCACTGGACGCTCGATCGATGCCGTCGTTACATCCCCACCCTACCCCAACGAGAAGGACTACACGCGGACAACACGGCTCGAGTCCGTCTTGCTCGGTTTCATCAAGGACAAGGCCGACCTCCGAGCCTTGAAGCGAGGTTTGATCCGGTCCAATACTCGTAGCGTTTACAAGGGCGACGATGATGATCGATGGGTGTCCGATCACGATGAAATCCAACGCATTGCGAAAGCCATCGAAACCCGCAGGGTCAAGCTTGGGAAAACATCGGGTTTCGAGCGCCAGTATCACAGGGTGACGAAGCTCTATTTCGGGGGAATGGCCCGTCACCTGGCAGATCTCCGCGCAGTCCTACGGCCAGGTGCACAGCTGGCATACGTCGTCGGAGATCAGGCATCTTACCTGCAGGTCATGATTCGCACTGGGCAGCTGCTGGCGGATATTGCCGAGTCGCTTGGATACAATGTTGTTAATATCGACTTGTTTCGCACCCGTTTGGCAACAGCGACGAAGGAGCAATTACGGGAAGAAGTCGTGATACTGCGATGGCCTGGCCCCAGACAGCGCCGACTTCCAAACGTAAGGTGTGTCAAAGTCGCACGGTGATCGAATGGCCAAACCAAACCGGTACTCTCAGCTCATTGAGGAGATATTCTTGTCCCACTTTAAACCGGGTGCGGTTGAGGTTCCGTTCGAAAGGGAGGACCTGGTCCGCGTAGCCAGGAAACTCGGTGTCAAGCTGCCAAAGAATCTTGGGGACGTAATCTACAGCTTCCGGTATCGTACGCCGCTGCCTGAATCCGTTCGTGCTAAGGCCCCGGAGGGAAAGGAATGGATCATCCGCCCGGCCGGTCCTGCAAAGTACTCTTTCGTTGCTATTGAGCAGGCTATCATCCAGCCGAGCAAGATGATGGCTCAGACCAAAGTGCCTGACGCCACGCCGGGCGTGATAGCAATGTACGCCCTGAGCGATGAACAGGCCCTACTGGCCAAACTCCGCTATAACCGATTGATTGACATTTTTACCGGCGTGACGTGCTATTCCCTTCAGAACCATCTTCGTACAACAGTTCCCAAGCTTGGCCAGATCGAAACCGATGAAGTCTACATCGGCGTCGATAAGAAAGGGGTCCACT
>FWPU01011497.1_pt1 | contig 12370 bp, 13 predicted proteins | sample 2228361 | NCBI WGS metagenome assembly FWPU01 (sample SAMEA103939777, study PRJEB20133) | metagenome | reverse complement strand
CATAGCCGGACTCCGGAGAGGGTAAGGGTCAAGAGTACGCGCTCCCGCGGCGGACTCCGCCCGGGAACCGCGCGATCCGGTGTTATCCATCGCCTCCACTTCCTCAATGGGGCCAAGCCCGCCCCAGCAGGCCGCCCAGGTGCCCGTCGCGCCCCAGGTCCGCCGCGAGGGCCGGCCCGTCGTAGGTAACGTTCAGGTTGTGCACGTCCTCCAGCCGGGCGGCCCCATCCGCCACCGCCGAGGGGGCTAGCTCGCCCGTCAGCCGAACGACCTCCTCCTTGTCGCCGACCCTACGGCGCCTGATCGCCTGGATCACGAGGGTCCCGTTGGGCCTCACGTCGGCCACCTCCACCGTGACGTGGAAGACGGTCTCCCTAGAAGCCGCCTGCCGACGCGCGCCGCGGCCCTCCGCCCGGCGCGCCTCGGCCGAATCCCCGGCCTGTCCCGCGACAGGCACCTGGATCCGGATGAAATCGTGCCGGCGGTACGCGGGCCGCTTCGGAGGGTCGTACGGCGAGGCGTCGCTCTCTCCCAGCAGCGACTGCGCCCGGGCCACGCCCGCGGCGCACAACAGGATCGAAAAGGCCGACAGCACCCTGATCGTCATCGTCCGACCTCCACCACCTCCACGCGTCCCGCGTCCACGACCCGTCCGCGGAAACGCCTGCCCGAGGAGACGTATTCCAGCGATATCTCTTCGCCGGCCGCGCCGTCCTCCAGCGCGCGCGCGTCCACCTCGTAACTCGAGGCCGCGGCCCGCACGACGGACCGTCTCCGGACGACGCATTCCGGCTTGGCCCCCGCCGGCGCCGCGCTTGCCCGCGGCGGGCATCCCATGCGGCCCGACGGTCCCATCACCAGGACGCACTCGCGGGAGAAGCGGACGCCGGCCGCATCAATCCCCATGTACTCCATCTGGCGCCTGATCGCGTCGACCGTTACGGTCCGGACGCGGCCGCCCTCGGGCACCCGGCCCAGGTAGACTCCCTCGAGCCGGGACCGCACCCGATCCCACGCCGGTCCGGCCTCCACCAGATCGATGAGGCGGACGAACGGCCTTTCAACCTTGACGGATACCTTCAGGACGACGGCCTCGTCGGAGGCGCAGATCCACAGGATCAGGCTGGCGACGCTCACGCCCTCTCCCTCCTGAGGTTGGCGACGGCGCGGAGCACCTCGTCGGCCGCCTCGATGACCTTGGCGTTGATCTCGAATGCCCGCTGCGCCGCCACGAGATCGGTCCACTCCCTGACCAGGTCGACGTTCGAGGCCTCCAGGAAGCCCTGGCGTATCCAGCCGCAACCTTCCTCTCCCCCCGGCAGCCCCTCCAGGCCAGTCCCGGAAGAGGACGTGGCCTGGTAGAGGTTGCCTCCGAGCGGTTCCAGCCCATCGGGATTGGGGAACCGTGTAAGCCCCAGCTGTCCTATATCCTCCACTACCAGGCCGGTGAGGGGATCGAGCCCCCTCACCCGCCCGGCCGCATCTATCGAGATATTCTCGACGCCTTCCGGCAGCGCCAAGGGAGGGTCAAGAGGATACCCCTCGGCGGTGGCCAGGACGCCCTCGGCATCTATCTTGAGGCGCCCGCCGCGCCAATAGGCCCTCGAGCCGTCCGGCAGCAGCACGCGCAGGAAACCCTCGCCGTCTATCGCAAGATCCAGGTCGGCCCCGGTCCTCTGAAGTGAGCCCTGCTCGAACACCTTGCGGTCCGCGGCGACGCGGACGCCGGCGCCCGAGGGAAACCCGGGCGTGTCCTTGCCGTCGAGGCGCCGGCACACCAGGTCGGTGAATTCGGTACGCGTCCTCTTGTAGGCCGGCGTGGCCGCGTTAGCGATGTTGTGGGCGATGGTTTCGATCCTGTGCATCAGCGCCCGGCCCGCGGCGGCGGCCGTCGAAAGGGCACGCAGGGCCACCGTGATCCTCCTAGCGCGGCAATCTGCCTAACTCGTTTATCGCGCGATCCAGGAGGGCATCCTGGATACGCAGCATTTGCAGGTTGGTTTCCAGCGCGCGGACGGCCCGCGTCATCTCGGCCATGTCCGCGACCGGATCCGCGGCTGATCCTTCCAGGATCCCCTGTTCCAGCCGCCGCTCGGCGGGCGCGGACGGGCCGTCGGGCCCCACGTACTCGTACAGGCCGTCCCCGACCGGGCGCAGGGCTGATGGATCAGGGAAATCCGCCACCCAGAGACGCCCGACCTCGCGGTCGCCCTGAAAGAGAGTGCCGTCCGAAAGAAGCCGGACTTCGGCGGCCCGCTCCACGTCGAGGGTGACGCCATCCCCGTTCTCGTCCAGGACCTGGGATTTCCCGTCGGCCGTGACCAGCCGGCCCTGCGCGTCGACGGCGAACCGGCCGGCGCGCGTGTATCTCACGGCCGCAGTGGAGAGATCGCGCACGCAGAAGCAGCCGCGGGAGCGGACGGCGAAATCCAGAGGCCTGCCGGTACGCTCGTACGGTCCGGGGTTGTCGTCGATCCGCACGCCGTCAAGCAGCGGGGCGCCCGGCATGGCCATGGCGTCCGCAAGCGCCTGCCGGAAGGCCGGCCTCGCCCGCCTGTAGCCAGGCGTCAGGAGGTTGGCCAGGTTCTGTGCGACGACGTCCATGCGGGCCGACTGGGCCATCGCCCCGAGCCCCGACATCGCGATCCCGTCCGTCGGCATCCTAAATCACCATGAACGACAGGAAGGACAGCAGGCGGAAGAGCCTGCCACGGCGGGGGTGCAGGATCGCCGGCGCGATCGCATCGACCCTGTGCCACAGCCGCAGTGACTCTTCCCGGAAGACGCGTTCCATGTCCATGGGGGAGAACGTTGCAATCGGCATGCCAACACCCCGATGTCGGCCGGAAAGCGGCGGAAAGCCGATTTTCAAGCCGCAAATGCGGATGAGTGACCCCCGTGGGGCGAACGGCGCACGGAAATCCCTTCCGACCGATCAGAGGAAAGTTCCGACCCCCTTACACGGGTTTGGCGAATATGAGGCGGCCGGCCGAGGTCTGCAGGACGTTGGTCACCACGAGCTCCACCTGCTGACCGATCCTCCCGGCGCAATCCTCCCCGACGACCATGGTGCCGTCTTCGAGGTAACCCACTCCCTGGCCGGGGCTTTCCCCGAGGCGCAGTATCTTGATGGTGAGTTTTTCCCCCTGCAGCACGACGGGGCGCAGCGCGTTGGCGACGTCGTTGATGTTGACGACCTCGACGCCCTGCACCTGGGCGACCTTGTTGAGGTTGAGGTCGTTCGTCATGATCCGCGCGTCCAGTATCTTCGCCAGCCGCACCAGCTTCGCGTCGACGCCCTCCACACCCGGCAGGGAGACGTCCTGAACCTGGACGTCCACGTTCCTGACCTTCCTGAGCCGGTTGAGCATGTCGAGTCCCCTGCGCCCGCGATTGCGCTTGATGCGGTCCTGGGAGTCGGCGATCTTCTGCAGTTCGTCAAGGACGAATCTGGGGACTATTATCGGGGTGTCCATCACGCCGGTTTCCATCAGGTCGGCGATCCGCCCGTCCACTATCACGCTGGTATCTAGGATCACGGGTCTCGAGGTACCTCCTTCCCGCTTAAGCTCCACGAACGGGATGACGAACTTGAGGTCGTCCTTCGCGTGCAGTATGAGGATGACCGCCAGGAACGCGCAGAAGAAGGTCGTCGAGAACTCGATGTGCAGCTTTAGGACAGGATACTTGGGATCCTTGTTGACGGCCTGCTCGATGGACGGGATCAGGTAGAAGGCCGAGACGAGGAAATGCGCGACCACGAACCCGATCAGGATGCCGAACATGATCGTCGAGAGGATGCCGATGAACCGGCGGACGAAGGCGAGTTCCAGGAGGACGACCGCCAACGAAAGGGCCAGGCCTATGCCGATGCCGCGCATCTCGGCGTTCCAATAGTCGCCGATCCACCATCCGATCACCCCGCACAGCAGGATGAATATGACCCTGAAGGCATGAAGCATAGGCACCCCGGTGACCTACGGCGCCATCAAGAAGACCACCTGAACTATAAGAGATTTTCGAAAGGATAGAAGAGTTTCCTGTACTCGTCCTGGCAGAACCGGTCGGTCATGCCCGCTATGTAGTCCGCCACGGCCCTTTCGGTGCCGGCCTCCCCGGCCAGCTCCCGGAACCGCGGGGGCAGCTGCGACGGGCTGGCGGCGTAGGCCTTGAATAGGGCGGTGACGAACATCTTGGCCTTTCCCGCCATGATCATGATCCTGTGATGGCGGTACACGTGCTGGTTTAGAAAGTCCTGGAGCTCCCGCTTCTTCCGCTCCATCGCCGGGGAGAATCGGACGGCGGCCTCGCGGGCCGCGCGGACCGACTCCGGCGAGTTCAGCCCCATCCGCCGCACGTTCGCCAAGGCGGTTTCCACCAGGTCCGTCACCTCCATGTTGATGACCGCCCTGACCGCGGCGTGCACGCGGACCTCTCCGCGGAGCCCAGATCCCGACACCACGTCGCGCCATATCTCCAGCTCGGAGAGCCGATCCTCAGAGATCAGTCCCGCCTTGATGCCGTCGTCTATATCGTGGGCGTCATAGGCGATCGAATCGGCGACGTCGACGACCTGCGCCTCCAGCAGGGGCGCCCACTCCGGGCGATAGTAGTGTTCCGTGACCCGCCTGGCCGGCCAGCCGTGCTTACGGATGGACTCCCGCGTCTCGAAAGTCAAGTTGAGCCCCGGGAAATCGGGATATCTCTGCTCCAGGAGATCCACCACCCGCAGGGTCTGGACGTTATGCTCGAACCCCCCGTGGTCCTTCATGCACTCGTTGAGGGCCTCCTCGCCGGCGTGGCCGAACGGCGTGTGCCCCAGGTCGTGCCCCAGCGCAAGCGCCTCGCAGAGATCCTCGTTGAGCCCCATCGAGCGGGCTATGGTGCGCGATATCTGGGCGGCCTCTGTGGAGTGGGTCAGGCGCGTCCGGTAGTAGTCACCCTCGTGGTTGACGAAGACCTGCGTCTTGTACTGAAGCCGCCGGAAGGCCGCGCAGTGGATGATGCGGTCCCTGTCGCGCTGGAAGGCGGTCCTGAACGGGTGTTCGGCCTCGGGATGCCGGCGCCCGAGCGACCGCCCGCTCCTGGCCGCGAAGGGGGCCAGCACCGCCTCCTCGCGCCGCTCCAGATCCTCGCGCGTGATCACCGTCCCTGCCCGCTCACGCCCTGTTCAGCCCGCACATCACCAGGCCCGTCAGGAGCTTCGGGTAGAAATCGGTCGTCTTCTGGGGGAACCGCTCCCCGCGCCCCACGATCCGCTTGATCTGGTCGATCCTGACCGGATTCACCAGGAACGCGGCCTGGTACTTCCCCCCCCCCAAGACCTTTTCGACGGCCTCGTCGGCGCTCCGGAGGAACTCGACGTTCTTCTCCGCCGCCAGCTGCGCCTGGCCGATTCCCATGATCCCCTCCAGCACCAGGGCGTGAAGTATGTTGACGTCGAGCGACCTCCAATCCTCCGAGCAGGGTTCGCGGACCGCCGCGGCGGCCGCCCTCACGTCCCGCACCGCGAAGAGGCGGTGCGCCCCCCATCCCCGTGCCGCCGCCCCGAAACACGGCCTGGAAATCCCCTCTATCCGCAGGTCCTCCAGGAGCTCGGCGCGCGCGGATTTCTCCTCGGCGCCGCCGGTGAAGGGATAGTCCCGAACGTCGAAGTTGCGGAGGGCCTCGGCCAGCAACCGCTCGGGATCGAAGGCCGGCGCGTCGTAGACCAAGCGGTGAGTGCCGAAGATGGTCAGATCGTCGTCCATGTTGACGAGCGTCGCCAGAACGTTATCGTGGCTCTCGGGACCATCGGGGACGATGCCACGCCTGGCCATCTCAAGCTTGTAGTTCCAGCTGGTTTCGTAGCGATGGTGGCCGTCGGCGATGACGCATTCCTTGGCCTCCATGGCCCCCTGGAGGGCGACGATCTTCGCCGGGTCGTCTATGCGCCAGACTCGGTGGAGCTCTCCGAAATCGTCGCGAGCCTCCATGTCCGGCGTCCGCCTGACGCACTCATCGAGCATTTCGTTGACGGTCTTTCGGGGGTCGGAGTATATGAGGAATACCTGCTCGGTGTGGGTCCTCGTCGCGCTCAGGAGCCGGAAGCGGTCCACCTTCGGCCCCGTATGCGTCCTCTCGTGAGGCTTGATCGCCCCGCGGCCCGGCTCCTCGATCCGCACCATGGCGCTGAGCCCCTTGCGGACCTTCTGGCCGCGAGGCGTCTTGTAGATCTGATAGTAGGCGTAGAGGGCCGGCGCAGGATCCCGCACCAGGATACCTTCAGCCAACCATTCTTCCAGCGTCCCGGCCGCATCGCCGTACTTGTCCCTGCCGGGTTCGTCCTTCCTCGATATGATGCGGACTACGTTGTACTCGTGCCTGGCATAGTACTCGTCCCGGAGAGCGGGCGGTATCTTGTCGTAGGGCTGCGAGGTGACCTTCGACAGATCCCCGACCTTCGCCGGGTCGAATCTTATCGCCCTAAACGGATAGATTTTCGGCATTTCCGGCCCCGCAAACGCGTCCGTAAAGCGCCTCGTACCTGGGAACCACGACCTCCGTCGAGAACAACTCCTCGGCCCTGCGCCTTCCGGCCTCCCCCATGGCGCGCCGCAGCGGTCCGTCATCTAGGATCTCCATGGCCGCCTCCGCCGCCGCCTCCACGTCACCGACGGGGACCAGGCGGGCGCAGGCGTCGCTGACGACCTCCCGGACGCCGCCGGAGTCGGTGGCGACCACGGGGACGCCGCAGGCCATCGCCTCCAGGACCGACAGGCCGAAGCCCTCGAACTCGCTGGTCGACAGCAGCAGTCCCGCCGCCCGAATGCGCCGGGCCACGTCAGGATCCTCTCCGACGAACTCGACCTCCCCGGCGATCCCCAGGCGCTCCGCCAGCCGGCGGCAGGTCTCCTCCTCCGGCCCATGCCCTACCATGACGAGCCTCGCCCGCGCGCGACGCCGGAGGAGGTAAAATATCCGAACCGCGTCACAAGCCCGCTTTACGGGTCGGAAATTGGAGACGAAGAGGACGTCCTCTCCCGGACGATCGGCGGGGGCGAACCGCCGCGTGTCCACGAAGTCGTGGATCACCTCGATGGGCTTGGCGCACCCGAACCACGCGGCGGCCTTGTCGCGCAGGAAACGGCTCACCGCCGTCACCGCGTCGCCGCGATCGATCCCGAATCGCGTGGCGCGGGCGAACGACGCGTCCTGCCCCGCCAGCATGATCTCGGTCCCGTGGAGGGTGACGACCGTTCCGAATCGCCCGCCGGACATCTCGCGGGCGAGGTGGGCGCTGATGGCGTGGGGATACGCGTAATGGACATGCAGGACGTCGAGGGGCACCTCCGCGATCATGCATGCGGCGGCCATGCCGTACGACGGGTACTCGAAGAGCGGATAGCGAGGGATGTCGATGCCGTGCCAGAAGAAACGGTCGCTGGTGGGACGCCAGCGGAAAGGCCGCGCGTAGCTGAAGAGATGCACCTCGTGGCCGCGGGCGGCCAGCGCCATGCCCAGTTCCGACGCCACCACGCCGCTGCCGCCGGCCGTGGGATAGCAGAGAATTCCGATCCTCACCCTTCACCCCAGCGCCACGCCGCGAGCGCTCAATGCTTAAAATGGCGCATGCCGGTCAGCAGGACGACGATCCCCCGCTTCCGGGCCGCCTCCATTACCTCCTCGTCGCGGATGGATCCCCCGGGATGGATGACCGCGGAGATCCCCGCGTCCATGAGGACTTCGAGCGCATCCGGGAACGGGAAGAAGGCGTCGCTGGCGGCCACGGCGCCCCTGGCCTGTCCGCCGGCCCTCCGGACCGCCAGGAACGCGGAATCCACGCGGTTCATCTGCCCGGCCCCGACGCCGAGCACCTTCTCGTCGCGCGCGACCACTATGGCGTTGGACCGGACGTGCTTGGCCACGGTCCACGCGAACATGAGATCCCGCCTCTGTTCCTCCGTGGGCTTGCCCAGGGCCTCGCGCACCTCCGCCACCAGAGCGTCGTCGGTCGTCTGCACAAGGAGGCCGTCCCTGATGCCGCGCACCGTCAAGGCGGGCGCGCCGGGGGTTGGTTCGCCCGTCTCGAGAACGCGCAGGTTCTTCCCCCACTTGGTCCTCTCCCGAAGGATCCCCAGCGCTCCCTCTCCGTAACCGGGCGCCACGATGCCCTCGAAGAAGTTCTCCTTCCGCGCGATGAGATCGGCCGCTTCCGCGTCGACGGGGCAGTTGAACGCGATCAGGCCGCCGAACGCCGAGACGGTGTCGCCCTCCAGCGCCTTCCTGAACGCCTCGGCGGCCGACGCGGCGCAGCCCGCGCCGCACGGGTTGTTGTGCTTCACTATCACGCAGCCGGCCCGGCGGAGCTCGCGCGCCAGTTCGAAGGCGCTGTCAAGGTCGAGAATGTTGTTGTAGGAGAGCTCCTTGCCCCCCAGCAGGGCCGCGTGGGCCACCGACGGCGCGGTGCGGGCCGCCGCGCGGTATGCGGCCGCCTTCTGGTGTGGGTTCTCGCCGTAGCGCAGATCGTCGATCTTCTCGTACTGCAGCGTCAGCATGTCAGGGAACGACTCGCGGCCGCCGAGATAGCCGGCGATGGCGGCGTCGTAGCGGGCGGTGTGGGCGAACGCCTTGACGGCCAGCTCGCGCCGGAGCATCTCGCTTGTGGAGCCGCCGCGCCGCCGCATCTCCTCAACCACGCGCCCGTAGTCGGCGGGATCGGTGACCACCGTCACGTAGCGGTGGTTGCTGGCTGCGGAGCGGATCAGGGCGGGCCCGCCTATGTCGATGTTCTCAACCGCCTCCTCGAAGGAGACATTCGGGCGCGAGACGACCTCGCGGAAAGGATACAGGTTGACCGCCACCAGATCCATGAACCGTATGCCGTGCCTGCCCGCCTGGGCCACGTGTTCCTCGTTCTCGCGAAGGGCCAGTATCCCGCCGTGGATCCTCATGTGGAGGGTCTTGATGCGCCCGCCCATCATCTCCGGGACCCCCGTGAGCTCCGAGACCTCGGTGAGCTCTATGCCCGCATCGCGAAGGGCTCGGGCCGTTCCGCCCGTCGAGATTATCTCCACGCCGAAGGCGCGCAGCCCGCGCGCGAAATCAACCAGCCCGGTCTTGTCGAAGGTGCTCAGAAGCGCGGTTTTCACTTTCATAAGATGCCGCATTGTACGGAGGCGGATCGGCCCAGTCAAAGGAGAAGCGCGAAGCCGGGATCAGGCCCGTTGACGTAGAAGCGGCGCGAGAGCTCCGGCAGGGCCGGGAAATCGATGTCATCGTAACCCGCCAGCGCGGCCACCTTGTCGGCCAACCGCTCGGGCCGCACGACCAACGGCGCGGCGGAGAAACCCAGCTGGGCCGCCACGGCGGATGCTCGGCGCACGCGGCGGTGCTCGCGCGGCTCGCCTCCAGTGAAGTACCAGGGCCGGGTCCGGCGGGAATAGACGACCGCCACGAACTGGTAGTCGAAGAACGCGACGGGGCGGCCCAGCCGGCGGCCGGTGATGGAGTTATGGCGCCCCCATACATTACAAGGCCCTCATCGAGAGTACCAGTTGACGAGTCGCCGGCCCGCCCCTAGAATCATGCGGCCCTTCATGTGGAAGAAGGTCTTTTACGCGCTCTCCCTCCTGGCGGGCCTCGGCCTGGGGATATTCGTCATAGGGCAGTTCGGGGGCTTCGCCAAGGCGCTCGAGGTCATAGGGGACGTCGGCTGGACGGGGCTGGCCGTATACGTCGCCAACGCCTCGCTGACGCTTGTGGCCCCCGGCATCGGATGGTACATCCTGATGAGGGACGAAGGCCTCGGGGTAAGCCTCAGGACGACGCTCAAGGCCAATCTCATGGGATTCCCGCTGAACTTCTTCACCCCCTCGATGTACCTCGGCAGCGAGCCCTTCAAGACGTACTACCTCGCCGCCGCCCACGGGGCCAAGAAGCGCCGTATCATCGCCACAATCATAGTCGCCAAGTTCCAGGAGATGGGAGGTCACCTCCTTGTCATGCTGGTTGCGGCGGGCGTCTCCCTCTGGAGGCTGGAGTTCACCAGGCGGCAGGAGATATTCCTGATCGGCAGCATGATCCTCCTCACCGCGGTCTTCGGCCTGATGCTTTACGCCTTCATCGGGAACTTCAAGCCGACGGTCAAGGCGATCAATCTCCTGGCGGGGCTCCGCATCATGCGCCGGCGGCTGGCGCGGCTGCGCACGCGCGCGGAGGAGATGGAGCACCTCATACACCAAGCCTTCACGAGGCGCTGGAAGACGTTCCTGGCGGCGCAGGCGGTGACGGCCGTCTCGGCGCTGTCGATCCTGATCCGGCCGCTGCTGTTCTTCGGCTTCGCCCGGGAACGCCCCCCGCTCCACATCGAGCACTTGTGCGCGATCTTCCTGATCACCAACGTCATCAACACACTGCCGCTCACCCCGGGGGGCCTGGGCGTCTTCGAGGCGGGCATGGTGGGCTTCTTCGCGGCGACCGGGATCGGCAGGGAGAACGCCGCCGCCTTCTCGCTGGTGGGCAGGACATCCGACCTCTGCCTCATCCTGGTGGGGATGTGGCTGATCGTCCACACGGGGATGCAGGCGATCGCGCGGCGCGTGGCCAAGGGGGAGGAGAGGGTGCGCATCGAGGACGCGCGGGACGAGGGCTGGCAGCCGCCGGCCTGAGCGCCGCTATCCCGCCACGTCCGCGTCCACCGGCATGCCGGCGGCGCGCCGCCCGGCCGGCGCCGCAGCGCCGACCTCGCCGTCGAAACTGTAGCCGACGCGCAGGAACCGGCCGCGCAGGCGGTTCACCTCTTCCCTCACCTGCCTGCCGTCGATCAGGCACTCCTTGAAGAGACGTGCCAATTCCTCCATCTCCGGCTGCTTCATGCCCATGCGCGTCATCTCCTGGACGCCGAGCCTGAGCCCGGAAGGCTTCCCGGGATTTCTCGGATCGTCGTGGGGCAGGAGGTTCTTGTTGCAGATCACGTCGTTTTCCTCGAGGCGCAGCGCGCAGCGGTCCCCTCCTCCCAGCCGGCGGACGTCCACCGCCACCTGATGGCTCTCCGTGTAGTCGAGATCAGCGCACTGGACGTCGAACCCCATCCGGGCGAGGGAACGCGCCAAGTGCTTGGCGTTGGCCACGACCTGGGCCGCGTACTCCTTCCCGAAGGCCAGCGTCTCGTACGTCGCCACCAGCAGCGGCGGCAGCGTGAATAGGTGGTGGTTCGAAAGCGATCCCGGGAAGGCCTTCCGGTCGACCCGTTTCCACTCATCCTCCCCGATGTTCGACAGTACGACGCCGCGCTGCGGCCCGAAAAACGTCTTGTGGGTCGACCCCAGCAGGATGTCGCACCCTTCCCCGAGGGGATCCTGGAACCGCCTTCCCGCGATGAGCCCCATCACGTGGGCGCCGTCGTAAACCAGCAGCGTCCCCAGCTCCCGGCAGACCGCCGCCAGCTCCCTGGCCGGCTCCGGGAAGAGGAAGAGACTCTTGCCCAGGAGCGCCAGCCTGGGTCTCTCCCTGACCATCATGTCCTTGGCCCTTCCGACGTCAAGCCGGTAGCCGTCCGGCGTCCTGGGCCACGCGAGGATCCTGCGCGTGAACTTGCCCATCTCCCCCATGTGGTGGTGGCTTATGTGCCCCCCCACTTCTAGGGCATTCACGATGACCGGATCGTCCTGCCCAACGAAGGACGAGAAGACGATGTTGTTGGCGTGGGTGCCGCTGATCGACCGGACCTCGGCGTGCCGGCAGCCAAACAGCTGCATCATCGCGTCGCGCGTCCTGGACTCGATGACGTCGATGGGCCCCGTGCCCTGATAGTAGCGCTTCCGGGGATGGCCCTCCGCGTACCGGTGCCCGAAGTCGGAGGGCAACAGCGCCCGGGCGCGGGCCGACATGACGTTCTCGCTGGCGATGAGGTTGACGGTGCGCCTGAGCCGCCAGTCGTCATTGGCCTGCACGACACGTTCCACTTCTCGAACGAGATCTTCGCTCAATTCACACCTCCGAGGGAACGGGGCCGGGACCCGCCGCCTACGCGGGCTTCTGCACCCGCCCGAGGCGGAGGCAGGACGTGCAGACCTTGATCCGAACCACCTTGCCGTCGATCACCGCCCGAACCCGCTGCAGGTTGGGCTTGTAACTCCGCTTCGACCGCCCGGTTATCTTGCGGCCCACCCCGCCCTTCTTCTTGGCAAGACCGCGCCGGGCGATGCGCTCGCCCCGAATAGGCCCCTTGTGGCAGATGGCGCAGCGCCTTCCCTTTGTCATCGGCTGGATCACGGGCCAATATCCTATTGATTTCCGCCGTGAAATCAAGACTTTCCAATCCCACCGAGGTAGACAGTAAAGGGGCGGCGGCGGGACCTCCGGCGCACCGGGCGGTGCGTCATGGGCG
>FWPU01007160.1_pt1 | contig 12370 bp, 10 predicted proteins | sample 2228361 | NCBI WGS metagenome assembly FWPU01 (sample SAMEA103939777, study PRJEB20133) | metagenome | reverse complement strand
TGTGTTTTTTCATTACCTCTATTTTATCTCCTACATCACTTGCAGGCTATTTTAATTATTTCAATTGTCCTGTTTTCCTTGAGAAATATTGTTTTCGATTACAATATTAGTCCATAAGGAACTGCGACAAGGTCGATGAGCCCTTTTTGCCCACCTCAATTTGTAAGAAATTTGTAAGAAACCATGTGGTAAACTTTAGTTATGGTAAAAAGCTACATAGTCAGGATTTATAAAACAGAGGCGGGAAATCCGGAATCGGCTGTGGGGATTATTGAAGACCCCGTTACTGAAAAAAAAGAGTCATTTCAGACATTTGACGAAATGAAAAAGACATTTAAAGGAATGGTAAAAGGCAAAGAGTTTAAGATAAAAAGGAGGAAAGGGAGATGAAACAAGGTAGAAGTTCATGAAATCAGAGTTAGAGAATAAGCTTTTAAAACACTCCTCTGTCCAGTGTCCTGTACTGTATAGCCTCTGAGACATGGTGAGATTGAATAACTTCTGATGCATCAAGGTCTGCGATAGTTCTGGCTAATTTTAATATTCTTGTGTATGCTCTTGCAGAAAGGCAGAGTTTTTGCATTGCTGAATCAAGAATTGTCAGGGCATCTGAATTAAGCTTACAATACTTCTTTATATGCTTTGTCTTCATCTGTCCGTTTGAATAGATTTTTCTGTCATTCTTAAATCTCTCAAGTTGAATATTTCTTGCAGCAATAACACGCTTTCTTATATCTTCAGATTTTTCTCCAGAATGTTCATTTGACAGGTCTTTATATGGAACTGCTGGAACTTCAATATGTATGTCAATTCTATCAAGTAATGGCCCTGAGACTCTGTGTCTGTAACGATGTATTTGACCAGGTGTGCATGTGCACTGGTGCTTAGGATCTCCCCAGAACCCGCATGGACATGGGTTCATTGCTGCAATAAGCATGAAAGAAGCTGGATACGTAATTGAGGCAACAGCCCTTGAGACAGTTACTTCTCCATTTTCAAGTGGTTGTCTTAGTACTTCAAGGACATTTCTTTTAAACTCTGGCAGTTCGTCAAGAAAAAGGACACCATTATGTGCAAGACTTACTTCACCGGGTTTTGGAGTCTGTCCTCCTCCGATTAAAGCAACATCAGAAATCGTATGATGTGGGGATCTGAATGGTCTTACTGCAAGTAAAGATTGGCTGTTTTTAAGCATTCCTGCAACACTGTGAATTTTCGTTGTCTCCAAGGCTTCCTCGAATGTCATGCAGGGAAGAATTGTTGCAAGACGTCTTGCAAGCATGGTTTTTCCAGAACCAGGAGGACCGATCATGAGTACATTGTGTCCGCCGGCAGCAGATACTTCAAAAGCTCTCTTTGCAAGCTCCTGGCCTTTTACTTCAATGAAATCTTCTTCATAAGTTGAATTCTCTTCCATTGCTTTTTGAAGATCTATCTGGTAAGGGGTTCTTGAATTATTCGTTAAAGAATCTATTACTTCAGGCAGGCTCGAGAATCCATATACTTTTACTCCATTAACAACCGCAGCTTCAGGAGCATTGCTTTCAGGAAGAATTATTCCTTTTAATCCATAATTTCTTGTCATAATCGCCATTGATAACGCCCCTCTGATTGGATTGAGTCTTCCATCAAGAGAAAGTTCCCCTGCAAAAACATAACCTTCAATTTTTTCCCGGGGAAGTATTTCTTCTGCAGCTATTATTCCGATTGCTATCGGGAGATCAAAACATGAGCCTTCTTTTTTCAGGTCAGCAGGCGCAAGATTAACAGTAACCTGTTTAAGTGGAAATTGGAATCCAATATTTTTCAGAGCTGCCCTGACCCTATCTCTTGATTCTTTTACTGCTGTGTCAGGCAGTCCCACCATTGAAAAATGAGGTAGTCCTCTGGCAGTTATATCAACTTCCACTTCAACAGGATTTGCATCAATTCCTATGATACTTGCGCTCAATACTCTTGCAAGCATATGCTTAATTATATTTTTAAACTGTTAAGAAAAGCAATATGTTAAAATATTAACCATACTTTAAATCGGATAATAACGAATTAGTTACAAATACAAAATTCCCATTTTAATATTATAAAGACATTCAAGATTTTTAAGGAGATTAAATGGCAAAGGTACCTATCAGTATTGAAGAAGAAATGAAAGGCTCTTATCTTGATTATGCAATGAGTGTAATCATAGGTAGAGCCTTGCCCGAGGTTAGAGACGGGCTGAAACCTGTGCAGCGAAGAATCCTGTATGCAATGTTCAGGGAAGGACTCCTTGCCGGGAGAAAGTATTCAAAATCAGCCGGTGTTGTGGGTGAGGTTCTTAAAAAATATCATCCTCATGGTGACAGTGCTGTTTATGATGCTCTGGTGAGGCTTGCTCAGGACTTTAATATGAGGTATCCTCTGGTTGATGGTCAGGGTAATTTTGGCTCGATTGACGGAGACCCTGCCGCAGCCTATCGTTATACTGAAGCCCGACTTGCTGCGCTGGCAGAAGAACTTCTTGCTGACATAGATAAAAATACAGTTGATTTTGTGCCAAACTTTGATGAGACGACTGAAGAACCTGTTGTTTTACCTTCGAGAATACCTAACCTTATTATAAATGGTTCCTCTGGAATAGCAGTTGGTATGGCAACCAATATTCCACCTCATAATCTTGGAGAGATAATTGATGGGTTAATTACAATGCTTGATAATCCTGATGCAGGACTAAAAGAACTTATGATGCATATTAAAGGTCCTGATTTCCCTACAGGTGGCATTATTCATGGAACAGAAGGAATTATGCAGGCATATAATGAGGGAAAAGGACTCATAAAAATCAGGGCTAAAGCCCGCGTGGAACGTGAATACAGAGGCGGTGAAAATATAATCATTACTGAACTTCCCTATCAGGTTAATAAAGCAAAATTGATCGAAAAAATTGCTGAACTCGTGAGAGAAAAAACTGTAGAAGGCATATCGGAAATCAGGGATGAATCTGATAGAGATGGAATCAGAATTGTTATTGAGCTAAAAAGAGGAGAGATCGCTCAGGTTATTCTTAATAACCTTTATAAACATACTCAGATGGAAACTACTTTTGGAATTATTCTTCTTGCTCTTGTCAACGGACAACCAAAGATTTTATCCCTCAAAAAAATACTCGGTCATTTTCTGCAACATAGACGTGATATTGTTCTAAGAAGAACACGTTTCGAACTTAAAAAAGCAGAAGAGAGAGCTCACATATTAGAAGGACTTAAAATTGCTCTTGATCATCTTGATGAAATAATAACCCTGATAAGAAGTTCAAAGAGCCCTGAAGAATCCAGAATTGGCTTGATGAAAAATTTCCCTTTAACAGAGGTTCAGGCACAGGCAATTCTGGATATGAAATTGCAGAGATTAACCGGACTCGAGAGAGAGAAAATAGTCAGAGAATATCAGGAGACCTTAAAAGAGATAGCCCGGCTTAAATCAATTCTTGAAAACGATGCACTCGTTGTTCAGATAATCAAAGAAGAATTACTTGAAATCAAGAATAAATATGCCGATGAAAGAAGAACAGAGATTTCTCTTGAAACAAAAGAGATAACTCTGGAAGACCTCATTACAGATGAAGAAATGGTTATCACTCTTTCCCATCAGGGCTACATAAAGAGGAATCCTCTAAGCGCATACAGAAGTCAGAGACGCGGGGGCAAAGGTTTGATAGGCATGGAGACTAAAGAAGAAGATTTTGTAAGAGAATTGTTTATTGGAGCAACCCATGATTATATGCTTTTCTTCTCAAACTTTGGTAGATTATACTGGCTCAAGATATACCAGCTACCTGAGGCAGGTAGGGCTGCAAAAGGTAAGGCACTGGTGAATCTTCTTGCTCTTTCAGATGGAGAGAGGATAACAACTGCCCTTCCTGTCAGGGATTTCAGTGAAGGGTTTCTTGTTATGTTTACAAAAAATGGCATTGTCAAAAAGACAGCTTTAAGTGAATATAGCAATCCACGTGGTAAAGGTATAATTGCAATAACTCTCGAACAAGGTGATGAGTTAATCTCTGTCAAGAAGACTGATGGTAAAAGCGACCTGATTATTGGAACGCATAATGGACTGGCTATAAGGTTCAATGAAGAAGATGTTAGAGATACAGGCCGAACTTCTAAAGGTGTAATAGGTATTAGATTGACTGAAGGTGATGAGGTTGTTTCAGCTGAAGTGGCTACAGATAAGACTGCTATACTTACAGTAACTGAAAAAGGATTTGGTAAAAGAACAATGGTTGAAGAATATCCTCTTCAGGGCAGAGGAGGAAAGGGAGTAATTTCAATCAAGTTAACTGAAAAAGGTGGAAAGGCAGTCGGGCTAATGAACGTGAGAGATGAAGATGAGCTTGTAATGATAACAAGCTCAGGTAAACTCATACGTACAGTTGCAGGAAGCATTTCATTATTGGGCAGGAATACTCAGGGTGTAAAACTAATGGATGTGGATCCTGACGATAAAATTGTAAGTATTGGCAGAGTTGCTGAGAAAGATTAAGAGGTTTTTATGAGTGAGACACAGGCATCATTAAAAGAATGGCAGAAACTCTATGAAGCAGCAATTGAATTCAGAAAACTCGAACCATGGAAATGGATGCACGAGACCGATATATTCGGTGTTCAAAATCCTGAAACAGGAGAAATAGGATATTGTTGCATTATGGGTGAACTCGGAGAAATGCTCGCAATGGCAGTTTACAGAGGAACAGAAGGATTAAATGGATATAAAAAAATACAGAGTGGACACATAGATACAGAAGACCCTGATTCATTGTTTGTCCAGGATTGTATAATGCTTTCTTTTGAAAACAAAAAATTTGTACATGAAGATGACAGAGAAATTATAAATGAATTAGGTCTAAAATTCAGGGGTAAAAATGCATGGCCTGTTTTTAGAAGTTACATGCCAGGATATTTCCCATGGTTCTTGAATAGAAATGAAATTATTTATATGACCTTCGTTATAAATCAGGCAATAATTGTATGTCTCAGAATTAAAGATAACTGGAGAATATTGCTTGCGCCCAAAAAGGGGCTCTATTTAGTAAGAGCACCTGAAATGAGAAACGGCGTTCTAACATGGAAAGATATCTGGATGTTCCCCATGCCAGTTGAGGCGAGAAAAGAAGAATCAGTATTTAATATAGATGAAAACAAAATAAAAGAAATAAAAAATAAACTTTCATTTTCTACAAATATATGGGAAATAGATTTCTTTTATTCTCCAGTTCCTATAAGCCAGGGTGAACAACCTTTTTTTCCGTATTCATTAATGGTTATTGACCATGACTCGGGCTTAATAAATTTTATGCATATTGCAGAACCGTTCAAGTATCATAATGAATTCGTTGATAAGTTTATTGAATTTTTAGAAACGAATGGCATTATTCCTCTTGAGATTCTTGTCAGGAAAGAGGAAGTAAAGAAATTCCTGGAGCCGTTTGCTTCAATATTAAATATAAAGTTAACTTTAAAGAAAAAATTATACAATGTTGAGCATGCTCGCAAAGAATTATTTAAATTTCTTAAAGGAAAATCAGCATAGATTAGCGAGAATTTTTTAGAGTGTGGATAAAAAATGTGGCAGAAGGGGGAAAGCTTCTGCCACTAAAGGGGGGAGTTTAGAGGTTTGCGCCTCATAATCTACTAAAATTAGCAGATGCTAAAAAAGATACAACAAAAAGCAGGTTAGTATCTAATTTTTTTTTAAAATATGACTATAAGAAAAGTATATAGGTTAGATTCTGTGAGATCTTAAAGCTTTTTCAAACAGAGGCTCACTCTATAATATCTCAAATCCTCTTTTGGATTGTCGGGAGTAAAAACAATGGGTTCCTGTTTTTCATCCATAAGTATAATTATATTTTCTTTTACAATCATTTTTCTTATAGAAAGTGTTTTAGATGACCAGACAAAAACTGTATCACCGCTATTTACAGTTTTGTTGGGTTCAACCAGAAGTAAATCGCAATTCTCAAGTCCACCGCATGAATTTATTCCTTTTGTAGTTATATAAAAAGCTCCTGGATCATCAGTTGTAGCGTATTCAAAGCTTTTTGCCACTAAAGAAGGATAATCAAGGTCGATACAGTCTCCCCATGCTTCAATCTGTGTTTCATCAAGAACAGGAACTTTACGAGATATAAACATCTTTTCGGATACATCGGATTCAAGAGCAAGCAAAGTATCAAGAGGTACTTCAAGTGACTTTGAAAGTTTAAGCAGAGTTTCCCTCCCGGGCTTTCTGATACCTGTTATTAGCTGGCTGACATAAGCGCAGCTAACACCCATTCTTTGAGCAAGGGTAATTGCTTTGATTCCCCTTGACTTCATTAATTTGCGTAATTTATCACCAAATGTCATTTGCATTTAATAATTATAATATATTTAATATAGAATTTTAAATAACTTTTGCTAATCGGGTTGAATTTTTAATTTAAGCAAATGAATTAATTTTTAGGCTTCTTTAAAAAATAAAATATGCTTTCAGTGTAATATTATATTACTGTCCATTGTTGTGGTAAGAACAGCTTTTCGTAAGTCATTAGAGCAAATCTATCGGTCATTCCGGCAATAAAATCACATACAAGACGGTGCCTTCTTTTTTCATCTGAAGATTCTTTAGTATTTTCTTTTTCAGGTAAATCAATCTGGTCAATATTATCGAGATAATATTCATATAAATCCTTGAGAATTCTTTTTGCTTTTCTAAATTCTTTTCTTATTCTTTCACTTTCATAAACCCTATCATAGAGAAAATCTCTCAGCATGTAAATTGATGATAGGACATCATCGCCAATACGCATATATTCAATATCAATCTTAAGTGTATTGTAGATTGTATCTTTAACCATAGTATCTATTCTTTTTGCATGGGTATCGCCGAGAATTTTGATTGCTTCTGATGGAATCTCAGATTTTTTTATTACACCAGCTCTCATGGCATCATCGAGGTCATGATTTACGTAAGCAATTATATCTGAAATTCTCACAACCTGACCTTCGATAGTATCGATTCGCTCAGCTTCAGATTCAGGTATTATTTGTCCCTTTCCTTTTGAATGTTTAACAATTCCATTTCTGACTTCATAAGTAAGATTTAAACCTTTCCCATTTTTTTCAAGATAATCAACGACCCTTAAGCTTTGTATGAAATGTTCAAATCCTCCAGGATGAATTTCTCTGAGAATTTCTTCGCCCGCATGTCCGAATGGAGTATGACCAAGGTCATGTCCGAGAGCTATTGCTTCTGTAAGATCTTCGTTCAAACGTAATGCTCTCGAGATTGTTCTTGCAATCTGTGAAACCTCAAGTACATGAGTAAGTCTTGTTCGATAATGGTCACCTTTTGGTGCAAGAAAGACCTGCGTTTTATGTTTTAATCTGCGAAATGATTTAGAATGTATTATTCTATCTCTGTCTCTCTGAAAACATGTGCGTATTTCCCCTTCTTTTTCTGGTTTTAATCTACCACGTGAATTGCAACTTAGACATGCGCGTTGATGAAGGATTTTACGCTCTATCTCTTCTGTCTGTTCCCTTATTGTCAATTTTCCCTCCGTCCATTCTCGGACTACTTTAGTATTATATTTATTTGAAAAAGTAAAAACAAATGTCAAAAAGGTTGATAAATAACATTCAAAGAAGGTATATTATCATTTAAACTTTTCAGGAGGTGTTTTATGTTTTTAAATTTAATAGATATAGCAAATGCAATGGGTCCTGCTCCTCAATCAGGTGCTGGTCAGGGTGGACCGGCAGCACTATTTGGCAGTCTCATTCCACTTATATTGATATTTGTTATTTTCTATTTTCTGTTGATAAGACCCCAACAGAAAAAAGCAAAAGAACACAAAAATATGATTGATAACCTTAAAAAAGGTGATAAAATCATAACTTCAGGCGGGATTTACGGTGTAATAGAAAACGTTGGTACTAACACTATTACTTTGAAAGTTGCAGAAAACACAAAAATCAAAATAGGAAAAGCATACGTTGGCGCCTTGAGAGCTTCTTCTGATGAGGAATAAACTATATATAATTTGATTCTTGTGGAGGTTGAATGAGGAAAAACATTCTTTTCAGACTTATCTTGATAGCTGTTACTGTAATTGTTGCTATTGTATTCTTTTTGCCCAATACACCTATCTTTAAATATATGCCCGAATGGTGGAAAAAGAACATGCCTAATAAGGGTATAGTTTTTGGTCTTGATCTTCAGGGCGGGTTACATCTTGTTTTTGAAGTAGAAGGTGATAAGGCTGCTGAAATAACTGCTGAAAGATATGCAGCAAAACTCAAGGAAATGCTTGCCAAAAAAAAATTAAATGTTGAAGCAGTTTCGAGCGGGCTACAAATTTCTGTAACACCGGCAAGTCCTGAGATAAGGAAAGAGATTGAGGATAACTTTCAGAATCTTGTACCTGTTGAATCAGGAAGCAAGCTTGTTTACAGATTATCTGATAAAGAAGTACAGAGAATTAAAGATACCGCAGCAGATCAGGCTCTTGAAACTATAAGAAACAGAATTGACCAGTTTGGTGTTTCTGAACCTACAATACATCGCCAGGGCACAAATGAGATAGTTGTGCAGTTGCCCGGGGTAAAAGATCCGAAGAGAGCAATAGAACTTATTGGTAAGACAGCACAACTTGAATTCAAACTTGTTGCTGATGAAGCACAGATTGCTGCTGAACTTCCCCAGTCTGTAGCGCCAGGTGAAGAAGAGAAAGTAATACAGGAGTTTGCAGGCAGAATACCTGAAGACACTGAAATTTTATTTGAAAAAAGAGTGAACAAAGAAACAGGAATAATAAGAAAGATTCCTATACTATTGAAAAAGCAGGCAAGCCTTACCGGAGATCTATTAAGCGATGCAAAAGTAAATCTTGACTCAAAATATAGTGAACCTTATGTTTCAATTTCGTTTAACTCTTTCGGAGCAAAAGTCTTCGAAGAACTAACAGGTGCAAATGTCGGAAAAAGACTTGCGATTGTTCTGGATAATACAGTTTATTCTGCTCCGGTAATAAAAGATAGAATTGCTGGTGGCAATGCAATGATTGAAGGAAGATTCACAATGGAAGAGGCAAAAGACCTGAGCATTGTTTTAAGGGCAGGTGCTCTGCCTGCTCCTTTAAAAATGTTACAGAACGTAACAGTCGGGCCTTCACTTGGAAGGGATTCAATAGAGGCTGGAAAACTTGCAGGTATCATCGGAACAATTGCTGTTGTTTTATTCATGATCTTTTACTATAGACTTTCAGGACTTATTGCAGATTTTGCTCTGCTTCTGAATATTATTCTCTTACTCGGAGCAATGGCATCATTGAATGCTACCTTGACTCTTCCAGGTATTGCAGGAATAATCCTTGCAATCGGAATGGCAGTTGATTCAAATGTGCTTATGTTTGAGAGAATGCGTGATGAACTGAGAGCAGGTAAGACACCAAGGGCTGCTGTTGATTCAGGTTATAAAAAGGCATTCTGGACAATTTTTGACTCCCACGTTACAACATTAATAACTGCTGCTGTTCTATTTCAATTCGGAACAGGTCCTATCAAAGGGTTTGCAGTAACTCTCAGCCTCGGTGTCTCAATAAATCTTTTCACAGCACTTATTGGAACAAAATCAATTTTTGATGTCATAAATACAAAACGTGAATTAAAGCACTTAAGTATATAGGAGAACAAATGATTGAAATTGTAAAGAACACAAAAATAGATTTTCTCGGGAAAAGAAAGATAGCCTTTGTTTTATCTGGTATTCTTTCAATAATCGGGATAATAGCAATAATTCAAATAGCAACAGGAAAAGCTAATCTTGGAATAGACTTTGCCGGTGGAACCGCAATTCAATTCAAGTTTGAAAGACCTGTCCAGCTTCATCCTATAAGACTGGCTCTTGAAAGCGCTGGACTGAAAGATTTTGATCTTCAGGATCTCCCCACTGAAAACAAATTATTAATAAGAGTTAAAAAGACTGAAACAACTCTTGGACAGGTATCAGAATTGATAACAAACACACTCAATCAAAAATTTCCTGATAATAAATATGTAATTGATTCTACAACTGAAATAGGTCCAAAGGTTGGTGGTAGATTAAGAGCTGATGCAGCTCAGGCAGTTGCAGTTGCAATTATAGGGATACTTATATATGTTGCATTCAGATTCCAGTTCAAATTTGGTGTTGGTGCGACTATTGCCACATTTCATGATGTTCTTGCAGTACTCGGCATTTTCTTTATCCTCGGCAAAGAAATAAATCTCATACTAATTACAGCTTTGCTAACCATAGCGGGTTATTCTTTAACTGATACAGTAGTTGTTTTTGACCGTATCAGAGAAAATCTAAAAATGAGACAGAAAGAAACCGTAGAAGCAATTATGAATATAAGTATAAATGAAGTTCTTTCAAGAACCATTGTGACATCTCTAACAGTATTGCTTACTTCTTTTGCGCTCTTCTTTTTTGGAGGTGAGGTGCTTCATGATTTCTCTCTTGCAATGATCCTGGGAGTATGTGTTGGTACATATTCTTCTGTATTTGTTGCAAGCCCAATTGTACTTGTGTGGGGTGGTAAAAGGCCTTTTACCAAAAAGAAATAATATCAATTGATTATGAACCGGCAATGGTTTGTTAATAAAACAAATACGGAATTTGTTGATTATCTTTCAAAAACATGCTCAATATCACCATTAATTGCACAGATTCTAATAAATAGAGGCATAAAAACACCTTCAGATATTTACAATTTTTTGAACTCGGATATTAACCAGCTTTCAGATCCGTTTGAACTTCCCGGTATGAGATCTGCTGTTGACCGCATTTTACAGGCTAAAAAAAACCAAGAAAAGGTAATGATTCACGGTGATTACGATGCAGATGGAATTACCTCGACAGCACTTTTATTATCTGCATTTAATAATATTGGGATTGAAACGTATTATTTTATCCCGGATAGAATGAAGCATGGTTACGGATTTGGAATCTATGGAGTACAGAAAGCAAAAGAAATAGGTGCTTCTCTAATAGTTACGGTAGATTGTGGAATAACTTCATTCGACACTGTTTCTTTGTGTAAGAAAAGCGGAATAGATGTAATAATCACGGACCATCATGAGCCTTTGTTAAGAAATGAGATTGAGCATATTAGAAATTCGGTAGAAGAAAGTAATAATAACAGATCCACTGATATTCCCTATTCGTCAACCACTCAATTTCTTTTACCAGAAGCATTTTCTATCATTAATCCAAAAATAATCAATAACAATTCAGCTTTGAAAAATCTTTCTGGAGCAGGTGTTGCATTTAAACTTCTTCAAGCGCTTGACATCAAAAAAGAATTGGGAATCTCATATGATTATTATTTTGATATTGCTTCACTGGGGACTCTGGCTGATATTGTATCACTTACATATGAAAATAGAATTATAGTAAAAGAAGGGTTAAAAAGATTACAGAATTCTACAAAGCCAGGCTTAAGAGCACTTATTGAAGTTTCAGGTGTTAATAATAGAGCTTTAAAAACAGGTACAGTAATTTTTTCTTTGATACCAAGAATAAATTCTGCAGGAAGAATATCAAATGCTGATCAAGTGCTAAAGCTATTACTTACAGAGTCAGAAGATGAAGCCTTCCATTTAGCTAAAGAATTGAATTTGCTCAATGCAAAAAGGCAACAAATTGAAGAAGATGTTTTTCAGGATGCTCTGAATCAGTTAAAGAAAAAAGAACCAGGATCTGTTATTGTGCTTTCTTCTGAAAGATGGCATAAAGGTGTTATCGGTATTGTTGCTTCAAGAATATCAGAAATTTATAACAGACCTACATTTATAATTTCAAAAGAGGATGGTGTTTCCAGAGGTTCTGCAAGAAGTATATCTTCATTTGATTTATGCGAATCCCTGACATTTTGTGCTCGCATACTCAGGGGATTCGGTGGGCACAAATCTGCAGCAGGGATAGAGATTGATACTGATAAAATAGATGATTTTGAGAAAATAATAAACAGATTCGCAGGTGAAAAATTAAATGAAAATGATTTTTTACCCACGCTTCAAGTAGATGCTGAAGCAAAATTATCTGATATTGGATTCAGTTTTGCAAGAGATATTGAATTGCTCGAACCATTTTGATATGGAAATCCCGAACCTATTATTGGTTCACGGAATCTTGATGTGCTCTTTCCGAGAATAATTAAAGATTCACATATTAAAATGAAACTGAGACAGAATGGTCAATCTATTGATGCTGTAGGATTTGATATGGCTATGGACTACGGAAGATTCCTTGATCTTCCAAAAGTTGATGCGGCATATATACCTTCAATAAATGAATGGGAAGG
>FWPU01011495.1_pt1 | contig 12374 bp, 12 predicted proteins | sample 2228361 | NCBI WGS metagenome assembly FWPU01 (sample SAMEA103939777, study PRJEB20133) | metagenome | reverse complement strand
ATCGCCACCCTAGCCGAACCGACGCTGAAGCTGTCGCCTAAAGGCGAGGGCTTCAACCCTCCCAAAGTGGGACAGTGAGTCTCGAGCGGGTGCGGTGGTGGCAGACGCCGCTGCCGTTCGACTGGACCGAGGGCGAAACGGTGGAGCGCCCCGGCGGGCTCCCCATGTTGTGTCCGCTCGCGGACGGCGTGCGCGCCGCCGACTGGGAGGAGATTCCGCGCGCCTTGTGGGTGTGAGCGCGCCGGGCTTCGGCCTTTCAAGCCGGCGTGACAGCGGGCGATGGCTGCCGCTATGTAGCGGCCATGCGCCACGTTCCGTTCTTCGCCGCTGCGTTGGTCGCCTGTGCCGCTTTGAAGCCCGCCGTTCAGGCCGAGCATGCCGAGCCGCTGCCGTTCATCGAGGACGACTGGCCCAAGGCGCTCGAGCTCGCCAAGCAGACCGGCAAGCCCATCTTCGTCGACACCTGGGCCCCCTGGTGACACACCTGTCGCTTCATGAGGTCCCACGTCTTCACCGACCGGGGCCTCGCGAAGCACGCCGGGCGGTTCGTCTGGCTCAGCATCGACACCGAGAAGGAGAAGAACGTCGGCTTCGTCGAGAAGTTCCCCAACGAGAACTGGCCGACGTTCTACGTCATCGAGCCGGCCACCGAGTCGGTCGCCTTCAAGTGGGTCGGCTCGGCGAACGCGGCGCAGCTCGAGAGGCTGTTCGATGACGCCGAGCGCGCGCTCGCCGAGACGACGGGCTGGGGGGCGGAGGAGGCGCTACGACGCGCCGACCGGCTCTTCGCCGCGAAGAAGCCTGCCGAGGCGGCAATGGCCTTTCGCGAGGCGTTGTCCGAGGCGCCGCCCGACTGGCCCAAGCGCCCGCGCACCGTCGAGTCGCTGGTGTTCTCGCTCTACGCGGCCAGAGACTACGAAGGCTGCGCCAGAGCGGCGGCCGAGCTCGCGCCGTCGCTGCCCAGAGGCCCGTCGTTCGCCAACGCCTGCTCGCTGGGGCTGTTCTGCGCGACGCGGGCGGACAAGGAGCTTCTGGCCAAGCTCGAGCCGCTCGGGCGCGAGGCATTGAAGCTCCCCGGGCTTCTGGCCGACGACCGGTCGAGCCTGTACGAGACGATGGTGAACGTCGCCAGAGAGCGCGACGGCGAAACCGCCCGCGCGCTCGCGGCCGAGTGGCTGGCGTTCCTCGAGGCCGAACGGGCCAGCTCGCTGGGCCCGGAGGCCAAGGCCGCGTTCGATTCGCACCTCGTGCTGGCGGCCCTCGAGTCGGGGCAGCCGGCCCGGGCGGTGCCTTCGCTCGAGCAGTCGGAGCGCGATCTGCCCGGCGACTACAACGCTCCGGCGAGGCTGGCGCTGCTCCACCAGGCGATGGGTCAGCTCGACCTCGCGCTGGCCGATTGCGAGCGGGCGCTGGCGAAGGTGTACGGGCCGAGGCGCATCCGCGTGCTGGAGACGAAGGCGAAGGTGCTCTTGCAGAAGGGCGACAAGGCGGCCGCCCGGGCGGTGTACGAGCAGACGCTGGCCTTCGCGAAGTCGCTCGCGGCTCCGCACCGCAGCGACAGGAAGATCGCCGCGCTCGAGGCCGAGATCGAGCGGCTCAGGTGACCGCCACCGACACCCTCCGCACCTCGCGCTGGCGCTTTGAGGCGTCGGCAAAGTGTCGGCCGGCCGCGGGCGGTGAAGCGTGTCGAGCGACGTCAGCCCCGCCCCCGCCGTGCGCAGGGCCGCATGCGCCGGCGGCCTAGGCCGCCTCGAAGCCCAGCTTGCCGAAGTGCTTGGCCACCGGTAGTGCGCAAAGCGCCTCCAGTGTCGCTGCGGTCAATGCTTCGGCGTCGCCCGACCAGCTCGGCGATTTGGGCGCGCGTTCCGTCGCTGAGGGAGCTGCGCCGACCGAAGTCTTCAGAGCGCCTTCAAGGCCGTGCGGGTCTCGTCGGTCAGGGCGCCGGTGTCGGTCGCTTCCCACACCGCCTCCTTCACGGTGAGCGCCTTCGCCGCGGTGATGGTCTTGCCGGTCACGAGCTCGATGATCTCCCGGATTCCGGCGTGGTCCGTCACCGGCCCGAGCTTGAACTCGACCCCCGGCTCGGCCACGCCGCGGTCGGAGTTGGCGCAGTACAGCCTCAGGCGCACCGCCTTGCGCACCCCGCGGGGAACGACGATGCGCACCTCCTGCACGGTGATGCCCTTCTGAACGTCGGTCGTGGTGGAGATGAGCATCACCCCTGGCGGCAGCACCACCCTGGTGTCCTCGTTGCCCCCGGAGAGCCGCAAGCACAGATCCACCAGGCCGGTCCCCGAGCCGGCGTCTTCGGTCGAGTTGCACGTCTCGTCCCAGCCCTCGATCTGCCCCCGAGCGTCACTCCGGACGGGAGCGCGAACGAAGCTCCGGTCGGTTGCTCCTTGCTCGGGCCGAGCCCCCGGGCGGAGACGGCACCCGGCGGCTTCACGGGAGCGCCACAAGCGACGGCGACCAGCGCAGCGAAGGTAATCGGACGGGTCATCGGAGCTTCAGTCGAGGGTGGTCGTTTCTCGTCGAAGTCACGCTGAGTCTCTCACCACTCCGCCGCGACCATCAAACAACCAAGGTGTTTCAATATTGAGCCCGGGAAGCCGTGACGCACCGTCATGGCCGGCCCTCGACGCGCCACGTGAGGCCCCTGCTGGCGCCACCTCGCCTACCGCCGACTGAACCCACAGTCGAGCGCGCCCAGTCGTCGCGCGCTACAGTCGTCCTCAGATGCGGCGCGCATTGTCAAAGATGGGTGCCCTTGGGCCGGTGCTCGTGTGCTGCACGGCGCTCTTCGGGTTCCACGTGCCGCCGCCTTCGGGAGGTCTGAATCCGATCGAGCGGCACTCTCCGCGCGGCGACGAGCCGTGGACTGTCCGCGCCGGCCTCGGCATGCAGCATGCGCTGCTCCCCGGCCTGGGCGAGGGCATGTCGTCGAGCGCGTTCGGATGGCTGCTGCTGCCGAAAGGGTTCTCGGTCGGCGTCGAGTTCTCGGTGCTGCACGAGGTGAAGGGCGCCTCCGTCGCCGGTCGTTGGCACCGCCTGATCCGCGATTCGTTCTGGGTGGCGCCGTTCATGACGGCTGGTTACCTGGTCGGGACGCTCGACCGCTTCGGGTACCCGGGGACGGCAGGTGAGGAATCGGGCGTGTTCGCGGCCACCGTGGCGATTCCATTCGTCGGCACCGGCGTGGCAGTCGCGCCGCAGACGAGGTGGCTCGAGCCGGGCTTCACCTACGCGTTCTGGGCCGCCGATTTGTCGTCCTCGCGCGTTCGCTGCATTGCCGACTCCGTCTTTGGAACGCTCCGCTGCCCGGCGCGCTCGCTCGACTGGCACTCGGCGGGTGGCTGGCAGCTCATGCACACCCTGTCGGCCTCGGTCCGCGCCGGGATGCGCTCGCTCGGGCTGACGCTGCACCTGAGCTTTCCGCTGAACCGCGTCGAGCTCGTCACCGACCGGGGCGACCTGACGATTTTCTATGGCGCGGCGATCGACGGCAGCTGGCCTTGATTGCGCCGTGGCCGCCGCGGGCACGCCCAGCACCCAACCAAGTCGCAGGGAGCGCCGGTCGGCACCCGATTGCTGCGACGGCCGCGGCGACGTGGTTTGGTTCGCCCGATGTCCAACGCCGACTGGCGCCAGCCGATGCTCGGCCCCGGCCATGGCGAACGCATGGCCCCAGCAACTCGAGCCGGCCGCGCGGCTCGGCGTTGCCGAGGCAAGTCATGTCACAGACGGCGGGTCATCGGGGCTCCAGTCGAGGGTGGTCGTTCGCCAGCGGCCGGGCGCCCTTTCGTCAAAGTCACGCTCAGCGCGCTAGCGCTGAGCCACCTTGTCGAAGGTGACCGTCGCCAGCGGCGTGGACAGGCTGTCGACGTGGGCCACGCGGATGCCGGCGTCGGAGATGGCGTAGACGAAGTCGTCGGCCATGACGCTGCGGCGCACCATCGGCTGCCAGTACCAGGTCCAGCCGTAGTCCTGGTGCACGCGGTAGAGGTCCTTCATCGACAGCGCGCCCTTCGGCGTGAAGCCGGTGCTCGGGTCGACGTGGAACACGCGCAGATCCGAGATGAAGTAGAACCAGTACTCGTCGGCCGATCGGGCCTGGTAGCTCCAGTCGAAGAACGGAATGGCGAGCAGCTTCTTCTGCGGGAAGTAGTTGAACGCCTTGTGCTCGTACTGGGCCTCGCTGTAGCTGGACGCGGTGCCGACCGTCTGCACGAACTTCTGCTTCGGGTTGGCCATGTCGCTCACGTCGAAGATGGCGAGCTGCAGCCGCCGGGCCCGCCAGTCGACGTTCTCGCCCTCGGGCAGGTAGGTGCCGATGGTGAGCAGGTGGCTCTCGTCGATGGGGTGGATGTAGCTCGAGAAGCCCGGCACCTTGAGCTCACCCACCACGCGGGGGTTCGTCGGATCCGACAGGTCGAAGGTGAAGAGCGGGTCGATGTTGCGGAACGTCACCACGTAGCCCTTCTTTCCCACGAAGCGCGCCGAGAAGATGCGCTCGCCCTTGGCCAGCTCGGGGCTTCGGCCCACCACCTTGAGCGCCCCCGCGTCCTCGCCGAGCACCTGCACCAGGTTGGTCGTCTCCATGCGCCAGCGGTTCTGTGGATCCTCCAGCCGCGTCATCACCGTGGTGGCCACGCGGAAGTAGCCCTTCTCGTCCTCGTCCATCGAGAACTGATCCACGATGTGGCCGTCGACCTTGCCCGAGGCGACGTAGACGGCGTTGTCCGGCTGGGTGATGTCGAACTTGTGCAGGTACGTGGCGGTCGACTGGCCCGGCCTCGGCCACCACCACCAGTGGCGGTTGGCGACGTACAACGACGACTTCGACGCGTAGACCTCGCCCGCCTCGCCGATGATGGAGGTGCGCCCGATGTGGCCCGGCCGGTCCAGGTTCAGCGTGGCCACCGTCACCAGCCCCAGCCGGGTCGGAGCGTTCGACTTGTAGAAGCTCGAGCAGTCGTAGCCGACCTCGACCAGCTCGCCGTTCACCGACGCCTTGGCCGCTGGCAGCCAGTCGCGCAGCGTGCGCGCGCGAATCTTCTTCTCGTTCTCGGCGATGAGGTGGTCATACATGCGGGCGAGGGCCTGCTTGTCCTCCCACAGCTCGCGCGAGTAGTCGGGGTGCCACTTCACGTCGCGCGGGTAGCGGAAGCGATCCGACAACACCAGCCGCACCGACGAGCCGATGCGGCGCGAATTCGAATAGTCGCCCGGCAGATAGAAGCTCTGCGTCGCCTTGAGGTTCGACAGGTCGCTGACGTCGACCACCGTCACCTTCACGGTGTTCGAGCCGTAGTAGTAGCAGCCCAGCGCCATGCACCGGGCCTCGTCGCCCTCGAGGGGGTGGGGCAGCCACACGCTCGAGAAGACGACGAGCCGGTTCTGGTCGTCGAGGAACATCTCGCGCGGCCAGCCTTCGATCTGCAGCTTGCCGACCAGCTGCATCTCGGCGGCGGGCCAGCTCTTCGTCGCGTACAGCGTCTGGCCGGAGAGGACGAAGATGCGCGTGCCGTCGTTCTTCACGAAGTCCGCCTCGTCCACGCCCGCCACCTGGGTGTTGGTGGTGGTGTACGCGCTCGGGCCGCCCGCGGCCGACGGAGCCGGCGCACCCGCCTCGGCCGTCCGCGCCGCATCGTCGACGCCGCCGAACCAGCCCCAGCCCCACACGTTGTCCCTCGCCGCCTGGAGCTGGGTGCGCATGTCCAACACCGCGGTGTCCTCGATGTACTGCTCGAGGTCCGCGCAGGCGTTCTCGCCCGAGAAGCTGGTCAGCGCCACCCGGTTCTGAATCGCCTGCGGCTCGGGAACTCCGTTGCCGCATCCCCACAGCCCCAGCGCCGCCAACGCCCCCACTGCCAACGAACGCCATCGATGCTTCGACATGAAACCCTCCGAAAGGGAACCGACCGGCCGCCCCGGTTGCCAGCGCCAGGCCAGCGGCAAGCGGCCGACGACACTGGGCTTTCGGGCGGGCCCGGCCTCGAACATCCGTCGGGGGCCTCGGGAATCTGAGGATCAGCCGCGGGGCAGGCGGATTCTCAGGTTGAAGACGTAGTCGACGGCCACGGGCCGGCCGTGCAGCGTCGCCGGGCGGTAGCGCCGCGTGGCCAGCGACTCGAGCACCGGGCCGTCCATGTACGGGAGCGATTTCAAGATGCGGCAGCGCTGGAGCGTCCCATCGGTGCGCACCACGCAGCGGGCCACCACCGTTCCCTCGATGCGCGCGGCCAGGGCGTGGCTGGGGTAGACCGGCGGGCGGCCCGCATCGGGCAGCTCGGGCCGGGTCATCTCGGCGGTGTAGGGCACCACCTCGTCGGTCGCGGGCCTGGGCGGTTCCGCCACCGGAAGGGGCGCCAATGCCACCGGCGCGGGCAGCTCGCCGGTCACCTTGGCCTGGGGCGGCGGCGCCGGCGGGGGAGGCGGCGGCTGGAACGGAGCAGGCGCGGGCGGCTGCTCCTCCTTCTTCTGCAGCCTTTGGATGAGCACCACTTCGGGGCCGTGGCCGACGGCGGTCGTGGCCAGCGGGTGGTAGCCCTCGGCGGTGAGCACCAGATCGGCAATGGCCCCGCCCGGCCCGTTCGGCAAATCGAAGGTCAGCGGCGTGCGCCCGATGCGCTGCCCCCGCATCCACACCGTGGCCCCCGAAGGCACCGAGCTCACCCGGAAGCGCACCAGCGAGGGTCGGTCGGGCTCGACGTGCCGGACCGGGGCCGTGACGACCGCGGCGGTCTCGACGTGCGCCGCCGGCGCGGGCAATGGCTGCGGCTCGGTTCGGCGCATGGCCATCGCCGCGGCCAGCCCCAGCGCCGCCGACGATGCCACCACGCCCGCCATCACCCACCGCAACGGCACGCGCCGGGGCTCGGGCCGGCCCACCACGTCGATGCGAATCTGCGGCTCGGGCAACGTCAGGCGCGGATCCGTCGGGCCGAACGACAGGCCGAAGCCGATGGCGGCCGAGGCCCGCTTGAGCGCGTCGAGCACTTCGTCCATCGACTGGTAGCGCCGCGCCGGGTCCTTCTCCAGGCAGCGGCGCACCACCGCCTCCAGCTCGGGCGGCACGTGCGCGGTGGGGCAGACCTCGTGAATCCACGGCGGCGGCACGTTGAGGTGCTGGACGATGACGTCGATGGGCTCTTTGGCCACGAAGGGCGGCCGGCCCGCGAGCATGTGGAACATCACCACGCCCAGCGAGTAGATGTCGCTCCGGGCGCTCTCCTGCCGGCGGGCCTGCTCGGGCGCCATGTACGTGGGCGAGCCGAGAAAGGTGTTGCCCTGGGTGACCTCGGCGTCGGGCGAGATGCCCACGGGCTTCACCAGGCCGAAGTCGAGCACCTTCACCAGGTCCTCGTCGGCGCCCTGGGTGAGGAGCATCACGTTGGCGGGCTTCAAGTCGCGGTGGAGCAGCCCCAGCCGGTGGGCCTCGCGCAGGCTGCGGCAGATCTGCTGGGCGATCGCCACCGCGCGCTCCCAATTCAGCGGGCCGCGCTGGAGCAGCTGGGCCAGCGTCTGGCCGTCGAGCAGCTCCATGGCGATGAAGAAGATGCCGTCGGAGGTCTGCCCGTAGTCGATGATGGAGACCGTGTTGGGGTGGCGCAGCCTCGCGGTGAGCGACGCCTCGAGGGCGAACCGCTCGCGGAAGGCCGGATCTCTCGAGGGCTCGAAGCGCGGCGAGAGCACCTTCACCGCCACCACCCTGCCCAGCGGCACCTGCACCGCGCGGTAGACGCGGCCCATGCCGCCGTGGCCGATGCACTCCTGGAGCGTGAACCTCCCGTTCAGGACCCTTCCGACGAGGGGGTCGGGAGACGCGTCCATGCCCAAGACTCCGGCCCGGCTTCGAGCGCGCTCCATACCACAATCGACGCTCGGGTTGGCCGACGTCGCCAACCCCATTGCCGCCGACCAGCCAACGGGGATACGAACAGGTGGAAATGAGCGCCGAGAAAGCTGTGCCGAATGAGCGCGGTCGGGCCGAGGGTCCGGGCCGGATCATCCGCAACGTGGCGATCGCGGATCACCTCTGGGAAGCCCTCGAGCTGATGGCGAGGGAGATGGGCGCCGACCGCGACGCGTTGTTGAACCAGGCCATCTTCAGCTTCGCGCGGCTGAACGGCTACGTGACGCCGGGGCGCGCATGGCCGATGGCGGCGGCGCGGCCTGCCGAGGCGCCATCGCCCGAGCCGATGAACGGCAAGATGGGCCTGGCCGGGCGCATGACGGTGCCCGCGGGGCCGCTCCCGCCGGACGACGAGCCGATGGAGTCGTCCGAGCCCAAGCCCGACGTCGAGCAGCTGCGCCAGGAGCTGGAGGACGAGGCCGCCCGCGAGCCGCTCGAGGAGGGCGACGAGCTTCAGACCGCGGGCGAGCCGCCCGACGCACCCGACGACGAGATGCACGAGGCCGAGGCCGAAGAGGGGTTCGACGACGCGCCCGCGGATCAGCCCGAGGAGGAGCCCGCCGAGGAGAGCACCCCAGAGGCGGAGATGGAGGAGCCTGCCGACGACCGCACCCCCATTCACGCCTCGAAGGGCTCGGCGCGCGAGCTGTACGTGTCGGTGGGCGGCAAGGGCCCGGTGAAAGTGAAGGGCGACCGATTCCTGATCGGCCGCGGCAAACACTGCGACCTGGTCATCGAGTCGAACCGGGTCAGCCGCGAGCACGCGGTCATCTTCCGGCAGGGCCAGGAGATGTTCATCGAGGACCTCAAGTCGTCGAACGGCACCTGGTTCGGCAGAGAGCGCATCACCAAGAAGCGCATCGACGACGGCGACGAGCTCGTCCTCGGCACCGAGCGGGTGCGCTGCTCGTTCAAGGCGGGCGGCCGCTGAGTCACTCCGTCTCTCGGTGCGGCATGTCCACCGGCTTCGGCCGAGTGGCGCTGGCGCATCGCCTCCTCCCCGGTCGGCGACGGCCGCTCGGCAGGCGGGCCGCTCGTCGTCCGAGCCTCTAACGCGTCAGCGACTCGACCACCCGCCGAACCTCGGCCATGGCGGAAAGGTCGTTGTTCTTCAGCGCGGCCTCGCCCGAGGCGATGAGGGCGTGAATGCGGCCCACGGCGGCCGCCGCCTCGTCCGACGGGTTCTCCTGGGCGCTCCGCTCGAGGAGCCGGGCCAGCTTGCGGGCACGCTCGAGGGCGCGCTCGAGCTCGGCCGACGCTTTCTCTTGCAGCGCCGCTCGCGCCGGCTTCTCCACCTCGCTCTGCTCCCTGCGCAGCCGGTCGACCTCGGCGGGGGCCAGAATTGGCCGCGCCTCGATGCGAATGCCCTCGGCCAGCCCGGTGGTGACGTCGACGGCGCGCACCGAGAGCGTGCCCTCGCTGGAGAGCTCGAACGTCACCTCGATGGGCACCTCGCCGCGCTGGGCCACCGGCAAATCGTGCAGCACCAGCTCGCCCAGCCTGGCGTCCTCCTGCGCGTTGTCGCTCTCGCCCTGGTAGACGGGGATTCTGGCCTCGGTCTGGCCGTGGTGGCCGGGGTAGAAGAGCTGTTTGGCCACCGCCGGCACCGGGGTGTTGCGCGCGATGAGGTGGCGCACCTTGCCGCCGGCGATGCCCACGCCCAGCGAGTGCGCGGCCACGTCGATGAGGAGCGCCTGCCCGGCCTGCTCCGCCAGCTCGTGTGCGTGAACGGCCGCCCCCAGCGCCACCACCTCGTCGGGGTTGATGCCCGAGACCGGCTCCCTGCCGAAGAAGTCGCGCACCAGGCCGCGCACCAGCGGCACCCGGGTCATTCCGCCGGAAAGGAGCACCACGTCGATGGCGGCTCGGTCGAGGCGGGCGTCGGCCATCACCTGCTCGCACACCTTCAGGCACCTGCGCGAGAGCGGCTCGCAGAGCGTCTGGAAGAAGGCCCGGGTCAGCGCCGTCTCGAGCTGCACGAGCGGCATGGAGGTGGCCGAGTGGTCTCCCAGATCGGGAATGGAGATGACCACCTCCTGATGGTCGGTGAGCGCCTTCTTGGCGTTCTCCGCCGCCGTCTTCAGCCGCTGCAGCGACAGCTTGTCCTTGGCCACCACCTCGCGGTGCTGCTCGGGCACCTGGGCCAGAAGCCACTGGACGATGCGCTGGTCGAAGTCCTCGCCGCCCAGCTTCATGTCGCCGCCGGTGGCCCGCACCTGGAAGACGCCCTTCTCCACCTCGAGGATGGAGACGTCGAAGGTGCCGCCGCCCAAATCGAACACCAGCGCCCGGCCCTCGAAGCCCGAAGCCAGCCCGTAGGCCACGGCCGCGGCGGTCGGCTCGTTGACGATGCGCATGACGTCGAGGCCGGCGATGACCGCCGCTTCCTTCGTCGCGTTGCGCTGCCCGTCGTCGAAGTTGGCCGGCACCGTCACCACGGCCTTGGAGACCGGGCGCCCGAAGTGGGCCTCGGCGTCGAGCTTGAGCTCGCCGAGAATCATCGCCGCCACCTGCGTCACCGGCAGCGTGCGGCCGGCGATCTTGATGCGCACGTCGCCCTGGGGCCCGGCCACCAGCGCGTACGGAACCAGCGCGCGGGCCTGGGCCGCCAGCTCGGGCGACCAGCGGCGGCCGATGAAGCGCTTGGTGGCCCAGGCCACGTTGTCGGGCAGCTCGTCGGCCAGGGCCCTTGCCGCCTCGCCCACCTTGCGCTTGCCGTCGGCGGTGAAGCCGACCATCGACGGCGTCAGGTGCGCACCCGAGCGGTTGGGAATGATGATCGGTCGCCCATCGACGACCGTCGCCACCGCGCTGTTCGTCGTGCCCAGGTCGATTCCGATGACCGGCTCGCGCACGCCATCAGTCAACCACGGCTCGTCTGGCGGGCAAAGCGTCTGGGCCTCTTCGCGCCGCCCCTTCCCTCCCTCCGGGCGCCGTGCTAGAGGCGGCGCGCCATGCAGAACGTTTCGGTCGCCCGCCGCTACGCCCGCGCCCTGCTCGAGGCGGCCGGCCCCGCATCGGACAAGGTGCTCGAGCAGCTCACCGCCTTCGCCCGCCTGATGGAGCAATCGGCCGAGCTGAAAGAGGTGCTCACCAACCCGGCGTACTCGCGCTCGGAGCGCCAGAAGGTCGTCGACTTCATCGTCAGCTCGGGCGGAGAGCTCGAGGGCGCGATGCACAACCTGCTCAAGCTTCTGGTCGACCGGAACCGCATGGCCGCGCTCCCGGACATCGCCCGCGTCTACCGCGACATGGCGGATCAGCGCGCAGGAAGGCTCCGGGGCAAGCTGACGTCGGCGGTGCCGCTGCCCGACGAGGTGGTGGGCCGGGTCGAGCGCTCGCTGGAGAAGGTGACCCAGCGCGACGTGGTGCTCGAGCGCGCGGTGGACCCGAAGGTGCTCGGCGGCGTGGCGGCCCAGGTCGGCTCGTTCCTCTACGACGGAACGGTGCGCACCCAGCTCGAGCAGCTCCGCAGGGAGCTCGGCGGTTGAGATAAGACCGCTTCCGCATCGGCCAGGACCCGCGCCGCGTCTGGACGGCGCGGCCGAGCGCGTCCATGCTTGCGCCATGGAGCTCGACCGCGGGCAGCGCGCCAGGCTCGGGGAGATTTCCCGCCAGCGCGGGCTGAGGCTGGTGGTGCTCTTCGGTTCCGCGGCCACCGGACGGATGCACGCGCACAGCGATGTCGACATCGGCGTGCTCTTCGAGACGGAGCCGTCGTTTTCCGAGCTGGCCGAGCTGACGCACGACTTGAGCGCAGTCGTGGGCACGCCGCATGTGGACGTGGCCGTTCTCAACCACGCGGATCCGCTCTTCCTCTGGCAAATGATGCGGTCGGCCCGGCTCCTCTTCGGCGAGGGGCGAGACTTTGCGCGGATGCGGCTGTCGGCGTTCCGCCGCTACCACGATTTCCGGCCGCGCCTGGCACACGAGCGCAAGTACGTGGCGGATTACCTGGCGGAGCGGGCATGACCATCGACCGCGAGCTCGTCACCCGCAAGTGCGCCCTCATCGTCGCCGACCTCAAGCTGCTCGAGCCGGTCGGGGCGCTCGGGCGCGAAGCATTCGTGGCGGACCCCGTCCGGCAGGCGGTGGCCGAGCGGCTCCTCGAGCGGATCATCGGGCGGATGATCGACATCAACTTCCATTTGCTGACGGAGATGGGCCGCCTGCCCCCCAAGGACTTCTACAGCTCCTTCACGGACCTGGTTTCGCTGGGCCTTCTGGAGCTGGCCGATGCGAAGCGACTGGCCGCCTCCACCGGGCTGAGAAACCGCCTGGCGCACGAGTACGACGAGGTCGATCCCGAGAAGGTGCACGAGGCGCTCGGCCGCGCCCTGAAGGACGTACCGGCCTACCTGGCCGCCGTGCAGCGCTTCGTCGACTCCCGGCCCGAGTGAATACTCACACCGCCTGAAGGCGGTGGCTTCGGCCGGGCTTCGCCCGGACTTGTACGACT